>OGYT01001616.1_pt1 | contig 14098 bp, 16 predicted proteins | sample 1576631 | NCBI WGS metagenome assembly OGYT01 (sample SAMEA3541588, study PRJEB24748) | human gut metagenome | biome: human gut; feature: human-associated habitat; material: faeces | place: China | collected 2012
GCAGGTTAACTACCTGCAGGAATACATCAGGACGCAATGCCTGAAATAATTTTTTTGCAAATCACAAAGTCAATTTAATGAGCCTCGCGATGCGGGGCTTTTTTATGCCTGTTACCGCTGGCGAATTTTCTGTCATCGGTGATGGGATTTATCCAGACTGCGCGTCGCAGCGCATAGACAACCCGAGTCTTTCAGAAAGCTGAGCCTGAGAACTGCCGTATATGGTGGCGACCATCTCGGGGCGGCTTTTCTGTGCGAACAGGCTCATCTTTCTTAAGGAACATCGCCATGCAATTAGTTGAAATCAAGAAGCTCGACTTGGTAACCAATACCGCAGCCATCGCCGAGGGCGTTGGGCGAGAACATGACACCATCATCAAGCTGGTTGACCGTAACAAAAGTGACCTTGAGGAATTCGGAGAGGTCGGATTTGAAATCCGAGCTGGGTACAACAATTCCAAAGTTCGCGTCGCGTTGTTGAACGAACAGCAAACCACGCTACTGATCACCTACATGCGAAACAACGAAGTTGTCCGGGCATTCAAGAAGCGCTTGGTATCTGAGTTCTTCACGATGCGCAGCGCGCTGGCAAAGAAGAAGATGGATCGCAACTCGGCGCGCCTGGAATACAAGCCTATGACAGACGCCATTAAACATGAGCGAGAGGCTCAGGGTAAGCAGATTGCACCGCATCATTTCTCCAATGAGGCTGACCTGATTAACAGGCTGGCGCTGGGCATGACGGCGGCCAAGTTCCGCGTGCATCACGAAATCGGGAAGAAAGAGCCGATCCGCGACTACCTGACGCCGGAACAAATTCACTGCATCACCGAGCTACAGCGTGCTAACACCGTGTTTATCAGCATGGGGTGGGACTTCGAACAACGCAAAGAAGTGCTGCGCGGTATGTTCGAGCGTAATCACCGCCAGCCGCTTATCGAAGAACAGCACCGCCTGGCTGCATAACCACAAATATGTGGTTTTAGAGAGCCACTTTCACAACGGTTCTTCATTACAGAAGCTCTTCTCTGAGGGGCTTCGATAATGTCAACGTGAGGTAAGTATTATGGCAAAACCGGACTGGGGAGCACTGCAAGACCAGTTCCTCGCCGAGCATGCCAAAACAGGTATTTCCCCGAAAGACTGGTGCCAGGCTCAGGGACTGAATTACGCATCTGCGAAACGCTATATCAAATTAACGACTTACGGTGCGAATTCGCAAAAAAAAAGTGCGAACAAATCTGCGAATTCGCAGAAGGAGAAAGGCGGGGCCAATAAAAACGGGAAGGTGAAAAAATCCGCCCGTGAAACAGGCAGCGCCAAAAATTCCCGAGACGCGAAACCGATACGCGGGTCACGCACCGCACCGCCGACAAACGCCTTCCAGCCTGGCAACCAGAATGCACTGAAGCACGGCGGCTACGGTCGCAGGATGCTGCTCTCTGACGCAATCACCGAAGACGCGAAGCTGCTCACGCTCGACGATGAGCTGTTCTGGCTGCGCGCGGCGAACCTGACGGCGGCGGAGAACATCGGGCGCTGGCAGGCTGAGCTGGAGCTTGCCGATGATGACAAAGCGAAGGACCTCCACTCTCTGATTTCCTCTGCTGAAAAGGCCATGCACCGGAACACGCAGCGCATCGAGTCGCTGGAGTACACCAAAGGCTCGATAGAGAAGCTTCGTGTGGATGCTGCTTACCGCGAACGCGCCACTGAGAAAGTGGAAATGGAAATCGACATCATGAAGGACGGCGACAGCGACAACGCGATCGTCGTACACAACACCCTGCCGATACCTGGAAGATGATATGGCCGACATTTACCTCCCGACGCTGCATGACGGGCAGTTAAAGGTCTGGTCTGATTCCTGGGAAGGTCAGCTGCACGCGGTCCGGTGTGGTCGTCGCTGGGGTAAGACTTTCATGCTGTCCAGCGCCGCGGTGACCTATGCCACTGCGCCGTTTAAGCGCCCGGGCATGGACATTGAACTCGGCGGCCGCGTCGGTATCTTCACCGCGGAGTATCGCCAGTATCAGGAGATCTACGACAAGCTCGAAGAAATCCTGCTGCCTCTGAAGAAAAGCTTTAGTCGCCAGGAGAAGCGCCTGCTGCTGAAGAACGGCGGGAAGATCGACTTCTGGGTCACCAACGACAACAAACTGGCTGGTCGTGGTCGTGAATACGAAATCATCCTGATAGACGAGGCGGCGTTTACCAAGTCGCCGGAGATGCTGAGGGAGATCTGGCCAAAGTCGATTAAGCCAACGCTGCTGACGACGAAAGGCCGGGCCTACGTATTTTCAACGCCTGATGGGGTGGACGAAGAGAACTTCTTCTATGCCATCTGCCACGACAAGAATCTCGGATTCATCGAGCATCACGCGCCGACATCCTCCAACCCGTTCGTTCCGCCGGAAGAACTGGAGAAGGAGAGGGCCAACAACGATCCGCGCGTATTTCGCCAGGAGTTCATGGCCGAGTTCGTCGACTGGTCCGCCGCTTCGCTGTTCGACGTCCGCAAATGGTTTGAGGGTGAGAATCAGGATCAGCCTGTCGATTACCCTGAGATGTGCCAGGCCGTCTTCGCCGTCATGGATACTGCCGTCAAAGGTGGATCCGAGCATGACGGCACGGCGGTTGTTTATTACGCCGTCGACACCAGGCCCGGCATTCAGCGCCTCACCATTCTGGACTGGGATGTGGTGCAGATTGACGGCGCGCTGCTGGAGACGTGGATGCCGTCGGTATTTGACCGCCTCAACGAGCTTTCCGGCCAGTGCGTTGCCATCAACGGCAGCCTGGGCGTGTTCATCGAGGACGCCAGTATGGGCAGCATCCTCCTGCAGAAAGGCGAAAGCCTGGGATGGCCGGTAAACAAAATCGAATCCGCCCTGACCAGCAAAGGAAAGGACGAGCGCGCCATTATGGCCTCCGGTTATCACTACCGCGGCCTGGCGAAAATTTCCAGACACGCCTACGAGAAGACGGCCGTCTTCAAAGGCGAAACAGCTAACCATCTGCACAAGCAGGTATCCCGATTCCACCTTGCCGACAAGAAAGCGCATAAGCGCGCCGATGACCTGCTCGATGATTACACCTACGGGCTGATCATCGCCTTCGGCAGCGGCGACGCAATCTGACGAGAGAACCAATGAACGAAGACGATTTCGAAATCGGCAGCTGCTCTCACTCAGAGTTGATGGCATTGCTGGACAGCGACGACATCCAGCCCGGATCCACGGCTGGCTATCAGACCTGCAAAACGGTTTACCTCTACCACCCGCTGGGCGGAAAGATGGTGGATCGTCCTATCAAAATGGCGATGAATGAGCCGCGCACCGTGCATGTTGCCCAGTCATATGGGCTTGAGCAACGCCTGCGCGACGCGTTCGAGCGCGAATGGAAAGCGATGGGTGCGAACCAGCACATCGCCAACGCCGCGCGCATCGCCCGTATTTACGGCGTATCAGCTATCGCCATGCTGGTGGATAACCAGGAGCCGAACGAATCGCTGGACTACCGCACGCTGTACAAGCACAACGTCAGCTTTAACATCCTGGACCCGCTGAACACCGCCGGCAGTATCGTGCTGAATCAGGATCCGAACGCCCAGGACTTCCAGAAAGTCGACGGCATAAGGGTTGCTGGCAAGCCGTATCACAAATCTCGCTGTGTCGTCGTGCAGAACGAGGACCCGATTTACCTCGCATACAACCCGGCGGCGTTCGGCTTCACGGGGCGCAGCGTGTACCAGCGCGCCCTCTACCCGCTGAAGTCTTTCATCCAGACCATGCGCACCGACGATATGGTTGCGGTGAAAGGCGGCCTGTTGGTGACGAAAATCAAGGGGCCAAGCTCCGTCGTCAACAACATGATGCAGAAGCTCAGCGGCATTAAGCGCATGATGCTGAAGCGCGGGAAGACGGGGGAAGTCCTGCAGATCGGCGAACTCGACAACATCGAGTCAATCGACCTGAGCAACCTGGAAAAGCCTCTCGACTCTGCGCGCACGCACATTCTTGAGAACGTGGCCGCCGCCGCCGACATGCCAGCGATCATCCTCAACTCTGAAACATTCGCCCAGGGCTTCGGTGAGGGCACTGAGGATGCCCGCGCCGTAGCGGTGTACATCGACAACATCCGAGAGTGGCTTGACCCGCTTTACGCGTTCTTCATCCGCGTGTGCCAGTACCGCGCCTGGAGCATTGAGTTCTTCCAGTCTCTGCGTGCTGACTTCCCGGAGCTGAAAAACACCTACAGCGTATATTTCGCGAGCTGGATAAACAACTTCGAATATCGCTGGCCATCCTCCCTGAAAGAGCCGGAAAGCGAGAAGGTGAAGGTCGACGAGATACGCTTTAAGGCTATCGTCAGCATGCTGGAAACGGTGCTTCCGCAGCTCACGGCGGACCCGGAAAACCGCGCAACGCTGATCGAGTGGGCGTGTGAAAACGCCAACGCCAACGAGAACCTATTCCCTCAGCGGCTTAACCTCGATTACGACTCTCTGAAAGATAACCCACCGCCGGAGCCGCCGAAAGCTGAAGAGCCGGGCGGCGGGATGATGCTATGAACACTTTCACCAGAACAGTGAGAGACGCGGTGAAGTTCTTTCTCCGCAACGGCTACTCATCCCGTGAAGAGCTGGAGCGCTGGCAGGCGATTATCCGCCAGGCAGCCGAAAGCGAAACCGCCGATGACTACATGGCGATGGTTACCCGAAACCTGACGAAGGCATACGACCTGCAGGTTGGCCGTGCTGGAGCGCTGAAGCGCCACCAGGGTATATCCCGGTTTACGCTCAACTACCTTGAGCCGAAGCTGCGGACGGAACTCGACAGGCGGATCCTCGCCAGCGCTGACCTTATCCAGCTCAACCGCAAAAAAGCCATCGACACCACGCTGTCGCGGTTTAGCGGCTGGGCCAGCAGCATTCCCTCAGCCGACAGCATTGCGCTGACCGGCATTCAGGGAACGATGCGGGAGACGGCAGCGCACATTCAGAAGGCCGCCGAGAAGGTGGACTATGAAGCGCGCCGGGTGATGATCGACCAGAACCATAAGTTGATAGCCAGCATCGACAACGTGATCGCAACGAGCAACAACGCGATTGCAGCGATATGGCACAGCCACTGGCGGCGTCCGGGTTATGACTTCCGCGAGGACCACAAGGAACGCGATCAGCTGTATTACCTGATTCGCGGGAACTGGGCGCAAAAAAACGGGTACGTGAAAGCCGGGCCAGCCGGTTACCTCGACGAAATCACTCAGCCTGGCGAAGAGGTTTTTTGCCAGTGCTATGTGACCTACATCTATAACCTCCGAAGTATTCCAGAATACATGCTGACCCAGAAGGGGCAGAAGTTCATGGAGTCGATGAAGAAAGCAGCATAGGAGCATTAAAACGTGGCTATTTTTGGCAGCGGGATAATGTTCCGTCAGGGTAAGTTCGTCTTCCTGATCCAGCGCTCGGATGATGGTACGTGGTGTCCGCCTGGCGGAACGGTAGAGCCTGGCGAGCTGGCTATTGATGCCGCGCGCCGCGAGGTGCTGGAGGAGGTGGGTTATCAGTACGATGGTCCGCTGACCCCGCACAGCGTATACGGCGATTATCTGACGTTTCGCGCCGAGGTGCCGGAGAGGTTCGAGGCGAAGCTTAACGACGAATCGCTGGCTGCCGGATGGTTCCACATTGACGATCTGCCCAAGCCGCTTCATCAGCCCTTCGCTGAGATGCTGGCGCAGCAAGCGCTCAATGAAACCGAGGTGGCCGCGCTCATCGCTGACGGGACGCTAAGCAGCCCGCAATTCTTTATCAACATGTGGATGTTCGCCATCAGGGTAACCGGAACAGGGGTTACCTGGCGCTCCGCAGATCAACAGATGGCCTTCCGTAACCCGGATGACTATCTCACCCCAGAGTTTCTCCAGCGAGTTGCCGGTGTACCGCTTATCTGGCTGCACCCGGAGAAAAACAAGCTCGATAGCGATGAATTTGCGAAGCGTGTTATCGGCACCATGACGAACAGTTGGGTTGCTGATAATGGCGAGGTCTGGGCTATTGCCCGGGTATATGACGCTGAAGCCGCCGAAATTATGGCGACACGGCAGCTGAGTACCTCGCCAACCGTCACGTACAGCGAAGCGCAGGACTCAATCATCAAAATCGACGGTCAGCCTCTATTGGTGGAAGGTTCCCCGGTATTGCTCGACCACGTTGCAATTTGTGAACAGGGCGTATGGGACAAGCTCCTTGCCCCTACTGGTGTTAAATCTGATTCCATTCCAAACGAGGCTGAAAAGATGGACGAGGAAAAATTCGTAGAGCTATTCAATAAGTGTATGGATGCTCGCATGGCCAAGGCTGACTCAGAAGCAGCAGACCTGAAAGCCAAGGCCGATGCCGAAGAAGCAGCCAAGAAAGAAAAGGCTGATGCTGAGGCAAAAGAGGCCGAAGAGGCGAAAGCCAAAGCTGACGCGGAAGAGAAAGCCGCGAAGGAAAAAGCAGACGCTGAAGCCAAAGAGAAGGCCGACGCTGAAGAGGCAGAACGTATGGCGAAAGAAAAGGCTGATTCTGAACTGCGTCAGCAGATCGCCGACCTGCGATCCCGCATCCCAACCGAGTTGAGCGATGAAGAGCGTAACGAAGTCGCCGACGCACAGGTGAAGGCCGATAGCGTGTTCTCCTGCTTCGGCAAGCGCGCGCCGGTGCCACTGTCTGGTGAAAAGCCGCTGGCATATCGCCGCCGCCTGATGATCCAGCTGCAGGAGCATTCGCCTGACTTCAAAACCGTCGACCTGTCCTCTATCGCTGACTCAGCCCTGCTGAGCGTGGCCGAGAAGACGATCTACGCCGACGCGCAAAAATCGGCAAGCCTGTCTGTTGGCCCTGGCATGCTGCGCGAAATCAAACGCGCTGATGCAACCGGTCGCCAGATCAGCACCTTCGAAGGCGATCCTGCTGCCACCTGGGCTCCGTTCCAGTCCGGCAAGCGTCAGGTCACCAGTTTTAACAACCAGGCTTAACGGGAGCTCTCAAGCATGGCTAACTTATCTCTTAACCCGATGGCAACCACGAATGCGCTTGGCTCCTTCGGTGTGCAGTCCGACGGTTATATTCAGGGCGTGGCGCTTGATGACCCGGCTAACCGCTTTAACCTGGCGGCGGGTACTGTGGCGGCAACGGAAAACAAACCTCTCTGGGGCGGTCTGCCAGTTGCTGAGCTTCTGCCTGGCACCAGTTCAAGCCCTCGCGGTTCTTACATCCGTCGCGCTGTGTCTGTTGCCGAGCTGGAAGGCTTCACTGTCTTCAATCAGGCTCACAACGGCCTGACCACTCCGCAGTCACCGGTTCCGCTGTACGCATCAGGCATGAGCGTTTCGTACTACCGCCTGGGCTCCAACATGCGCGTTCCGTTGAAAGCTTCTGCGCAGGTTGTTGCGCTTGGCACCTCCGGCGCGTCAGTGAAAACGCCTCTGGCCTGGGACTTCGTGAACAACCAGATCACCACTGCGGCGGCGGCCGGTTTCGCCGGTTCTGATATTGCGACAACAGCAGTGACCTATGCCAATGGTGTGGCGACAGCGGTAACCGCTTCAGCTCATGGCCTGACTGCTGGGCAGTACGTGAAAATCAGCGGCGTCGCTCCTGCGGCGTACAACGGCACAGTAGTCGTGCTGTCAGTCGTGAACGCAACAACATTCACCTACGCACCGGCAACTGCACCAGGCGGCGCTGCAACCACGCAGGGCACCATCGGCGCAGTTACGCTTTCCGACATCACGCTGCCGGTAAAAGTGCTCGCCATCGAATCAGGCAACTCCAAGACTGTCAGCTATGACAGCGCGACGGGCTTCCTGACCTGGAATAACACCGACAGCTGCGCGCTGGTCTTACTTTAATCGGGAGCTGAATTAAATGGCTGCAATTACCCCCAGCTACACCATCGTCAATCCGTCGTACATCGCGCCGGAGATGATCATTGGTTACCAGCAGGCGTCAGGTGCGTTTGAAACCATCGCCAGCGGTAACCCGCAAGTCCGTCTCGGCGTGGGCGACCAGTACGTCTACATGCGCCGCCTGGATATTCGCACCCAGACCACTTCCAGCCAGTCCGGTAACGGTAACCAACTGCCGAGCGTGGCGCTGGATGCGAAGATGATTTCAACCCCAACCTACCTGTTCCGCTGCCGTGGTATCTACGATCACCATGATATGGCCGCTGCCGGTAACTGGAACTTTGCACTGCCGGAAGCTCAGCGCCTGGGCATGCGTCAGGGCATTTTCCAGCAGCTGCGCTCTGCTCTGCTGTACGGCATGAACCCTGCCGGCGGTGAAGGCCTGCTGAACACCGCTGGCGCGACCACTGAGTCCCTGCCTCCGGACAGCAACGGAAACACCACTGTGCTGACCTATGACCACGGCCAGATGGCGGTATATCTGCTGGGCCACGTACAGGCCGCACTGACCCGCACCATGCAGCTGGGCCGCCAGCAGCGCGTCGTTATCCTGGGGCCGCAGCGCGTCCTCGGCGCCATGGAGATTCAGCAGATCGTTCAGCTGACTTCTTATCAGCGTCCTGGTGGTGGTACTGACACCGTCGGCGGCACGGTGAAAGAAGTGCTGAAAGGCGCAAACGTCCAGGTTGACTGGGTGTATGACGACACTCTGATCGGCGCAGGCGCTGGTGGTACAGACGCGGTGGTAATCACCATCCCTGAGGTCGAAGTGCCGATGGTCAACTCTACCGTGAACACCAACGAATTCGCCAAGCTGACCCCGTCTCTTGCCGCGAACGCGCTGATGTTTACCGACATGGCCGCGCCGCGCGAAATCCCGACGCCGATAGCTGGTGGCGCCATCGATGTTCTGTCCGAAATGCGTTCAACCGCAGGCTGGGCAGTTCGTCCGGAAGCAATCACCATCCTGTCCATGGCGTACAGCGCCTGATCCATTCTTTGAAGTGGTTAAGCCTCTGCCGGGGAAACTCAGCAGGGGCTTTTTTACGAGGGTAACCAATGAAGCTCTATATCGCTAACACCACCAAGCAGCGCCAGATTTTCGCCTATCGCAAGCTGGAGACCGGCCGCCTTATTCAGATCCCGATTAACCACGGCGATCAGATGATGGTGCTGGATGGCTCAACTGAAGAAGTTGACGCAGTGGTGCAGCACCACCAGGTTTATGGTCTGGTTGACTCAACCAAAATCGACCAGAGCCAGGCGTTTGTCGGCTTGTGCTACAGCCTGAACAAGCCTGTATCAGCGTCGGTAATCGAAAAAGCAATCCGTGATAACGATATTCACCTGACCCGTGGCGCCCACGGCCGCCGCCAGGCATCTGTAGCGGCTCTGGATAGCGCGCTGCGTGAAAGCGGTACCGGCTATTCCGGCGAGATGGAAGTCAGCGCGGAGCAGGCGAAAGGCCGCGAAGACAGCGAAGACACCCCAACGGTTAACGAAACAATCGTGACTGAAAAATCCGGGAGCAAGAAAAAATGACAACGAGCCTGTCGGGATTCATCGAATTCGTTCGAACTGACATGGGCGTGACCGCCGCGCAGGTTCCCGACGACTCGCCGTCTTTCAACCTGGCATATGGCGGCGCGGTTGAGTGGGTAAACCCTGATATCGCGTGCGTCACGCCGAACCTGTACACCGTTGCGGTGTACAACCTGGGCGCGTCTTTCCTGGTCAACTATGGCACGGAATCGGTATTCGCCGAGTTCAGGAAAACGTATGGCCTGAACGATTTCAAGGCTGGCGTGATTACTGGTGCAGGGGATAACTCAACCAGCGCTCAGCGCCTGGTTCCGGACTTCTTCAAAGACCTGTCGCTGGCTGACCTGCAGATGTTGCAGGACCCATGGGGCCGCCGGTACCTGATGATTGCCCAGCAGTTCGGCAGCCTGTGGGGGCTGTCATGATCACCTTCCACCTTGGAGTGTTTGACGTCCCGTATGAGGACGAGAACACCACGACAGGAGACGTCGCCGAGTATCTGGAGGAAAAGTACCAGATCATGCAGACGTTTTTCGACAGGTACAGCAACGACATTGCTGACCTGATGGCGAATGACATGGCCGCGTCGCTTGAGAATATGATGGCCGGCGCGCCGCCAGCCAAAGATCCTCTGGCAGAGTCGATGTCACGGATTCATGACCTGTTTGTCGCCTTCCTCGACAACACCGAAATGAACGGATTGCCGGGCGTGCCTACGCGCCGCGCGCTGGACGGTATCTCCCGGCGATTCAAGAACAAAAAGGGGCCGCCGCGCCCGTCATTCATCGATACCGGAACCTATCAGGCCGCGATGCGCGCCTGGGTAAGCGGGGTGCTGAATGCCTTCCCTGAGTGAGTTGCAGCAGACTGCAAAAACCGAGCTTAACGCCACGCTGACGCAGGGTCTTGATGACCTGAGCCGCTTTCAGGTGGTCACGTTTACGAAGTATATCCGCAAGGTGCTGCCCCTCGATGGGTTCGTCTTCTGGGTGAAGGCCTCTGTTCTGTCGGACGACCCCAGCAGCGAGCCGGATACGGTTGAAGTTAAGGGCTATCTGCACCTGACGACCGAAACCATCCAGGACGATGAGCAGCTCTATGACCGGAACGTCGTGACGTTTACCGCGCAGGCGGACATCGACCCGTTCAACGATATCGGATCTGATGTCCTGTATATCGGCGAATTTTTTGGCCTTCAGTTTTCCTTCTCCCGGCGCACAGGGCTGAACGAACCGGCCAACCTCTACCACTACACAGGTGAGGCAATATTCCCCTACATGCGATCGCAGATCATCAACTCTGCAGATGACATCGATCTGGCTGATGTGGTGGTTTCGAGTTCATTGCCGGTATGGCTGACGCTGAGTCAGTACATGCCTATGTTCCCGGCCATGCTGTCGACGCATAACCTGTCTCCGCCGTATGCAACGGTGAAGTGCAGCAACACCGCGCCGATTGCCGGGAGCTTTTACCTCGATGAGCAGCAGAACCAGTATCAGCTGGTTTCCGAGGATGTGACGATCTCCATCACTGGCCTGCGCAATGCCGGGGTTGAAGATTTCCTGAGGTACGTGCAGCAGTACACGCTCGGCGATGACGCGGAAATGGGCGTGATGAATATCCCGGTCGTTCAGGACGAGCGTGTCACGCAGAACGAGCTGAACATCATCGCCATGAGAAAAACCATCAAGTTCAAAGTCAACTATTACCAGCAGCGCATGCGTAACGTCGCGCGTCAGCTGATCACGTCAGCGATTCCGTCCATTTACCCGGAGAAATAAATAAATGGCAATTGTTAACATTAATGTCTCGGTGACCAACCCGCCGAAGCCCTCTCAGCTGCTCAAATCCGGCGCGATGATCTCCATGGGCGGAACAACCCTGGCTGCAGGTGAGTATCAGCTCCTGACGACGAAAGATGATCTGAAGGATATCGCCTCACCGGCTAAAACTATTTCAACTATCACCTGGGCAACCGGCGTGGTCACGGTGACCCTCTCGGCAGCGCATGGCTGGAAAGTTGGCGACACTATCCCGCTGGTTGTCTCTGGCGTTACTCCAGCAGCGTATAACCGCGCCGTAACAGCCACTGTGACCACGTCTACCGCCTTCACTTATCCGCTGGCGACAGACCCTGGCACGGCAACAGTTATGGGTACGGTGAAAACCGTAGCGGCAAACGAAATCATCGAGATGAACACCACGTTCTGGGCTCAGGGAACTACCCGCGCGGTCTACGTGCTTGAGCTGGGCGACGTGTCTGTCGCTGCTGCTGTGGCTGCACTGGCTGACTTCATCGATGAAGACATTTCTCTGGGCAACACCTACCAGAAATTCTTCTCGTACCTGGTGCCGCGCGAATGGGATGGTGAGCCGACGTTTAAAACCCTGACGGGCCTGTATACCAGCCCGGCGTCACTGGTTTATTTCTTCATCACCACTACGACAGCCACTTATCCGGACTGGGTCGCCACAAAGAACAAATCTGTGTGTGCGGGGGTGGAATCGCCAAACATCCCTGCTGGCGAGTTTTCCATGGCGTTCCCGTTCCAGTCCTCGCTGGCAAACGATCCTGGCTCTTCAAACATGGTACCGCCAATGGCGTACCGATTTGGTTACGGGGTTACAGAGTACCCGGTAGAAGGCAATGGAACACTGCTGAAGCAACTCCAGGACAACAACATCAACTACGTCGGCACCGCCGCGGAAGGTGGGCTGAGCAACAAAATGCTGGTGGCAGGCCACATGCTTGACGGCAATCCGTTCAACTACTGGTATTCAGTGGCCTGGACTGCAATCAACCTTGAGCTGGATCTGGCCAACGAAATCATCAACGGGTCAAACACCACTGTTAACCCGCTGTACTACGAGCAGAACGGCATCGACCGCCTGCAGCGCCGCGCGCTGAAAACGCTGCGCAACGGCATCAGTTACGGCCTGATCCTTGGGCGAGTGATTGGTACCGGCCTGACTCAGCAGGATTTCAATACCGAGTACGAGAAAGGCACGTATGCCGGGAACGCGGTGATTAACGCCGTTCCGTTCGCGAATTACACCAGCCTGAACCCGTCAGATTACGCCGATGGCAAATATAACGGCCTGAGCGCCGTAATGACGCCGCGCCGCGGCTTCGAATCCATCACGTTTAACGTCAACGTAACCAACTTTGTAGGGGCGTAAAAAATGGCAAACCCATTAGTACCGCAGGGATTCCTCAATCGTGTACGCGGCGCGGTGTCTGTAACTGACGTGCCAGCGCTGAACATCACCGCCTCTTATCTTGGCAAGGACGCTATCAGTATGCGTCCTGACGGCCCGGCGACGGACATTATCCCTACGCTGACCGGCACCGTGGGGAGCCAGGCGCCATATCAGCAGGTGACAGTCACCGTCCATCTGCTGCGCACCCAGGGGTTGAGCGACAGTTACAAAAACCGGTTTGCCACTGATACGGCACTTGGCGAGGTGGTAATCACCCCTGACGCGACCACACTCAGTAATTTCACCGTGCTGAACGCTTATCTGGTGAACTTCAACGAACTGCCGTTTACCGGTATGGATGCCGGGTACGTGGTGACCATCAGCGGCTACATCCTGGCTAACGACAACATGTGGGTCTGATTGTGAAAATTGACAAAAAGCTCAACCTGGTAACAAACATCACCCGGGAAGACGGGTCAATCGTGTACCTGCATGTAACCCCGTTCCCGTATGAGGTGGTGGAGGAGCACTGCCTGCTGCTGGGCAACCTCTTTACCAACTTCATCTCGCAGGTCGGCGGTCTGGGCGCGGCGCGCGTCGCCGCAATGATGCTCCGTAAAAAGCTCAAGCGCGAGCAGGAGCTCAATGCTGATAACGGGCAGCACGGGCCAAATATCGTTGACGAGATCCAGCGCCTTACATCTGTGGTCTGGAATGACGGTGGAACCTGGAAAACTGCATCATTCGAAGTGGCGATGAAGCAGGGGATCATCTCCCCTGACGAATACCGCGAAGTTGAAGGTGAGGTGGTTTTTTTTATGGTTTCCTCTGCCATTCAGAAAGCTCATCTGATCGCCCCGACAGTGGGCTCAGTGATCGGCATGTTCGGTGGGCAACTCGTATCATCGAGCGTTACGGCGTTCCGCGATTCGTTGCTGACGTCGAATCCGCCTACCGATACCCAGACCCAGAATGCCCAGCCGGAAACGTCATATATACCCTCCTAGACTGGGCGTCAAATGAGGGATTCTGGCGGGTAATCAGGGAAATCACCGGCGAAGAGTTCGCCAGCCCGGCGCAGTACCGCCAGCGTTACATCATTTCCGCGCTAAAAGACAGGGGTTCCTTCAATGGTGGCTAAGTCTATTGTCGATATTGACGTAAATGACGACAAGTTTGTCGCGTTTATGGAGAAGTTTAAAGAATATCAGGCTGCACTAGAGGATCTCCCTGAAGCATGGCGCGGGCTGGCGCATGGCGCAACGGATGCTACCAAAGAGACGGCGAAAGCAAAAACAGAAGGTGATCTTCTGGCTAAAGCTTTTTCTGAGGGGGCAAGCGCACCATATTCATATTGTGAAATGGAACGGAACTGAGTGGAAAAATTATATTCATT
>OGYT01001627.1_pt1 | contig 14041 bp, 3 predicted proteins | sample 1576631 | NCBI WGS metagenome assembly OGYT01 (sample SAMEA3541588, study PRJEB24748) | human gut metagenome | biome: human gut; feature: human-associated habitat; material: faeces | place: China | collected 2012
CCTCCTGTGCTTTATTAAAGGGTTTCAACAGATAATCCAGCACGCTTTTTTTGCCGGTGCGGATATCGACCGTCGCCACCATACCGGGGAATATCGGAAACTGCTGTTTGCTTTTATTTTCCAGATGGTTGCTGAAAGTGCGAATGTACACCCGATAGTAATAAACATCGCGCCGCACTTCATCCTGCACGGTGTCTGGTGATATCACCGCCACTTCTCCCGGCAGGCCGCCGTAGATGGAGTAATCGTAGGCGGTTATTTTCACCAGCGATTTTTGCCCCGGATGGATAAATGCCACATCGCGCGGGGAGATTTTTGCCTCAATCAGCAGTTGCTCATCCAGCGGCACGATGGTCATCAGTTTACCACCGGGGGCAATGACGCCGCCAACCGTGGTGACGTCAATGTCCTGAACAATGCCACGTACCGGCGCGGTAAAGTTGAGCCGGGTGAGAGAATCTTCCCGCCCGCGGATCACCGAACGCTGGGTTTCTACTTCCGCATTGGCTTTCGCTAACTCTTCCCGCGCCTGTACGTAGTATTGCGTGCGCACGTCGCTGAGTTTGTTTTCCAGTTCATTGGCCTGGCGTTGCAGGCGTAGCACTTCGACGCTGCTCGCCGCCCCCTGTTTGACCAGTGGCTGGGTCATCGCCAGTTCGCGGTTGACCAGGCTAATCCCCTGCGTCAGCCCGGTGGTGGCTTTGTTCAGCCCATCGCGGCGAGTGTTGTACAACGCCGTTTCCGACTCGATAAGTTCGGGGAATTTATTCAGTTCGTCAGGGAAGACCAGCGGTTTATTACTCACTTCCGCCCGCAGCCGCGCCGAGGTTGCCAGCGCCGCGTACAGCCGCGACATTGCTTCCTGGACGTCGGATTCCGTTTTGGTGCGGTTAAGCTGCGCCAGCGGCTGGCCCTGTTCAACAATATCGCCAACCTTGACGTCGAGATGATACAGAATTCCGCCTTCCAGCGACTGCACCACCTGTTCGCGCCCGGAGGGTTCTACCGTGCCGCTGCCGGTGGTGACTTCATCAAGCTGGAAGTACCACGCCCAGCCGAGAAAACAGAGCAGCATCACAGCGGTAACGCGTACCGCCAGCGCCGAACGCGGCAAGCGGGGTTCAGTCAGGCCACGGTTGTATTGCAGTTGTCCGTTCATGCGGCAGACCCCTTATTCTTCTCCTGCAACACCACCCGTCGCGCCGTGGGTTCGCTCTGTTCACGCAAAATGGCCTCTTTCGCGCCATCCATCACAATCCGCCCCTGATCCATCACGATAATGCGGTCCACCAGTTGCAGCATCGCCGTGCGGTGAGTGGCGATAATCAGCGTGCGATGGCCAATCCACTGTTTCAGTTGTTCGATTAAATGCGCTTCCGCCATTTCGTCCAGCGAGGCGCTGGGTTCATCGAGCAGCACGATATTGGGTTGAGAGATGAGCAGCCGCGCCAGCAGCAGCGTTTGCCGCTGACCACCAGAGAGGCCAAATCCCCCTTCCTGAATCATGTAGTTGAGGCCGTTTTTCTGCTTCTGCACAAACGGCAGCGCCCCGCTGAGTGTTAATGCGCGTTCGATATCTTCATCGCTGGCCTCCGGCATCCCCATGGTGAGGTTTTCCCGCAGCGAACCGAAAAATAGTCGCCCGGTCTGGCTGAGTAGCCCCATGTCGCGGCGCAGATCCGCCGGATCAAGCTGACCGATGCTGATGTTCTCCAGCAGCACCTGCCCCTGCTGGGCGATACGCATTCCGGCGAGCATTTGCAGTAGCGTTGATTTACCCGCGCCGTTGCGCCCAAGAATGGCGATTTTCTCTCCGGCCTGAATGTTGAGTTTGCCAATCGCCACATCGGCAATTTTCTCTTCTTCGTCGTAATAAAAGATAGCGTTGCTGAACTGATAATTGCCGTGTAGCACCGCTTTATGCACCAGTTTGCCGTGTTCCGGCTGATCCACCGGGCGCTTCATCAGTTCATCAAGTCCGTTGCGCGCCACTTTCGCCTGCTGCCAGCGCGAGAGCACGCCGGATATCTGCGACAGCGGCGCGATGGTGCGCGAAGCCAGGATCGTCGTCCCGACCAGCGCGCCGGTGGTCATGTCACCGTTCATTACCATAAAGCAGCCCACCAACAGCACCACGACGTAGACGATGGATTGCACTTCCTGAGTCCAGGTGAGCAGTAGCCCGGTGAGAAAACGTTGCTTCATACTGATGGACGAGGCCACGTCGTTGGTGTGGTTCCACTGATTCTGAAAACGCTGTTCAGCGCGCAGCAGCTTAATGTCTTCAATCGACTGCACGGCTTCGACAAGCGTAGCGTTGCGTACCGCCGACTCGCGCATCCCTTCGTTCGCCAGCCGCGCCAGCGGGCGTTGCACCAGCAGGCCGGGGATCACCAATAACGGCAGCGCCAGCAAAACCACCAGCACCAGCCAGCCGCCAATCATCCACAAAATAAAGACAAACAGCAGGAAGAACGGCAGATCCGCCACTGCACCAATAGTGGTGGAGGTGATCAGCTCCCGCACCGATTCCAGTTCGCGGATCTGCGAGATAAACGAGCCGGTGGATTTCGATCGCACGTTATTTTTCAGCCGTAATGCGTGACCAAAAACGCGATCCGAAATGCGCAGATCTGCCCGCTTACCAATCACATCGGAAAGGTGCGTGCGCACCATGCGCATACAGAATTCAAACAGGATCGCCATCATCACCCCGGCGAACAGCACCCACAGCGTCGGGTAGGACTGCGCCGGAACGACGCGGTCGTAAACCTGCATCGAGAAAATCATCGCCGCCAGCGCCAGCACGTTCGCCACCAGTGACGCCAGCATAATATCGCCGTAGCGCCGCCAGTCTTTTAGCGAGAGATTCCAGAACCAGTTCGCCTGATACGGGCGAATATAGTCGTCTACCCGCGCGTCAGGAATAGCGCTGAGCGGGCGCAACAGCGCCAGTTCGACGATGTTATCTTCAATATCCGTAACGTTAAGCGTAGTTTCCAGCCCTTCGTCACCGCTAAACTGAATGCTGATATTGTCGTGATTGTCACGGCGGGTGATCACGCCAATTTGTTGATTATCAAAAACGGCGATCAACGGCAGCCGCCACGGGTTGAGCGAGTCGGTGGAGAACTCCACCAGCCGAAGCCCCATCCCCAACTGCCGCGCCATGTCGGTGAGTAACTCCTCCCGCTTACTGTCGCGCTCCCAGTTGACGGTCGCGCGCACATTCTCCTGAGAAAAATCAAGGCGGTAATAACGCGCCACGGCGATCATCGCCTCCAGCCAGGCTTCCACGGACTGGGCATTTTTTTTCATTCTCTACACCACCATCAACTGATGATTCGCCAGCAAAGTGGCGAGGTCGGTATGCACGCCCGTCAGCGTGACCACGTTAGTTGCCGCAAAAGTGCCGCCCGTGCCGTCGCGGTCGATCTGCACGATGGTGTCGCTGCCGCTCTGGGTGACTTTGACAAAATCACCGATGTTTCCAGCCTGCGCATCCAGCGTTGCCACGCCGTTGACGTAGCTGGCTTTGCCGTTGCCGGTGTAGCCGCTGCCCTGTAACAACTCGCGGATATCAATGCGATCGGTGTCGGCGGTGCCTTCCCATGTCCCTACCGTAAAGCCATTCACCACGTCTGAGCCGTTGCCGCCGGTAGCGTCACTGGCGTTGAGCAATTTATAGAGCAAGGTATCGTGACCGCCGTTTCCGATGTTAAGGGTGTCGTTGCCGCCGCGCCCTTCCAGTTGGTTATCGCCGCTGCTGCCGGTCAGAGTGTCGTTAAAATTCGAGCCGGAAATGCCTTCGATATTGGTAAATGTCGAGGTGTTAAAGCCGGTGGCCTGTGCGGCGGTGCTGCTTAAGTTCGCGGTCACGCCCACCGTCGAGAGGCGGAAATCAACCACGTCCATGCCGCCGTTTGCCAGCCACGTTCCGGTGCCGGAGCTGTACACCCAGCCGCCGGAGCCGTCGTAAGTGTCAGTACCTGCGGTGGCAAAGAAGGTGTCGTTATAGCCCGTGCCGACGAACTTGCCATTGTTGCTCGCGGTGCCTGCTTCGGCGCTGAGGTCGTAAGCGTGAGTGGCATCGGTGGCCTGTAAGCCGCCCCAGCTGGTGTTGACCGTCTGGTCGATATTGCTGGCGGTGGTGCCAGTGGATTTGATCAGCACCGCGTTGTAGGTTTCTCCGGCATTCAGCCCGTAGAAGTTGACCAGCGCCGAGGTGTCGTTAACCCCCATCCCCGACTGCGGGTTAATGATTTGCGTGGCGACCAGCCCCCCCGCCGAGTTATACAGTTTTACGGTATTACCGTAATAGACGTTAATGCCGTTGGGATCGGTGATGCGCAGGTGTAGCGAAGTGCCGTAGCTCACCGTGTTGGTGTTGCGGATCAGGAACACGCTGCCCGACTGTTTGGTCACCAGTACATCCACCGCGCCGTCCCAGTCGTAGTCCATTGCCGCCACGCCGCTGGTGGTACCGCTCTGGCTGCCGCCGAGGGCCGATTGTGTCCAGTTGCTGGCACCACCAACGTTGGTGTAAAGATACGATTGTCCGGTCTGGGCGATACGGGCGATATCCATCAGGCCGTCGTGGTTCCAGTCCACCGCCACGCTAAACTGGCTGGCGTAGGTGGTTGCCGTTGCGCCCACCGCCACCGGACTGCCCAGCACGCCGTTGGTGTTGAATAACAGCGAGCCGTAGTTAGCTCTTCCCTGGCTGGCAGGCAGGAAGAGGTCCATATCGCCGTCGCCATCGAAATCGGCCCAGGTCATAGAAACGCTGCTGCTCATAGCGCCACTACCCGCCCCGCTCAGGAAGGTATTGGTGGTGTTCTGCCCCCAGACAAACGTGCCATTCCCCTGGTTGATGAGCGAAGATAGCGTGTAATAGTTGTTCAGGTTGTAGGTGTGCTGAACCAAGTCGATCCTGCCGTCATTGTTCAGATCGACGCCAGAACCTTCGTTGAGCGAAAGATACCCCGTCACCGCCCCGCCCACCGTGGCGCTACCGCCGCTGTTCGACGTAGTGGAGTTACCTACCAGCGTACCTGCGTTGTTCCACAGGAAGGTGTTGGAGTCCGGCCCGCCCGCGTCGCCAATCCAGAAGTCGAGATAGCCGTCGCCCTCTTTATCAAATGCCACAATCGAGCCGTACCACGTCAGGGTGCCGACGGTGACCTGAATAGCGCTGGAAAAGGTGCCGTCGCCGTTATTGGTAAAGCCGTTGATATAGCCTGTACCGTAGTCATCACGGGTGATAAACAGATCGCCCGTGCCGTTACGGTCGTAATCGGCGATGGAGCTGGTGGCGTAGTTGTTGCCGCTCTGATACAGCGTCAGCGCGGTCTTCGACCAGGTGAGTGGGTCAGTCGATTGCATTACCTGCTGGTTTGCCAGCACCGTCCACATTCCGTGCGTGTCGAGGCCGTAGGTCAGCCCCCAGGCGGTGGTTTTGCTGGCGGTGGTCCAGGTCGGTGTGTAATCAATCGCCGCGTTAACCGTCACCGTGCCGTTGCTAATATTGGCGTTATTGCCGTTGCCCGCCGAGCTTTTTACCTGCGCGGTGACGTTATAGGCGGTCGCAGAAGCCGCCAGCGCGTCGGTATCCGGCAACTGTACATACCAGGTGTTGTGCGCCGGATCGACCACCACCGCACCGCCCGGTTCAGAGGTGTAGGTTTTGCCGTTGATCACCACTTCAACATACTGCCCGCTGGCAAGCGCGGCGGTGATCACCCCGCTGATAATCGGCGTAGTATCGCGCGTGGTCCGGCTGGTAATTTGCGCCAGCGTGGTCGGAATAGAGGTATCGACCATCAGGACAAAATCACTGGAGGAGGTGATATTCCCCGCCAGATCCACCACTCGCGCGCTGTAGGTGTAGGCACCGCTCACCAGCCCGCTGTCGCTGTAGGTCCAGTTCAGTGCGCCTACCATCGTTACCGCGCCTAACAGCAGGCCGTTACGGTAGAGGTAAACCACTTCACCGCTGGCAAGCGGGCCGGAGAGCACGCCGTTCAGCAACGGCGTAGTGTCGTCGGTGGCCTGCGAACTGCTTAATGTCCCCTGCCGCTGCCCGACGTCATCAGTGTACGACACAATGGTCGGCGTCGCGGTGGGGTTAATCGTATCGACCACCACCGTTTTCGACACCACCGGACCGGTATTTCCCGCCAGATCCAGCACCCGCACCTGATAAACGTAGCTGCCGTCGGTCAGCGTGCGGCCGTCGGTGTAGGTCCACTGCGTGCCGTTGGTGGTGAGCGTGATCCAGGTCGCGCCGCCGTCGAGGCTAATCTGCGCCACTTCGCCGCTGGCAAGCCCCGCCCCCAGCGAACCGGTCAGCGTGAGCGAGGTATCGCTGGTGATAAAGTCAGTTGCCGAACTCCCCGTGTCGGTGCTGATGCTGGCGATGGTGAGTACCTGCGCCGGGTTCACGGTGTCAATCTGCGCCGACTGGCTGCCGGTTGCGCCAACGTTGCCCGCCAGATCCACCACCCGCACCTGCCAGGTGGTGGTGCCGTTGGTGAGCGTGCGTCCGTCAACGTAACTCCAGTTAAGGCCGTCTGCGGCGACGGTCACGTTCACCAGGTTGCGCCGTTGTCGGTACTGATTTGCGCGAATTCGTTAGCGCCGAGCGCCGCCCCCAATACGCCGCGCACGGTAAGCGAGGTGTCGCTGGTAATAAAATCGCTGCTGCTGGCTCCGGTGTCATCGCTGATACCGGTAATGGTGATACTTTTCGCCGCTTCCGGGCTGGTGGTGTCGACCACCACGTTTTGCGTTGCGGTCTGCCCAACGTTCCCCGCCAGATCCACCACCCGCACCGTGTAGTTCCAGGTGCCGTCGGTCAGTGTGCGACCATCGGCATAGCTCCAGCTGGTGCCGATAACGGTTAACGTGGTCCAGGTGACACCGCCGTCGAGGCTGATTTGCGCCCGTTCGTCTGCCGCCAGCGCCGCGCCGAGCGTGCCGCGCACAGTAAGCGTAGTGTCGCGAGTAACAAAATCGCTGCTGCTTAACCCGGTGTCATCGCTAATGCCCGCAATGGCGATGGTTTTGCTCGCCAGCGGCGCGGTGGTATCCACGGTGACTATCTGGCTGGCAGTCGCGCCGATATTTCCGGCGGTGTCGATCACCCGTACCTGATAGTTGTAGTTGCCGTCAGTCAGCGTACGCCCGTCAAGATATGTCCAGGTCAAACCGCTTACCGAAAGATTCTGCCAGGTGGTGCCGCCATCAATGCTGATTTGCGCGAACTCACCGGCAGAAAGCGCCGCCCCCAGCGTGCCGCTCACCGCAAGCGTCGTGTTGCTGGTGACAAAATCGTTAGTAATCAATCCAGTATCGGTGGTGATCGCGCTGATGGCGATGGTTTTTACTGCTGGATCTGGCGCGATGGTGTCGATCACCACATTCTGGCTGTCAGTGGCACCGACGTTGCCCGCTGCGTCAATCACCCGTACCTGATAGAGATAGTTACCATCGGTCAGCGTGCGGCTGTCGTTATAGCGCCAGGTCGTGCCGGTAACGGTAAGCGTGGTCCAGGTTACGCCGCCGTCGATACTGATTTGCGCCGTCTCGTTACTGGCAAGCGCGGCGGTGAGCGAGCCGTTGACCACCACCGGGCTGACGCTGGTGATAAAGTCGCTGGAGCTAAGGCCAGTGTCGGCTTGCAGGGAATCGATATTAATGCCCATCGCCGGGGCGCTGAGGTCGACGGTAATGGTGTGATTGCTGCTGCCGGTGTTGCCAATGGCGTTGCTCACCGAGGCGTTAATCACGTAGGCATTGCCGTCCGCCAGCGCGGTGACATCGGCGCTGCCGAGGGTGTAGCTCCAGCTACCGCCGGTCTGTACCGTGGTAGTGTAGGTTTTGCCGTTTAAGGTCAGGGTCAGCGTCTGCCCGACTGGGGCGGTGGTGGTGCCGCTGATCACCAGCGACGAGCCGTGCTCCGCCGCATTCACCACATCATCGCCCGCAAAGGTGTTGATGGTGACGGAGGGGACGTCGCCGTTCAATGTCACGCCACGGCTGGCGCTACCAGGGTTTCCGGCCTGATCGCTAACCGTCGCGCTAATGGTGTAGCTGCCGTCGCTTAATCCGGCAAACTGCTGCGCCGGAATAAACACCGACCAGCTTCCGCCGCTGCCGACCGTTGCAGTCCAGCTCTGACCGTTAAAGGTGACGGTCACCGTCTGGCCCACTTCAGCGGTGGTGGTGCCGCTGATGGTTTGCCCAGCGAGCTGTTCGGCGTTGTTGATAATATCGTCACCCGCCACCGTGGCGATGGTGACCGTTGGCGCAACGGTATCGACGGTCAGGGCGTGCGTGGTTTGACCGGGGTTACCGGCGCGATCGTTCACGCTGGCGGTAATGGTCTGTGCGCCCTGCCCGAGCGCGGCCAGATCTGCCGCAGGCACGTTCAGCGCCCAGGTGCCATTGGCGGCCACCGTGGCGGTATAAGTTTTGCCGCCAAAGGTGACGGTTACCGTCTGCCCTACTTCCGCGCTGGTCGAGCCGTTAAGGGTTAACGGCTGCTGCTGTTCGGCGGCGTTGAGTCGGTCGTCCGTTGAAACCGTGTTTATGCTGATAACCGGCGCGGTGAGATCCACCGCCACACTGCGCGAGGCCGTGGCGCTGTTTCCGGCGCTATCCTGGGCGGAGGCGCTAACCGTGTAGCTGGTGCCATCCGCCAGTGCCGCGACGTCTGCCGCCGGCACGTTCACACTCCAGCTCCCGTTGTTCTGAATGGTAGCGCTGTAGCCTTTGCCGTTAAGCAACACGGTCACCACTGTACCTGCGGCAAAGTTCGTTCCGGTGCCGCTCAGGGTCAGCGCACTGCCCGCTTCGGCGGCGTTAATAATATTATCGCCGCTGATGGTGCTGACCGAGAGCGACACTGCCGCCGTGTTTACCTGTACGTTGTGCGTCTGGGTGCTGCTGTTGCCTGCGCTATCGGTGATAGTGGCGCTGATAGTCACTGTGCCATCTGCAAGGCCGGAAATCACGCTGGCAGGCACGCCGACGCTCCAGTTGCCGCTGGCATCGGTGCTGGTGACATACTGCTGCCCGGCGATGGTCACCACCAGACGGTCGCCCGCCACCGCGCCCGTGGCGGTGCCGCTGATAATCTGCGCCTGAGTGTGTTCAACTCTGTTAATCACATCGTCGCCCGCCACGGTGTTAAAGCTGATGACGGGCGCGGTGGTATCGACGGTCACACCTTTGCTGGCGCTGCCAGGGTTACCCGCCAAATCGCTGACCGTGGCGGTCAGGGTGTAGCCGTTATTGGCAAGTGCGGTTAAGTCGCTGGCGGGCAGCGTTAAGCTCCAGCTGCCGTCTGCCTGCACCGTGGTCTGGTAGTTAGTGCCATTAAGCGTGACGGTGAGCGTCTGCCCGGTTTGCGCCGTGCTGGTGCCGGACACCGTTACGCCCGCCGCCGCTTCGCTGGCATTGATGATGTTATCGCTGGCAATGGTGTTGATGGTGACCGTTGGCGCGGCGCTATCGACGCTGTATTCATGCGTTGCCGTGGCGCTGTTGCCGTTGACGTTAGTCACCCGCACCTGGGCGCTGGCATCGCCGTCACGCAGGGCCGCCATATCCGCCGCCGGAACGGTGGTGCTCCAGCTACCGTTTGCCGCCACCGTGGTGGTGTAGGTTTTACCGCCAAAAGTAATGGTAACGGTTTGCCCCGCTTCGACGCCGGACGTGCTGCCGGAGAGCGTTAGCGCCGCGCCTTTTTCGGCGGCGTTAATCACATCATCGCTGGTGATGCTGTTTATGCTGACGGCGACGGTGGTGAGATCAACGGTCAGCGGATGGGTAATGCTGGTTTGCGTTCCGGCACTGTTCGCGCCGCTAACGGTAATATTCAGCGTTCCCGCAGGCCAGTTACTGACATCCGTCGCAGGAACGCCGACGCTCCAGCTGCCGTTCGCCAGCACCGTGGCGGCGTAAGTTTGATTATTTATCACTACGTTCAGCGCCGTGCCCACCGCAAAGCCGGAGCTGCTACCGGTGATCACCTGCGCCTGACTGTGTTCGATGATATTGACCACATCATCACCCGCGACGGTATCCACCCGCAGGCCAGGCAGACTGGCATCGATGGTGATATCGCGCGTGCCGCTACCGGTGTTGCCAACGGCGTTGGTCACCGAGGCATTAACCGTTAACTCACCGTTACCCAGCGCCTGCCAGTCGGCGGCAGGTACGCTCACACTCCAACTTAAATCAGCCTGGACCGTGGCGGTGTAAGTTTTGCCGCCCAGTTCAACGGTGACGGTGCTGCCCGCCGCCGCACCGGTTACCTGGCCGCTGATGGTTTGCGCACTGCCTGCTTCAGCGGCGTTGATAATATCGTCCGTCGCCACCGGATTAATGGTGACGCCCGGCAGCGCGGTATTGACCTGCACGTTATGGCTGGCGGTGCTGCTGTTACCCTGAGCATTGGTGACGCTCGCCGTCACGCTGTAGGTGGCTTCGCCCAGCGCACTGACAGCAGAGGCAGGCACGGTAACGCTCCAGTTGCCGGAGGCGTCGGTGGTGGCGCTGTAGTTTTGTCCGTTCAGCGTAACGGTGATCGCCGTACCCGCAGGCTGATCGCTGGTGCCGGAAAGCGTCAGATCAGATCCTTTTTCCGTCGCGTTGATCACATCATCGCCCGCGATGGTGTTGATGCTAATCACTGGCGCGCTGAGGCTGACGGTCACGGTGCGGCTGGCGTCATCGCTGTTACCCGCCCGATCGCTGACGCTGGCGGTGATGGTCTGTGCGCCGCTACCCAGCGCCGTAACATCCGCCGCCGGAACGCCAACGCTCCAGTTGCCGGAGGCATCCAGGGTGGAGGTGTAGGTTTTGCCGTTGAGCACAACGCTCACCACATCGCCCGCTTCCCCACCGGTGCTGGTGCCGGAGATCACCAGCGCTTGGGCGTGTTCGGCGTCGTTGATGATGTCATCGCCCGCCACGGTGTTAATGGTAAGAACCGGCGCGGTGGTGTCTACCGCCAGATTATGGCTGGCGCTGCCGGGGTTGCCCGCTTTGTCGTTGACCGTGGCGCTGACGGTGTAATTGCTTGCACTCAGCACACCCAGGGCTGAGGTGGGAACGCTGATGCTCCAGCTACCGTCTGCCTGCACATTACCGCTGTAGGTTGCGCCGTTAAGGGTGACAGTCACCGTCTGCCCGGTTTCGGCGGTGCTGGTGCCGCTGATGGTGAGCGGGCTTCCGGCCTCCGTGGCGTTAAGGATGTCATCGCTGGCGATGGTGTTAATGGTGAGCGTCGGCGCGCTGGCGTCAACGCTGTACGCATGGGTCGCCGAGGCGCTGTTGCCGCTCGCGCTGCTAACGCTGGCCTGAACATTCGCTGCGCCGTCTGGCAAGGTTGCCAAATCCCCCGCTGGAACATTCACGCTCCAGCTCCCGTTGGCGGCGACGCTTGCGGTGTAGGTTTTACCGCCAAAAGTGACGGTGACGGTTTGCCCGCTTTCAATTCCGCTGGTGCTGCCAGAAAGGGTCAGGTCGGTGCCTTTTTCAGCGGAGTTAATCACGTCGTCGCTGGCAACGGTGTTGATGCTGATCGCCACCGCCGTTAAATCGACAGTGAACGGATGGCTGACGCTGACCGAGTTTCCAGCGCTGCTCTGGCCTGTCACGTCAATGGTTAACGCCCCCGCAGGCCAGGCGCTGACGTTTGCCGCTGGAATGCCGACGCTCCAGCTTCCGTCCGCCTGTACCGTGGCGGAATAAACTGTGCCGTTGATCGTGATCGTCAACGGCACACCTGCATTCAGGCCACTACTGCCACCAGTGATCACCAGCGCCTGCCCGTGTTCAATGCTGTTGACGATATCATCGCCCGCCACGGTATCCACCCGCAGCCCCGGCAGGTTGGCATCAATGGTGATATCCCGCGTGCCGCTGCCGGTATTGCCATTCGCGTTAGTAACTGAGGCTGTAATGGTCAAATCACCATTGCCCAATGCCTGGAGATCGGCTGCCGGAACGGTGACGCTCCAGCTTAAGTTGCCCTGTACCGTGGTGGTGTAAGTGTTGCCGCCCAGCGTGACGGTAACCGTATCGCCAGCGGCGGCGCGAGTCACCACCCCGCTGATGGTTTGAGCGGCTCCCGCTTCGGCGGCGTTGATAATATCGTCGCCTGCCACGGTGTTGATGGTGACGCCCGGCAGGCCGCTGTCGACCAGTAAATTCGCCTGGCTGCTGGCGGTGTTACCCGCCGCACTGGTGGCACTGGCGCTGACGGTATAGTTGGCCTGGCCTAGAGCCGCCAGATCGCTCACCGGCACGGTTAAGGTCCAGTTGCCTGCTGCGTCGGTGGTGGCGCTGTAGTTATGACCGTTGAGCGTGACGGTAACCTGTGCGCCGGTCGTCAACCCCGTACTGCCGCCGCTGATGGTCAACGGCTGGCCTTTTTCATCGGCGTTGAGGACGTTATCGCCGCTGATGGCGTTAAAGGTAATGGTCGGCAGCCCGGTATTGACCGTCACCTGATGGGTGGCGCTGCCGCTGTTTCCGGCGGCATCGGTGACGCTGGCGTTAATGGTGACAGTGCCGTTCGCCAGCGCCGAGACGACGCTTGCCGGAACGCCGACGCTCCAGTTACCGCTGGCATCCAGCACGGTGGTGAAGGTATTTGTGCCGATAGTCACCGTCACGGTGCTACCGGTTGCCGCACCCGTGGCGGAGCCGCTGATGATCTGCGCCTGGGCGTGTTCCGTCGCGTTGATCACATCATCGCCTGCCACCGTGTTGATGGTGACGACCGGAACAGACGTATCCACCGTCAGGTTGTGATTAACCGAGGCCGGGTTTCCGGCTTTGTCGCTCACTGCCGCGCTAACGGTATAGTTGCTGGCGGTCAGGGCGCTTAAGTCGGCTGGCGGTACGCTGACGCTCCAGCTACCGTCCGTTTGAACCGTGCCAGTATAGTTTTCGCCATTGAGGGTGACGGTCACCGTCTGCCCCGCTTCCGCCGTGCTGCTGCCAGTGATAGTCAGCGCAGCACCCGCTTCGGCGGCGTTAAGAATGTCGTCGCCCGCAATGGTGTTAATGGTCACCGTTGGCGCGGTAGCATCGACGCTGTAAGCGTGGGTAGTGGTGGCGCTGTTGCCGTTAACATTGCTGACGTTGGCCTGCGCGCTGGCATCGCCATCACGCAGGGCCGCCATATCTGCCGCCGGAACCGAGGTGCTCCAGGAACCATTCGCCGCGACGCTTGCAGTGTAGGTTTTGCCGCCAAAGGTGACGGTGACCGTTTGCCCGGCCTCCACACCAGAAGTGCTGCCAGAGAGCGTTAACGCCGCGCCTTTTTCAGCGGCGTTGATGACATCATCGGCGGTAATGGCGTTGATGCTGACCGCCACCGCAGTGAGATCGACAGTCACCGGATGCGTAACGCTCACCGGGTTTCCGGCGGTGGTGTTGCCGCTCGCCGTAATTGTGACCGTCCCCGCAGGCCAGGCGCTGACATCTGCCGTCGGAACGCCGACGCTCCATGAGCCATCCGCCAGTACCGCCGCAACATAGGTTTGCCCGTTAATGGTCAGCGTGACGTTGCTGCCCGCCACCAGACCGGAGCTGCTGCCGGTAATCACCAGCGCCTGCCCGTGCTCGATAATGTTGACCACATCATCGCCCGCCACGGTGTCAATCCGCAGACCGGGGAGATTCGCGTCGATGGTGATTTCGCGCGTGCCGTTGCCGGTATTGCCTACGCTGTTCGTTACCGAAGCCGAAATGGTCAGTTCACCGTTGCCCAACGCCTGTAGCGCGGAGGCCGGAACATCGACGCTCCAGCTTAAATTCGCCTGCACCGTGGCAGTGTAAGTCGCCTCGCCGAGCGTGACGGTTACCGTGTCGCCCGCTGCCGCGCCCGTCACCTGCCCGCTGATGCTCTGGCCCGCGCCCGCTTCGGCAGCGTTAATAATATCGTCGCTCGCGACAACGTTAATGGTGACGCCCGGTAGCGCGGTATTAACCTGCATCGACGACTATACGGATCACATGA
>OGYT01001628.1_pt1 | contig 14022 bp, 7 predicted proteins | sample 1576631 | NCBI WGS metagenome assembly OGYT01 (sample SAMEA3541588, study PRJEB24748) | human gut metagenome | biome: human gut; feature: human-associated habitat; material: faeces | place: China | collected 2012
TAATACATTTTTTACCGACTCACATATACAAACTTTCTCCACACACAGTAACCATTCACCTAAATCTCGCCAAACATCAACTGGAAATAAAAACAATGGTTCAACATACCTCACTCTATACTCAAACTGACAGAAAAGCCGTTCAACACCTAATACTATTTGCTCCAACATCCAAGAAGTCCGAGAGCGAAACAAAGAATTCTCGTCATAGAAACGAAATAGAAAATAATCTCCTATCCACAATAAGAACTGAAATGTACCCATATAAGGCACTTTCATCTCTTGCCACAAAGCTATCAAGAATTCATCCACATCTGTAAGTTGTTCATCCACATCCATCTCTATCAAAGACTTTTGAGCTAAACATTCTATCAAACATCCCCATTTGGCAAGCCTAATCCCATTTTGATCTGTAAACACTTTTTGTTGTATTTGCTCCAGCAAATTAAAGTTCTCTCCCTCCATTTGCTTTTTGCCTCCCACATAAGTATCACTCAAAAATCCGGAAAGGCAAAGTGTAAATTGTTTATCCAGCAATAAATCTAAATCCGGATATTGTATCTTATACTGATTCCAGACCAAAGAATTGTTAGGATAAAAGCACCACAAATCTTCTCCGAAAGGGAACTGTTTAGGATGGACTGACGGATTTTGATTCAAGAAAAGTAAAAAATGAGTATCGACCCTTTCCTGTATTTCAACCATATTCTCAATATCAAACGAAAAAGTGACTTTGATATGTTCTCCTTGTTGTTCAGAGAAATAAGCCACAAAATAATGAAACAAACTTTGGAACTCACGATAGAATGAGACAACCTCAGTCAAGAGGCTTCCCCACGCTTTTCGAGAATAAAAAACAGAAAAACAACACCACGCTTTTCCTCCCATCAACGTATAATTCTGTTTCATATTATGCCAAGAGTATTTTATTAGTATAATCAAAATTCCGATATACAATCCCTTGTCCGAACCCATTCGGATTTACCGTTTTACAATCATTATCCATTTTTTTCATCTTCAGATAGTTTATAGCCTCTGTTACACCCATGACAATTACCACTATCAGATTCGCATCTTTAACTTTATAATATTGATGATTAAAATCATACAAACAATTAGATTTGTTTCTAAGTATCATTTCCTCATCTTTAAAATTCAGTCGAATTCCGTTCTCCATCTCATCCCATATTCCTTCTTTCCATTCTCCTTTTATCACAAGTCGATATTTATCCCCTATACATTGTTTTAGCATGTCTGATTCATCCGGATGATTATAATTCATTGCAATATTGTTCTGTATCACTCCTATGCCAAAACGTTGTCCTTTATACAACATCAATACTCTCGTAGAGTAGGGATTTATATAATCCAGATAGACACTCTGCAACTTCTTCAACAAAAACTCTTGTGCTATCCGCTCTTCATCTGCATGCATCAAAACATTATAAAATTCCTTCTGATTAAAAATTTCCTGCACAAGCCCTCTACACAACAAACGATTGAAAAATTCAACATCTTCCAAACCATATCCTACAAACACTTCATTGTATCCTCTCGCCTCAACGAACTCCTTTCTTTCCAAGCAGACCCTTCCGAAAACATCACGATAACAAAGATTACTCGTATAAAATAGACGCTCTTTATTGTTAAATTCTTTTAACATAAACTCTGCAAACCCTCTACCTAAGTAATTATCTGCATCCAAATTGCATACTACTTCTCCTTCTGCCAATCTGAAAACCATATTCCTGCTATGGCTGCGTCGATAATAAGCTGGTTCAGTAGTCCTATAATAGACAAGAATACCCATCTCAATATATTTCATCATAGATTGAGCAATCCATTCTTCTAATCCATCTTGCGAATTATAATCCAGCACAACAAACTCGACCTCATCTACTAAGAAATTATCAAGAATATTCTTCTCCAAAGTTTCTTGTAAATGTTTAAGCCGATTCATACAAGTGATGCAAAATGAGATTTGTTTCATAGTGCTATATAGCCATTATTAATGAATAGTAAATCTACCGAATGCATAAGCTCCATCCAAACCTTTTATCTCAAGTAAAAAATCACCAACTAAGCCTTTCTGTAATTGTACTTTTCTCAATATTGGAGAGTCAATATTCTCAGTAGAAGAGTAAACAACATCCCCATTCTGAGAAATTACAATTTCAATCTCACCTATAGATTGATAGAACTCCAAGTCAATGGAGTGGTCATCATTCAAAAATGCTAAAAAAGGAGTCACTGGAGGAATAGAACGGTGACCATTCCCCGGACCATCCGGTAAATCAAAATCCTCATCCATGATGATTTCTACTCTTGAAGGAAAAGTTACTGACTTTCCATTCACTACATTTACCACAAAGAAGCAGTATAAACTTAACAAAATAAAAAATGATTTCATAGTATCTTTAGTTTTGAATGTAACAAAGATAGCCATTTAATCACTTCTTAGGGAAAGTACAAGTGGACAACACAAAAGAGAATAACAAACTATATATCAAGAAAATACTAAAAAAAAAGCTACTAAGTTAATGGACGAAAAGCAAGAAGTTCTTCTAATAAAGAGTTATAAATTCTTCCAATTTATCAGTAGTATCCAAATTTAAGCTCTCCCTCAATCTCCGTTTTTTCGTAAAAATAGAATTCATCTCGCAGTCAAAAGTAAACATCAACTCAGTGGTAGTGAAACCAACTTTAAGCAAAGCTATCAATATCAGGTTACCACTCGTTAATTTAAAATCTTTCTTTAACCGAGAAATCAAATTACCATATATCAAATCCATGTATTCAAGGAGCTGTTCTTTCTCTTGTTTGGTCATATTCTTCACAATCAGCTTTTCCTTCTTCAATTGATCCAAGAGATAAACACCATTTACACATACATTTTCACGTATTTTTTTATTCTCACTCTCCAACAGCAAAATCTTTTGATTCAATTTACCAACCTTCTCTCTATTTGTTTCCGCTGTTTCACCTGCTTTTTGTTTCAACACATCAAGTTCATAAACATATCGTTTAATCATGCACTCATTCTCCTTTATTACTTGCATATTTTTCCGGAACATCTCTTTGTATCTTTTTCTTAAAAGAAAATACAAAACAAGACATAATAGGATAATAAATAAAACGATTACCATCCCAAAATAAAACTGTATTTTCTTTTCGTGTTCAACTTGTTGCTTTTCTAAAAGAAGCTTTCCTTTTTCATATTTACGTTGCAAAGTCAAAATTTGAGATGCTTGTTTAGCATCCAGGTCAACGGACAACAACGAATCAGACTTCTCTTTGAAATAGAGAGCCATTGCATACTTTTTCTGCCTCTTTTCCAACAGATACAAATAGTGGTATGCCCCTGCCAGAGTACGAGGCCTTTCTGATTTCAAAGCTAAAGTAAAATATCTTTTTGCCTCATCCAACTTATTTTGATTTAAATAAATGTTCCCCAATGACATTGAACAGTGATGCATAGAATGCCTATCTTGTTCAGTCTCTACCGCAGTTTTCAACAAGATTATTGCATTTTCCAAATCTCCCTCATTTCTTTTTGCAATTCCTTTTACTTGTAACAAAGAAGGAGTTACTCGTTCAAAATCGATACATCCTTTCTTTTCTTCACACAAGGACAAAGCCCTATTGATGTAGTTATAAACACTGTCATATTGTTGTTCTACATAATAAATACGAGCAATATCCCGATAAGCATATATAACCCCTAAAGTATCGGCTGCCTTTTGAAAACAATATACCGAACTTTGATAATTATCAAGAGCATCTTTGTGTAGCTTTCTATCTGCATTCAAAATACCGATATACTCATATGCCAAGCCTTGTAGCTTATACTCTTCCGTTTTCTCCAATTTAGCCAAAGCATTCAAATAGGCTTGCATAGCCAGCGTATCATTCCCCTGCAAATCCATCACTTTGCCATAATAAAACAATGCCTTCCCCGCTTTCACGTTATCACCCCCATTCTTATAATAATCTACCGCCAACTTTATCAACGAATCCGACTGCATGCTATCCAGATAGTTCTTATCACGGGCTTGTGTCAACAGCAGCACATAGTCTGCCCGCTGCTTTCCACGAAGCTTCTCCGGATGAGGAATTTGCTCCAACAGCAGCAATGCACTGTCAGAATATACATCCATATACCTCTCTACCTTATCAAAAGCATTGAATACGTTCTTCTCTACGCAAGAACCTAACAGTACGCAAACGGACAAAAGTCCAAGATATAGCAGTTTTTTCATATGAACATGTTCTTTACCAGATTATCATTACGTATAACTCCTATGCCCACAGAATCCTTTTGGAGATAAATATTCACACCAGCCAACGGCAATCCTTTTTCCCCATCAGTCACAATGCCATTTGTCTACGCATTAGAAACAACTGCACAGCAGAATGTTATGAACAGTACTATACATCGCTTCATAATCCATGTATATATAATTAAACTTTGGATGAGAATAAGCTTTTTTACGGCCTCTCCCTTCAAAGATACAAAAAACCGCTTCAACAATGTACAAAAACAAGATAAATGTGGCAAACAAAACAAATAGCTCAGAGCTTGTTTCCCCTTACATAGGCTTCCTTTCCATTTTCTGTACGGAGTTATCAGCGCCTATCGGCCGTGATGCGCTCTGCCAACGGCCGTCAACCACTCGACTAACGACCGTCAACAAGGTGCTTCATAACCGTTGAACACCTATTATACTCATAGTTTCCCCATACTGTGCACCTATCTTATTCCTATTATGAGCCCAGCTGCAGTCTATCGGTAAACGGTCTTTTACGAAGTTAATACCGTGTTTACACGAAACGCTTATCGTGTAAACAAGATATTTGCAAAATGCTGCACATTCTATTAATACACTAACAAACAAGATATTAACTTACCTTCCGGCGTATTTCCGCTGTGGAAGCAAAAGTTGCTTCCACCTTTTTGAGTTGCTTCCACAGCACTTGTAATGCCGATGAATAAAGGGATGCAGGAAGTAGGTGGAAGTGTGGAAGCAGAAATGATAAAACTAAGCAGAGATAATTTTCCCTTAAAAGCAATAAAACTCCAGAATCTGCTGGAGCAAAGCATCCTGCTTTCCCGGACCTTTTTCCAACTCCACACTTTTCAGGTTATAGAGTTGTGCCAGCAAAGCTGACGACTGCTTCTCGCAAAGACGGGAATCATGTACCTGCTCCATCCAGCAGACGGTCTCTCCCCAAACATCTACCGAAAGATGTGACAAGACTTCTGTCGGGGCTCCCCCCTTCTCCACCTTACGGAAGATTTCGACCAAAGCACACAACAAGCTGGACATTATCTGTTTACAACGGGAATGGGAACGGGATTCCCGGTTTCTGAAACGTAGCAGGAAATAGTACCCCAGCCATAAATAAACGGTGGTGACTTCTGCATGGATTTTCTCTATCCTCTTCCAATGCGCAACCAAAGCAGCATCAATTTCTTCCAGAATCGCATCCGTATCATCTTCTATGTAGTATTTCTGCGCAAGACACTCTATCACGCACCCCCATTTCGCCATATCCACACACTCTTGCGTACGCCCCATCCATACATGGGCTTCCTCCAATATCCGGAATGCCTTTTCTCCACATTCCGGAGCATCATAAAACCGATACTGACGAAACAACAGAAGAGACTGACATAATAACTCATCCAAAGAGTACTCCGCACTTTCCATATTTAAAATTCAAGTATCCATTCAGGTAACAAAATCGAGCAAAAGTAATCATTTCCTAAGAAAATCACGCTGTTTCAGCACAAAAACCGGCAGGAAAAAGAAGATACCGATGACGGACATCACCAGTCCGCCAATGGTACCCGCCGCCAATGGAAACCAGAAAGCTTCCTTGTCCTCACCTATCATGAAAGGGATAAATCCCAGAATGGTAGAAACTACCGTGAGGAAAATAGGAACGACCTTCGCATTCCACGCCTTGACGTAGGCACGAAGAGCGGAAAGACGGGGGAAACGACGTCGGATGCTGTTGTACTCGTTCAGGATATAGATGCTGGCATTCACCGTGATGCCGCACAGCAGGACGAACGAGGCAAAACCGCCCTGGTCGAAGTTCAGCCGGAACCAATAGAAAGTAAGAAATACCCCGATATAAGAAACCGGAATCACAAAGATGATGGCAAGCGGCTGCTTCAGGGAGTTGAACAGAACGCTGGTCGTAAAGAAGATGATGGCTATCACCACCAGCAGAAGCAGGTATTGGCGGTTGTCCTTCTCGCCCCATGACCAACTGTTGCTGTCCGACTCGGCTGTATAACCCATCGGCAACAGTTTGTTGAACTCCTCCAGGACACGTTTCTGTATCTTGTTGCCCATCTCATTGGAGCCGATATATTCGTATTGCAGGCAGAGGCGGTACTGCTGGTTTTCTTTGGCAATCTCCTGCGGCATCTGTCCCTTTTCCACAGTAGTCAGTTCGGAAAGCTTGTAATGCTTGCCGTTTCCTACTCCATAGGGAAAGAACTGCATCGCCCAGATGTCATATTCGGCAGACTGGCGGGAAGAGAGCTTGATTTTCTCCGTTCCCTGCTCGGCCGCTACCGAGCCAATCTCCAGATTCTTGCCGAAGATGGGGCGCACCGCAGAGAAAAGCACTTGCGCGTCGATGCCCTCTTGCGCCATGCGCTCCTTGTTCAGGTTGAAGTAGAATTCCTGATAGTCATCCTTCCACCAGGAGAACTCCGAATTGATGAGCACTTCCTTGATACGCCGGTGCGTCAGCAGCTTGGCCTTCAGCTTCTCCGCCCACTCATAGAGTTCGTCGTAGTTGTAGCCGTACATCCTGATGCGGTAGGAGCCGGCACTCTCGCGGACGTCATTACTGAACCCCTGGTCCTGCAATCCGTAGATGCCCCAGCTGCCGCCTCCCAGTTCCAGTGCCTTGCTTATCATATTGGCTTTCAGTGTATAGGGAAAACCGCTGTTCCGGACTTCCTTCTTGAAATAAATCTGCATACTGGCACGCCGGGGGCTGTAAATGGAAGTATGAAACTGCCTGATTTCCTTGAACCGGCTGAGGTAGGTCTCCATACGTTTCATCAAAGTGTTCATCTGCTCGAGGGTGCTGCCATTGGGAAGGTTGGCGTTGGCATAGAGCACCACCTCCTCATTACGGGTGAAGTAACTGCCTTCGTACACCTTCTGTATGAAAAGCCGCAAGCTGCCGCCCAGCGCCTTGTCCACAACGGGTTTCACCGACTCCTTATAGGTATCCGAACCGAATACCTTATTGTAAGCAGCTTCCCATTTTCCCCCTCCTTCCAGTTTGCCGGGCAACAGAAAAACGGGCAGACCGAAACCCAACAGTAACAGCAGGCATACAGCCCAGCGCCAACGGCATAGAAAACGGATGAGAGCAGAGTAACAGCAGGAGAAATAAACGGGGAAACGTCTGAAAATCCGTCCCAACCTTGTTTTGAATGTTTGCGTCAGCCCCGGCAAGACAAGACGCCTCTTCTTCCCCGTAATCCGCCTCACCAGTCCTATCTTCTCAATCATCGACGGAACAAAGAACAACGCCACCATCAAGGAAACAGCCAGATTGATGATCACTACCGCTGCAAAGTCCTGCAGGTTGAGCCGTATCTTCTCGTCAAGGAAGAAAATGATAACAAGCGCACCCATCGTAGTGAGGGTTGCCGCCAACACCGACAGGAAGGCCTTGAGATTACGCCGATGCAGAATGTGGTCGGTCATGACAATGGTGCTGTCTATCACTAGATTCAGCGAGACAGTGATACCCGCCAGCGAATAAAGCTGCATCTCAAGTCCGAAGAGGTAGTAGAAGATAAGTGCCACCGCTATATTTACAGCCAGGCTGGTAACTATCAGAAAAAGATATTTCAACTTACGAGTAATGAGCCATACGAATACAAGCAGGATGAGTACCGTCAAACCGGTACGGAAGTAAATCTTGTCCAGTTCTTCCCGTATGTACTCGGTCGCATCATAGCTGGTATGCACTTCATATCCGACAGGAAGTACCTGCCGAACAGCTTCCATCTCGTCCATCACGGCACGGTTCAGTTGCAACTGGTTGGCAGTTTCTTCCGCAGTAATGGATAGATAGACGGAATTCAGCCCATTGATGCGGTAATAGCTTTGCGGCTCCTCCTCCATACGGACAGCCGACACCAGTTCGTCCAAGCGGAGCAGTTTCCCGTCGGTAGCCGTCACGGTGATGGCAGCAGGATTAAAACCAAGGGAGTTGCTCTCCGGCACCAGTGCCAGGCGTATCCATTCCCGGCTACCGTTACCTGTATCCACATTGTGCGTACCCAGAAATTCCTTCCGGTAATGCCGCTGTACTGCCTCGCTGATGTCCGACAGTGCCACACCCAGCAAGCGCAACTGTTCACTGTCATATTCCAGTCTCCACTCCATGGGCGTGGCACCGCTGAGTTCCACCTTATAGATACCCGGAATATTTGCCAGCCGCGGCTTGATATGCTCCTCGGCATACTGCTGAATCAATATCGGGGTGGAGGGGGCGTTCAGGGTGAAGGACATGAAGGGGCGTGAGGCGTTCTCGTCGGGCACTTTCATGTGAATGGTGGGATAGCTGACACCTTCGGGCAATTGGGGCCACGTCTGCCGGATGATGGTGGAAGCTTCGAAGCGGACTGCCTCGACATCGGCATGCTTGTCCAGCTCCACAGTAATGTTGCCGTAGCCGTTGCCCGAGGTGGAGTTCAGCCGCTTCACTCCGCGGATACGCGCCAGCATGGATTCCAGCTTGCTGGTCACTTCCATCTCCACCACCCGCGACGAAGTGCCAGGCATGCTGAAACCCACCGTGAAGCCGGGCAGGCTGCGTGACGGATTCAGCTTGACGGGAAGCAGCGGTATCAACGCCACCCCTACCAAAGCAAGGCAGACAAACGCCACTATGACGGTGAAGGAAGAAACTCGTTTCATCAGTTATTATAATCAAATTTTTCCGACAGCGAAAATCCGCTGGCAAAGTCGTGCAACGTCAGTTTCCGTATCTTGTAATAATTCAGCCAGTAGTCCTGCAAGGCGGAGATGTAATTGCGTTGCGCTTCCTGCTGGCGGTTCAGCGAGAGGGTCAGGCTGTTGATGTCTGCCTTGCCGATAATGAAGCGCTGGCGGGTTTCGTTATACGCCAGGATGGCAAGGTCGAGGGCCTCTTCGGCACTGGCGACGAGGGCTTGCTGGACGTTGAAGTCACTGACGGTCATGATAACCTCCTCCTCAATGCTGATTTCACTCTGCCGGGCAGAAGTCTTCACCACGTTCAGATTGTTCCTCGCCATGTTGTATTTGCCTTTCCTCACGCCCCAATCCACCAGTGGAATGGAGACACTGACCGACACCATCTCCTGCTGCATGGGATGCCTGTATGCTTCACCGAATTTCTCTGCCACCTGGTTGAAGCCGACGCTGGCGTTGATGCTGGCGTTGAAGCGCGATTCCTTCTTCGTCTTGTCTACTGTCTGCTCGGCTTCCAGCACTTCCTGACGAAGCCCCAGAAATTCCGGATTGTTGGCTTGAGCGGCCAGCAAAGCCTCATCAACCGGTATGGTCAGCGCCCTCGGACGTCCCGGAAGCGACACCCTGATATCCGTGTTCTTCTCCATATTCAGGAAAGATGCCAACGAAAACATGGCGCGCTTCAAGGCACTGGCGGCATTCTGCAAAGTATTGCGGGCGTTCACCACGTCGAGTTTCAGCGTCAGCAGGTCGGCACGGCTGATGGCGGCTATTTTCAAGCGCTGCATGCCGATGCGGTAGAGGGTATCGGTGGAGACGGCATTGTCCTTGGCCAAGTCATATTCCGCCTGTGCCATGGCAAGCGCAAAGAAATAGGTAGTGGCCTGCTCGGATACTCGCTCTGCATTGTAAATATACTCCTTCTTCACCTTTTCGTACTTCAGCGGCTCAATCCTGCGTTCCCAACGGAAAGGATTGTAACCGACCAGACTCTGCGAGTAGCCCAAACGAACCGGAACACTGGTGAACTGGGTATACTTGTTTCCACCGAAGCTCCGCATATAGCCCAGCTCCGTATCCAGATAGAACGTACCGCCCGTCAAGTCGAAATTCTGTCTGACGGCAAGATTGCCGTATGCATAGAAGGATTGCTGGCTGCGATAGATGTCAAGGTCCTGTTCGGAGTCGTAACGCTTGGTGATATCGCGGTTGTACTGTGCCGGAGTCATGTTCAGCGTCAGGCTGGGAAGGCGGTTTGCCTTATAGGTGCGGTATTCCCAATAACCGGCCAGATACATGTTCTTGGTACGGAAGGCTTCCAGCGAACTGTCATTCGCCAGGGCAATGGTCTGCTGCAAATCGAGCGTTATCCGCTGCTGGGCAAAAGCGGAAAGGGCTCCCAGACTGAACAAAAGTATAAGACTTGATTTCTTCATGCTCTTTCTTTTCTATAAATAAACCAATATATCAACGGGATGATGAACAGACTGACCAGTGTCCCCACGAACATCGCCCCAATCATCGCTATGGAAAGCGGCTTTTGCAACTCAGACCCCATATCGAACGAGAACAGCAGCGGAACCATGGCAAATATCGTGGTGAGCGATGTCATGATGATGGGCCGGAGCCTTCTCCGTCCCGCCTCGTGGATGGCCTCGAGCAACGGCATCCCCTCTTTCCGTAATTCATTAATGGCATCCAGCTTCAGGATGGAGTCGTTGATGATGATACCGCACGTCACAATCAGTCCGATGGCAGACATCAGGTTCAGGGTATGCCCGCATATCCACAACAGAAGCAGGGCAAACGCCACATCTATCGGAATTTCCAGCAGCACGATGAGCGGCTGCACGAAGCTTTCGAACTGGGCGGCAAGAATGAAATACATCAGCAAGATAGAGATGAAAAGAATCACCACCAACTCGTCCAGCATTTGGCGGTTGGAGAAGAAACTGCCGGAAAAGGCCGTATCCCAGTCACCCGTGGCATCTGCCTCCCGCTTCACCTTTTCCATCAACTCCGGAGCATTGTCCACTTCATAGAAACGGAACGGTATATATTCACCGTTGCGTCCTGCCGTAATCGTCTTCAAGTCCTCAGCCGGACGCACCTTTACCAGCTCCCGAAGCGGAATATGCTCCACTTCGCCCTTACTGTCCGGACGGGTCTGTATCAATGTCTGCTGCAGCACCTCGTTCACTGTCCGCTCCTCGCCCACAATGCTGATAGGCAGGTATTGCTGGTAGGAATGGAGCATAGCTACGCTGTTCTCCTTGAACGCTGTCCGCAACGTACGGTAAAGCTCGTCATACGAAACGTCATAGAGCAACAGCTTTTCCTGCAGGATGCTTATGTCAAGCTGGTTCTCGAAAGCGATACCTACGGGCGCTGTCCCCGTAAGCTCCGCAAACTGTTGTTCCAGTCCGCGCAATTCTTCCGCCGCCGGCGCCTTCTCCTTATTGCGGGCATAAAGTCCCGCCACCACATCGGCCTCCCCGGTCACGAAAAGCTTCTCGAACACGGTTTCGGGTGGAGAAAAGGAGACTGTCGCCAACGGATATTCCCGTGTCAACCACTCGCCCGCCTGCTTCTGCAAGGGAGCAATCCCGTCAGGCGAGGAAGTCTTGAAATACAATTCTGCCTCCGAAGAAGAGAGAGCCTGCTCACGGTTCAGCAGATAGTCCTGCTGGCCTATGGCAGCCGTCTGTTCCACAGTCTCGTCCAGCAACTGTCCGAACAGCACATTCACACGATGCCGGTTCTCGTCCACATGTATGTTTTCGTTCCATTCCACGTGGACTATCAGTTCATTCTGGTCTATCTGCGGCATACGCTCCTTGCCGACGGAATAGAACAGAAAGACACAAAGAGGTATAGAAACCACACAGAATACGCTACTTACCGTCTTGTGGGAAAATACCCAGTCGATGCCCGCATCATAAAAACGGTCCAGCGTATGTTCCTTCAACGGATTGTTGATGCGGATGCGGGAGAACCACGACCTGCCGCGCAACCCTGTCCGGTAGACCAGCATATAGAGGACCGGCAGCAGCATGATACCCGTGAAGTAGGAAACCAGCAACCCTACCGTAACAGAGAATGCCTGGTCATAGAACAACGCCCCTGCAATGCCGCTCATAAATATCAGCGGCACAAATACGGCAATAGTGGTCAGCGACGAACTCAGCATGGGCGTAATCACCTCACTCGTTCCCGTCACGCAAGCCCGCCGCAACGAATAGCCCCGTTCGCGATACTGCGAAATGTTCTCCGTCACAATGATGCTGCTGTCAATCATCATACCCAACGCCAGGATTAATCCCGACAAAGAAATGATATTGAGTGACATCTTGAACAAGTAGAAGAACAGGAAGCAGATGACAATAGATACCACCATACTCAACCCGATGATGAACGGTGATTTGATGTCACCCAAGAAGAGTACCGCCACAATGCAGATGAACAGGAAACCCAACGACAAATTTTGCTGAAGATTGGAGATGGTATAGTCCAGCAACTCCGTCTGGTTACGGCTGATGCTAAAATCAATGTCGGGATATACTTTCTTGAAGTAGTCCATCGTGCTGTTGATGGCAAGCTTCATGTCTTCCATATTCTCGTCCGCCTGCTTGATGACGGCAAGGGTAACGGCACGCTTGCCATTGCTCATGGAGACACCTTTCTCCTTGGCAGGAACAATCTCTACCCGGCAGAAGTCTCCCAAGCGGATGATACGTCCTTCCTTTCGCAGCAGGATGCCCTTCACGTCCTCCTCTGTCCGCAGCAGGGTGGAGAACTTAATGTTGTATTCGTAGTAGCCGTCGCGCACGGTCATGCTGCCCGGCTCCACGTTGTTTTGCGCCAGCACGTTTTCTATGTCTTCAATGGAGAGCCCCAACACAGCAAGCTTATCCGGGTCGGGCACAATCTGTAACTGGCGTTCGACCAAACCCGTGACATCCACCATTGCCACTTCCGCCAACTGCTCGATGCGACGCTTTATGACATTTTCGGCAAACTCGCACAAATCAAGAAACGCGCGTTCGTCCACCTTGCCGTATGCACTGTCATTTTTTAGAGTCAGATTGAGGTAGAAGACAGGAATGTCCGTCGCACTTGCCTTTATCACCTTCGGGCGTTCGGCATCCTTGGGCAGATAGTTCATGGCGGCGTCAATCTTCTCGTTCACTTCTATGAAGGCAAGGTCGGTATTCGTACCGAAGTCGAAGCCCAGGCGGATGATGCCTGCACCATCGCGCGTCTCGCTGTCCATGTCCTTCAGTTTCGCCACCTGGATGAGCTGCTGCCGCAGAGGTTTCACCACCGTATTCTCTAATTCACGCGCCGAGGTATTCTGCGCCGACACCTGCACTGTAATTTCCGGGATGGCAATATCGGGCAGCAAGGATACCGGCAAGGTGAAGTAAGTCACCAGCCCGACAATGAAGCATGCTGTAAATGCCATCAGTACGGCAATAGGCCGCTGTATCAAGAACTTTATCAATTTTCAATTATGAATTTAAATTGTGAATTATGAATTTTCTACTTTCAATTCTCATCTTTCAATTTTCCACCACCTTCACCGGCGCCTCATGTGCCAAATTCACATTTCCCGTCACGATGACCGTATCGCCTTCTTTCAGGGCATCGTCGGCCATGCTGTAGCTTTCCGCATTCTCCAGTCCGGTCTGCACATAGTTCCACTGCGCCTTTCCGTCTTTCAGGGTAAAGACGACTTGCTTACCCGAACGCAGTACGACGGCACTTTTGGGTATCACGAGCTGACCGTCCAGAGAACGGTGTACATTTACCCTCACATTCATGCCGCTAAACAGACGTCCCCTGCCATTGACGGATGCCTTTACTTTCACCATTCCCTTATCATCTACCAGAGGATTGATTTGGGTGATGCGGCCCTCTTGTTTGGAACCGGCATCCGAATAAGGGGTAACAATCACCTTGTCGCCACTCTTTATCAACGGCAGTTCGCTTTCCAGCACCGTGAAGTCCACCTCCATAC
>OGYT01001633.1_pt1 | contig 14003 bp, 10 predicted proteins | sample 1576631 | NCBI WGS metagenome assembly OGYT01 (sample SAMEA3541588, study PRJEB24748) | human gut metagenome | biome: human gut; feature: human-associated habitat; material: faeces | place: China | collected 2012
CGGTACGCCCAGTCTATCGGCAGGGATCATCCCCGCATGCGCGGGGAACACCCGGCGGCGCATATAGCCGGCGCCATAACGCGGGGATCATCCCCGCATGCGCGGGGAACACGCATGGATGGCTCATCAAGGCCAAGGGCTCCAGGGATCATCCCCGCATGCGCGGGGAACACCGTATGTGATATTTGAATTAGCTCATCTACATGGGATCATCCCCGCATGCGCGGGGAACACTGGGAGAAGTCGTCACGGGTCGCTCTGACCTCGGGATCATCCCCGCATGCGCGGGGAACACTCGTGGCACAACGTGCAGCGGCGTTGGCGCTGGGGATCATCCCCGCATGCGCGGGGAACACGGCGGAGTCCTCCCCCACCGGCATCGTCACCCGGGATCATCCCCGCATGCGCGGGGAACACTCTAAGAAAATAGCATAATACTAAGGCTGTTCATTGCTTCTGCACACTTTTTGATTCAGTTTCGCCTTGCAAATTTCTTTGCCTGACGATATTTGCTAGCATTACTCCATCCATGATGAGGAGCGCCAGCGAATGATTGCTCTTTCACCTCATTAGGACGCTTCACAAGCTCCAACCCATCACAATCCGTTGGCAACCAATCCGCTCTGTGCACTTTAAACGCTAAATGCTGTTCACTACGTGCGGAATAGACCATAATGGCGCGGCCACTTTTCGAGAGCTTGACAATGCGTTCCCAAAGTTTCTCACGGATACGTGCATCGATGTGCCCCACGAACACGCCCGGCGATATTTCCAACAGCCATCGGGTGAGATCACCTCGCAAGCCCACCGGGCACGCCGTCAGCACAACCACTACCATTCTTTGCCATCCCATTCATCATCCACATAGGATTTTCCAGCGGGTACTTCTCCCGCCCGGTCATCCCATAAGCCCACATGGTCTGCGTTCTGAGTAGTTTCATCGGGCTCCGGCAATCCCAACAACATGCGGATATCTTTCACCATCCGTTTAAGAAGTTTGAGATCGTACACTGCATCCCTGAGATTGTGCCGCGTTGCAGATCCAATATCTTCTGGTTCTGCTGCTGCCGTCTCAAATGCGACTGGAATTGACACCTCTGCCTTATACAGGTCAGCGATATCGTAAACAAATGATCTTTCGTGTCCTACGTGCACGAAGCCCAATCCTGGTGAACAGCCTAACGCTACAATCGCAGCGTGCGCCAAACCATATAAGCAAGTATGTGCAGCGGACAATGCCTTGTTAATCTCCGAACCAGCCATGAAATCATCATGGTCATATGTTCTCTTATCCCACTCCACACCGGTACGAGCGGAACATTCCCGATAGATTCGACGTATACGCGCACCTTCACGACCTCGAAGTTGCTGCATAGTTAGACCACTCACATCTTCGTTGGGGAAACGCATCTGATACATCTGACGAGCCACAGACAGCCTTTTCCTTGTGTTCGACACCAGTTCAGCTTGTCGTTGCAGTAGCGCAGATGAATGCGTTAAGGGTTTCCCGAATGCATACATGCGTACGCCTCGCTCTCCAACCCAAATTACCGTCGCACCATTCTCCCCTATGACCGTCATCGCCTGATGCGTCACCCGTGTTCCAGGTCCCAACATCAATACACTAAGAGTCGCCGCTGGAATATGAACCACACCAGTATTATCGGTTGCTGTAATGGCGTTATCGTCACGCCCTATAGTGCAATGCTCAAAATACACGAATGATAAACGGTCCTCAGCACGAACAAGTTCAGTAACTTCTGGCGGTGGAGTTCCCAAAGACGAATGGGGTCTTTTTGTGGACTTGGCATCCACCGCCGTACCGGAAGAAGCGACTTCAGGCTCACCGCCATCTTCAATCTGCGCGCGCATCATTCAACCCTACTCTTTTGTGTCCGGAGCGACTGTCAACAACCCGCATCCGAAACCCTTCGCCCTTCCTATACCTCGGCACAGAGTTTCACGGAACAGTTTCGCATCAGTGACTTCGAGCCGACCCTCAAAAGCGGCAGTAACCAGAGTGACAGTCGCATCGCCACGTTTAAACTGCTCCTTGTGGCGTTCTTTCACCACCACGTCAGGCTGTCCAGCCTCATTCTCAAGGATTGTGAAACCATGGGACACGGAACGATCGATCAGCCACTGCACCTGCTGGCCAGCCGTAACATGCCCCTGAATCTTGCCAACAATACCGTCAGATCGTTGCCGACGACCCTTGTCCTCACTCGCTTTCCGAGATGGATTCGCACGAAGTCTAAAACACCACTGCTGCCCTTTGGCTATTCGGTTGAGCAATGGAGCATAATTCTTTGTCTCCCATTCTGCTTGCAACGGCCAGCCAGCCTGCTCGACAAGGTGCATAAAATCCGGTTTTTCCGGACTCACTACGTAAAGCCAGACGCCCTTATCATTCATCAGAGCATCCAAACGCCAAAGAATACGTCCCTCTTCGTTCTTTCGGACAGCGTCGGGTGGGAAGGCACATTCCACTGCAGCATGTAGCTTATAGGGGGAGCTTATGAGCTGACGAGCGCCATATCGCGCCTTGTTCAAAGGAATTCTTGAAATAAACATCAGTACCTCTCCTATATAAAGTTCATGGGATCATCTTCACCCGTAGATTCGAAAGAAGGAGGCTGGCTTTTATCGTCATCCTCATCCCTCGGCTTGTCCGGATTAGGAATACGGTATCGGCGCACGGCACGATCCGCATACCGACGTCCACTCGAGCTGAAGCTTAATGGCAGATCAGACTGCGTTGCCGCATTCTCACCTTCCAGCGCATCACAAACAATTTCTAAGTCTGGGTACCTATATCGTCTCCGGTACCAATCCAATGCATGCCATGGTTCAGATTCCAAAGCTTGTCGAATATCCGCGTATTCATCATGGATGCCCAACGATAGCGGATAATCCGGCGGGCACGAACGCCTACCCAGATAAAGCGGCCATTTGGGTGAATGAACCGCATGTTCCAGAGTCTCCAAGACTGATCGGTCTGCACTAAGCGCGACTAGGAAACGCGCATCGGACAAATAATAACGGTATGTCAGAGGCATTTCCTTATCAAACTTATTAGAGTTGCGCTTTCGTATCAGAGATTTCTCTGTTTGTAAATCGCGGATTACTCTGCCTCGTTGCTCGATACGCACACCAAATGATATTCTCAGCAGATCTTCTATAGAATCTTCGCGACTACGTCCCTGCGCCGAAGCCAACATGCCAATTACGCCACTTTTGGTCGGCTCATTACGGGTCTCACGCCGAACGAATCGCGAAGAATCGCCCCATGACTGCAACGGGCCTGCCAATTGCAATAACAGAACGCTCATTTCAGCTCCTTACTGGATGTCACGCGGAATATGCAGCGCTCAACGTCTCCCGCAAACCGCACTCAAGGTCAGGCAACGTAACCTGCTCGCTCCACTCATCTAGAGAAGGCACTTCCCCACCAGATGCGATATACCATGCCTTCACCGGTTCTTCGCCATAATTCTTACGAATTTCATTCAAACGATTACCGAGACGTTCAATACCCTGACGAGAAACAGACACGCCTTCCTTATGCCTCACCGGATCCTCGAATGCATCCGCAGCACTAATCGGTCGGGAGCCACGAAGAACCACTACCACGTCCTCAGGTAATGTATGGTTAGCGAAGGTGTTCTGCTTACCGGATGGCATGGATTTGATGAAGGCCTCGACAAAAGCAACAACGCCTTCCACTGTTGCAGAAGCATCCTGCAACTGCTCCCGCAGTGCGTCGATATTCACCGTCGCATATCGGTACAACGTCGAAGAATTAAAACCAACTGTGTCGATCATAGCCGCGCCTGCGTTGTCCTCCGACGCGCAATCATCAACTGCAGTGAAATAATCATACTCGGGCGTAATCTGATCGATGGAAAATGCGTGAGCTACCTGCGCAGAGGCATCAGTGTTCAGATCCGGAGCATCAGCCAGCATGCGACCAAACAGAGCGATATCGATGGCCTGCGGTCCGTGGAAAATTTCGGACACTTCCTTTTTCATCTTGGAAGGGTCCTTGCCTTCATCTGAAGCCTCAATTGCTAAATCAGCAAGTTTATCAATCTCATTATTAGCGATGAAGATTAGATAATCGGTTACCAGAGAGCCCTTGTCAGAACCGGCACGATCTGAAGCCTTAACTTTGACACCGGCTGCAGCCAATATCTTCTGTCCAAGATCACCGGCGGATTCTGTCAGATCTGGTCGCTTTGCGATAATGGAATCGGCAATCAGCGTCACAACACCTTTGGTACGCTTCCCCAACCTACCGCTGTCCAACATTTTGTCAAAAACACCACGCATGGCGCGCTTCCATGCCTGGCTCGAAGAGCGAGACCTCAGTACGCCGCCCACATATGCGGTTTTAGGGCTACCTGTATCATCGCGATTGATGTTGCTCGGCGGCACCTGCTGAATGCAATGAATATCCATGAACATGATCTGTCTCTTTCTTATTTTTTAAACCGTTTGTATTCTTTAAAAAAGATAATTACTGATTTTCCTGCGCCGAAGCGGACTTTGAGTAGTAGTCCCTACCCCACCGCTGGAATACTTCACCACGGTAAGGGGGAAACTGTACCAGATATAGATCATGAGCCAAGGAGCCATAATCAACCTGGATATCAGTGCCACGCATCAGTGTGATGAGAGCACGAACGCTACGAACGATTCCGTTAAAATCAGGAGCATTCTCAGCAACTCGCAGTCGTCTCAGGATGCCCTTTGCCCGTTCAGGGTCAGGAGCAATCATTTTGCATGCTCGACCAAATGTCATTCGCTGACTAGGATTATTCTGATAGCGTTGAGCAACCCCCTGTTTCTTCGATTGCTGATGTACTGCATACAGTCCCAATGCAGTCCTGACAGCATTGACCTGACGGTTGAACTCAGGTGAGTTGTCGGACGGCGCGTCAAGTTCCTGAGGCCAATCCGTGAACAGCTCATCACCGATTAGCATCCAAGATGGAGACATCCCGTCCAGATCCCGGCGTAACCGCGCAAGCTGAGCACGACTTCTCGAGTTGCTACCACCTTCGGCAGCATATTCACGCTGCATATTGAAAATCAAGTTAGCAGCATATTTGCCTACGGCATTTGCTTTGTCATGTATGGATGACCGCATAGTCACTTTCCTCCTGTATCCAAATGTGCTGAAGATTCCTGTTTGAAAATGCCAAGTTCCTTGTTCAGTTTGGATTGGAACAACAGTTGTGCACGAGCCGCGCTCATCACACCCATAACGCCGGATTCATGTTCATCGAAAACAGGTACAGGGGATTGATCCAAATAATCTCGTCCTACTCCCAGTAACCGCCGATGGACCTCGTCTTTCCACGCATTGGCATACCCGATGGGGTCCTGTGACTCGTCAAAGGCCGCCAGCTTGTCTCGGAAAAGCCCATCAAGATCCGCATATGCGCTTTCCCGAATCTGTTCCGACGTTTCCGTGGACTTGCCTTTATCCCCTGCCGCGGCCCGCAGATTGCGAACGAATTGAACCAAAGCCTGCACCGCGTTATCAGTGTGTTTAACTACATCCACCACCGCTGCAATGCCGGCATAGTCATGACGGAACATTACCATATTCAACGAAAGCGTGTCATCGATACCTGTTTCGAACACACTGCTTTGCGTTCCATAGGTCATGCCTTGAGCATGGAGAGTCACCAGATCCAACACATGCTCCCCTGAATTAAGTATCTCGGTACGTATTTCTTCCAACCATCGGCTGATTCCAGGCCTTGAATCACCTTCATCACCCGTACAGAGAATGGGCTCTAAACCGCGCCACAGTGCTTTGCTCGCATCATGCGTTACTGGCATATTTGGAGGTGCCGGCAAACCCAACTTCTTTTGTTGGGAAACGCTTTTCCGCCAAGCAGTCATCTTTTCGAAGCCATCGGTATTGTACGGAGCCACAACGTCTCCATAACAGGCCACGACGCCGACGATTTTCGTACGATCCTCGTTTGGCACTAGGCGGAGACGGCGCGATTGCCATGTCAAGGCCTGAACCGGACCGTTGAATCTTGATTGATCATCCAAGTCGGGAGAGGACGCTTCATCTTTTTCCCAAACAGGAATATCCCGCTCATTACCGAATAAACGATAACGTTCAGAGTCATATTTTGAGTCGTAGAGAATCCAGTTGAGCATCATCGTTTCAAAAAGATTTTTCCCGTCTGCGTACAGGGCGCCAATACCGCCCAACAAACCTGTACCAAGCATTCCCTTAGGGGCATATACTTTCCCCTTATTGACATGGGTGTTGCCCTTCACCGGAGTCTTGATTCCTGCGGTATCGTATGCTTGCATAAAAATCATCCATCGAGTAGCCTCAGCCAATGAAAGGCTATCTGTCGCACCTATTCCTCGCATCGAGAAAAGGTACTTATCAGGCTTAGGAACATCCGCAATCATCTCCGAGACAGGTGAATAAAGCTTCGCTCCTACGTATTCCAAATCAGGAACCTGAAAGAATGGTCTCTCTCCGATTAGAAAGAAACGATCCTTCCATTTATCAAGGTATCTTTCCACGATATTCATATTGAAATGCCCGAAGGAAAAAACCTCTTTCCATAGCTCCTGCATCTGATCCCTGTCAATACCACCGACGAAGTATGCTCGGTACAAAATCGCAAGAAACAGTCGAATCAGTGGAAGTTTCTGCTGCGGAATATCGCCTGACAATTCTTTGATTTTCGAAGCGTCCAAGAAAACTTGGCGCAGCGATATTTCATCAGGATGCCCGTCAAGATAAGAAACCTGTATCCAAGGTTCATTTAGCAAAGAAAAGGTGTCGTCCATCATCGGTCTCCTTCTCGCCTATCAGCTTTGATTGCTCTTTCAAGAAGAATACACTTCATTATCTCCTTTGTCAATATGAATAAGTTTGTTTGTGTGAAAAAAAATACAAATCGACAAAAGATTTCATCAGAAAAATTTGCCGACCATAACCCCGCCTTTTGCGGGGAACACTACACATCCCAACTTATTCATGGGATCATCCAGAGATAAGGACACTTCAATTATCCTCTTTTTTGCGATATGTCAATCCCATGTCACGCGAATATGTGATTTCATACCCACACAGTTCGCAAGAGACAAAACCATTCATTTCTTCTCGTAAGAACAGTGAAAGTTTTCCTGCGAGCCAAGGCAATTCCTGCCAACACGCTACGTCAGAGGCACATCCGTCTTCCAACGCAGTAATCAATGCGTCGATTTTTCCAGGCAAGCACAACCCCATTGGTAGTCTCACCGAGCACTGAGCCGCAACTTTAGCAACCGCGTCATCTGGAACAACATCGGTTGGAATAGCGTCGCCGTTCTCCACACCGGCACGCTCGTCTCCCACCCAAGGCAGCAACCGCACCCCATCGTCGCACTTGCGCAACAGCAACACTTCCACCGTATCCTGCGTGTCCCTTACTGCCCGTTGCCCTTTGTCTTCATCGTTTTCATCGACTTTCGGAGAGAACCAGTCCACTAACGAACGATTCTGATTCATTGACTTCACCGATTGCAGAAGATAGGTGCCGGCCTTCTCTTCTTTCTTTTTCCTCTTCGTATCTCGTTTCTCGCAGGCACCGTTATACTGTGTCAGCCATGTAAAGGGCATAAAGCTATGTGGATTGTCACCATACGCGCTCCGCACGGTGCGTGCGATGTCTTGAGGCAATTGTTGCATACAAAAAGCGCCGGCATCGGTCAGATCCAAAACCGCAAGAGACTCCATCAAGGCAGCAACATCGTATACGGCATCCACACCCTTGGCGAATCCGGGGCCTTCTTCCTTCCATGTTTCGACGCCACGTATATAGCACGTCGCTGCCCGCAAAGGCTTAGGACGATCGCTCTCACCCACACCACGATGATGACGATGCACCCTTCCCAAGCGCTGCATAATCAAATCTACTGGCGCAATATCTGTTAGCAACGCATCAAAATCAATGTCCAGCGACTGTTCCAGTACTTGCGTGCCGACAACTATCAGCTTCTCAGGGCGTTTCCCATTTCCAATCGTACTTTCAGGCCCCAATAGATCACGAAGCTCACGTTCATTGGACATGCGGTCGATGTCCATAAAGCGAGAATGCGTCAGCCTTACATAATCATTGCCATAACGGTCACTCAGCAACTCAGCTGTTTGCTGCGCTCGCCCGACTGTATCGCAAATCACACCGATGCAACCGCCATCCACAAGCAATGTATCCATCAAGCCGATCAATGTCTCATCATTGTCATCGACAATCTGACACCGAACATTCATTGACCTGCCAGATGGCTTCACGTCTACATGCTTAATTTCGTGACCCGTAGTATACGTCAGCAAAGGATAAGCATGCGTTGTGTCCTCGGTTTTTCCGCCATGAGACACAGCTAATTTAACAGGGCGACTCAAGTCATTACGCGCACCTTGGCCACCATCGTCATATAGCATTTCCAAGATACTGGCTTTCTTCGCAGCATCACTAGACCCGCTCTCAGCATTGTCCCAGCCTCTCAGATACGCCTCAACCATTTCCGTACGCTGATGCTCCGGCAAAGTTGCAGACAACAAAATGACAGGAGTTCGATAGCCGCCGAGCCATTCCAAAGTCATCTTGAGATACTCCTGCATATAAGCGTCATAAGCATGACATTCGTCAATGATGACGACCTTATTCGCCATCGCAAGTTGACGCAGTACCACATGCTTCATCTGCAAAGCGCCCATCAATACCTGATCAACTGTGCAGACGAGAAAATTGGCGAGCGCCCCTTTCTTACGTCCCCAAAGCCAGTCGGAAACAACGGTTTCGGCTGGCACGTCAATCTGTTTCTTCGGACGTTCTTGTCCAATTTCATCCTGATCAATGGAAGAAAATCGGCGACGTGATGAAGCGATAATGCTTCGAAAATCATTGTTCAATTGCGCTTTGCCATGAGCCAGCCAGACTGTCTTCTCATTAGCGAAATCACAGGATGGCAATGCTTCCAGCCAATGATGCACTCGAGTGAACATCGCGTCCGTGGTTGCCATTGTGGGCAATGCCACGCATATGCCGCCTCGCCCAGTACGTTGGGTCAGAATTTCAGCGGCAGCAAGGGCTGCTTCCGTTTTTCCTTCTCCCATGGGCGCTTCGATCACCATAAGTCCAGGCTGATTAGTCTTGTTGGCGATTCGAACAGTTTCTTCTTGGACCGGGCGAATCTTCGCGCCTTCGGGAAGCTTAAACCGTGTTGCGAAAAGCTCCTGACAGGATGAAGGGACATTTTCCGGTATCCACGCGTGAGGCAACTGCACGTATGACCACGCCCTGTCTGCACGTTTCCACAAGCCTGACCATGTTTGAATATCGTCTTCTTCTCTGCCTTCTAAAGAAAAGGAAGTCGCATCGTCCACCCAGGGTTCCGTCTGCACCAAGGGGAACATGCTCTTATCACTGTTGCTGGCAATCCAGTCGGACATGATCACTAATCCGGTCATCAGCACAGCAGACTGGGCGCTGAATCTTCTGTCAGAAAAGAATTTCCACTCGTATTCCTCTATACCAGCTACGTTTGCAACAAAATCTATGAGTTCGTCCTGCGCGTCAATCCATTCTTCGGAGTTCAAACCAGCATTGATTTTTTGGTTTTTCGCATCATCAAGTTTACTTTTATCTGGAGGAGTGCCATGATGCCCTCCTACGACGCATGCGTATTGTCGCGCGGTTTTTCTATCCCAGTTATGGACACGTACGAAATATCCCTCAAGAATGACTTCGCCTGCAATAGGATGTGTGGGATGATTGGTGTCTCGCAACCCTGCAATCATAGGTAGTCCCGCTTGTTCAGCTTTCCAAGCGAAGCTCTCTACACTTGGCCCAAAGGCGATAGGTTTTGCCTGAAACACCGGTGTCGCTTTGCCAATATCGTGTACCCCTGCCAAGAAGATCATGAGTTTCTTAGCTAGATTCTCATCGTCCCCAAGATCTCTGACTATCACTGCTTTTGTGCCTCGAGGAACCCATGTATCCCAAATTTTTGCCGCTATTGCAGCGGAATCAGCCATGTGCACGTACAACGGTAGCCATTCGGAGTCATCCGTACGGTTCGTTTTACCCCAAATTGCCTTTGCTCGCGTAGACAATCCCAACTCATCAGCAAACATATAGCCCCCATCCCCATTTCAAAGGCGTAGTCCATTCAGATACATGCCACCATTGGCATTTATCTCTCCAAACCAGCTCTAAAGGAACAGCATAGGCCATAAAAGTTCAAAGACACGCTTTATCTCTAGTATTCTTTAAGATCATTTTTTCCGCTACATCTATACGAATAACTCAATAGAATAAAACACGTTTTTAAGAATAATTTCAAATAAATATAGCTAGCTAACTTATATGCCGCACTTGTGCAGCAATCTCACTACGACTACTGCACAAGATCAGCTAGATCGCATAGTCTCAGAACACGCCCATGCCGCGTCTCGAACCGTTCCTCGCCTCCATATACCAAAATTCTGTGATTCGTATCGATCTCCATGGCGTCAGCCAGCTTATCGATGTTGGCCCATGCGTGCACGTCGTAGGTACTGGAGGCCTTCACCTCGATTACGTATTGAGGCTTACCACCTTTTTCGACAATAAAATCAATCTCCAAACCCTTATTATCTCGCCAGTAGTAAAGTTTAGGCTCACTGCCTCGCATGTAATACTGCTTCACAATCTCCACCGCAACGGCGTTCTCGAACATATTTCCCCACATCTCACCATTGCGCAAATCGTCCGCAGCATCTAAGCCAATCAGATTCGCAGCAAGTCCCGTATCGTAGAAATACATCTTCGGTGCTTTTACCAACTGCTTGCCGTAATTCTTGTAATACGGCAACATACGGAACGCAATGAAACTCGACTCCAGTACCGACATCCAATCATTGGCAGTCAGTCTGCTGATGCCGCATGCTTCAGCAAAACTCGTCGCATTAAATGACTTTCCGCATTGGTGCGCGGCATAATGCACGAAACGGTCGAAACCCGCAATCTTGCGCACACCTAATTCGTTACGCACATCCCGTTCCACATATGTCGAAAGGTAGTCGCCATAGAAATTGGCGATTCGGATGTCTCCGTCATATAAACGCGGATATCCGCCTTTGAAAATCCAATTCGCGGCATCGCAAGTCTCGTTTGATTCCGATAGTTCCGAATACGCAAGAGGCAACAGGTACCGTACCGCCACCCGTCCGGCAAGAGTCTGCGAAATAGTATTCATTAACAGGAAGTTTTGCGAACCCGTCAACACAAACTGCCCGGGTTCGTTCGTTCGGTCAACGGCCTCCTGCAGATAGGAGAACAGTTCCGGCGTTCGCTGCGCTTCGTCGAAGATGATGTGATTCGAATATCTTTTCAGGAAATATCGTGGATCGTCCATGAATTCCCTACGTACATCCGGATTCTCCAACGTCACATACTCATAATCAGGGAAACATGCCCGCACCAACGTGGTCTTGCCACTCTGCCTCGGCCCTGTAAGAGTAAGTACTGGCATCTCTCTGGCAGATTGCAACAGCTCCTGTTCCAGACCTCTTGAAATCATGGACATTCCAACCCCTCCAGTGCACTAGCCTACTATTCTTCGTTTTGCTACTTCACAAATTCTACCATTCCTACTTTACGATTTTTCCTTTTCCTACTTTACAATCTATACCATTCCTATTATGCAATTCCTACTGAGCCGCAACGCATGCCAGACCTCGCCGAACGTTCCCACAACAAAAAAAACAGAATCTACAAAAGAAAACCGGAAGGGCGGATACTGCGGAAATTAATCCGCAATAGTCCACGTCTTCCGGCAGTGCGACTGCTTCTCATATGTGTGCTTGACTCACATGGATGGTACTGAGAACCATTCGCTCAACGATCTGCTCCCGCATGCATGACCGAACATGCGCACGAAACACAAATCAAGTCGTAGGGCTTAAAGCCAATGCATAACTGTAGCCGCACGTTTGAATAATCACAAATCCAGCCAACAGGCATACAGATAGACGCCAAATACATAAACATGGGAAGCCCCTATACGAAAGGCGGCAAGTCGCGCCCACACGGAACACGGCTCACCGCCTAGATTATGAGGTTATAAACCTCACAGCCCGGCTCAGGCCTTGGCAACCTCAACTGCCAACTCGGAGCCCTCGGCGCCGGCCACAACCTCGAAGGAGGTGGCAAGCGTTTCGGAAGCCACAAGGCCCTTGAACTGCTCAATCTTCGCCACGTCACCCGCCGGAACGATCAACTTCAACGCAATACGGTCGGAGATCTCCAGATCGGCAGCCTTGCGGGCATCCTGCACGGCACGGATCACGTCGCGAGCATAGCCTTCGGCAATCAGGTCGTCGTTCAGCTCGGTGTCGAGAATCACGAAACCACCGGTCGGCAGCGCAGCGGACACGGAGCTGGCGGCCTCTTCGGCGTTCTTCTCCTCCACGCTGTTGATCAGCTCATATTCACCCTCTTCCAGTGCAATCTCACCGTTCGGAGTCTCGCACACCGGCACGCCGGAGGCATCGACATGCCAGGCACCGGACTTGGAAGCCTTGATGGCGAACTGCACGTCCTTGCGCAGGCGCTTGCCTGCCACGCGAGCGTTCACACGCAGCTCGTTGATGATCTTCAAGCCTTGGGCTTCGGCATCTTCAAGCGTGCACAATTCAACGTTCTTCACGTTCAGTTCGGATTTCAGAATCTCGTCGTATGCGGCCACGGCGGCAGTGTTCTCCACCACCACGGTCAGCTTGGACAGCGGCTGGCGCACACGGATCTGCTTTGTCTTACGCATAGACAGAGTGCCGGACACGACCTCGCGCACCTTCTCCATCGCATCAACCAGAGCCGGATCGTCAACAAGCACGCGGCCCAGTTCTGTTGCCTCTCCGGTCTGCTCGTCGGCAAGGAACGGCCAGTCGGCCAAGTGCACGGATTCGCCACCGGTCAGACCACGCCACACTGCTTCCGCTTCCATCGGAGCAAGCGGTGCGATCACGCGCATGAATGCTTCAAGCACGGTGTACAGCGTGTTGAACGCGTTCGCATCCTCATTCCAGAAACGGTCACGATTGTTGCGGATATACCAGTTGGTGAGCATGTCAATGAAATCGGACACGGCTTCGCATGCGTCAGAGATCAGGAAGTTGTCCAGCGAGCTTTGCGTCTTCTCGATCAGTCGGCGGGTACGCGCCAGCAGGTAACGATCCATTTCCGGCAGTGCGGCGACCTCATCGGCACGCAATGTACGAGCATCGAAGCCGGCGCCATTATTGGCGGCGTTCGCATACAGGGTGAAGAAGTAGTACGAACTCCACACTGGCAGCATGACCTGACGCACGGTGTCGCGAATGCCATCGGCGGTCACGATCAGGTTGCCGCCGCGCAGGATCGGCGAGCTCATGAGGAACCAGCGCATGGCGTCGGAGCCGAAATCGTTGAACACTCCATTCACATCCGGGTAGTTGCGCAGATGCTTCGACATCTTCTGGCCGTCGGAGCCAAGCACGATGCCATGGCAGATCACGTTCTTGAACGCCGGCTTGTCGAACAGTGCGGTCGCCATGATGTGCTGCACGTAGAACCAGCCACGGGTCTGGCCGATGTATTCCACGATGTAGTCGCACGGGAAGTGCTGTTCGAAGGTTTCCTTGTTCTCGAACGGGTAATGGTACTGGGCGAAGCTCATGGAACCGGATTCGAACCAGCAGTCCATCACGTCGGTGATGCGGTGCATGTGGCTCTTGCCGGTCGGATCGTCCGGGTTGACGCGGGTCAGCTCGTCGATGTACGGGCGGTGCATGTTGACATTGCCCTCATGGTCGCGCGGATAATCGCCAAAATCAGCCTTCAGCTCGTCCAACGAACCGTACACGTCAACGCGTGGATACTTCGGATCATCGGAAACCCACACCGGAATCGGCGAACCCCAGAAACGGTTACGAGAGATGGACCAGTCGC
>OGYT01001636.1_pt1 | contig 13986 bp, 9 predicted proteins | sample 1576631 | NCBI WGS metagenome assembly OGYT01 (sample SAMEA3541588, study PRJEB24748) | human gut metagenome | biome: human gut; feature: human-associated habitat; material: faeces | place: China | collected 2012
CTTCACCCTTCTTTGCGCCCGTTTTTGTGCCGCCGCAAATTTTGCCGATTGTCACATAGTTCGTTTCAACCTGCTTGGGAGTGTCACCGTGTGACATTGTGACAACCTGAATACCCTTGTCCTGAAGCTTCTTCTTTGCGTCCTCATTTATTGACTGACCTGCAAACACAAGGTTTGTGCCGGAATTGATAATTTTGTCGGTATCGGGATTTTCATATGAACCGACGCTCGGGGCAACTGCGATTGACTGCTGGTCAACCTCATCACTTCTACCCACAATATATCTGTCATAGCCTGTTGCGATGAGGATATCGGCTGTCGGCGCATCAAGAACAACAATGTTCTTTGGCTGACTTTCAATCGTGATGTTTGCCACCTTAACAGGATATTCTCCGTCAGAACAACCGCTGAAAAGCGTAACTGCCGAAAGCATTGTTACAACTGCAAGAGCAATTGAAATTATTTTTGTTTTCATAACTGACCTCCGATTAATCAGCAAAACAGCGATTCAACATACTGTCTTGCACATCTTGGCGAACGACCGCCTCTTGAAAGTGCAAACTGCTCAGCACCGAGCGCAAGCTCTTCGTGAGTCATCTTGACGCCTCTCTGCTCTGCAAGAGAATATACAATTTCAAGAAAATCATTCTTTGAAGGAATTGTGTAGCAGACTGCAAGACCGAAACGGTCCGAAAGCGAAAGACTTTCCTGCATATTGTCACGAACATTGATATCATCAACAGTATGCGTTCTGTCGGAAATGCTTTCCTTAACAAGGTGTCTGCGATTTGATGTTGCATAAATCAACGCATTATCGGGACGAGCCGCAAGTCCGCCCTCAAGCACGGCTTTAAGGGTTGTATAGCTCTGATCCTGATGCTGGAACGAAAGATCATCAATAAATATAATGAATTTAAGCGGAAGAGCGGCAATCTTGTCAACAAGAAGCGGAAAGTCAATGAGCCTGTCCTTAGGCATTTCAACAATGCGGAGTCCGTCTTTTCGGAACTCGTTTGCAATTGCCTTGACTGTTGAGCTTTTACCTGTACCCTTATCACCGTAAAGCAGACAGTTGTTACAGCTCTTGCCCTGAATAAATGAAAGTGTGTTGTTTACAACCTGACTTCTCTGACGCTCATATCCCGTAAATGTATCCATATCAATTTTGTCAGGATGCTCAACAGGCTGAATGTCACCGTCACGCCAGATGAACGCCTTGTAACGGGCAAACATTCCGCAACCGTTTTCCTTATAATAAGCAGAAAGCTTGTCAAGTGAACCGTCAAATCCGTCAAAGCACGGAGCGCACTTGCCTGTCTGCCACTTTGGAAGAATCGGAATAAGCTCCTTGATTTCATCGGCATAGGTATATGCCTCAAGCACCTCATCGGAAGTAAGCTTTGCGGCTGTTAAAATAGCGTCGCAGTCTGTCTTAACGGCAGAAACAACATTTTCGGGTAACTCTCCCTGTTTGCCGGCTGTTGCAGCACGGGCAAAACAGTTATCGTCAAAAAGAGCCGTTTCGCTGATTGCAAATGCGAACTTATCCGCACAGCCTCTTTCGCAAAGCATTGAGCAAAGCTTGCCGTATGCGCCGAGAAATTCCTCGGGCTTTTTGTCGAGCGAAAGCAAAAGCTCATAAAAGGCTTTCGGAACGCTTCTGTTCATTATACCTCTGAATACAGAGAGTGATGACAAAAGCATTTTACACTTATTTACATTATTCATTCTAAACATCCCAATCTGTTCTAATCTACTTAATTGTACACATTTTTATCCGTTTAGTCAATAATTTACGGCAAACAACGGCATCCTATTTTTTACACTTTAACAAGCCAAAATATGTATAATTTTTCACCGCATCAAGTATATATCGGGTTCAATGACGATTAAAACGGCGGTAAATCGGGATAAATACGGGTTTTTCAAGGTTTTAAAAGAATTTTTAAATTTTTTTAAAAAAAGTGTTGACATTTGGTGCAGCCCGTAGTATAATCAATACTGTTCTCAAGAGAGAAACAAAAGTTAATAAGTTGGTGTTGATGACGCTGAGGGTCCACCTGTTCCCATACCGAACACAGAAGTTAAGCTCAGTGGTGCCGAAGATACTTGGCTGGTGACGGCCCGGAAAAATAGGGAGATGCCAACATATAAAGTGTCCACCCAGTAGGGTGGGCGTTTTTTTATACTTTTTTACAGGGCGAAGGTTTCTGATACGAATTGCTATATCGTATCGGATAATATGTGCAATAGTGAAATTCGCCGTTGGCGAGTGAAATTTGACTTTGTCAAGTGAAATCGACCTGCGGTCGATGATGGTCGTGAAGATAGTTTTACTATACAAACAATTACAATGCCATATACACTAATTGGAGTATCTATATGTTTAATATAACCGAACTTTTAAAAGATGAAATATCCGTATGGGAACGACTGAAAAATTGCGGAAAGCCTGTTGTGCTTTACGGAATGGGTGACGGTGCGGACAAGGTTCTTGCCGCATTTGACCGATACGGAATCAAAGCGTCTGCCGTTATTGCAAGTGATGATTTTGTGCGTGGGCAGAAATTCCACGATTTCACGGTGAAGAAGCTTTCCAATGTTGAAACCGAATTTGGCGACATTATAATCGCCCTCTGCTTTGCAAGCCAGCTCCCCGATGTTATGGAACACATAACGAAAATTTCCGAAAAACACGAAACGCTTGTCCCCTCCGTTCCCGTTTTTGGAAACAAACTTTTTGACAATGATTTTATTACCGAAAATAAAGAGCAAATTGAAAGTGCATACAGTCTGCTTGCCGATGACCTTTCAAAAAAGGTTTACGAAAACATTCTGAAATTCTACTGCACAGGCAGAATTGACCTCCTTCCCCCTGTCACAACCGACAAGGACGAGGCTTTCGGCAATATTCTGAATCTCAGTGAAAACGAAAGCTATGTTGACCTCGGCGCATACAACGGCGACACGATTGACGAATTTCTGCACTACACAAACGGCAGTTACAAGCGTATAATCGCATTTGAACCTAACGCAAAGAATTTTGAAAAGCTGAAGCTTCATTGCAAGGGCATGGCGAATGTGTCGCTTTGGCAACTCGGCTCATACAGTAAAAACACGGAGCTTATATTCAACAACAAGGCCGGTCGCAACAGCGCAATTGCCGACAAGGGCGTTGCAACAAAGGTTGCGACAGTCGATACGATTCTCTGCGGAATGGCGGCAGGCTACATTAAAGCCGATGTTGAGGGGGCGGATATTGAAACCCTTATCGGTATGCAGAAAACAATGGAAAATTGCAAACCAAAGCTGAATTTTTCGGCATACCACAGGTTTGAAGATATTTTCCGCCTTGCACTATACATTCACAGCGTGAATTCCGACTACAAAATTTTTCTCCGCCACCACCCATATATTCCGGCATGGGATACGAATTTATATTGTATATAATTTGCCGACGGCAAGTCGCCGTATGGGTTTTATACAAAACAAAAATGCATCAGACCTTTTCGGGATCTGATGCATTTTTTTAATAATTTCAGTTATGTCTTTTTATTCGCTTACGAACAAGTGACGAACACCGCTAAATTATAATCAATGATTATTTATTAGATACTTTAAGTGCTCCTGTTGTCTTGTCGAAGCTGAATGTATATGTACCGCCTGATGCGATAAGTGTTACATTAGCTGAGTAAGAGCTCTTGAGTGTCTTTGCACCGCTGTCAACAATCTTTGAACCGATTGTGTATGCTGTACCGTAGTTATAAACCTTGAATGAGTATGTACCCTCACTAAGCTTTACTGTACCCTTTGCAACATTGCTTTCGCCGCCCTTGTCATCAAGTACGAGGTTGATGTCGCCCGATACATGAACATCATCAGCTTTTTCATCCTTTGCAGGAACATAACCTACAACGAGTTTCTTTGTTTTTGTGTTGAGTGTGAATGTGTATGTACCGCCTGTTGCGTTGAGTGTGAGGTAGCTTGAATACTTGCTGTTGAGTGAAAGTGAATTTCCGTTTGTTGTGTTGTTGATTACCTTGTTGTAACCGTAAACCACATCACCTGAAGAAAGCTTGAACTTGTATGTGCCTGCTGCAAGATATGTTGAACCAACTGCGATAGTCCTGCCTTTTACAGGTGAAAGAATTGTGTTGAGGTCGCCGATGAGGTAATCATTCGGAAGGTTATTGTCATACTTAACAACGAGTGTGTTTGTCTTTGTGTTAACCTGGAATGTGTATGTACCGCCTGTTGCAACGAGTGTTGCGCTGCTGTTGAACTTCTTGTTGAATGTAAGACCCTTTGTTGTGTCTGTAAATGTCTTAGAGTAACCGAGAAGTGTGCCGTAGTTGTCAAGCTTGAATGTGTATGTACCCTTCTGAAGAGCGATTTTTCCGCTTACTTTATCTGTACCGATTGATGTAAGCTTGAGCTTGATGTTGTCGCCGTATACATAGTAGCCGTCAGTAGGAACATCCGAAGGAGCAACTGTTGTCGGCTGTGTTGCTGTTGTCGGCTGTGTTGCCGGCTGTGTTGCTGTTGTTGGCTGTGTTGCTGTTGTCGGCTGTGTTGCTGTTGTTGGCTGTGTTGCTGTTGTAGGCTGAGGAGCTGTTGTTGGCTCTTCGCGCTGAACGAGAACTGCCTTTGCAGTAAATGCAGCACCTGCTACTTTGTTAGCACTATTGTCAATATAATCGATGTCCTTCTTTTCACCTTCGAAGAGCTCCTTATATGTATCAGCCTCTGTACCTGTAAGATAATCAACATTGAGATTTACTGTTGTGTCACCGCTGCCTACAACATCAAATGTAAATGTGCAATAAACATTCTCTGACTTGAAGTTGAAAAGATCAAGGCTTGAGCAGGTGAAGAGAACCTTATTTGTAAGGCTTGGATTCCAAACGATGCTTCTCTGGAATACAGGGAAAACCTTTTCCCTTGTATTTGTTGATGCAAGCTTGAGAACCTTGCTGTCGTATGTAAGACTGCTCTGTGCATTAACGATCATGTGATCTGCCTTGAGAAGGTAAGTGACAACAACCTGCTCTGTCTGTGCATTGTAATCATACGAAACAGGATCTGCCACATTTGATGTAACATTGATCTTGTTGCCTGCACTTGTTTCTTCGCTTGTTTCGGCAGCACTTGCTGAGAAAGGCAGAGCTGTGAACATGCACAGCACCATCATTACCGCAAGAACCACAGAAAGCTTTTTCTGAATTTTTTTCATACTTGCTGCTCCTTTAATAAAATAAAATTACCGTTCGCCACAGTTTTGTGGCAATACTTCTAAGCTTCGGAAACTTTAACAGTACAAAATTCCCGAGGACAACTAAATTATAGCACATTTAAGTTGTTCGGGCAATGAATCTGTTATTCTTTTAACGGAAATGTTTTAGCTAAAAATCTGTGCAAAATAACGGTGAAATTGTTGCATTGTACAAATTTTCGTGCTTATTATTGTGTATATTGCCTTTTTATCGACCGTTTTTACATATATTGACAATTACAATATAAGAATTTTCAGTGTTTTACGCCTGTTCATTTCATATAAAAAACAAAAGCCCGAATTCGAGAAATATCGGATTCGGACTTACTTATTATCAGAATTTATCAGAATGATTTAAAAAGCTCAATTGCTTTTGCGGGATCTGCGGCTCTGAAAACAGCCGTTCCCGCAACGCACACATCAACGCCTGCCTCTGACGCCTGCTCAATGGTATCTCTGCCGATTCCGCCGTCAGCCTCAATAAGGATATTGTTCAGACCTCTGCGTTGGCATTCCCTCTTGATTTCCTTAACCTTCGGCATCATCTCGGGCATAAAGCTCTGTCCGCCAAAGCCCGGTTCAACCGTCATAACAAGTACAAGGTCAAGCTTTTCAAGATACGGAAATACTGTCCAGGCAGGAGTGTTTGGCTTTAAAACAAGTCCGGGTTTGATTCCTCTTGACTTGATTTTCGCAATTGTATCATCAATGTCAGAGTCGCATTCAACATGGAAGGTGATGATATCCGCACCTGCATCGGCAAAATCGTCAATATATTTAAGCGGATCGCTTATCATAAGGTGAACATCAAACGGGCGGTTCGAGAACTTCCTTACCGCCTTGATTACGGGAGCGCCAAAGGTTATGTTCGGAACAAAGTGACCGTCCATAACATCAAGATGCATCCAATCGGCACCCGCCAGATCCATTCTTTCAATTTCTTCACCCATTTTTGAAAAGTCACAAGACAAAAGTGACGGAGCTATTTTCATATTTTACATCCTTTCCTACGGTTTTTGGACAGCCGGAGCAAAAACAGCGGCGGCGCCCCAGAACAACGCATAAATCAATACTTCAAGCGAACCCATAACCTGTACACCGGCATAAAGTGAAAGCGTTGACGCAACGAGCAATCCGAAAATTACGGCAATCAGCTGAATTATGATTGAAAGCGAAATATTGTGCTTGATTTTTACGCAACCCGTAACTGCACGGGCAAGCGATGCGGCTTTGCCGTTTGTAATGAGATATGAACGGGAGGTTTCCTCAACCGTATCCTCAGCCTCCCTGAGAACATTTCCGAGTCCTGTCGGAAGCACCTTGATACTGCGGTAGAACAAATCGTAGAGTTTTGCAATAAGGTCATTTGTAACATTATAATCGGTTGTTCTGATGAGGAAGCTTATGCCGTTGGTTTCGGCTCTCTGCATTTCAGCCTTGAGCTGAGCGTCGGGAGTGTATCTTGTAACAAACATTGCAACAAGTCTGCCTGCTCTTGACAGATATGTGACCTGTCTGCCCTGAGAAGTATATTTCTCCTCATATTCCATATTCGGAACTTCCACGCTGTACTTTTCCATAAGCGTGCGTGAACCCACAAGGATTCTTTCGCTCTTAATCCATCCCACAAGTCCAATTTCATCCTCATAAAGAACGCTTTCAACCTCGGGAAGTGTTTCCTCGGTTTCTGCAACTACCGAATCGAAAGCATTTGCAATCGGATTCTGAGCCTCTTTAAGAATTGCAATTCCGCAGAGAAGAGATTCGTCAATGCTGTAATCCTCAAAGGTTTTGATGCCCTCAAGCGAGATTGACTCGGCAGGGAACAATTCATTTGCATCTATCATTATAGCTGTACTGTCGCAGAACTGCTTTACCGACGGATAACCCGAAAGCATTGAGCCGTAGGAGAGCAGAGTTTTGCAGAGCTTTCTCACGGGGGCATTAACAGAAAGAAGTGTTGCCACAGGCACAGACACCGCAGTGATAAGTGCAAATGCATTCAAAGCGTCTGCAAATGACAGCTTAACAACACCGTACATTACCGCAATAATTATTGATGCAATTGTTGTTATCGGGGCAAGCTTTGACGCCAAATCCTCGCTCGGATCGGGTGCATAAGATATTTTGAGAAAGTTTGACGGAAATTCGGTCTTATGCTGATAGGCAATTATCGGACGGTCGGCGGCAGTACCGCTCATCATCTGCATTGCAACAGACTCGTTGTTGTAAATCTTTGACGCATATTTCTGTCCCTTTGACGAAACAAACTTGAAATTGTCCTTTACACGAAGAACCATATAAAGCTTTCCCACATTATTGGCAAAGAACGCAAGCATAGGAATTACCGTGTAGTAGTTCACATGGAATCCGTTCAAATCGCCAAGGCAGAAGAATGACACAATTATCTGAACCATTCCTGCCGCACCTGCAACGGCAACGGCTGTATCGGAATTACCTTTGATATGCACAAGCGGTGAAAGTCCGCTGAGCATTGCCACACGGTTCAGCACAAGCGACGCCGCCATAAGAATAAACAGCAAAATTGCGTATGCCGCCGGTGCAAAAGGAACTGCCGAACATATTGCACTCGGAAAAATTCTTGTAACGATTGTGAGAACAACCACAACTGCGGCAATTATTCCCGACAACAGACTTCTCATAAAGAGCTTTCTTATATTATGATTCAGCTCATAGAGAATACTTTTTTCGTCCTCCTCGCCTGTATAATCCTCAACAGGCTTTGAATTTTCCTCTTTTACGGTATCGTTATCGTCTGATTCATCCTTTGAAAAGATTCCGACAAGGGCAGAAATAACCTTTTCGCCTATAGGGCGGTTATCCTTATGCTTTTCCTCGGTCGGGGCAATCTCCTCATCAACGGTTGTCGGCTCGGGACGAAGCACATGAGCGATTACCGAAGGATTCTTTGAACGCACATACTCCTCATACTCATTCGCTACAACCTCGGAAAATCTGCCTGCCTTGACATTGAGAATATTTCTCGGTTCATCGGGACGATACACGGGAACTTTTGCAACCACCTTGCGAGGCGGTTTTTCTGTATTCGGAAACTGATGAACGGGAGTCTGCGAAGCCTCTTTCTTTTCTTTTGTTTCGGTCTTTTCCTTTGGCTTATCCTCGGGAATGTCGATATCTATGGTATGGTAGCTTTTAATTTCAGCCTCGTCACGAAACTGGTCAACCTCTCCGAGCACTTCGCCCGAAAATTCTGTATTTTCATCATACTCAGGTGTGAGGGTGACTATTTTATTTTCTTCCTCGGCGGCTTTTTTCTTTGCCTCCTCATACTCACGCTTGGCTTTTTCGGCTTTTTCCGCAGCCTTTTTTTCAGCCTCTGCTTTAAGCTGTTCGGGAGTTACAAGGTCATCGTCATTTCCGTCCATTATAAGCTCTGCCTGCATTGTGGCGGCAGTCTTATCCCCGACTATTGAGTTTGAAGTATCAGGTTCGGATTCATCAAGCGGATTTGTATTTTTTAACCTCGGCTTTTTATCGGCATTGCTGAAAATCTCTTCAATCTTCGGCTTTGCACGGTATTTCTGTGCCGTCTGCTCCATTCGCTCCTGATCGGCAAGATAGTGGGTTTCTTCGAGTATGCTCTCGATTTCAAGCTCTTTAAGCCTGTCCTTGTCCATATCAGCCAAAGCATTCACTCCTTTTTATTTACTCTCGGGCAGATAGTTAGATTTATCGGAAACTATGCCGCCCGAGCGGTACTCTCTGTTTTTACAATCTTTGACATTTAAACACACAACTTTGATAACATCAAATGATTTTATTTAAACATAATATTTCATCAAGGCGGGCGGATGATATCCTCCCGTCTGAAATATAGTCGCAATGCGTTGTGCATAAATGCACTGCCTTTTGCTCGTTATTTCAGACAGCGCTTTGCTCCCTTTTTCCGCCACCGGCGGCGGTCGCAAGGCTACCCCTACATACTTTCATAAATTTTCCATTTTACATTTTCAATTTTCAATTTGACATCAGCGGTTTTTCATCGCTTTGTACATCAAAATTCCTGCGGCAACCGACGCATTAAGGGAATTTATCTGACCTTTCATGGGCAATGACGCTATTACATCGCACTTTTCACGGACAAGTCTTGAAATGCCCTTACCTTCGTTGCCGATAACAATTGCACACGCACCCGAAAAATCGCACTCGTCATAATCCGTGCCGTCCATGTCTGCGCCGTAAACCCACACGCCTTTTTCTTTGAGTTCATCAAGTGCAACCGCAATATTGGTCACCCTTGCAACACGCATATATTCAATTGCGCCTGCAGACGCTTTGGCAACCGTGTAGCTTAAACCGGCACTTCTGCGTTTCGGAATAATAATTCCGTGAACTCCGGCACATTCTGCGGTTCTGATTATTGCACCGAGATTATGCGGATCTTCAACCTCATCAAGCACAACAACAAACGGAGCTTCGCCCCTGCTTTCGGCATATTCGAGGATATCGTCAACCGTTGAATAATCCTTTGCCGCCGCAAATGCGACAATACCCTGATGAGTTGCGCCGCCGCTCACATAATCAAGCTTTGTGCGGTCAACTTCCTTAACGGGAATTTTCTTATCACGGGCTTTTGCGAGGATTCCCACAATCGCACCGCTCTTTTCACCCTTTGCAACAAGAATTTTGTCAATCGGGCGATTACTGCGAACAGCCTCACTTACAGGATTTCGCCCTGCAATCACATCAGGCTTTTGTTCTGTATTTTCAAATCTTTCGTTTTTCATCATAATCAGCCTTATTCGGTTTCCTTTTTATTTTTTGTGTCTGCATGGGACACACCACTTCATTTTGCTATCTATTATAACATAACAATTCAAATTATTAAATACTTTTAAGCCATTTGTTTTTAAAAACTCAAACTCTGTACAATGTATCAAGAGCAATCGCTCCGGAGTCGATGTATTCGGGAATTATGCCGTACATTCCCGTCTGTATGTCCTCAAAAAGTATCATGTGCGGAGGGAACACTGTAAAGCTGCAGTACACGGCAATCAAAAGCAACATCATAAACACGCAGGGCAAAAAAAGCTGTTCAATTTTTCTTTCGCCGTATTCAAGCCTTGCGCTGAGTGCAAACGCAGAAAAACACACGGCAATTGCACAAATGAACCTTGGCAGACCTGCACTTTCAACACCGAGTGCATAGATCAGCAGATATGACGCAAGACAGAATATTCCGACAAACCACAGCGAAATTATTCTTGATACGGCAAAGCGATGGAAGCCCGAGCGTTTTCCGATTGCCTCAACAAGGCTCCACACAAGGTAGGAAAGCATAACAACCTTGGTCTGCTCCCACATACTGCCGTTTACAGCACCGAAAAATATGCCGAGCAACGCACCGTTTGTCAGCGAATAAAGATTTTTGAACACAATTATCATCAGCGGAACAATGACAAGCCCCCAAAACCTCATTTTCACGGTTTCCTTTTTCATAAAACACACCTCGCCGATGTATTTTATGAGTATAGATTGTCATATATTACCTTGTCACAATTTGATTCGCAGAAAAAAATGTTTTTTTGAATCACGAATTTGCGATTTATTTTTCTAAATTTGCACTTATACATTCTGTATAACTCAACATTTTGAACATCAATGTGGAAAACTATGTTGAAAGTGTTGAAAGTGATGTTAAAAAATCCCGATACTACACGAAATTTACAAAGTTGTAACTTTTAACATTAAAAAAATAGGTTTTCCACATTTTTGGATACATGATTGTAACGGGGAAATTAGATTACATTCTGTATAATCCACATGTCAAGTGGCATTTTTTGCGTTTTTCAACATTTTTAATTTACAGAAAATGTTTTATAAAATCAAAAAAACAGGCACACCGCCGTGTACCTGTAAATTTCGTGTTAAATTGTCGGCTTTTAGTTTCTGAGAAGATGAATCGCCGTTTCAGCTTTCTCAATAATCCTCAAATCATTGTCATAGGAGCACATTTTTCGTGCCTGTTGCAAATCAACCCAAATATAACTGTCAATTTCCTCCTCCTGAATTTTGACATTATCCGTAAATGCCTGTGCAAGGAAAAAGACAACCCGTTTGCGAATTTTACCGAAAGGACAGTATTCGCTGATTTCACGAAAGCCCTTTTCAATCACGACATCAAGACCTGTTTCCTCTTTAATTTCACGGATTGCTGTCTGATGTTCGTTTTCACCGTCTTCAATATGCCCCTTCGGAAAGCTCCAATATCTGCCGTTGCTGTTCTTTACAAGCAGAATTTTCGTGTTCTGTCTGCTTTTGTAGAAGATAACCGCACCGCACGACTTTTCGTAAAGGCACACAATGCTTTTCAGCTTAATATTTTTCAGCTTTGAAAGCACCTGTCGCAGTTCGGGCTCATAAAACACCTCACCGTATTGTGAGATTATGGGACGCTCGCCGTCAAGGCCGTCAAATTCGGCAACGGCAACCACAACGCCCTCAAAATATTCTGTTACGGGCTTGTGCGAAATCACATACGCACTTTTACAGCGTCCTGAAACGGAGGTAATTTGTGCCGAATACAGCTTATCGCTTATTTTTCCGAACACGCTCACCTTCACGCTGTCTGCTATCATCGGCATACACCTCCTTACAAGAATTTACCCGATATGATATCAGTTAAAAAGTCCGCTCATACTGTCAAGCTGAACCTGAGTGTTGGCACTCATTACACCGTTTATAAAAAGCACCTCGTCAATTCCGTTGGTTTTGCAGTAATCAACAAGATTCTGTTTGAAATATCTGAAATCGATAACATGAACTTCTTCGTAGTTATTGGTGAGATACGGAACAAAAGCGTTGCCGTAGCTTTCCTTTACAACGGCAATCTTCTTACCTGCCGCCGCATTTTCCGAAGCTGATTTCAGAACCGTGAGAGCATTATCACCCATAATAAACACACCGTAGGTGTTTGAACCGCCCTCTGCGGCTTCATAGTAGGGACTGTCATAGCTTGCGGAAGAACCGTCTGCCTGTGTGATATTCATTGTTACATTATAAGGGAACTTCCAATAACTTACCGTATCGCTGTCAAGACCGTCTGCCGAGTTGGTAAACGAGCCTGTAAAGCCGTCAATCTTCTGTTCCTTGCAATCATCAAGCGAAAGAACGGGCAAATCTTTTGTATCGGCAAATGCCGTGTAAGCATAGTAAGCGCCGAGACCTGTCCAATGGTGGTCGCTCTTAAAGTAGATGTAATCCGTATTATGTTCCGCAAGACGGTTGTAGCAGTTAATCGGCGTTACCTTGTCGGAAAGAGCCGCATAAGCCGCCTTGATGTTGTCAGCCTGTGAGGTTGACGGAGCGTCGCTGTCTTTGAGTCTTTGCGGAAGTCCCATTTCGGTATGGTTAGGAACAATCATATCATAAACCTTTACGGAACTGCCGAACTTGTCTGCAAAGCCGTTGATTGTCCGAGCATAGTTCTGCGCTCTTGCATCATCACTGCTGAACAATTCGTAGCCTGTTTTGTTCCACACATAAATGCTGTATGAAAGAGTTCCGTTTTTATTGTCGTCCTTTATGCTCGGTGTCATAAAGTATGTAGGAGAAAGCTCGTCTGCTTTGTTAGCAGTCGGAGATTTTGCGGTTTCGTCGGGAGATGCCGTTGTGCCCACTGTTCCCGTGGGAACGCCTGCAAGGGCATCTTCCTTTGAACAACCCTTAAAAATTGAAGTTATAATAAAAATAATAACAAACAGAATTATCAATGCGCTCGCAACGATAATAATTCTGTTTCTGGTTCTTCTTTTGTTTCTTCTTTTTACAGGTCTTCTGACGGGACGCTGTGATGACGGTCTTGCGGCATAGCTTGCAGGACGGCGCTGTTGCTGTCTGCGACGATATTCACGGGAATCAATGCTGTCATCGAAATTATCAAGATCAAAATAATCGTAATCGTTTCTTCTGCTCATAGTGTTACTCTCCCAAACTGAAGATTTTTAAATTCAATTTGAATTCAATGAATTATATAAGTGTATTAATTACTCGCAGTGTACTCCTGTTTGAATCAAAGCAAGCCTTGCTCTGACCGTAAGGACATTATCACTTAGATTATACAACAGAAACTCATCAAAAACAATACAAAAAGCACAAAAAATACAATTTCCGTGAATTAACATTTACAAACGCAAACTAATAAATTACACATTTTTTGAATAAAATCGCAGTAAAAACAGTCAAATTTCTTGAACATATATGCAATTCGTGATAGAATTACAGGGTATGGAATTTTAAAAAATCCTTATCATCTTAAAAGGAGATATTTTTATGGAATACAGGTTTTCCGACAGGGTTTCAAGCCTGAAGCCGAGTGCTATCAGAGAAATTTTCAAATATGCCGCCGATCCGAGCGTTGTGTCGCTTTCGGCAGGAAACCCGTCGCCCGATGCATTTCCCGTAAAGGAGATTGCGGAAATCTCGGCAAAGGTTTTTGTAGAAGATCCGATTTCGGTTTTACAGTACAGTGTTTCGGAGGGTTACACTCCGCTGAGAAAGCACCTTACGGAATATATGAAAAATGAGCATAACACAGGCTCTGACAATGACGACATTCTCATCACAACAGGCGCACAGCAGATTATGGATTTATGCTCAAAGGCTCTTGTAAACGAGGGCGATGTTGTAATCTGCGAGGCACCGTCATTCATCGGCTCGCTCAACACATTCAG
>OGYT01001645.1_pt1 | contig 13947 bp, 13 predicted proteins | sample 1576631 | NCBI WGS metagenome assembly OGYT01 (sample SAMEA3541588, study PRJEB24748) | human gut metagenome | biome: human gut; feature: human-associated habitat; material: faeces | place: China | collected 2012
CCTACAAAGGATTTTCGCTCGGCGCATGGGGATCCGCACTGACAGCCATATCATTTGCCATTCCAATTTCCTCCTTTATCTGTCAAAGACTATCCCTGGACGAGTCCAAGCCGCAGCTGCTGTGCAAAGGACTCTCCCTGTTCCTTTTTGTGCTCCCGTTCATTCTCACTGTTCCCCCGGCCCCCATGCTGTTCTGGTGCCGGCTCACTTCCCGGATCTGAGGTCTGAGGCGTATAAACGACGGTCTGTTCTCCCGTCCGTTCTTCCAGGATCTGGGCGATCTGGGAGGCATTCTTACTTAATATCTCAAGCGTCTCAGAACTGGAGGACAATACAGTCACAGCAGTCCTTCCCGACTCAAACGCCACCCGGATCGTCAGCTTGCCCAGACTGACTGGCTCCAGTTCCAGCTCCAGAACCCCCTCCTTCAAAGGCGCACGAGAGACCAGCATTTCTGCCGTGTCCCGGATCAGAGTATGCTCACTGGTAGGCATACGGACCGGATCGTGGTGATAAGGCCGGGACGAACCAACTCCGGAGGAGATCTCCGGCTCCGTCCTTAGCATCTGTCCTCCCCTGGCTTCTATGCCTGGATGGCTGCCCGCTTCTGCCGTCTCCTTTTGATGCCCCTGTCCGGAAACCTTCCTTATCTCCTGACCGTTTTCATGGTCCGTTCCAGTCTCTTCGCTGCCCTCTTCTGCCGGGAAAAGCCTGTTTTCTCCACTCTCTGCGATCAGATGCAGCGCACTCCCTTCTTCAGGCTCCTGTGACGCAAAACCATCCTGCATCTGGACTTCCCTGCGGGCCTGCTGGGCCAGAATTCCGTGTCCGGGAGCGTGGACGCTGTCAGACTGGATCTTCCAGGCTCCATCTACCGCCTCAGACAGCCCCTCCAGGATCCCGGGACTCTCCAGGAACTCCCGTTCTCCATCTGCCCCGGGAGCGGCCTCTGGCTGGTTGGGTAAAACGGCTCCCAGGGCTGTTGGACGGAGAACTCCATCTGCTCCCTCATTCAGACAAGGATCCAGGAACTGGAGCGACTGGATCTGTGCTGCCAGGCTCTCCTGCAGCAGCCAGGGGGCGGCCGCCTGGAACCCCCCAGTCTCCGGCTGTTTTTCCTCCGTTTCGCATCCTTCCCCACTCTCCGGCTCCCTCTGGACGGTCACTGCGGGCTCTTCCCTGTTGTTCCTTTGTTCTGACAGCCTTACGTTTTTTTTCTCCAGAAGGGCCGCGAATCCAGACTCAAAACTGCCATCGGCAGCTTTCTGATTGCTTCGGAAACAGGAAACGTCCGGATTCCGCAGCCTTCCAGCTGATCCTACCTGTATCATCATACACACGCTCCTTTCTCCGTGCCGCAGGTTATGCTGCGGACAATAAACTCTTCCGCAAACACTTCCTCCTCCTTCTGCACTGCCTTATGATATTCCTCAACCCGGCGTTCCCGCAGCTTTTCATAACGGGAGGTATCCACCTTTGCAGTCAGGACCTCCTTGCGCTTCTCCTTTTCCTTTTTCTCCAATGTCAGGAGCTGCTCCTTCTCGCCCTCGATCCTCGTCCTCGCTCCGTCGATACATGCCTCGTACAGTCTTAACGTTTCAATCGGCGCTCCCTGCTGCATGGTGCTGTCAAACCCATGCTGAAACTCGCTGAGCTGCCCCTCCATATTCTGGATCTTTTCCTGCTTTCTGTTTACCAGGTCAGCTGCAGCTGCATGCTGTATTTTCAGATCATCCAGAACCTGGTTTTTGTAATTCAGTACTGTCTGCAGATTATATCGGAACTGCTTCATCTATCACACTTCTCTTTCTGTCAGCCGACAATTTTTTTCATCCGTTCCAGCGTTTCTTCATAAGAGACCTTCTCTCTGGTCCCCTGCATTAAAAATCCATTCATGGCTCCGATCTTTTCCACCGCTTCGTCCAGAGAGGCGTTGGCCCCCTTTTTGTAAGCGCCAATGGAGATCAGATCTGCATTTTTTTTATAAATACTCAATAGATTCCGGAATCTGGACGCGACCGTCCGATGCTCCTCCGCTACGATCTCTGTCATAAGCCGGGAGATGCTGGCGCCGATGTCAATGGCCGGAAAATGATTCTCTCCCGCCAGCTGGCGGCTCAGGACAATATGGCCATCCAGTATACCGCGCACCGTATCTGCAATTGGCTCATTGGTATCGTCTCCCTCCACCAGTACCGTATATACGCCTGTGATCGACCCCTTGTCAAAATTCCCGCTCCTCTCCAGAAGCCGCGGAAACTCTGCATAAATAGAAGGAGTATATCCCCTGGAAATCGGCGGCTCTCCAATGGCCAGTCCGATCTCCCGCTGCGCCATGGCATACCGGGTCAGAGAGTCCATCATCAGCAGGACATCCATCCCCTGATCCCGGAAATACTCCGCAATGGTGGTTGCCACCAGGGGACACTTCATCCGGAGCATGGCAGGCTGGTCTGAGGTGGCTACGACCAGAACTGAACGGCGCATTCCCTCTTCCCCAAGATCCCGCTGCACGAACTCCAGGACTTCTCGTCCACGCTCGCCCACCAGGGCGATCACATTAATGTCTGTCCGGACATTTTTTGCGATCATTCCCATTAACGTACTTTTTCCAACTCCGGATCCGGCGAAAATACCAATTCTCTGTCCCTTTCCCACCGTGTTCAGTCCATCGATTGCCTTGATACCAAAGTCAAGTCTCTGACGGATCGGCGGCCTGCTCAGTGGATTGGTATAAGTACTGTCCACCGTATACCATTCGCCCTTTGGGAAATCTTCCTTCCCGTCAATGGGCTGGCCCAGCGCATTCACAATACGGCCCTTCAGAAAGTCCCCCACAGGAACGCGCAGACGGTGGCCGGTATTCCGTACAAAGCTGCCTGCAGTGATCCCGCCTGCATCTTCATAGGTCATCAGCTGCAGATGCCCCTCTTTAAAACCCACAACCTCCGCAGTGACCTGGCGGCTCCTGGATTCATCGTAGATCATAACCAGATCCCCTACCCCGGACCGGCCGCCGGAGGCCTCTATGGACATACCTACTACATTTTCAATTTTTCCAATCCTGTCAACCGTTTCTGATTTAAAAATCAATTCTGGATATTTTTCGTACATACGCGCCTCTAAAACCGGAGTTCTCCTACAAGTCTGCGGATATTTTCTATCTGTGTATCAACACTCATATCAATGATCTCATCGGGCATTTCAATAATGCAACTTCCTCCTGACGCCTGTTCCATTACGATGAATTTCACATTATCTGACAATCTTGCCAGATGGGAGACTGCATCCTTGTCCGCCTGGATCATGGTTTCATAATCTTCCCGTTCCATATAAATGCGGACCCAGGCCTTTTTCTTCATTTTTTCTGTTTCCGCTTCGATCATGCAGCGGATCACATCTCCATTGGACTTCAGGCTGATCCGGATCACTTTTTCGCCAACTGCCACTGCAAGGTCCTTCAGCTCTTCCAGATAACGCCTTAAGCAGGCGTCTTTTTCTTTTTCTATGGCCTCCAGAGCTCTGGCCATGGAATCATGGAACTCCTGCCGACGCAAAAGATCCTGCTGCTCCCCTTCTTCCACAGCCCTGGCCTTTCCCTCCTGACAGCCGCGCTCCCATCCTTCTGTATAGCCTTCCTTTGCCGCCTGTTCTTTTATGCGCTCTGCCTCTTTTGTCGCTTCCAGCAAAAGGGATTCCGCCTTCCGTCTGGCCTGTTCCAGAAGAAGCTCTGCAGAACTCCGAAGTCTGGCTTCTTCCTGTACAGCCTCTTCCTGTTCCTCTTCTGTTTCCGGCACGTCATTCTCCGGTTCCTCTTCTGGAAGGACGGGCTCTGCCGCCGTTTTTTTCTCCGGAGGCTCAAAAAATTCCAGGGAAGCTTCTGAATAAGGGACCGGATCAGCTCCTCTTTTTTTCAGAATGCCTTTAGACAATGATGTCACCCTCATCGCCTCCCTTATTGATGATCACCTCACCGCTCTCCTCCAGCTTCCGGATCAGGCTTACGATCCGCTGCTGTGCTTCTTCCACATCCTTCAGACGCACATTTGTGGCGATTTCAAGATCGCTCTTGACTGTATCCGCCATACGCTTGGACATATTGGAGAAGAATACCTGTTTCATCTCTTCTGACGCCGTCTTTAAAGCATAAACGATATCCTTGGCCTCACACTCACGGATAAACCTCTGCACAGATCTGGGATCCATATCGATGATATTTTCAAATATGAACATCTTATCCCGGATCACACGGGAAAGATCCGGATTATTTTTATCCAGCTCGTCGAAGATCTGTCTCTCGCTGCTCCGGTCCACATGATTCATTACATCCGCCACATAGTCCACGCCGCCGAGATTCGTATTATCATCGCTGGTGATAATAGCGGCAAATTTCCGTTTCATTTCCTCCTCAACGATCGCAATCGCCTCTGGAGAAACGCGGTCCATATTAGCCATTCCCTCAAGGGTAGGGATCCGTTTCTCCTTTGGAAGCTGTTCCAGGATCTGGGCTGCCTGCTGAGGATCCATATATGACATGATCAGCGCGATCACCTGGGGGCGCTCATTCTGAAGCAGGGAAAGGAGAGCCTTTGGATCTCCTTTCATGAAGAAATTGAAAGGCCTGGACTGCAGCGTTTTTGAAACCTTTTCCAGCAGGTTTCTTGCGGCAGATTCTCCGAATGCCTTCTCCAGGACATTGCGGGCATAATCCAGGCCGCCATCCATCATCATCTTGTGGGTAAGACACATTTTGTAAAATTCGTCCAGTGTCCGTTCTACCTGCTGGTTTGTGGTCTTACCGAGCTTCGCGACTTCATAGGTCAGATCTTCGATCTCCTGCTCACTCAGGTATTTATAAATCTGCGAGGCCCTGTCCGCTCCCAGAGAGATCACCAAGACCGCTGCTTTCTGCCTGGGATCTGACAGCTCCACGCTGTCTTCCGGAATCCTATTTTCTGTTGTTTCTGCCATGGCTCTCCTCCTTTCCCATCAGCCAGTTCTGGATCAGCTTTGCCGCAATCTGTGGATTTTCATCCACAAATTCGCCAATATTCTGTTTTAGTTTCATGCTATGTTTCATGCGGAGATTAAGGATTTCCTCATTCTGTCTCATTTCCTCATCCTTGTCCATTACCCTCACGCGTTCTATATCCGCCGCTCTTTCAAGCAGGGAAGTTCCATGGTCGCTTTCTTCCAGCTGATCCTTCAGCTTCTGGATCTCCTGCTGACGCTCCTCTTCTTCTTTCTGACGCTCCTCCTCTTCCTGGCGCAGCAGCTCTTCCTGGCGGGCGATCCGTGTTTTTTCCTTGCGCTTCTGTAAAAGAAGGAGAAGGATCAGCAGAAGGATCAGTACGATCCCAGTTCCCAGGGCAACCCACACCGGAAGCGGCAGCTCCACTCTGCTGACGTCTCCTGTGCCAACCGGTACCGATTCCTCATTCTTACTGGATGCCGCCAGTGTACGGAGCACAGTGATCTTCTGATCTGCATCCGTCTGCTCTATACCAGCTGCACTGGCAATCAGGCGGACCAGATCCTTTTCATCGATGCTGGTGTCCTCTGTATTAATGGTAACGCCAACTGTTGTATTCTCCAGCACGCCAGGATTGATCTGCTTTTGTTCCTTAGTAGAATTATAAAGCCACTGGCGGACTGCACTGCCGTTGGAATAAACATCCTCCTCTTCTGCCTGCCCGTTCTGATTGGTGTAGCGGGGCGTATCAGCATTGGCATCCGCTCCTGCCACTCCTCCCGCGCTCTGTCCGACCAGGGAAGACTGCTCTCCTGTAACTTCCTCATTCTGCAGCAGCCCCGTTTTATCCTCTTCGCCGGTCCGATCCGGAGTCGTATAGGTGGTGCTCTCCTGGATCAGACGCTCCATATTTAAGGTTCCCTTTACTGAAACTGCAACATTCCCATGGCCATAGATCATCTCCAGGACCCGGCGGACGTTGGAGGCAATGCTGTTTTCCACCTGATTTGTGAGAGACAGCATCCCTTCTCCGCTCCCTGTATCTGTGTTTCCGCTGTCACTCCCAACCTCGGTCATGGTTTCTGCGTCAAATACCGCCACATTGGTAAAGTTCATTCCGCGCACTGCACGGGCAATGAGATTTTTTACAGCAGAAGCCTTTTCTGCAGTCAGCTGCTTTCCCGTATCCATGGTGATCACAATAGAAGCGGAGGCATCCGTTGACGTTTCATCTCCCAGAGCATATTTTTGCTTTCCTGCCTCTGCAATGGTTACCTTGGCGTCTCTTACCCCTTCAAACAGGCAGATCTGGGCTCCCAGACGATCCTGCAGCTCATAAAGCGTATACTTTTCCTTATCTGATTCTGTGGCCATGATCCCTGCATTATCACGGTACATATCATATGTAAAGCCGCTCCTTGGATACCCTGCGCTCACCAGCTTTGCCCGGGTCTGATCCACGGTTGCAGAGGGAACCTGTACTGTCCCGGTATCATCATTATAACGATATTCAATCCCATCATCCTGAAGCAGGCTCACAACTGCCTGGGCATCCTCCCGGCTCATTCTGGTAAACAGCGTACTGTATCCGCTGTCGGAGCTCATCTTCAGCACTGCAATCCCGACCGCAGCCAGCAGCAAGGTTCCTCCAACCATCATTAAGATTAATTTTCTCGTCTTTTCTGGCATTTTCTGCCAGGATTCTCTGATGTTCTGCACTATTACGCTCTTCCTTTACACTTGATTCCCTTGCACGAAAATACGCCCAAAAACAAAAAATATTTTCAGACGTATCTTTATACCCATTACACTATATCAAATATTCATCTTCAATAATTCGTTGTACGATTCAAGAGCCTTATTTCTGAGAGTGACCAGCAGATCTATGCTGATCCCGGCCTTGGCCTGCGCGATCGGCAGGCTGTGAGCATCGTCCAGCTGGCCTGTTGCAAGCAGATACTGCTTTTCTCCTACTTCAGCGCTCGTATCATACACTTGCTGGATTGCCGTCGCCAGTATGCTTGAAAACAGTGTCCCTTCCGATTTTTCTGCCCCGTCCCGGCCTTTTTCCGCTGGTTCGGGGCTTCGGAGTCCCTCAACAGGCTCCCACAGTTTCATTGGTTGGATCAATGTCATCTGTTCTATCATTTCGTTCTCCTTTTATTCAGTTCTGTTCCCAAAAATCAAAATGCCTTTGCCGCCGATCTCAGGCTATTCAGATCATTGCTGATAGAGTTTACCATCGCCTGATACTGATACGCTGTCCGTACCAGCTCCACCTGCTCCTGATCCATATCTACATTATTTCCATCCAGCCTGCTTCCCTCCGTCCAGGTGGTCTCTAATACCGGCCTGGCTGCCGAAATTGCCTTCGAGGTCTCGATCCCCGGCTTGTCGGAAAAAGATGCTGTTCTGATCCGATTCTGGAGTTCCTTTTCAAAGGTTACATACTGGGATTTAAATCCTGGCGTATCTACATTCGCAATGTTGTTTAGTGTCACATTCTGTCTGTTCCAAAGAAAATCCAGCACTTTTTCTGTCATTTGAACGCCGTTTCCATATATCCCGATCATACTCATCGCTCCTCTTTATGTAATTCTTCCTGTTTTTCTGGACAAAATCGTGAAATATTTGATTTTTATCGAACGGGTAAAAGTGTAACCAGGTTTTTATACTATGATATTTTACATGATTCTTTTTTTAAAATCAACCTTCCTCGCGCTTTTTTTTGAATTTATTGCTTTTCCCATTCTTTTTTCTGTATCCCCCCCCCCCTAAATTAGGTCTTTTCTCACAATAATTCTATATGATTTTATTTTTCAGTTTTTTCAGAAAAGGAAAATAGGGTTACGTATGATCCCACCGTCTTGTATAATTAATATAGGTACTGGATAAGGAACGATAGAAAGGACAGCGCCATGAATTTTGATGAATTTTTAAACGAACTGCATATTGACAGGGAGCTTATACAAATCCGTTTCAGTGGTATGGACCATATCCTGGAACGATTTCTTTTAAGGTTCCCCGGAGACCAATCTATGGAACTTATGAAACAGGCCATCTCAAAGAACCAGACCGAAGAATTCGAGCGTGCCGCACATACGCTTAAAGGGCTGGCCGCCAACTTAGGCCTGGATGAACTAAGCCGACTGTCCGCAGACTGCGTACAGCTTATCCGCAGCAACCATATCGAGGCTGCCAAACAGCAATATCCTTACATTCTCGCCGAGTATAACCGGATTATTTTCATTATAAACCACTATTCCAGCCGAAAATAACCCTGGTCTATGCCAAATGGCATGAAGGTTTATAGATTAACCTGAATAATCTAAATAATTTACTGATAAGGGGGATACATAGCAATGAGCTACAAAATGATGATCATCGACGATGATGAAATAACCCTGGACCTGGTGCAGGCCCTGATGGAAGATGACTACACGATCATTAAAATGAAATCCGGCGTCCAGGCGCTTGCACAGCTGAAAGAAGATCCTGACGTGGATGTCATTCTCCTAGATATGATGATGCCGGACTTAGATGGAATGAAGGTCCTCTCCGCTATAAAGGAAGACAAACGCCTGTCCCTGATCCCAGTCATCCTCCTCACAAGTCTGGAAGGGATCAATTTTGAGGCAGAAGGATATATTTCCGGCGCCAGCGGTTATGTCCGTAAGCCCATCCATGCCGGATTGCTAAAATTAAAAATACAGCGCCAAATTTATTTTTCCAAACTGAAACGGGAACACGCCATCTACAAGCAAAGACTGGATATCATAAAAAAACTCCTGGAAAATATAGATATCGATATCGACAATCTTAATCTCCCAGAAAACGATTCCGAGGATTTATAGTCTCCAGTTTCCGTTTGAAAATCTATCAGGATTTTAAAAACAGCCTTCTTTCAGACATACGAAAGAAGACTGTTTTCTGTATGGAAGAACATTCTGTATTTACGTTTTTAAAAACCTCCCAAGCACCTGGTAGAGCTTCGGCAGATCGATGGGTTTTGAAATATGTTCATTCATCCCCGCCTCCTTTGTCATACGGATATCGTCAGAAAAAGCGTTGGCTGTCATGGCAATGATCGGCAGAGCTGAGTCTTCACGCTCCAGTTTTCTGATCCTCTTTGCCGCTTCACACCCATTCATCTCCGGCATCTGGATGTCCATTAAAATCAGATCATAATAATGCGGCGGAGATGCTTCCATCCGCTCAACTGCCTGTTTTCCATTTACCGCCTCTTCAATCTCTGCACCTGTCATCGCCAGGAACTCCACCGCAATTTCCCGGTTTAATTCATTATCCTCCACCAGAAGGATCCTCCGTCCTTCCAGATTACAGATATCTTCCTGTTTCCAGGGCTGTTCCGGGTCTGGCGAAGAAACCGTATCCTTATCATCCTTCAGATGCAGGACAATCGTAAAGGTCGTTCCCTTTCCCACCTCACTGTCCACATAAATTTCTCCATTCATGATATCAATGATATTCTTAACGATCTCCATCCCCAGACCGTTAAAGTCGCAGCAAAATTCCTGCTTTTTCTGTGCCGCTCTTGGCTGAATGATATCGCAGATCTCTGTCAACATCTGTTTCAGATTAAATAGATGCTCATGAAAGATCATCTTCCCACTTTCGATTTTAGACATATCCAGCACCGCATTGATCAGATTCAGCAGATGTGTGGACGACGCATTGATCTTATCCAGACAGTCTTCCACCCGTTTCCGATCATCCATATGCTGCCTGGCAATGGTACACATCCCAAGGATCGCATTCATAGGGGTCCGGATATCATGGGACATGCTGGACAAAAAATCCGACTTTGCCATACTTGCCTGTCTGGCAGCCTCATAGGCTGACAGCAGCGCCATCCAGGCCCAGGGCCGTAGCCCCATAGCCTATACAAAGATTCAGTGCGGGAGCCAAGATAAACGGAAGAAACAGCATCGGGTTAAATACAATAGGAAGTCCAAATAAAAGGATCTCATTGACATTAAACAGGGATTGGAGAGCCGCAAATTTCGCAATCCTCCGGATTCCCCTTCCTCTGCTTCCCAGTAGGATCGCTATAACCAGCGCCAGTGTCGCCCCAGCTCCTCCAATGTTGCAATAGACGTTCAGAGAAACTGTATTTACAATTTCCACTGGCGGCAGATTCAGGGCTGCCGCCTCCATATTATGGTGGAGCAGGTTTTTCAAAAAAACCTCATTGATCTCAAAAAACACATGGGAGCCGTGTATTCCGAAAAACCACAACAGATGCAGGGACACCGTATAAAAAATTCCTGTCACAATACGGCTTGTATTAATCTGAAGGCGGAGAAAGACAGCCGTCAGAAAGGTTTCGATCAGCTCTGGCAAGCATGCATGGAACAGGGAGTCCATAAGGCAGCTTACCACCGCCGTTCCGACCAGAATAATGCCCAGAGGGAAGATCGAGGTTGCCATTTTGGACAAAAATGAATCCGCATCCTCGTTCCTCACCTGGAACAACGAAAGCTGCTCTGCGTAGCACCAGGCCACCGAAAACGACAGGATCAATGAAAAACAATCCAGCGTTGCACAATAGAGCCTAAAGAAAACCTGATAAAAAAAAGGGCTGACGGACTCAGGAGCCACTCCTGATAGCTGTCTACCGGAAAATTCAATGCGACCTGGGCCATTGAAGATAATATGACCAGCGGTGTCATAAAAATAAGCCCCTTCCGGATCGCCTGGGCACATTTTCCAGACTCAAAAACATTTGTCAGATCATTCTTGTTTGGTTTAAAAAAACTTTTATTCACACCATCCCCCTTTTCCTGCCCCTGACCTTCAGAATCCGGGCCTAAGGTAAAACAAACACCACCGCAGCCCTGGACAACAGGGTCTTGCAGTGGTGTTCCATGTTTCTAATTCTCAGGGATATTTTGATCACGAATTCGGAAGCCTGAACTGACTGATCATATCCTTGAGCATCTGGGACTGACCGGATAGTTCTTCGCTGGCAGCCGCACTCTGCTCTGCTGTCGCAGAATTTGTCTGCACCACATTGGAAATCTGGTCTGCTCCCTGGGCGACCTGGGATACAGAAACAGACTGTTCCTCAGACGCCCTGGAAATCTTATGGAAGACGTCCGTGATCTGAGCAGCATCTGTCACCACATTATCCATGTAGCGTTTCGTCTCCTGCATGCTTTCGCTTCCTCTTTTAATAGAAGAAACCATATTGCTGATCAGCTCTGTTGTTGCCTTAGAGGCCTCTGCTGATTTGGCCGCCAATGTCCGAACCTCATCAGCGACCACAGCAAAACCTTTTCCCGCCTGGCCTGCACGAGCTGCCTCTACAGCTGCGTTCAACGCCAGAATATTTGTTTGAAATGCAATGTTTTCGATGGATTTAATGATTTCATCCACTTTTCCTGCTCCAGTACGAATCTCTTCCATTAAGGCAAGGGACTGTGCCATCTTCTCACTACTCTCTACGATCTCATCATTGACATGGGTCGCATTTTCACTGGCCGCCCGCGCCATTTCAGAATTTTCCTGTATGGTATCAGAAAGCCTGGAAATCGTATTTGTCAATTCTTCCACCGAAGAGGCCTGCTCAGTTGCTCCCTGGGCCAGTGCCTGCGCGCCGTCAGAAACTTGAGCGGAACTGGCCGAAACCTGATCCGCCGCTTCTGAGATCCCACCCATCAGCTCCGTCAGCTTATTCATAGATTCCAGAATCGCCCGCTGGATCGGAACAAAATCCCCCATGAACTCGATCTGCGGAACTGCTGTCAGGTCGCTGTTAGCCAAATGGTTCATCAGCCTGTCGATTTCCTGCACATACATTGACAGGTTTTTCGCACAGGTCCGCAAAGCCTCCGCCATTTCCCCAATTTCATCCTCGCTCTCATAGGTCATAGAAACCGCAAGATTTCCTTCACTAATGGCCTTCAGATCGGCGTTTAATTCAGAGATTGGCTTCAGCTTCCTTGTGATCACAGCGCGCGAAACAATCACCACTATAAATGTGCTGACCAACAGAATAAGGATGAGATCGATCAGGGTCTTCACTGTCTGGGCATTATACTCATCCACTGACATAACCGAAAGGACCTTCCATCCCCCTCCGGATAACCGCGAAACTACTCCCATTACAGACTTCCCAGCAATCTGGCATCTGATTACCTCCTGGTCCGGATTTTCCAGCTTTGAGAGCATATTTTCTGAAATATCAAGTTCTAGAAAATCCCTGCCAAGAATCTTCTCATCATCAACACCGATCACTGTATTTTGCCCAGACAAAAGGACTACCTGGCCAGATTCCCCAAAGGACAGCTGATGCAGAAATTCAGAAAGCTGAGACATATTCAAATCCACTACCAGAATGCCCAAAACGGAAGAACCATTTTTAACAGGGGTTGTCACGGAAACGCACAACTCACCTGTATATGAATCCACGTATGGCTCCGTTACAAACGTGTGCTCCTTTGCCGTCTCATAATACTCTCGGCTGCTCAGCCGCACATCCAGGCGTTCCCCCCTCTGGGTATATAGGTAATCCTCCATAAGACTCCCAAATCCTATCCCCAGTATATCCGGAAAGTCCTCCATGGATCTCTGGAGTGTTTTGATCAGGACGGGAAACTCTGAAGATTCTGCCAGGGAGGAACTTTCCTTTCCCGACTGCATAACACTTTGTATTGAAACACCGTCCGCCAGGAACTCTGTGACTGAAATATATTTTTCAACGAACTGCTCCACCTGTTTCTGGGCATTCATTATCGTCTGGTTTAAAAAAGCATCCTGTTTATCATTCATTCCTGATCCCGCAACAAAAGCCATCATGACCGTTGCGATCAGATTGAGCGCAATAAGCAGCATTCCGATCCGCAGAGTAAGCACTGCGGACAATTTTTTCGATCTAAACAGCTTCACTTTTTCCATATTCCTTCGAACTCACTTCGCGTATGACTGGTCTGGCCTCCGCCAGGCATCTGCTGGCGGAGGCCAGTTTCTCTTCCATAATCTTTAATATTAATATTTGTCGTTATAATCCTCTGTCCCAAAAGACTGACTGCTGTCAAAAGCATGGGATACTGGTTTCGATACGGGCATTTCCAGAGCAGCCGTTCCAGGTCCCATCAAGGAGAAACGCCCAACCAGATCCTTTAAGATCTGTGCCTGGCTGGAAAGTTCCTCGCTCGCTGCCGCACTTTCTTCAGCAGTTGCGGAATTACTCTGAACAACGCTGGAAATCTGACCAATGCCATCATTGACCTGCTTTACAGACTCAGCCTGCGCTTCGCTGGCTTCTGAAATCTGTTCAATAGTCACCGCCACATGCTGAACACCTTCTGTGAGCTGATCCAATGCCTTGGCCGTATCGTTAGCGATCCTGGTCCCTCTCTCAACCGCATGGAGGGATCCCTCGATCAATGAAGACGTATTTTTAGATGCTTCCGCAGATTTACCTGCCAGATTGCGGACCTCACCTGCCACAACAGCAAATCCCTTTCCGGCTGCCCCGGCTCTTGCTGCCTCCACAGCCGCATTCAGCGCCAGAATGTTGGTCTGGAACGCAATATCCTCGATCGTCTTGATAATTTTTCCGATCTCGTTGGAGCTGTTGCTGATATCCTCCATGGCAGAAAGCATCTCCTGCATCCGCTGCCGGCTCTCTCCTGCCTGATCCTGAACATTTAAAGCCATTTCGCTGGCTGTTTTTGCACTTTCAGCGTTCTTTTCCACATTTTCAGAAATCTCATTGATCGTAGCTGCCAGTTCCTCCACAGAGGCTGCCTGCTCTGTTGCGCCCTGGGACAGAGTCTGGGCTCCAGAGGACACCTGATCGGAGCCTGCCGCTACCTGGTCGGCGGATTCTGTCACATTTCTCAGCGTATTATTGAGATTGTCACGTAACCGGATCATTGATTCATAAATAGGCAGGTAAGCACCCCTGTATTCTTTTTCCATAGAGGAGGATACGTTAAAGTTTCCTT
>OGYT01001648.1_pt1 | contig 13929 bp, 18 predicted proteins | sample 1576631 | NCBI WGS metagenome assembly OGYT01 (sample SAMEA3541588, study PRJEB24748) | human gut metagenome | biome: human gut; feature: human-associated habitat; material: faeces | place: China | collected 2012
GCGCGATTACGGGAAAAATTATTAAATTTATTGCGACACGTATCAGGTGTTTTATCACAGCCCGGATAAACGACGAAAGTATCGCCGACATTCGGCGCGCTCTCCGCTTCGATTAGAAGTTCAATGGTATTGTTATTGCTGTAGCGAATACTGTGCGCCGTACCTGCCAAAACGCCTGTTAAAAACTCCAGCCCGCCCTGTTCATAATAGCCGTCGGCAAAAGATAAATTGGAGCTTATAATTTTCTTTGTCGCCGCTGAAACGGTGCCCGTCTTTTTATAACTGTTCAGATTTACGCCGCACATGCCGTCATAAAGCGAAAAAGGACACGTCGGATAATAGCAACGTGTCGGAAAATTGTTATTTAGTTTATTGGCAAGACTGTTCACATCAAGCGACAGACTAAGACCGCCGCCTTCCGGCGTTTCAATCTCGCCCGTGAAAAGTTCCAGTACGTAAAGGGCATTTCCCTGTTCATCGAGAAAACAGCGGTACAACGAAAGACGCGCATCGTCAAAGCCGCCGTTTCTAGCAATCTGCATAATGCTCACGCCGTTCATCTTGTCCGTTTCGTCAATTGTAAGTTCGATATTCAGGCTGTCGATAACCTCATCAGCCGTCAATGAAATCTTATCGCGCGAAAATCCGGGACCGCTACATGAAAAAAGCCGACCGTCAGAAAGTTTTATATCCCTGTCGTAGTCGGCATAGCAGAAAACAGCCCCGTCAAAAAGCGTAATCTCATATAAATCACACATACGAAAATCAGTTGTCTGCGCTAAAAACGCTATTAAATTACTGTCAGCACTTTTCAATTAATCACCTGCTTTCAAGAAAATCAAAAAAATAACACGTGTTAATATTTACATACGTGTTAATATGTGTTATAATATTAATTGTTAGGAGGAGATTTTTATGAAAACAAAGGAGTTGTTGAAATTCTTAAAAAAGCATGGCGTTACATTTGTCAGAAACGGCGGTAATCATGATATCTATTACAGCCCTCTAACTGGCAAAAAGTTAAAAATCTGGCGTCATGCTAAAGAAGTTCCTACTGGAACAGCAAACCAAATACTGAAGGATGCAGGGCTTAAATAAGCCCTCCCCTCAATTTAATATAAATATTTTAATCAAAAAAGAGGTGAACATAAATACTATGAAATATATTTATCCTGCCGTTTTCACTTTCGATACTTCCGATAAAAATTTTCCTAATGGTGTTTATCTGGTAAATTTCCCAGATTTGGATGCCTGCCATACATTTGGTAATACATTGGAAGAAGCGTATAATATGGCAGAAGATGTTTTGAATTTAACGCTTTGGGATATGGAAGAAAGTAAGGAAAATATTCCTGCTCCAAGCAATCCGCAAAATATTAAATATGACGAAAACTCCTTTGTATCTTTAATCAGTGCAGATACTTTAGCTTATAGAAAATTATATGATAAAAAATCTGTAAAGAAGACACTGACTATTCCTGCATGGCTCAATAATTTAGCATTGGAAAGAAATATTAATTTCTCCAATATATTGCAAAACGCCTTAATTAAAGAATTAGGCGTGGAAAATCACTCCTGACAAAAGACCGCTTTTACGGCGGTCTTTTTTTATACGGTGATTAGTTTTAAACTGCCCGTTTCATAGAAATTTCTGTAGACTGCCGTGAAATCCACACTGTCATCGAGTGCAACGCGCCAGTAATACATAAAATCCGCCCGAATAATTCCCGTCGGCGGAGCATTGAAAGTCAGTATGCCGTTTTCACCCAAAGTGTAATTGTTTACGTACTGTTCGTTTACATAAACTCGGAGCGTTTCGGGAATTATATCCGTTACCGGCTCGTAGAAAACATTGTTTACGCCCCATGTGCGTATCAACTGGAAATTTTTTGCCGTGCCGTTGCCCTGCGCAATTACGGCGTTTATCTGTCTGTTATCCTCGTGGTCGAGCCAAAGGAAACTGCCGCCGCCAACGTTGCATAAAAAACCGATTATTTCCTCATATTCGCACTGTTTCAGTCCCGTAAACTGTACATCTATCGTCCATTTCGGATAGGCGCGGTTAGTGATGGATTTGCGCCTGCCGCGCCCCAAAATGACGGAAGTTGTGTTGAAATCGGGTGTTTTAACGGAGTTCCATTTCACTTTTCTGTTCGGAAATATCAATAAGCTCATACCGCCTGTCCCCTTCCCGTGCTTTTGAACGATTGACTTACCAGCCCTTTAACGAGATTTCTGCCGTTTTTCTTAAAAAGTTTTTCGACCGATTTTGCGTCCACCGCGCTGATATTGATATTGTAGCTGTTGCCTGCATTATCATTTATCAGCCCCGCTTTTTCAAAATAGCTTCGATTGAGCGGCATGACGGCTTCTTTATATTTTCCTTCACCAATCATGGCTATCGTCGCACCTGTCGTGATGCCGCCGCTTGCCAGTGCCGGAATACTCGTTGCCGCCGTGAGCGCGCTTGCACCGGCGGAAGATGCCGCAAGTGAGCCGAGCGCAATGGCACTTGTGCCGGGCATGACCATTTCCTTATAAAGTGCCGCCGTCGCCCATGCTGCCGCCTGCTGTGCGGCTAGTGCCGTGGATTTTGCCGCACTTGCCTTTTCCATGCTCTCGCCCATGAGAGAAGCCGTTATCATGCCAGCAAGTTTCTGCGCATAGAAATTGACCACAGTCTGAATGAGTGAAGCTCCTAAATTGCGGATGGCATCGCCCCATGTCTGCGTACCCATGATGAGCGAGTTTATATTTTCGCCGAGGCTGTCGTAAACGGTGCCGTATAAATCGGACATTAGCTGCGCATTGGTGGCGTTTGCCGCCAAAAATACTTCCCTGTAAGTATCCATCATTTCTTTTTGCGCTTCCATATTGTTTAGGCGGATAGCATTTTCCTCTGTTAAAGTTTCACGCAGTTTTTCAAGGCTCATCTGATTGTAGGCACTGTCAAGTTCTGCTTGAATATCTTTGCAGTTTTTATAGGCGTCGATATATTCATCGTAATAATCGTTAAGTGTATTCTGTTTTTCCTGTGCAATATATTTTTCTGCCGCTATTTCATCGTTTTTGCGCTGCTCAAACAGAAAATTTGCCTTAGCAATCATTTCCTCGTTGCCGCTAAGCTGCGCCGCCTGCACCAAATCCTGCGCCTGCCGCGTACTGTCCGTGTATTTCTGCTTCCATTCGTCCAGTTTATCGAGCGCGTCCGATGTATCGAGCCACAACTGCGCCTGTACTTTTTGCGCGCCTTCCATATGGGAAAAATTACTTTCAATTTTAAAGCCGACAAATGATTTATTTAAATCGGTGCTTTTCTTGATGATATCATCATATTCTTCCGAGATATTCTGAACGATTTTTTCCGTTTTATCCGTGATATTTGTGTACAAATTTTGGCTGACTTCCTTGCCCTGCGCCTGAAGCTCCGTGATTTTCTGCTGAAGTTTTTGAATTTCGCCCAGCGATTTATCCGTCTTGACGATAATATCCGCTTTTGCCGTAACGGAAGTATTTTCCGTAAAGCTATTGCCGTTTATGCCGCCTGAAATACTAAGCCCCCGCGCATTGTCCGCTTTAAACATGCCGAGCATCTGCCCTGTTTGCAGCCACAGATTTTTAGCGCGCTCCGTGCCGTCAATCGGGATGGCCGCTTCGGCGCTGTCTTCGGCAAAATACGTTAAAAACGCTCCCTGCGAGTAGATTCCGCCTTTGGCATTATGGGCAGGTTTTCCTGTACTGAAGCCGGAAAAATCCGTTCCCGCTATGCTGTTTATGCCGGAGATGACCGTATTCACCATGTCCAAAAGCCCGTTTAAAACACTTGAACCGATATTATATATCATGTCAAACGCACCGGAGAAAATCTGTACGACACCGTTCCATGCCGTATCCCAGTCGCCTGTGAATACGCCGGTTAAAAACGTTGTGATACCGGTGAAAATATCAATAATGCCGCTTACGATATCGGCGATTAAATCTGCCGCTGTACCGACGATATCCCCGATAAGTCCGAATGTTGTCGTAAAGGAAAATAAAAGCGTACCGCCGACAAATTCCGCTAGTGGTTCAAGTATCGGCATAAGACTTTCCAGCAGAGGACTTAAACTGTTGACAAAATCCGCACCGCTGTCATAAATCCGACCGAAAGCGTCCGAAAAATCCGCCGCCAAATCGGAAACGGTCTGCATAACACTGTCAGCAATGGTACTAAAAAAGTTCATCTCGCCGTCCAGTTCGGAAAATGCCGTAACGGCAAGAGCGATACCGGTACCTATTGCTGCTCCCATGCCGATAATCGGCGCGGCGGCTGCGGCAACGGAGGTAAAGGTGGCAACAAGTGGCGCCGCCACTGCGATAAGTCCCGCTATGGATGCTACCAGTACCCCGCCGATAATTCCGGCAAGCGCACCGAGCGTTATCTTAAGTTCCGGCGGTATCATCTCACGAAATGTTTCGGCAAGTCCGTTTTCTCGCACTGAAGCAAAGAAATCTACAAGAAAAGTGGCAAATTCCTTGAGTAGCGGCATAGCTTCCTGCATTAAAGGAATAATAAGCTCCGTTTCAATCTGTCTGCCGATAAATTCAAAAATCCCGCCTATACTGGATATATTGTCTATCTGCATTTTGGCGAGTGTATCTGCTGTCATATCAGCTTTGTCAGAGATATTGGCAAGAGCCAGAACGCCCTTTGCGCCTAAATCCTCCCACATTGTACCGAATAGATTTACACCAGCAATATTCTGCTCTACAGGGTCGGTCATAGCTGCAAGTGCTGCTACCGTTTCATTAAATGCCTGTTTGGCACTGTCGCCGCCGGCGGCAAAACGTTGTGCCATAGTATCGGCATTCATTCCAATTGCGGCAAAACCTTCCGCCGTTGTTTTACTGCCGTCTTTAACACGGATGTTGAATTCCTTCATAGCATCGCCGACTTTGTCTATACTCCATGCGCCGTTTTGTGCACCGGTAATTAGTATACCGGTAAATTCCTCGGCTGAAAAACCGAGCTGTTTAAACTGAACGGCATATTCATTCATCGTGTCAGCAAGGTCACCATTTTTATTCACGCCGTTTTGCGCTGCCTGCGCCATGAGTGTATATGCTTCCTGACCGCTTATGCCGAACTGTTTTATAAGATTATCGGCAGCGCGTACACTTTCATTCACGTCAATTTCAAATGCGTCCCGTACTAAAAGCGCACCTTGAGCGATATCTTCCAGTGCCGAGCCGTCAAGACCCGTAATCTGTGCCGATATGCCGACGGCATTACCGACATCAAGAAAATCCTGCCCCGCACCGCTGGCATATACATTGCCGACATTTTCCATTAAACCCTGCATTTGCATATCCGTCGCGCCGGTCATCATCTGCAGTTTGCTCATGGCCTGCTGTGCCATATTTATATGCTCGTATAGAGCACTTGCCGCCGCTATCGCCCCTGCAAATACGGCACCGCCGCCTAAAATATCGCTAGCGTTCAAATCATCTATGGAAGATTTGGCTTTATTAATGCTCTGTGTAAGCTCATCCATATTCTGTTTGGCTTTTGTACTAAGCGAAGTAAACGAGGATGTGGCTTTTTTTATAGCTAAGGACAGTTTATCCATGCCGCTTTTCGCCTTGCCGGATGCAGATTGCACTTCACGCCCCGCTTTTTGCATGGCTTCTTCCAGCTCCGCCGCACTTTTTCTGCCTGCCATGCCGAAAGAATTTATATCACTTTTCGCCTTGCCGAGAGAATTTTCCAATGCTTTACTATCACCGGATATCACGACTTCTATTTTTTTATCACTGTCTGCCACTGTTTTCACCTCCTCTTAAAGCTCTGCGCCAGTAATCCACTTCACTTTTCGACATTCTGCCCGCTCCGTTAAATCTGCCGTCAGGAAATAAATCATTCAATGTTAAATTCTTTTTAACGATTTTTCCAGCAGTATTTACGACGGGCAGTGTTACAAATTCCGCCAGCAGATTTTGCATCTGTCGGTATTTAAACACATAGCCGTCAATCAGATTTACCGCGTCAAAAACGGTCATTTCGCCAATTTGAGCAGAAGTATACCCCATTATAAATAAATCTCTAAGCAGATTATTTTCCACCCAGTCGGCGAAACTAATCATTTTTTTTCGTCTGTGTCTTCATCTGCACCAATCATTTTAGCTTTTTCGATTACATCTTCAAATAGGCTTACTTTGCCGCCTGTAAGTCCGGATAAACCGATAGTACCATAAACAAGTCCCGCCAGTTTTACATAACCGTCTTCATTTTCCTGAATGTACTGTGCCACCCAGTTTCGTACTTTTTTTAGGTCCAAAAGCTTATCCTCATATTTTAAACCAACCCAAACTGCATGAATTAAAGTGTCAAAAGAAAATCTCGAACCTTGACTCATCCATGTCATTATATTTTTCTCCGGTATATATGCTTCAAGTTCTAAAATGCCATTTATATCAAATCTCATTTTGCGGTCCTTGCCGCCGATGAAGATACTTACTGTTTTATCTATTTTGCTCATAATCTGCCTCCTATCCTAATTTTGCCGTACCGATTATAGCTTTACCGAGTGCCGCCGTAGAGCGCGGGTCCGGCATATCTTTATAATATGTCGGCGTTTCCGTTATTTTTAATTTAACACTGACCGTTGCTATATCGTCATAAGAAGTTTCATCCGAAAACTCCGAGACAACACACCAGAAGCGTTCGGATTCTCCTTTTTGGTGCCAGCGCAGAACATCTATTTTCTGCCCTAATCTATAGGCTTCTTTCAGTTGCTGGTAGCCTATATCGTAAGGATAAATTACAATGTCCGCCGTGATTTCACCTGTTCGGATGCCGACTTCCCAGTCTCCGAACTCTCCGCTTGTTTTATTGCTGGCATCAAGTTCACTTCTGGTATCGCTCATATTCGCCGTGCGCTGGCCGCCTATACGTTCCCAGCAGGGCGTTTCATATGTTGCGCTGTCATCGGCACTGTAATTTATAAATAAATATACCTCTTTACCAAGTTCCGCTCCCGTATCGAGCGGTTTTGTCACAAGTCCCATTATATTTCCTCCGTTTCAAATTCAACTGTATACATAATAAGCGTCCTGCCGACAGTGTTCATACCGGCAGGCGTTCCGAAAATAATGCGGTCGACTGAGCTAAATAGTGCCCAGCCGCCAAGTGAATAATCTTTTGCAAGTATTTCCCGAATGTGAAGGGCCATATTTTCCACAGGACGCGTTTTCAGTTCCTCACCTTTAGGGTTAGGGCAGATAATATCTATGCCGTAGACGGCTTTTGCCTTGGATATCGTTTTGCCTGTATTTTGAAATTCCAGACTGTCGCAGTAGACAAGACCGGTCGTTTCTTTCGGGAAAACGGCACCTAAGACTTTTTCCTCCCATTTTATCTCTGGCATTTCCTGCTTTAACAGCTCCAGAATATAGTTGGAAATATTATGCAGCATGTATTTTTCCATCAGGCGCGGGATAAATTAATTATCCCTACACCTGCCTTTCCTTGCGGTGCTACATCATCTGCGGCAAAATCCTCAAAACCGAGTTTGCTTTCCAAATCCTGTATAAGCTCATCGTAGAGTTTGTATTTTTGCAGATAGATATCTTCCGTCCTTTTACCGTCCGTCATAACGGTGGTATCACTTCCCACCATATCCAAAGCACACTCACGGCAGGCAAGCAATGCACCGAGCCGCTTTACTCGGTTTGACGGCGGGAAGCGGATTTCATCAATGACCAAATTAAAAGAGTATGCCTTATCAGTTAAATAAGAGTTGGCATACTCTATATGTTTATCCAAAGGATTTAAAATATTGTCCGTGATATCGTCAATGGTGATAAAAGTTAAACTCATATTCTACCCCATTTCTTTAATTGCATTTGCGACTGCATTTTCAAAGCGGCTTATTATATTGCTTCGATGATGCTTTAGTGCGTTGTAAATAAACGGGTCTTCTTTCGTACCTGGATGATTTACTCTTCTGGCGAATTTTAGTTTATTGCCTTTGACAAAGCGGAGCGACTGTTTTAAAAGCGGCACGATAACGTGTCTGTCCGTTCCTGTATGCAGATAAACGGTTACCTCGCGCGTTGTACCGACGACACCTTTAAAATACGTGCCGTAGCTTGCCGCCGTTTCGATACTTCTTTCCGCTTCGCCCGTTCTCGTTATAAAGCGGTGGTGCTCTCTGGCGTATTCCTGCACATCACGCAGGGAAATATCCAAAGCTTCTTTAAGTTCAACTTGAACATTTTGAGAAAAGCTGTCCAGATTGCGCGTTACATCATCCAGACCTTTTATTTTTATATCCATAATCAGCCTATAAGACGGCAGGCAAGGCGTGGGTCCAAAATAGCCGTACCGCAAAGCATATCAATGGAAACAACATCTTTTTTGTGAGTGATATCATAATCCATAGTTACGCGCAGACCGAAGCCGTCATAATTCACAATAGAAGATTTTACTCCGCCTTCCGGCAGTTCCAAAGAACGGGTAACGAGTGCAAAAGCATTTTTATGAAAAGCCAAATTCTGCTCGCCTGCACCCGCCAAAGTAACAGCGGCATTTGCTTTTGCCTGCATTTTAAGCCCCGGATAGATGCTGACGGTGATATCGTTTTCACTGGCTTCTGCCGCTTGTGTGATTAAATACTGTGCCGTGTCGCCGTTTATCGTAATGATATCGCCCTTTACGAGATTTCCGGTAAGCGTCGTATTAGTCAAAGTAATTGTCGTCGCTCCGATTTCCGCCTGTGTCTTTACTTTACAGCTACCCAGCGTTCCGCTTGTATGCGTCTTTATGTTTTGGTCCATAAATGTATCAAAGCCGAGAATTTTTCCCATGCTAGCATTGCGGAGAGCTTCCGTAGAACCGGATTTTTCCGCATTTAAAATCGGCGGCAATACTACATAATCGGCATAAGCTCCCGGACTTAAAACCATACGGCGGTTATTATTCGGCACGGCATTTTGATTTAATACCTTGCCGCAGTTGGCAATATCCTTTATATCGGCTGTAGCACTTCTTGCCACAAAATTATTTATACCGCTGTATAAATCGACAAGATACGTATCTATTTTCTGAGCGAAAGACTGCATGGCAGGCGTGATGAACTGCCTGCTGAAGTCAGCAATGTCCAGAGTTTTCTCTTTTGCTGTTACGGCAAAGGATACATCAAGATGTTTATCCATTTTTACAGACAGACTCTGTTCTTTTGCGTCCTGCACTTCAATTTCCTCAATAAATTCCTTAGCTTCAAATTCAGCCGGTTTTCGTATGGTGATAGTATCACCAACCTTATTGAATTCACCGGAATAATCGCGGTGAACAAGACTTGCCATTACAGTATTATTGCGAAGTACCATTAATGCCTCTTTAGCGATAATGGACGGGGTTAAAATTTCATTTGCCATTTACATCACTCCTTGTTTGAATTTCTGTATTGCATATATTCTTTGATATTCATGTCACTTAACTGCTGCACCGTCATTTTTGCTCCGCCTTCCGCACCGGCTTTTGAACCGGCACCGGGCTGAATATTATTTTTAACGGCGCTCGGATTTGCTTCAAGCCATGCCTTTACACCGTCGGCTATGGATATTTCCTTATTGTCCTTGCCCATAAAAACAAGGCTGTCGTCATCTTTTGCCGCCACACTGCCCGCCAAAACTTGTGCAAAGGTCTCCGGCATAATGGCATTTCCTTTTGTAAGTTCCGACATCAGTTGTGTGTTGATACTTGTTTTTATGCGTTTATCGCGTTCGGCTTTGGCTTTAGCTTCGCTTTCCTCAAATTTGGTTTTAAATTCATTGACTTGGCTGGCAAGTTCCGTTACCTGTTTTGCCAGTGCATTCGGGTCATTGCCTGTTTTTTTGATTATATTCAGGGTGGATACCACTTTTTCCAGTTCATCAATGTTGTTCACTCCCAGCTTTTGCAGGATTTCGCCACTTTTATCAGTTTTTTTATTTTCGTCGATAATCCCCTGTAAGGAAGAAATCATTTCCTGTCCGTTTTCCACGCTGCCGAGTGCGCCGAAAATCTGCGCTAGTGTATATTTCATTTACTTCACTCCTTTTATTCTGCGGCAATAACTCCAGCATTGCGCAGTGCCGCCAAAATAGCGTTTATTTTATCTTTTTCATCACCGCCTGCTGCGTCCGCGATAGCCGCCTGTTGTGTTAAACCGCTGTCGCCCGTATCGCCTTTATCACCTTTTGTTCCCTTGAGATTTTTAAAAGCGAATGCAAATGTACGCGCCTGTTCTGTTCCGCCAAGTGTTACAGTTACTTCCGGCGTACCTGTATTGGCGTCAACGGTAGCCGTGGCCGATGTAATGGTTGCCGCTGCTCCGTCTGTCCCAGGGTTGCCTGTATCGCCCTTATCTCCTTTTTCTCCCGGTGCGCCGTCTGTCGGTTTGTTAATGTAGGTGAGTTTGCCGTCTGCACCCAAAGATAAAATCTGTCCGTTTGTGCCTTCTGTAACAGGTTTATCAAGTTTAGTCGAAACTGTCGTATTGAGTTCAGTAATAGCACTGTCATTTGCCGCCACGCCTGCTTCAATATTGTTTACGCCTTCTGCTGTTAAAGTTTCTCCGGTAATCCAAGTTTTCTTTGTATACATGAAAATTCATCCTTTCAAAATAAAAAAATAATTAAATCCACAATAAAAAAACTTCAATCATTCTACATATCATCACCTCCTAAAAAAATCGCATAAAAAAACTGCCTACCAAAAAGTAAGCGGTTCATTCTTTTATTATTTTTATCCCGTATTGCTTAGCTATAAAATTTTCCACGCGACAGCCGCGGTATTTCTGCCATTCGCCGATAAAATACGCACCGTCCGCCTTGCCCAGCTCCATAATGCTTCTGCCTAAATAATAAAGCGGTGCTTTAATATATTTCTTATCTGCATCCTCTTCAAAAATAGTGCTTAAAATTTCTATTTCTTCATCAGGATACTGTTTCCTGATGATTGAAACAGCCTGCGCTCTTTCAGCCTTAATCTGCGCTATGGATTTATTGCGCATAGGCTGAGATATAAAAATCTTCATGTTTTCCCTCCTAAATGGGTATAAAAAAACCACCTGCATAATCTGCAAGTGGTTTTCGCGCCGGTCCCCGTAGAGATACCGGAGCTCCTAAATAAGATTTTAATACAACTAAAAATTGTATTCAATTAAATCTTTTTTTGATATTATTTTTTGATTTACTAAATCTGTTAAGGATTTTCCATCAAAGAACGGCATAGTAACAGCTTCATCAATATTTTTAGCTATAGTATCATTATCTTCACCGTACCACATTATAAATTTAGAATAAGACATCGGGTCAATACCGCATATCTTCCCTTTGTACTCAAAAGAAAAGACACTGAATGATTCTAAAATACTATTTTTTATATCCGATATTTTCATAATATATCTTCAACCTCTTTTCTTTCATCATCAGTTAATTCTCTAATTGTTCTATTAACAAGTTTTCCTTCTTTATCATAAATATAATCGTGAGCATGTTCGCCATGTTTTCCATAGGGATGATTTTTGGCGTTACCATGATTATTATTAGCTATTTGTTTATATTGACGACCTTTCTCATCATAAAAATTTCGTTCTATTCCACCTTTACTACTAATTCGTTCAGTTATAGCGTTAGGTTGAGCAAATAAAGTAATTTTACTTACTTTTATTATATCATTTTTCAACTTAATATTTAAATCTTTCAGCCGTGTTTTTGCGTAATCAGTGGAATAATTTCTGGCATAATTACGCCAGTCGGCACCGTTTTGCCAGGCTTTTAAGCCGTCCAAGCCGAGAACTTTATACTGCTCTTGCTTTGATAGGGATTTGAGCCATTTGTCACCTGCTTCTCTAATGTTGTCTTTTGGCGTTTTGCCTTTGAGTTCGGATTTATAAACGGGGGCAAGATGACAAAGGCAATGCGGATGAACGGGCAGATTAGGTATTTTATCTTTCGGAAAAACACCTTTGTTTTTCTCGTTCCATTACGATTTCCATATTTTCTCCTCCTAAATGGGTATAAAAAAACCACCTGCATAATCTGCAAGTGGCTTAATCTAAATGATTAGGGCAATTCATACATATTTCTTCAAAATTTTTAACATTAATTAATTCTTTTTCTGCTGACCATCTAGGAGCCATATGTTCTGCTACCATTGCACAATCAAAACAGTCGCCTAATTCAATTATCTGATTATTTATTAAAGGACAACGCACATATTCATGATTTCCAAACTCATTTACAATTTCAAGACAGTTAGGATTTTCTTTTATATCAATTATTTTTAGTGCCATATTCTTCAACTCCTTTAATAAAATTCAAAGTATTTTCATCGTATTGGTTCCTACTATAACTTGTTCTAATTAATTTTTTCTTAATATCTATATAAGTTGAACCATTACTGCCTATATAACAATAGTACTGTCCATTCCAACGAATTAAAGTACATATAGCTTCGTTTATAAAGGTTTCCGCTTCCTGTCTTGTTACATTATGGTCGCGTTCCTTGTTTATATGATTGTCATCAAAAGATAAGTCGTTAAACGGTATTTTTAGTTTTTCCGGCGGGTATTTTACCTGTTCAAACTTTATTTTATATTTTTTAGCTAATTCTTCTATCTTCTCTTTTATTATACCATTTTCCGGCTTGATATTTAAGTCTTTCAGCCGTGTTTTTGCGTAATCAGTGGAATAATGTCTTGCATAATTGCGCCAGTCAGCACCGTTTTGCCATGCTTTTAAACCGTCTAATCCCAGAACTTTATACTGCTCCTGTTTTGGCAGAGATTTGAGCCATTCGTCGCCTGCTTCTTTGATGTTGTCTTTTTGCGTTTTGCCTTTGAGTTCGGATTTGTAAACGGGTGCAAGATGACAAAGGCAGTGCGGATGAACGGGCAGGTTCGGTATTTTGTCTTTCGGAAAAATTCCTTTGCCGAGCCCGTACATATCGGCTTTGGCGTACATATCGCAGATATCGAAAACGGGGTGGCGGCTGGCTAATTTCCATTTATGTGCTATTACACGCTCATTGTCCTCATATTTTCTCAGATAACCGTCAAGCCATGCCCGTGCGCTCTCGGTCCTTGCGATGCGCTCCGCTGTGTAGCGAGTTTTTTCCTCGACAGCAACTTTTACGGCGTTTTCAAGGGCTTTTTCGGAATGTTTTTCTACTGCGTCAATAAGCTGTGAGTATGCCGCTTTGAGTGCTTTTGTCGGCGCGCCGTTTTTAGCAAGGTGGTCAACTTTGCGCCTTGTCTGCCGGCAAAGTTTCGACAGTCCCGGAAGGTCGGAGCGTCTGGCAAATACCGCTAAATCATTGATGTATTTCGGTAGTTCCTGCTTGCGGATTACGTTATCTGAAGTATTGTAACCGTCATAAAGCTTCATTGCGGTTTGATGGGCGTGCCTGTTCAGTGCAATCTGCGCCTGCACTGTGCTAATTATATTTTGACGCATCTGTTTTTGCGTGCCGTGCAGTTTTTCCGACAACTTCATGCCGGAGCCGTCCCATTCACTTTCAAGCGGCTTTAACAGCGGTATAGTTTTCACGCCTGCACCGATTGCTGCGCCCTCTCTTATCGCCGTTTCAATATTTTCTGTCAGAAAATCGTTTAAGCCTACGTTGACAAGTGCCTGATTTACGGCTTTAGTCAAATTCCAGCCGTCGTTGATGTATCCTAGCAGCGTTTCAATGAGTTTCGGCGCAAGCTCGCCGTATTTGGTCGTAAATTCCGCGATAACGCTCTGTACAGGTGAGTTCATTATTCATCACCTACTAAATTGCCGCCAATCGGCGGATTACTCTGCATTTTATTTTCCTGCTGCTCTTTAAGCGAAGATACCACTTCATCAAAACGCAGCGCATCCATATCCGGAAAGCATACGGTCAGAACCTTTTTAAGC
>OGYT01001653.1_pt1 | contig 13909 bp, 11 predicted proteins | sample 1576631 | NCBI WGS metagenome assembly OGYT01 (sample SAMEA3541588, study PRJEB24748) | human gut metagenome | biome: human gut; feature: human-associated habitat; material: faeces | place: China | collected 2012
CGCTCCGGATGAATATGATGATCTCATATCAGGAACTTGTTCGCACCTTCCTTAACAAAACGTGCTGGCGTCGGGGCGCGAAAAGACTATAATTCATCGACCATTTTGAGGTGGGATTGATAATGATTAATTTGAAAGCAGTAATTCCGGTTGCCGGCCTCGGCATGCATATGTTGCCTGCCACCAAAGCGATTCCGAAAGAGATGCTGCCTATCGTCGATAAGCCAATGATTCAATACATTGTTGACGAAATCGTGGCCGCCGGTATCAAAGAGATCGTGCTCGTCACTCACTCTTCTAAAAACGCGGTTGAAAACCACTTCGACACGTCTTACGAACTCGAAGCGCTGCTTGAACAACGCGTTAAGCGCCAACTTCTGGCTGAAGTGAAATCCATCTGCCCGCCGGGCGTGACCATCATGAACGTGCGTCAGGCGCAACCGCTGGGCCTGGGCCACTCCATTCTGTGTGCTCAGCCTGTCGTCGGTAATAATCCGTTCGTTGTCGTGCTGCCAGATATCATTCTGGATGATGCCTCCGCCGATCCTCTGCGTTACAACCTTGCCGCTATGGTGGCGCGTTTCCAGGAAACGGGCCGCAGTCAGGTTCTGGCTAAACGTATGGAAGGCGACCTTTCCGAGTACTCCGTGATTACCACTCAGGAGCCGCTGGATACGGAAGGTAAAGTTGCGCGCATCGTCGACTTCATCGAAAAACCCGATCAGCCTCAAACGCTGGCCTCCGACGTCATGGCGGTAGGGCGTTATGTGCTGTCTGCGGATATCTGGCCAGAGCTTGAGCGTACCGAGCCAGGCGCATGGGACCGTATACAGCTTACCGATGCGATTGCGGCGCTGAACAAAACCCATCCGGTTGAAGCGATGCTCATGACGGGCGAAAGCTATGACTGCGGTAAGAAAATGGGCTACATGAAAGCATTTGTGAATTATGGTCTTCGTAATCTGAAAGAAGGTCAAAAATTCCGCGAAAGTATTAAAAAGATGCTGTCGTAATCGGTTAGACGTGATTAAAAAAAGAACGACTGCGGCGATTTTTGTGACGCAGCCGTTTGTTCATTAATCAGGCCTGACAAAAAACGGTACATATTGGTGAATTATCAATAGTTAAGTTAACATTAATCTTTTGTATATCTAACCGACGCTTTAGTGGTCTCTAAATGAAATTTGTCACATCGCCGCCACAACCTGTTTCATCCTCTCGCTGTTGCTTAACAGCAGGTGCCGTGCCCTTCGTAAAAAATTCCTGACGTTAATTCTCCCCGCCGTTTCCCCTAACGGACAGGATGATTTGCCAGAAAGTTTTACCGAGAGTACCAACAAACAACGAAGCCGTACGCGCTCTGGTTGCGATAGCCAGGGGCGGTAGCGTACTTCAAAGGACTATTTTTCGTTTTACTGCTTACAAAATCGTTAATGATAAGGATTGCAAAATGCTACTTCCTGTGATTATGGCCGGTGGGACCGGTAGTCGTTTATGGCCCATGTCACGTGAGCTGTATCCGAAACAGTTCCTTCGTTTGTATGGACAGCGTTCAATGCTGCAGGAAACAGTAGTGCGCCTGGATGGAATTAATGCCAGAGAGCCGGTGGTGATCTGTAATGATGAACACCGTTTTCTGGTGGCGGAACAGCTGAGGCAAATCAATAAGTTCTCGCATAATATCATTCTGGAGCCGGTAGGGCGGAATACCGCGCCTGCCATCGCCCTGGCTGCGTTGAGCGCCATTAAAAATGGTGATGATCCCATATTACTGGTGCTGGCCGCCGATCACATCATCAATAATAAACCCGCCTTTCATGCCGCGGTTAAAATCGCGTATGAGCATGCCCAGAAAGACAGTTTAGTGACGTTCGGTATTGTCCCGACCGGCCCGGAAACAGGCTACGGTTATATCCATCGTGGACAAAAAATTGCCGCAGAAGAAAACTCTCCTTTCAAAGTCAACCGTTTCGTTGAAAAACCCAATCGTGAAAAGGCGGAAGAATATATCAGTTCCGGCGAGTATTACTGGAACAGCGGTATGTTCATGTTCCGGGCTAAAAAATACTTAGCTGAACTGGAAAAATATCGCCCCGATATTCTTGAAGCGTGCAAATTGGCTATTCTCAATGCCAAAGACGGTGACGACTTTATTAATGTTGATAAAGAGCTGTTTGTTGCCTGCCCGGACGAGTCTGTTGACTATGCAGTGATGGAAAAAACCTCCGATGCCGTAGTGGTAAGCCTTGACGCGGACTGGAGCGATGTCGGTTCATGGTCAGCGCTTTGGGAAGTCAGCGATAAGGATCATCAGGGTAACGTGATTACGGGTGATACCTATCTGCATAACGCGAATAACTGCTACATCAATACCGATGAAAAGTTAGTTGCCGCGATTGGTGTTGAAAATCTGGTCATTATTAGCACCAAAGATGCCGTCCTCGTGGTGAATAAAGACCAGGTACAGGATGTTAAAAAAGTCGTTGAGCATTTAAAAGCGCAAAACAGAAGTGAATATAAGCGTCACAGGGAAATTTATCGTCCGTGGGGACGATGCGACGTAATTGTGCAAACGGAGCGATTCAATGTTAATCGAATAACAGTGAAGCCGGGTGCCGCATTCTCAATGCAAATGCACCATCATCGCACCGAGCACTGGGTAATTCTTTCAGGAACTGGCAAGGTGACTATTCAGGATAAGGTTTTCTTATTAACTGAAAACCAGTCGACCTTTATTCCTATTGGCTCACAGCATCGCCTGGAAAACCCAGGGAAAATTCCTCTTGAGTTATTAGAAATTCAGTCTGGTTCCTATTTGGGCGATGACGATATCATTAGAATTATTGACCAATATGGTCGTTGCTGATTTTAAGGATTTTTATGACATCACTATCTTGTTTTAAAGCATATGACATTCGGGGCAAATTAGGTACTGAGCTTAATGAAGATATCGCCTATCGAATTGGCCGGGCTTATGGTGAATTTTTAAAACCTAAAACCATCGTGGTAGGCGGCGACGTTCGTCACACCAGCGAAGCCTTAAAATTAGCCCTTGCGAAAGGCCTGATGGATGCCGGTACCGATATCCTGGACATTGGTTTATCCGGTACGGAAGAAATCTATTTCGCGACGTTCCATTTAGGCGTAGACGGCGGTATTGAAGTAACCGCCAGCCATAATCCAATGGATTATAACGGAATGAAGCTGGTGCGTGAAAATGCGAAGCCAATCAGTGGCGACACTGGCTTACGCGATGTTCAGCGTCTTGCGGAAGAGAATAACTTCGCTGCGGTTGATGAATCAAAACGGGGTTCTTATAAGCAAATTTCGGTGCTGGATGCCTACATCGATCATCTGATGGGCTACATTAACCTGGCGAATTTCACCCGACCGTTGAAATTAGTGATTAACTCCGGTAACGGCGCGGCAGGGCACGTTGTTGATGCCCTCGAAAAACGATTCCAGGAAGCCGGTGCTGCGGTCAGTTTTGTTAAGATCCACAATCATCCTGACGGTAATTTCCCGAACGGGATCCCTAACCCGTTATTGCCTGAATGCCGCGAAGATACGGCAAACGCCGTACGTAAACATAACGCTGATATGGGCGTTGCCTTTGACGGTGATTTCGATCGCTGCTTCCTGTTTGATGAAAAAGCGCAGTTTATCGAAGGGTATTACATCGTTGGCCTGCTGGCAGAAGCGTTCTTACAAAAAGAGAAAGGCGCGAAAATTATTCACGACCCTCGCTTGACCTGGAACACTGTCGATATCGTGACCAGAGCGGGCGGAACGCCGGTTGTCTCCAAAACGGGACACGCGTTCATTAAAGAGCGGATGCGTAAAGAAGATGCGATTTATGGCGGCGAGATGAGCGCCCACCATTATTTCCGTGATTTTTCCTATTGCGACAGCGGCATGATTCCGTGGTTGTTGGTTGCTGAATTATTAGCGACCACCGACCAGACGCTTTCGCAAAAATGCACCAACATGATAAATAATTTCCCCTGCAGCGGTGAAATTAATTATGTCGTCAAAGACGCAAAAGATCTGCTGGAAAAACTCGACCAGGAGTATGGGTCGATTTGTTCGAAAAAAGATTACCTGGATGGATTAAGTTTCGAGTTTGAGGACTATCGCTTTAATGTAAGGATTTCTAATACAGAGCCTTTATTAAGACTCAACGTAGAAACAAAAGGTAATCATGATTTGTTGAAATCAAAACTTGATTCAATCGATTCATTAATTGTTAGTTACAATGCTAAGTGAGTATGAGGAAATTATGAGTAAGAAAAAAGTAGCGCTTATTACTGGTGTCACTGGTCAAGATGGTTCTTACCTGGTCGAGTTTTTGCTTGAAAAAGGCTATGAAGTTCATGGCATCAAGCGTAGAGCGTCACAATTTAATACTCAGCGTGTTGATCATATCTATGAAGATCCTCATGAAAGTAACGTTAACTTCAAATTACATTATGGTGATCTGACCGATACGTCTAACCTGACCCGCATCATCTCCGAAGTTCAGCCTGATGAAGTGTATAACCTGGGCGCGCAATCGCACGTTGCGGTGAGTTTCGAATCACCTGAATACACCGCTGACGTAGATGCCATCGGTACTCTTCGTTTACTCGAAGCGATCCGTTTCCTGGGTCTCGCCAAGAAAACCCGTTTCTATCAGGCATCCACTTCTGAGCTGTATGGCTTAGTGCAGGAAATCCCTCAGAAAGAAACCACGCCGTTCTATCCGCGCAGCCCGTATGCCGTGGCAAAAATGTACGCGTACTGGATCACCGTGAACTACCGCGAAGCTTACGGCATGTATGCCTGTAACGGTATTCTGTTTAACCACGAATCTCCGCGTCGTGGCGAAACCTTCGTAACCCGTAAAATTACCCGTGGTTTAGCGAATATCGCTCAGGGCCTGTCCAAAAAACTGTATATGGGTAACCTGGATTCCTTACGCGATTGGGGCCATGCGCGCGATTACGTTAAAATGCAGTGGTTAATGCTGCAGCAGGAGCAACCGGAAGACTTCGTTATCGCGACGGGCGTTCAGCACAGCGTTCGCGAATTTATTACCATGGCTGCCAACGAGCTGGGTATTAAATTGCGCTTCGAAGGCACCGGCGTAGAAGAGAAAGGGATTATTGAATCAATCGAAGGCAATAAAGCACCTGCGCTGAAAGTTGGCGATGTGATTGTTGAAGTTGATCCGCAATATTTCCGCCCTGCCGAAGTAGAAACATTACTGGGCGACCCGACAAATGCACGTGTCAAACTGGGTTGGACGCCGGAAACCACTCTGAATGAGATGGTCAAAGAAATGGTTGAGCATGACTTCAACAATGCTCAGCAGCATGCTCTGTTAAAACAACATGGATTCGATGTTAACGTAAGTATCGAATAAGACGAGATCAGTTATATGAATATGATACCGGTTTATCAACCAAGTCTTAATGGGCGCGAAAAAGAGTACGTCATGCGCTGCCTGGACACGACTTGGATTTCTTCGCGTGGAGAATTTATAACCGAATTTGAAAAAGCTTTTGCCAAATATACCGGTGCTGAATACGCAACAACTGTTGCTAACGGCACCGTAGCTTTGCACTTAGCTTTGGAAGCGCTTGGAATCAAAAGCGGTGATGAAGTTATTGTTCCGACATTAACCTATATCGCTTCCGTAAACACCATCGTGCAGACTGGCGCTTCTGTGGTTTACGCTGAGTCAGTAGAAGACACCTGGAACGTGGATATCAGTGATATTGAAAAACGTATCACTGATAAAACCAAAGCCATCATGGTGGTTCATTTATATGGCTTGTCATGTGATATGGACGCCATTGTTAAGCTCTGCCAGGAACGTGGTATTTATCTGATCGAAGATTGTGCCGAGGCGTTTGGTTCCCGTTATAAAGGGCAACACGTCGGCACCTTTGGCGATGTCGCGACGTTCAGTTTCTTCGGCAACAAAACCATCACCACCGGCGAAGGTGGTATGGTGCTGTGCAAAGATAAAGACGTCTTTGATAAAGCCTGCCATCTGAAGAGCCAGGGCGTTTCCAAAGAGCGTGAATATTGGCACGACGTTATCGCGTATAACTACCGTATGACCAATATCTGCGCGGCGATTGGTCTGGCGCAGTTAGAACAGGCTGATGACATTCTTGAGAAGAAAAGAGCGGTTGCCGCTAGCTATAAAGCGAATCTTAAAGGCTTACCTTTATCATTCCAGGAAGAACCGGAAGGTTATTACCATAGCTACTGGATGTGCTCTATTCTGTTAGACAACGCAAGCGATCGACAAGGACTGCGGGCGTTTCTAAAAGAGAAAGGTGTCGAAACCCGACCACTTTTCCCACCCGCAAATACAATGCCACATGTTTTCAGCGACCAACATTTTCCGGTAGCTAGCACCTTGAGTGAGCGTGGGATCAACTTACCGAGCTTCCCTGCTCTTACTACACAGCAAATTACTTACATTTGTGATTTGATTAGAAGTTATTTTGATAATTAATCAAGCGCAGCGCCCACATTTGTGGGCGCTAAATTAAAGGTTTTACATGAATAGTTATCTTAAAGGTGTCTGGGAATCACGTTATTTTTGGATTCACCTGTCATTATCAGATTTACGTTCTCGCTGGCGGCGTTCGTTCTTTGGAGTATTATGGTCAATACTCCAGCCTTTAGGGATTACCATATTAATATCGATCGTTTTTGGTAAAATGTTTAATTCACCAATTACGACATATGCGCCGTACATCCTGTCTGGTATTTTGATTTGGGATTATCTGATCACATGTGTTACCGGTGGTTCTTTATCCTTTGTTCAAGCCGATGCTTACATTAAACAGTGTAATCATCCTTTAGCTATTTATACGCTCAGAACAGTTTGTACTGCGACGTTTATCCTGGGTTTGGCTAGCGTATCGTTATTAGGTTGGGTATTAGTCATCCTGCCGCATAACTTTGGCCTGTGCTGGATCGCAGCATTGTCTATCTTCCCTTTGCTTATCCTCTTAGCCTGGCCTCTGTCTACCATACTGGCTTATATTGGCGTCAGGTTCCGCGATGTCCCCCATGCATTAGCGCTTGTCATGCAAGGTTTATGGTTTATCTCACCTGTGTATTTCGAGACCAAAATATTCCGCTCAGGCGGCCTGCATGTGTTGATTGACTATAACCCTGTATATCATCTGTTACAGATTGTCAGGGCGCCTTTGTTACAAGGCGAATGGCCTACATTAGTTAACTATCAGTATGTTCTTGGTACAGCACTTGTTTTCATGGTCATTGCTGTTTTGATGGGTAGAAAGATGGAAAGAAAGGTGATTTTTTATTTATGAAAAACTCTATCAAGCTGCAAGATGTCAATCTTCATTATTCCTCTGTTGCCTATCAGGAACGTTCCTTAAAGTCTTTAATGGCGAATATCGTTAATAAAAAAAAACAACATAAAGTTTCTGATATTCATGCGTTAAAAGATATCACTCTGGAAATTAACGAGGGCGAAAGGGTAGGGTTACTTGGCCACAACGGTGCGGGTAAAAGTACTTTTTTGAAAACCGTAGCCGGTCTGTATCCTGTTTCCAGTGGTCATCTGGAAGTAACAGGTAAAGTGCGTTCGTTATTCGATCTCAGTCTGGGATTTGAGCCTGATGCAACCGGTCGGGAAAACATCCTGTACCGTGGGCTTCTTTTAGGCTTGTCGCCGAAATTCATGCGCAGCATTCAGGATGAAATTGTTGCGTTTGCGGACTTAGGCGAGTTTATCGATTACCCAATCAAAACGTATTCAGCCGGTATGCAAGTGCGGTTGGCCTTCGCCATTTCCACGTCAGTAGGCGGCAACATTTTGCTGCTCGACGAGGTTATTGGCGCTGGTGATGCCAACTTCATGATCAAAGCCAAAAAGAGAATTACTGCACTGATCGAACAAGCGGAGATCCTTGTACTGGCATCGCATGATTTTGGGACACTTAAGGAAATCTGCAATCGCGGTTTGCTTTTCCATAAAGGAAGCCTTGTATTTGATGGCCCTATTGCTGGTGCAATTGAAAAATATAAAGAAGTGAATCGTATATCATGAGTGATAAAAAAAGAGTGATGTGGTTGTTAAACCACACATCGGCAAGGAAATTTGAAATCCCCATGTTAAAGGCATGCGGAGTAGATGAAATATTTTTGCCGAAGTCTTTTCCTGCCGATCCCACATTCAGAAGCGCATCCATTGACTGGTCCGAAGATGAAAACCTGACCATACCAAAAGAGGATTTAGATATTCTAAATGCTTGTGATTGGTATACAGGCGCAACGCCAGAAGCCTGGAAAATTGCCAATAAATGGTTTGATGTCGTATTTTTCATTGCCTATGACGCAAGGTTGATAATTAATCTTACAAAATACTTTCATGGCATAATTATATATCGTGTTTATGGTCTGTCTTCAGATATAAATTACGGGAAGTTACTTAATTTTATTACCGAAGGTAAGATCGCCAATTATCTAAGAAGATTAGGTAACAGATTTATCTTTGGCATGGCTTATGATAATTTATCCAACCAAGAGCCCGATTTCCTGAAAAGAAGGGCGGTATATTTGCCGCTCGGTATGAGAGATGTTTCTGTAGAAGATAAATGGACAGGGAAAAATAAAAAAATTCTTTTTGTCTGTCCAGATATTGCTATAAATCCCTATTATAATAAAACGTATAAAGAGTTCGTTGATAACTTCTCAGAATTCGAGTATGTCATTTCTGGTGCCCAGCCTATCAAGGTAATGGATAAAAATGTACTGGGTTTTGTAGATTTTGAAACGCATAATGAAAATATGCGTGACTCAATGGTCATGTTTTATCATTCCAGCGAACCATATCATATTCATTACCATCCTTTCGAGGCCATAAAAAATGGCATGCCATTAATTTTTATGGCTAACGGTATGCTTGACAGGCTTGGAGGAAAGGATTTGCCGGGTCGTTGTACAAATATTGCCGATGCACGAAAGAAAATTAAAAGATTAATGGAGGGTGACAAAAAGTTTGCGTTGTCAGTTAAGCACTCTCAGGAAAAACTTCTCGATGCAATGAATTTCGAAAGCTTGTTACCGCATTGGGTTAGTGCTTTTAATTCCATCAATGGCATTAATTTAAATAATACCGTTTCGCTAAAAGAACAATATAAAGAAAAAAAGATTGCTGTTATTTTACCCGTAGGCTATCTGGGCGGTAGTTTAAGAGGTGCCATTTTAATCGCTAATGAATTATATGAAAATAGCGTTAAAAATAATGAACCGTGCAAAGTAATATTTTATCATGTCGATGATAAAATTTACCAGGACGATATGTTTGAGGATTTAAATCCTCGTATCGCTATCCGACCTTTCAAATGGAAAACGTTAGACCATGCGGAAGCCAATCGTAGCATGGAGTATGCTGGCTATGAGGGGTGGGAAATTAAAAACCATGAGTATTATATACCTGATGATGGTATTAACTATGGTTTCGACTGCGATCTATGGTTCATAATTTCTGATCGATTGGAAAAGCCTCTTCTCCCGGTTAAGCCTATTGTTATGATGGTTTATGATTATATTCAGAGAAGAAATAATCATATCAAAAATGAACTCAATAACCGCTTCATTGATGTCGCCCGTTCTGCTGATAAAGTACTTGTAACCACTCAGTTTACTTATAATGATGCATTACAATATGCAGGTATAAAAAAAGAAAAACTGTCCAAAGTGCCTATGCTTATTCCAAACTTCCTCTTCGATGAAAAGCATAGTGAAGAAACGGCTATTCTTGAGCAAAATAATTCTAACAAATCTTTAGGTGACTATTTTATTTGGCCAACAAATTCTAATCCACATAAACATATGGATAAGATATTCCAGGCCTTGAGAATCTATTATGACGTTTATAATGGTTCAATGAACTGTATCGTTACTGGCGTTAATACTGAGAAATTGCTTTCGGTTGAAGGCGAGCACGCTGTAGTTGCCAAAAAGCATTACAATGAATCGCGGTTGCTCAAAAAGAAAGTCAAGATGCAAGGTAACCTTTCTGATCTTGAATACAAAATTTTCTTAAAGAATGCTGGCTTTTTGTTGCATTCATCTCATGGCGATAACGGTACCTTCTCTGTTATCGAAGCAGCGATGTTTAATGTCCCATCTTTAGCAAATTCTTATCCAGCCATTCAAGAAATGGATAAAAATTATGAGCTGAATCTGACATACTTTGATGTGTTTGATGCGCATGATACTGCTAAAAAATTAAAATGGATGGAAGTTAACTTCAAAGATCTCAAAGCCATTTTACCAACACAAGAAAAATTGAGCCACCTGGCTTACAATAATCATGGCTTGAAATATTGGGAAGTGGTGAGAAACTTATTATGAATAAATATGGAATTTATATATGTTTTCCTCCAGGAGTGGATTTACGTCATGAAGGCCTGGGAAGATATCTGGCCGCCTTTATTAAGGGCGCAGAAAAAAAGGAAAATGTACAGTTTACATTGTTATGCCCTAGCTGGTCTGTCGATGATATATACAAATTATTTGAGAGTGAAGGGGTACCTTTAAAATTGGTGGATATAATATCCCCTAAAGGAACGCCTGTTATTTTAAATGTTTATAAATATATTACGGCATTAAAAAATAAGAAAAAAAAGAATAAAAAGAGTCTTCTTAACAGATTTATTAATCGTCTAAAGGCGCTACCGCCTAATATTTTAAGCGATTTTGAGAAACGAGTTTCCAGAGCTTACTCTGTAACTGATCTCATTCCCGTTATGCTTTATGGGATTTTGTTAGTCCTGTTAGTGTTAATTTTTACTCCATTTTATCTTGTGCTCCTTGGAGCCAGTATCCTGTTAAGAAAGATAAAAAGCTCGAGTAGCCTGTCTATCTTTAGGAGAATTAAAAGACGTGTCTCTGGTATCTTTTTCAGACCAAAGGATGATTCTTTAGTATTGAATCTATATGATGGAATGATTCAGGCAGAGACGGAGCGTATGCATACCATAATTGAATCTCTGAAAGATATTAAGGCCTGGTACTCTCCAACTGCGTTTTGGGATAGTTTTACTGCTATAAATGCCCCCAAAATGATGTGCGTACCCGACGTGGTACTAACCCAATTCCCGACTGCTTTTTCACAAATTGGCGGCGAAAGGGTACGATACACTTATAATAAAATCATTCAGGCAATCAACAAGAATGATTTTTTCGTTACGTACAGTAATGATGTGAAGCAAAAAACTCTCGTAGAACATTTCAATATCAATCCTGATAATGTTTATGTTGTGCCGCATGCGCCTAATCGACTTGATCAATGGCTGGATGTTATTGGTTTCCCGGATACCAAAGCGAGTTCTGATTTTTACGCTCAACAATTGATGCTGGTAGCGTTATCTAAACAAAAAAACGCTTATATCCAGGGCCTGGGCTCTGACTTTAAATTTATATTTTATGCCAGTCAGGCACGTCCTAATAAGAATATTATTACGTTATTAAAAGCATATAATTATCTTTTAAAAGAAAAATTCTGGGGGCATAAGTTAATCTTAACTTGCGGTTCAGACCATCTTTCAAGCATTTCTAATTTTATTAAAGAGAACCGTCTTGAGTATGATGTTCTTTTCCTCCACGGATTATCTATCCAGGAGTTAGCCGCGCTTTATAAAAGAGCGGATTTAGCCGTTAACCCAACCTTGAGTGAAGGTGGTTGCCCGTTCACCTTTACCGAAGCCCTATCCGTGGGCACCCCAGTCATTATGAGTCGCATTCCGGTTGCGGAAGAGGTATTAACCGATCCTGCCTTACAGGAAATGACTTTCTTTGATCCGTTGGACTGGAAATGTCTGGCCGATAAGATCCTTTGGGCTGTGGATAATTTAGATGAATTAAAAACGGTGCAAATGCAGACTTATAACCAGCTTATTCAACGTAACTGGGAAGATGTGGTTAATGAGCATATCGATGCGCTGGACGCAATTGCTGACAGAACACGGGTAACCTATGAGCACAGTTAACGGCATTGTTATCTGCGGCTTCGGAGGCCACGCCAGAAGCGTGGCTGACGTTGCCTGCTCTCTGGGCATCGCGAATCTCATTTTTGTCGATGATAATGCAGCTGATGGGGAAACCTTTTATGGTTTCCCTGTTTATAAAAATTTTCCTGAGCAGCTGCCAGAAGGTTGGGCAGCATTTCCCGCCTCAGGAAATAACGCGACGCGGTTGTCCCAAATCGCGATGCTGGAAGAATGGCACTGGCCTGTGTATACGATTATTTCAGCAACCGCGACCCTGGGTATCAATACTACAGTTGGTGCAGGCACTTTTATCGGACACCATTCTCATGTCGGCCCTAATACAACAATTGGTAAAGGCTGCATCATGAATACCGGCAGCATCACCGAGCATGATTGTAATGTGGGTGATTTCACCCATATTTCGATTGGTGCGCGTATTGCTGGTAAAACCCGGATTGGCTCACACTGTTTTATCGGCGCAGGCTCTGTCGTGATTGATGGTATTAAAGTCACTGACAAAGTGACTCTGGGCGCTAACGGTTGTATCGTCAAAGATATCGATGAGTCTGGCGTCTATGTGGGAACACCCGCCAGAATCATTAAAAATTAAGATAATTACATGAATGTATTGCATTTTTATAAAACGTACTATCCAGATTCTTTCGGGGGCGTTGAGCATGTTATTTTTCATCTTACCGAACTTAATCATATAAAAGATGTTGAATGTCAGATTTTATCTTTAAGCCGTGACCCTACAAAACCATACGTCAGCGGTAATAATGTCAATGTGGTAAAAGCTAAAGAGCTTGTTTCTATCGCCTCCACGCCATTTTCTTATGATGTAATTTATAAATTTAAAAAACTGGCGCAAAAAGCAGACATTATTCACTATCACTTTCCTTTCCCCTTTATGGACATGATCCATTTTCTTACGGATATTGATAAGCCGACGGTAGTGACCTATCACTCGGATATTATTAAGCAAAAAAATTTATTAAAGGTATATACGCCTTTGATGAACAGATTTCTTAAATCCGTATCTGCGATTGTGGCCACTTCACCAAATTATTTTAATACCAGCAAAACGCTTCAAAAATTCGCATCCAAAGTGAAGGTTATCCCTATTGGGATCGATGCAAATGCATATACGTTTGACGATGCATCGCGAGTGGAATACTGGAAGCAAAAGCTGCCGGCGAAGTTTCTCCTGTTTGTCGGCGCGCTACGTTACTATAAAGGCCTTGATATTCTTCTGGATGCGTTAAAGCAGAGCGCTGCTACCGTTGTCATTGTCGGAGCGGGGCCAAGCGAGCAAAGATTAAAAGAGAAAGCCAGAACGTTGGGCCTTGATAACATCATGTTCCTCGGCGGCGTTTCTGAAAAAGATAAATGCATCATTCTTAGTCTGTGTTATGGCGTGGTTTTCCCGTCCCATCTCAGAACAGAAGCTTTCGGCGTTTCACTACTCGAAGGAGCGCTTTTTTCGAAACCTATTATTTCCTGTGAGATCGGTACGGGCACAACGTATATTAATATCGATCGGGAAACCGGTTTAGTAGCTAAGCCTAATGATCCGCAAAGCCTTTGTGAAGTGATGGATGAATTATGGCAGGATGAAGAGCAGGCCAGAGAGTTTGGTATTAATGCCAAGAAACGATTTGAAAATTTGTTTACAGCAAAACACATGAACGAAGAATATTATCGGTTATATCGTTCATTACTTTAATTTTGGCTGCTTACCTTTTACGTGGCTTTGTTGAATAAATCGAACTTTTGCTGAGTTGAAGGATCAGATCACGTATCTTCCCGACAACGCAGACCGTTCCGTGGCAAAGCAAAAGTTCAAAATCACCAACTGGCCCACCTACAATAAAGCC
>OGYT01001664.1_pt1 | contig 13817 bp, 14 predicted proteins | sample 1576631 | NCBI WGS metagenome assembly OGYT01 (sample SAMEA3541588, study PRJEB24748) | human gut metagenome | biome: human gut; feature: human-associated habitat; material: faeces | place: China | collected 2012
TTCAAAAACTCGCTACGCTCAAACAGTTTGAACTAAAATCACAGCTAAAAAATCCTAATCTTCAATAGCCTTACGGCTACCAGAAAATATTCTAAAATGCGGAATAAATTTAACGTGATTATTTCTGTTAGTGCTGACAGCTCAATTTTAATTCTTGCTGAGAAACCGAAGCACGAACCAAATTCCAAGCGTTTCGAGCCGTTGTATCGACTAAATTTATAGAAGTGACTAGAAGGCTTGCCCAGTGCAGCGGTAGCGAAACGTTAAAAGTTTTTTTATGATAGCTCTTTACGATTTATCGTTTAGAGATATCTTATACCTTTAGGTGATTTTGGGGTTCGTTTTTCTTTTGACTTTTCAAAAGAAAAATGAACCCCAAATGGAAATTTAATTTTTTTCTAATGCTGCTCTAATAATTATATGGTATTATAAAAAAAATGAAATTGATAAACATCAAAAATCAAATATAAAGGGAGGTTTTTATATGTACAAGAAATTATTGATTGCACTGAGTTTCGCTTTTGTTATCGGTGTTCCGTTTGTCGGTGCCAGTGAAGTACAGGCTGCACCGCCACCGCCGCATCACCGCATGGGTCCGCCGCCACCGCGTCATCATGTTGACCCGCCAGCTCCGCCGGCTGAGATTACGCTGGAAAGACTGCGCCGGGGTGAAAGACCTGTTCCGCCTCCACCGCCACCTCCTCCACTGCGTCCGCATCATCACAGATAAACTTATAAAGAGCCAGACATTAAATTGCAATGTATTTAATGCTATGGCTCTTTATTAATGAAAACAAGATGATTAGAGGTTATTATGAATTATTTATTAAAAATTTTTACCGTTCTTTTTATATGTATAATACTGTTTAACGGTACGGTTTTTGCCGGTATCAGTGAACAGCCTGTTTTTAAAGGAAATACTTTAAAACAAGGGGACTGTATCGGCATTGTCGCACCTGCTTCGGGTATGGACGGCTTGGATATTTCTCCGGCGGTACATAAACTGCAAAGCTGGGGTTACAAAGTAAAACTTGCGCCGAATTTGTATAACCAATCAGGCTATCTTGCCGGAAGCGATAAGGAACGTGCCGCTGACTTGAATGCGTTTTTTGCCGACGATGAAGTTAAGGCGATTTTGTGTCTGCGCGGCGGTTACGGCAGTGAACGTATTTTGGATTTACTCGATTACGAAATGATAAGACAGCATCCGAAAATGCTTATCGGTTACAGCGATATAACGGCATTGCATGCAGCTTTATGGGAAAAATGCCGCCTGGTCGGCGTGCATGGAGCGATGGTCATCGATATCAACGACAACTCGCCGAATTATACGGATGAACAGCTCAAACACGGGCTTTCTTCCACCGTTATAAGCAGCAGCGGTACATTTATTCTGCCGGAAGACCATCGGCTGGAAGTTTTACGCGAAGGAACGGCTGAAGGCAGACTGATAGGCGGCAATTTAAGTGTAATCGCTGCGCTTTGCGGTACACCGTATGCTTTGAACGGCACCGACTGTATTTTATTTTTAGAAGAAGTAGGTGAAGATTCCTATGCTATCGACCGCATGATGTGGCAGCTATGGCAAAGCGGAATTTTAAAAAATGTAAAAGGTATTGTCATCGGCAATCTGCGCCGCTGCGAACCACTTACCCCGCAGCCGTACGACTATTCCGTAAAACAGGTTTTTGCCCATTATGCCGAACTTGCCCAAATACCGCTACTCTACAATCTGCCGGTAGGTCATGGTTCTGTCAACGGTTTTCTGCCGCTGGGCGTCAAAACGAAAATTATTGCCGACTACAATAATCCGCAACTGATTATCACCGAAAATTATGCCGAAAAATAAGCTTCATGGTATAATATTTTTCGATATAATTACTATTGAAGGGATTTGATTAAATGTTACCATTGAATTCGCAAAAAGCCATGTTTTCGGCAGAAGAAGCGGCTGTTATCCGCTTTACACTCAATGTGTTTCTTCAAACGGATTTTTCCGGACTTACATCTAAAGAAGAAGAAACGAAAGCTAAAAATTCAGCTAAGGAAATAATCGACAAAATAACGGCAGGCGTAAACGATTTTAAATTCAGAGAACTCTGCGTCATGGCAGGAGCTACGGATAATATTATTTCTTTGATTGAAGACGGCGAGACTTTCGGCATCAGCAAAACGCAGCTGGACAATTGTAAATTCTTTTTGCCATCCATCAAGCAGAAACTCATTGAACTCGTAAAATAATTTTTTTGATACCATTGACTTGAAGTAAACTCTAAATGCTATAGTATATACAAATTTTACTTTGATTTTACATTAAGGAGTATACTACTATGATAATTGAGGTGATTTCATGAAAAAATGGGGAATAGTTTTAATTGTTATCGTTATTGCGGCAGTGATTGCGGTTATGAATTATGCACCGCTGAAAAATAAAATAGCACAGCAGTTCTTTGCTACAAAAGTTTATGCCCTGCTCAACAACGATGAGGTTATGAATTTGCATCAGGTCATTACCAGGGATAGCACAGACAGTCGAACCATTATGTGGCAGTCATTAAATGACCGTGATGATTTTATACTGGAATACGGCACTGATACAAAAGGCGATTTGATGTCTGCAGAACCGGCAAAATCCGTGCTGGATATCGACGGCAAGCAGATTTATGTTTACAGCGTAAATTTGACCGGCTTACATCCGGATACCGAATATAATTACCGTGTCGGCTATGCGGACAGCCGTACGAATTGGTACAATCTGAAAACGGAAAACAGCACGAATGATAATTTTAAGGTTCTGATTTTCCCGGATTCGCAGTCAAATGAATATACGGACTGGAAAAATGTTGCCATGAATGCATGGCAAAACAATCCGGACAGCAGTTTTTTCATCAATATGGGAGATTTGGTCGACAACGGCTATGATTTATCACAGTGGAACGCCTGGTTTGAAAGCGTATCAGATATGAATACGAAAATTCCGGTAGCACCGGTGCAGGGCAATCATGAATTCTATACGACCGACTGGCAGGTGGATTTGCCGATTGCCTATAACAGCTTTTTTGATTTACCGTCAAACGGTACGGATAAATATAAAAATCTGTACTATTCTTTCGATTACGGCGATGTTCATTTTACAGTTCTCAATACGCAGGATGATGAAATCAAGGAATACGAACCTGATTTACTGCAGGATGAAATAAACTGGCTTCGTCAGGATTTAGCTTCTACGACGAAAAAGTGGAAAATTGTTTTAATGCACCGAGACATTTTAAACTACAGCCGCGATGCCGCGCCGCTTGACGGTGTAAGCTTTTCCCGCCACGGCGAAACATATATGCCGATTTTTGACGAATATAATGTTGATGCAGTGCTTACCGCTCATTTGCACACATATCGCCGTCGTGCACTGCTGCGTGATTTTACACCGAGCGATCAGGGAACGCTATATATTCTGACCGGTGTTGCCGGCAATGTGCGCTATCCGAGCCTATGGCATGAAAATCCGCTGGACGAATATGTTCCGCCGCAGCCTGAAACAGATAATTACATGATTATGGAAGCATCTGAAAACAGTCTGACTTTTACGGCTTATCTGCCGGATAATACGCAAATGGATACGATAACAATTCAAAAATAAAAAAAACAATCTATGTTTCAATTCAGAAGCATAGATTGTTTTTTGTTATTTCAGTTTTTCGGCTACATGCAAAAGAGCAGTAAGTTCTTCTTTGCTGAATTGATATTTTTCGCCGCAAAAATGACAGCAGACTTCGGCATGTCCGTCATCAATCAGTGATTGCAGGTCAGCTTTGTTCAACGTTACGAGCATATCCTCTATACGATGTTTGGAACACTGACATTTAAACGATAAATCCGTCGTTGTGAGATATTCAATATCAAAACCCTGCAGCAGCTGAGCGATAATGCCGCGCGCATCCAATCCTTCATGTACCATAGTGGAAACAGGTTTTATTTTACCGAGATTTTCTTCCAATCTGGCAATCGTTTCTTCGCTGGCATCCGGCAGCGGCTGAATAATAAACCCGCCTGCGGCTGCCGCTTTTAAATCAGTATCGACTAGTACGCCGAGTCCTACGCTTGACGGAGTCTGCTCAGAAATATATAAATACGATGTTAAATCTTCGGCAATTTCTCCTGTTACGATTTCACAACTGCCGGTAATCGGGTCCTTCAGTCCCGTAAAACGGGTAACAGATACAATTCCGGCACCGATGCCGCCGCCGACGTCAAGCTTGCCCATACTGTTTAACGGCAGGTTGACCTGCGGATGCTGAACGTACCCGCGCACAAATCCCTCCGGTGTAGCATCAGCTACGACATTTCCGAGCGGACCGTCGCCGGTAAATTTCACAGTCAGACATTCTTTATTTTTCAAATTAGCAGCGAGAAGCAGTGCTCCCGTCATAGTGCGGCCCAATGCCGCTGAAGCAACAGGATAGCATTCATGGCGTCTAATTCCTTCATTCACCAGATTTGTCGTAACGGCGGCATGAACACGTACGCCGTCAGCAATAGCTTTAACTAAATGGTCTTTCATTTTTTCCTCCCAGATAAATTATATATTATAGTATATCATACCTTTTTAATCAGTTTGGCACAATTTGATTGAACCGGGCAATTTTCTTTATCGGTATAAAGAAAAATAAACGATAAACAGAGATTTATTTCATTTTACGCCTGAACGGTACGGAAAGCAAACCGAGTGCCAAAAGAACAATGACAAGTCCCGTAAAAGACAGCACCGTCGGTATTTCGGCGAAAAAGAATACACCGAAGAACATGGCGGCTACCGGTTCACTGGAAGCAAGTATTGCTACTTTGCCGGCTTCAATATAATTTAATGATACGGTGAACAGTATATATGGCAAAATAGAAGTAACAAGTGAATGTAAAAGAAAGAAACTTCCCATTTCAAACGGCGCGCTTTCAATGATACCGCCGATTGTCCGCCAGTCGGCAAACGGCACTAAAACGATACCGACAGCAAGCAGACTGTATGCGGTAATAGTAAATGAATGGTATTTTTTCATCATGCCGATTTTGGAAAATATACTGTACGTACCGTAGAAAAATGCACCGAGCGTACCGATAAACAATCCGAACGGCGTCCATTTCACGCTGCCTATTTCCTCCAGTACGCCGCTTGATAGAACACAGCCGATTAAAGCCAGAATTACACAGATAATTTTCTGCTTCGTAAGCTTTTCCCTGAAAATAACAGCAGCTAAACCGAGTACGAATACAGGTGCAAGACAGAGCAGAACAGCAGCAAGTGATAAAGTCAGTTCATTAATGGCTTCATTGTAGCACAGATTTAAGCCCAGCATACTGAAAATACCCGCACAGAGAAATATCCATAAATCAGATAATTTTATTCGCAGCAGTTTTTTATCTATAATGAACAGACCGGTAAATATAATAATCACGGCAGGAATGACCCTGCTTTCCACGATAGTCAGACTGTTCATGCCCAGCTCAGTAAAAATCCGCACAAAAACGCCGGCTGCGCCCCACATAATACCGGATAAAACCGGTAAAAGCTGTATCATAAAAAAATTTCCTCCTTTTAATTCACTGATTTTGCCTCTGATATTTCGGTACGAAGTAAGCGAGAATAAAACAGATACCGGCTATGATAATATTAATCAGGTAAACATGATTTAAGGCAAAAAATAAAGCTTCACGCAACAAAGCATAATACATCGGCGCAGTATTATCATAAAAATCCTGCATGGTAACACCGGCCAAATTATGCCCATTAATAAAAATATCGGCATAAATATTGACAACGGCACCGAGTATGGTAACACCAATCGTCTGTGCCAGCGTACGTGTCAGCATATTGAGTCCGACGGCAGCGCCGCGTTTATCGTATGATACAGAGTCCTGTACAATAAAAGTAAGTGTATTGAGTGTACCGGAAAAACCGAAACCGAAGAAAAATACATATACCGCCATCCGCCAGAGCGGTGAATTAATCTGAAGCGAATTTATCAGACAACAGCTGAAAATCAAAATAGCACAGGCTGTCATGACGATATATTTTGCTTCAAATTTTTTCATAAGGCGGGCAAGTGAAACGGAACTCAGAAACCATGCGGCTGACGTGCCGATTAAAGATAAACCGGCAACTGTCGCACTGTAACCCATAATGGACTGAATGTGCAACGGCAGATAAACACTGTTGGCTATCAAAATAAAAGAAACACCGAAAGTAATAGCATTGACAATCAGAGAATTTCTGTTAAGTATAAACAGCGGAACAATCGGCTCCAGCGTTTTCGTTTCCTGTAAATAGAAAATAATACCCGAAAAAAGCGCAATAATAAATAAAATCATGCTGAACATAAAATCATCGCTTATTGTCATTACGCCGTAAAGAAATGAGCCTATGGCAACGGAAAGTAAAACCGCACCGAGATAATCGATTTGAGGGTGTCCCTCACGTTTCTGTTCATGTACATAGCGGCTGAGAATATAAATACAAAAGATACCAAAAGGGATATTGACGAAAAATATCCAGTGCCATGACAGATAATCAATTAAAAAACCGCCGAGCAGCGGACCGATAAGTCCGGCGATACCCCAGACTGTACTGATGCCGCCCTGAACAACGGAACGCTCCTCCAATGTAAAAATATCGCCGATTATTGTAAAGCCTATTGTTAAAATTGCTCCTGCTCCCATTCCCTGTACGATGCGGAAAAGCACGAGCTGAAGCATACTCTGCGCCAATCCGCACAGCATACTTCCAGCAAGAAAGATTAAAATGCCGATGATGAACATGCGTTTTCTGCCGTACAAATCGGCAAGTTTACCGTAAATCGGTGTGGAAACGGCACTGGCGAGCAGATACAGCGAGAAAATCCAGCTAATCATTTCAAAATTGTGCAGACTTTTAACAATTACCGGTGCAGCTGTAGACACAACAACGCCTTCAAAAGCACTTAAAAATATAGCGATTAAAATGGCAAAAGCAATTTTCTTTTTAGTTTTGCTCATAAAAACCTCCTTATTGACAGTATCAACAAAAAGAAGATTTACCGCAAATAAGCGATAAACCTTCTTTTATTTATTGTTTGCCCGTTATATCGGCCGATATAATGAGTCAATCGATTTTATTTTTCGAGCAGTGCCATAGCTATTTTTTCACTCGTAATCGGCAGTTCCTTAAACCAGATGCCGGTGGCATTGTAGATAGCATGGGCGATTGCCGGCGACGGTGTATTGATTACGATTTCACCAATGGATTTTGCACCGTACGGACCGGACTGTTCGTAGCTATTTTCAAAAACAACGCGCAGTCTGCCCATATCAAGGCGAGTAGGAATTTTGTACTGCATTAAGGAATTTTCCGCTACCGTACCTTTATTATTGTACGTTACTTCTTCATACAGTGCCATACCGATACCCTGTACAATACCGCCTTCCGTCTGTACGCGGGCAAGGTTCGGATTAATCGGCGTACCGCAGTCAACGGCAGCGCAGTAATCGAGAATTTCCACATGACCTGTTTCTTTGTCAAGTTCGATTTCTACAGCTCCTGCCATAAAAGGCGGCGGTGAAGACGGCATACTGTTTGTTACCGTATTTACAAGTTCATCATTATTGCCGCACATGGAAGCGATGGCGATATCCCGAAGTTTTACGCTTTCTCCCGTCTGTTTGTTTAAAACGGCTGCGCCGTCAAAATCCGTATCTGCCGCATCACATTTAAGCATTTTGGCGCCGAATGCCTTTATTTTTTCAATCAGACCAAGAGCCGCTTTTTCCGTAGCTTTTCCCGTTACATAAGTTGTGCTGGAAGCATACGAACCGGAATCATACGGTGTTGCAGCCGTATCTGCGGCGCAGACTCCGATATCCTCCATCGGGCACATAAGCGTCTCAGCGGCAATCTGCGCCAAAATCGTATCACAGCCTGTTCCCATGTCGGCTGAACTGAACGACAATGTATAGTTGCCTTCGTCATTCAGTTTTATGCTGGCGGAGCCGACATCAACATTACTGATACCGGACCCCTGCATGGCCATAGCAATACCGACACTTCTGATTTTGCCGTTTCCCATATCGCGTGCCGGATATTTTTTCTCCCAGCCAATCATCTGTTTGCAGCGTTCCACACAGCGGTTAAGAGCACAGCTCGTCGCCGTTTCACCGTAATAGGCAGGCATAACATCGCCCTCGCGTACCATATTCATCTCACGCAGTTTAATCGGGTCGATATGAAGTTTTGCCGCCAGTTCATTCACTGCACTTTCCACAGCGAAAATTCCCTGCGTCGCACCGTAGCCGCGATAGGCACCGGCACTCATTTTATTTGTGTAAACAACATCGTATTTGAAGCGAAATGCTTTTAAGCCGCGGTACAAAGGTATGGATTTGTGACCGGAAAGACCGACAGTTGTCGGCCCGTGTTCACCGTAAGCCCCCGTATTGGAAAGCGTGTATACGTCAATAGCCTCGATTTTGCCGTCTTTCGTTGCACCGACGCGTACTGTAACTTCCATCTCATGACGTGGTGAAGAAGCTATCTGGCATTCCGTGCGGGTGAAAATCATTTTGGACGGTCTGCCCGTTTTATACGTTACGAACGCCGGAAAAACTTCCGCTACTACAGTCTGCTTAGCACCGAAGCCGCCGCCAATGCGCGGTTTTGTAACACGGATTTTCGACTGCGGTATATCAAGCGCATGGGCTACGATACGACGCACATGATAAACAATCTGCGTGGAGCTGATTACGTTCAATTTGCCGTAAGTATCCATGTAGCAGTAAGTGCAGAACGGCTCCATCATTGCCTGCTGACATGCTTTCGTATGGTATACGCCTTCCACGACAACATCACAGCCGGCAATCACTTCATCCACGTTACCGCCGCTTTCACAGCCGCTGGCACACAGGTTGCGCTTATTGTCCGCACCTACCGGCGCAAGTGAACGCCAGCTGTCTTCCGGATGAACAAGATTTTTATTGTCTTTTGCCTGACGAAAATCAAGCAACGGTTCCAACACCCGATATTTTACCTTTATCATCTTCAAAGCCCTGTCAACAGCCTGTTCCGTTTCACCGGCAACAATAGCCACCGGATCACCAACATAGCGGACATGCCGGTCAAGGATTAATCTGTCGTACGGGCTTGGTTCCGGATAAGTCTGACCTGCCATGGTAAAACGTTTCTGGCTTACATCATTATATGTGTATATGCCTACAATCCCCGGCACTTTTGCAGCTATCACCGTATTGATATTTTCTATAATTGCATTGGCATGAGGACTGCGCAGGACTTTAACGATAAGGCAGTCGTGCGGCGCAATATCATCAAGATAAACCGGTTTGCCGGTAACCAGTGCCATGGCATCGGATTTCATAATCGGCTGATTTACGTATTTCATGCCTCTGCACCTCCGTTTTTATAATTCAGAAAGGCACGAATGCCTCGCAGTTGCCCTTCGTAGCCGGAACAACGGCACAGATTTCCCGCCAGATATTCCAAAATCTGCTCATCGGTCGGATTGGGATTTTCCCGAAACAGTGCAATGGCATTCATAATAAAACCCGGATTGCAGAAACCGCACTGTTCCGCACCCTGATTGGCAATAAATGCGCCAAATTCGGCTGCTTCATCCTGTAATCCCTCCAATGTCGTTACGTGTTTGCCGTCGGCACGCGCCGCCAGCATGGAGCAGGAAAGCACCGGTTTGTTTTCGACAAATACGGTGCAAAGGCCGCAGTTGGAAGTGTCACAGCCTCTTTTCACGCTTTTGCAGCCGTGTTCACGTACAAAATCTATGAGCAGTGTATCGGCACTGATTTCTTCCGATAAACGTTTACCGTTAAGCCATATATTTAAAATCATGCGTCAATTCCCCCTATAGATAATAATGCACGTTTCACCAGAACATACGCTAAATGTTTGCGGTAAGCGGCACTGCCGCGAATATTAGAGTCGGTCTTAACCGTTTCTTTTACATATTGAGCAAATTTTTCCACGTTTTCCGCATTTAGTCCGTTATCTAAAATATTTTTTTCATCAGCAATAATTACAGCGCGATGCGGCGTAGCACCTACAACTGCCTGCCATTTATCATGATGACGGCTGAGAGCCACCGCCAAAACCGGAAAGTCCGTTTTCGTCTGGCGATGTGATAAATAAGCACATTCAATCGGTGTTTTCTTTACGATAATACGTACCAGTATATCATTGTCATACGGCATTTTGGCAAACTCGCCGATTGGTACAATTCCGGCATGATGAAGCTCAACGTAAGCATCAAGTGCCATAAATACTGTAAGTACATCGGAAAAACCGTAACGTCCGAAAATGCTGCCGCCGACCGTTGCCAGATTGCGGAACTGTACGCCGACGATATGACGCATTGCTTCACGCACAGCATTATGTGTATATTCATTCAATGCTGTATTTGTTTCCAAATCACGCAACGTAACCATTGCACCGATGGAAAATTCACTGTCTGTTTCTTCGATAACATCAAGTTTTAAATCGGACATATCGATAGCAATGTTCACGTTGCCCGTCTGCATTTTCAGCCAAAGCATACCGCCGATGATGCGATTTGTTTTCTTCTGGTTCAATTCATATGCTTCTTCCAAAGATTGCACTTTACGAATTTCTTTTATTGTAAGCACCTTAGCTCCCCTTTCTTACATGAAAAAAGCTATCCGGCAAATACTGTCAGATAGCTGTCATGGCTACACCTGTTTTAAATAAGTCCAGCCGTCTTTTTGTTCTGCTTTGCCTTCCTTCATAAGATGACCCAATGCTCTTTTAAAAGCCGCTTTACTGATACCGAACCGTTCACGGATTACTTCAGAGGACGTATCATCGCAGTACGGCATTTTGCCGGCGCGGTTTTTCAGTACCTCCAGTATCATTTGAGCATCCATGTCAATGGCTTTTTCTTTTGCCGGACGCATGGAAACATTAATTCGTCCATCCTCGCGAATGAAGGTTACCCGCGTTGACAAAGTCTGACCGACGCGCGGTTTTTCCGTCATTTCTTTTTTGTCCAGAAAAGCGATATGGCGTTTATCCGTAAAAATAAATGCACCCTGGTCGGTAAAATTATAAACGGAACCAGTCACCGTATCGCCGATTTTTACATCTTCAGCCGGCCTGGAGGCACGGCGCATCTCATCTTCGACTTTCATCGTCATGGCAAGACGGCCTGATTTATCTGTATATAATTTTGCCCAAACAATTTCGCCAACCTGCAAATTGCCGCGCATACCGGCGTACGGCATAAAGATGCCGCGTTCGGCACCGACATCCAGAAAAGCTCCGTCTTTACTCGTATTGATTACCTTTAGACGGGCAATTTGTCCTTCGCGCATTTTCGGCGTGCGCATACTGGCTGTAAGACGTCCGTGCGGGTCTTTATATAGAAAAACCTTTACCTTATCGCCGATTTTTACCGGTTCAGTCTGCTGCATTTTGTGAAGCAGAATGTCATCATTCGTATTTCCTGTCTGCGCATCGAGAAATGCTCCCATATCGTTAATACGCGCAACTTTCATCGTTACCACTGTACTTGGCTGATATTTTAATTTATGTTCTGTAATCAATTATACAACCTCTCCGATTAATCCTCGTAATGTTCCGTCGGAGCTTCACCCCAAAGGTCTTCCAAACCGTAAAAACGACGTGCTTCTTCCGTAAATACGTGCACTATGCAGTTACCGAAATCAAGCAGTATCCATTCGGCATTTCTGTAACCTTCCTTATGCAGAAAAGTTTCGCCTGCTTTTGCCATTTCCTCTTCAATATTATCGGCAATAGCCCGAACTTGTGTAGAAGTTGTAGCACTGCATACGATAAAATAATCGGTAGTCGTTGTCAAATCGTGCATATTCATAATTACAATATCTAAAGCTTTTTTATCGCTTGCCGCTTCGGCAATCAATCTGCTTTTACTTTCAGCTGTTTGAGTCATTTAATCACTTTCCTTTTTCATTTTTTATTATTGTGCCGTTTCTTCCGAAACAGGCGGGAACATTTCATTTATTGCCTGTTCCACACGGGCTTTATCCGGTATCCAGTCGCCGCCTGAACCGAAATTGCCTGGCAGCATCTGTATTTCAAATTTATTGGTGTACAAAGTATCCATTATATCTATGATACTGGATATATCTATAAGATTGATGTTCGTATCAAGATTATCATTAAAAATAGTGATTATCGTCGGCAGTGCAGGCAGCGTTTCAATGGATATCAGCTTTTCAAGCAAAGCCTCTGCAAATTTCTGCTGGCGGTGCACTCTGCCGATATCACCCAAATCGTCAGTGCGAAAACGCAGATACTGCTGCGACATGTCACCTGTCAAATGTTGATAGCCTTTTTTTAAATGAATGGAAGTACCGCCTGCCGGGTCTTCATAATTCATATCTCTTTCTACATATATATTCACGCCACCGATTGTATCGACGAATTTGCTCAAAGCTTTTCTGTCGAGTGCGATGTAATGCGTAATAGGAATGTTCAATAATTGCGATACGGTATTAACCGTAAGCGGCGAACCGCCGTAATAATAGGTAAAACTTAAATAATCCGGTTCCTTTCTGCCGGCGATGACGGTTTTTATATTGCGCGGCAAAGCCAAAAAGCGCACCTGTCCGCTTGTATGGTCCATACTTATAAGCATAAGAGCATCCGCATAACGGCCGGATTCGCCGATACCTTCAACAGGCTGGTCATCTATACCGATTAAAAGGATATTAGTATAATTTTCAAATCTTTTATCAATAATCTGAGGTGCAATCGGTGGTTTAACTGGTTTACTGGGATTTTCTTCTCTGTACTGTGCATATTTCAAACTGGCAAAATTATAAACTTCGGATAATGCAACGTATGCGCCGTAAACAATTCCTGACCCGAGCAGTAGAACGAGAAACAGTCTGCCTAATTTTATACGTCTGATAAGCGGTTTTTTTCGCCTAATTTTTTTTGTGGAATTAGGCGAAGTATTTTTCTTTACTGCCATTATAATTCTCTGTTTAAGAGAATTTCATTACGGGCAGCAACTGTATATGGATGAATTGTATGTCCTTTGCGCATAATGAATGTTATGGACTGGTCAAAGGCACTTATCATAACGGTGTCAAGGTCTTGTGTTGCGGCCATCTGACGGAGCTTATCCACTTCATCGTATTTGCGGTGCGGTTCAATCATATCCGCCAGATAAATTATTTTATCCAAATCGGACATATTGGCTCCGCCAACCGTATGCGAGGCAATGGCTTTTAATACAGCCGTATCGTGAATGCCGTATTCTTCCTTGGCTATAGCTGTACCGAGAGGCGCATGCATCAGTATCGGCAGCTGTCTGTCGATATCAGTAATGTACAAATGACGCTTCTGCGCTTCTGCCAGTAACTGGCTCGTTTCAAATTCACGGGCACAGTCATGCAAAAGCCCTGCAAGAGCCGCTTTCTTTTCATCTACATTAAATCTTTTTGCCAATTCAACAGCGGTATTCATTACTCCGATACAATGAGCATAGCGTTGAGGTTTCAGTTTTGTCTGCAACAGGGACTGCATTTCGTTAATATCCACAGTAAACTCCTTCTTTTTCGATTGCTTGCGAATTAAAATAAATCAATTCACCTAAAAATTTTTTCAACAAAAAAACTGCCTTATCGGCAGTATTTTTTACAAAGGCTATGAGTAATCAATAAGCCGAGTTTTGTTCCACTTGCGTGGCGATAATCATTTATCTTGGCATTATAGTTACCTATAAGCTCTAGCGACACAACCCGGAAGGCTCTGCGGGCCGCTT
>OGYT01001665.1_pt1 | contig 13796 bp, 8 predicted proteins | sample 1576631 | NCBI WGS metagenome assembly OGYT01 (sample SAMEA3541588, study PRJEB24748) | human gut metagenome | biome: human gut; feature: human-associated habitat; material: faeces | place: China | collected 2012
AACAGTAATACGGATATTAATGCAGTAGAAGCAAAAGTAAATGAAATAACAACAGATACAATTACAATAAGCAGCAACGTAACGTATTATGCAGTCTATTCCGCAAATGTAATGCTTCAGTACGACCTTAACGGCGCTGATGAGAGCCAGCAGCCAGCACCGGTAACGGTAACAGCATATACCAATGCCTATAATCTTACCGCCGTATGCGGAGAAAAAGTGACACTTGCACAGGCGGTAAAGCATACGTTAGAAGCGCAGGAGGGATACATAGATTCTTACGTGCAGACAGCGTGGGTAGAAAATTCGTTAGACGGAAAGCAGTATGCAACCGGCAGTGAATACAATCTTACACAGAACACAGTAATGTATGCGCTTTGGGACGGTGAGATAAAGCCGATTACATACACGATTCACTTTGACGGTAATGGTTCAACTGCCGGAGAAATGCAGGATATTAATGTGAAGTATGATGAACAGGTAACACTCCCGGACAATGATTTTGCACGGATGACTGATTGGGGCGACAGTACATTTATGGGTTGGAATCGAACAGCCGATACCAAAACAATAGAATTTTCCAATCAGGATATTGTAAGTAATCTGTCTTCTACAGACGGTGATGTAGTTATCCTGTATGCAATCTGGGATGACTGCCCGGAAATTACGGCAAAGGACAGATACTTTACATTAAAGGAAGCGCAGGAGGGCAGAATAACAGTTGAGGAGCTGCTTACTACAGCAACGGCAAATGACTTGGAAGACGGAGATATTACAGATAAACTTACAATTCCTAATACTAATGATGAGGAATGGAAAAAGTTTACCGCGGCAGGCAGTGCAACAATAACCTATAAGGTTACTGACAGCGTTGGCAATACAAGCAGAAAGACCGTAACCGTCTATATTGCAGATACAACACCGGATATAAAATACGAAAGCAGTGTGCGTTCTGCAAAGTATGGATATGTGCGATTTATCAGTGAGAAGTATTATAAGAACTCTCCTGAAGACGGCGGAGTGGTTGAAAACTCTGTGTGGAAGCTTCCGGAGTATGCCGCAGTGCTTGAAAGTGCAATGGAAAACAGACGCAGCATGACCTATCAAACAGGAACAATGAACATATTCGGTGGTCTTATACAGTATGATTATACAGTTCCGGGCAGCATAAGCTGTGACCATGTAAGCCAGCTGTGGAAGTTTACGAGGGAAGACAGAAATGAGATAAAGGATTATGTAAGAGAGCATGGTCTGGGAAAATATAAAGAACAGGATGCATTAAACGGATTCATGACTGAGTTTGGATATTGCAGACAACAGTAATTTTAAAATGGTTTAAGACGGTATTGTGACGGCAGTACCGTCTTTTTTTGTGACGAAGTTCGTCACAAAAGTATAAAATATTAAAAATTTTAAAATACTTCTTTACAAATACACCTATTAGGTGTATTATAATTACAAGGGAAACATCAATTGCTTCAGGAGAAAGAGAGGTATTGGAATATGAAAAGATTATTTAAAGGACTTTTAAGACTTTTATCGTATGTATTAACAATAGTTGCATGTTGTGCAGTGTATCTGTTATTCTGTATTGTAAGTTACACCTGCATGATGGGGGTTCTTATTGCAATAGGAGTCGTTATCGGCACAGTGTATGTAGTAAGCTGAAAATGACACCAAATGGAACTGGATAAGTTATTTTCAATAATTTAAGCTATAGATAGACTATTATATAAAGGAGATTATCTATGGCAGATTATGAAGAAATAAGAAAGCTGTATGCGAAAACACTTAGTGAAGTAACAGCAAATGCAGCAGACTGGACGTCTTTTTTAAAGACGGCGGCACGGATTAGTCCATACAGTTTTGTAGAACAGATATTAATTTACGCACAAAGACCAAAAGCAACGGCATGTGCGGATTATAACCTGTGGCATACACGGATGCGCAGGCAGGTGAAGCGCGGAACAAAAGGAATTGCAGTGCCGGATGGCAGAGGAAAATTAAAATATCTGTTTGATGTGTCGGATACTGTAGAACTTCCCGGAGCTTTTTCACCGCAGCTGTGGGAAATGAAACCGGAATTTTCAACACAGATAGCAAAAAAGCTTGCACAGAAATATAAGCTGTACGGCAGTGCTGATACAATCCGTGAAGTGATATTTGATATAAGCACAAAACAGGCAAATCTGATGTGGGGAAAATACGGGCAGAGTATTATAAACAATAATGCAAGAACAGCTGACCAGACAGTTTCTGAAATGACACTTGAGAATACATATTGTAATTTTGTATCCGAATCATTGCGGTATGCAGCTTTAAGCCGCTGTGAACCGGATGGGGATTATGATTTTTCACTTGATGATATGTATTTTGAGCTGATAGACAGATATGGAATGGTATCTGCTATTGGCAGTGGAATACAGGAATCCATGAAACAGCTTTTTAATGATATTAAAAATGAGGTTAAAGTGCTTGAGGAAGCACAGGAAAGGAGTAAAGATGGGCTTTTACGGACGGAGAAAGAAAGAGTTTCTGGAGGAATGGCACCCGGACGTACTGGAGGAATTCGAGAAGGACGGAACACTGGAGAAGTATCTGGAGGATACGGACAGACAGGCGGAGGAAATGAGAGAACGTCTGATAGAGCAGATAACAGCGAGGGACAAAGACGAAATCCCGGACAAGGAACTGGAGCCGCTGAAATGGGCGCGAATAATGCAGGGGATAGCGATAGAAGCCGATTCAATCGTGATGAGGGAACTGATTCTGACCCTGTAAATAATCAAAATGAAGAAAAGAAAGCAGAGGAAAAAGATGAAAAGTCTTTAACCTCTGCTTTTTTAGTGCCGTATGTTTTTTGTGAGTGGAGTGAAAGTGCTGCTTTTGAAGATGGAAAAAAATACACGATTGAAGAATTTGACCGCCTGTTAAAACAGGCAGATGAAGAACATCTTGCAGGACAGCACGCAATGATTGCAAAATACGGCTCGCGGGATGCGTGGTATGATACGAATGTAAAAGAAGATTATCGGTATTGGGGGTATGATAAGGTTAAATTTAATGTCGTCATGCCGGACGGAAGACAGTATACAGAGCGTTATGACATCGGTGACGGATACGGCGGTCTGATAGATTTTTTACAATCGTTCCAGACATATGAAAAACTTGCAGAAGAACTTGAAGAATACATTAAAAATCCTGAAAGAAACGTGACGAACTTCGTCACAAATCCGGAAAATGTCGTCAAAGATTCTGTCACACAGAAAGAGAAGAATGTGACGAACTTCGTCACAAATCCAAAGGAGGATACAGAAAAATTAAATCCGGTACAGATGTCATTTGCCGATACGCTGGAGCCTGAACGTGCCATGACAACTGAACTGCCGCAGGCAGAGAAACAGGAATCAGGCACACCGGGCATGAGTAATGCAAGAAAGCGTTTCTTAGGCAATGTAAAAGCAATACAGGTGTTGAAAGCATTGGAGAGCAGTAATGCGGAAGCAACTGACATACAAAAAGAAGTGCTTAACGGATATTCCGGGTGGGGAGGTCTGTCACAGCCGTTCGATGAGAACAGGGCAGGCTGGAGAGTGGAATATACGACACTTAAAGAACTGCTTACACCGCAGGAATATGAAGCTGCAAGAGCTTCTGTGTTAAATGCACATTATACAGACGATGGCATTATCCATTCGATATTCCATATACTTGAAAAGGCAGGATTCACATCAGGTACTATTTTAGAGCCGTCAATGGGTATCGGCAAATTCTTTGGCAGTATGCCGGAAGCAATGAAAAACAACAGCAGCCTGTATGGTGTGGAGCTTGACAGTATATCCGGTCGTATTGCACAAAAGCTGTATCCTGAAGCACTGATTAAAGTCGGCGGTTTTGAAACAACAGACCGTCCGGAAGCCTTTGATGTTGTGTTAGGCAATGTGCCGTTTGGGGACTATAAGGTAAATGATAAAAAGTTTAATAAATGGAATTTCTCAATCCATAACTATTTTTTTGCAAAAGCACTTGACCAGACAAAACCGGGCGGTGTTGTTGCGTTTATTACAAGCCGGTATACAATGGATTCAAAATCAGCTGCCGCACGAAAATATATTTCACAGCGTGCAGAGCTGCTTGGCGCTGTAAGACTGCCGGAAAATGCATTTAAACAGACAGCAGATACACAGGTAGTATCGGATATTATATTCTTAAAAAAACGCAGCCAGCCACAGACAGAAGTTGATGACTGGGTATATACAGATGTATTAAATCAGTCCGGTGAAGAATATATAATGAACAGTTATTTTGTAGAACACCCGGACATGATTATGGGTACATTGGATAAGAGAAGTACACCGTATGGAACAATGGAACTGACTGTCAAACCGGATGCTGATATTAACGAGCTTGAACAGAAGATAAATGAAGCTGCGGACAGAAACATTGCATTTGAATTTGAAACAAACGTGACGAACTTCGTCACAAATGATGAAAGAAAAGAAGTGAAAGATGAGATACCTGCAGACCCTGATGTAAAAAACTATTCCTACACGCTTGTAGGTGGAGAACTCTATTACCGTGAAAATGATAAAATGTCAAAACCGGATATGAATGATACAGCTAAAGAACGTGCAAAAGGAATGGTTGAGTTAAAAGATGTGCTTAACAGGGTAATCCAGTACCAGCTGTCTGACTATCCGGATGAAGATATTACAAAGGCACAGATACAGCTGAATATTGAATATGATAAATTTACAAAGAAATTCGGGCTGATTAATAGTCTGGCAAATAAAAAGGCATTTGAAAAAGATTCGGCATATTACCTGTTGTGTACACTTGAAAATCTTGATAAACAGGGGAATTTAAAATCAAAGGCAGCAATATTTAATAAGCGCACAATCAAACCGGAAATTGAAGTCACTAAGGTAGACACTCCGGCAGAAGCACTGGTTGAAAGCATACGGAATAAAGGCGGCGTAAATCTTGAATATATGGCAGAACTGCTTGGTACACCAGGTGAATATGCCTGGATAAAAGAGGAGCTTACAGGAGTTATTTTCCACCAGCCGGGGTTTAATGCAGATGAAGGGTGGGTAAATGCAGACGAATATCTTTCGGGCAATGTCGTTGAAAAACTTAAAGCAGCCCGCCGGGCTTCCGTATTAAAACCGGAATATGAAGTGAATGTAAAGGCGCTTGAAGCAGTACAGCCTGAAAAAATTGAAAGTGCAGATATTTATATCCGCCCCGGTGCAACATGGGTTTATAAACAGTATTATGAACAATTTATGTATGAAACCTTTGAATTGACATACAGAAAACGGCAGAAAATAAAGATTGAATACTCACCAGTAACGTCTAAATGGTTTATTACTAATAAAAGCATGATTGAAGCGGGCGATGTAAAAGCCAATATGGAATACGGCACACAGCGCGTAAATGCCTATGCGATATTTGAAGATACATTAAACCTTAAAGATACGAAAGTATATGACACCAATATCGTAAACGGAAAGAGCGTCAGAGAACTTAATGCAAAGGAAACAACTCTTGCACAGCAGAAGCAGACAGCAGTTAAGGAAGTATTCCAGGACTGGATTTTTAAAGACCCGGAAAGAAGAAATGCGTTGACAGATAAGTATAACAGACTGTTTAACTGTAACCGCGCAAGAAAGTTTGACGGAAGCTTTCTTACATTTCCGGGCATGAACGATGAAATAACACTGCGGCAGCATCAGAAGGATGCTGTTGCACGAATTCTTTTCGGTGGAAATACACTGCTTGCGCATGAAGTTGGTTCAGGAAAAACGTTTGAAATGGCTGCCGGTGCAATGGAGAGCAGGCGGCTTGGATTGTGCCACAAACCGTTATTTGTTGCACCAAACCACCTGATAGACCAGTGGGCAACGGAATTTTTAACGCTTTATCCGACAGCCAACATTTTAGTATCGACTAAAAAGGATTTTGAAAAGGCAAACCGTAAAAAATTCTGTGCAAGGATTGCAACAGGTGAATATGATGCGGTCATCATTGGGCAGAGCCAGTTTGAACGAATACCGCTTTCAGTAGAGCGGCAGAAAGAAACTATTCAGGCTGAGATTGAGCAGATTACTGAAGCAATAGACCAGACAAAGCGGCAGAGAGGAAGCCGTTTTACTGTCGGACAGCTTGAAAAGACCAAAAAGAGCCTGCAGATTAATCTTGAAAAACTTGCCAATGAAGATAAGAAAGACGATGTTGTAACATTTGAGGAGTTAGGTGTTGATAAACTGTTTGTAGATGAGAGCCATTTTTACAAAAATCTGTATATCTACACTAAGATGAGCAATGTCGCAGGATTGTCAACTGCCGCAGCACAGAAAAGTACAGATATGTTTATGAAATGCCGTTATCTGGACGAGCTGACAGGCGGAAAAGGCATAGTACACGCAACAGGTACACCTGTAAGTAACTCAATGACAGAGCTGTATACAAACATGAGGTATTTACAGTATGATAAATTAAAAGAACTGGATATGCTCTCATTTGACAGCTGGGCGGCTACATTTGGTGAAACCGTAACAGCAATAGAACTTGCACCGGAAGGAACGGGATACCGTGCAAGGACAAGGTTTGCAAAATTCCACAATCTGCCGGAACTTATGAGTATTTTTAAGGAATGTGCGGATATCATAACCGCGGATCAGTTAAACCTTGACAGACCGGAAGCACAATTTGAAACAGTAACGTGTGAGCCGTCTGAGGTACAAAAAGAACTGGTTGCCGACCTGTCGCACCGGGCAGAGCTGGTTCATGCAGGAGCAGTAGACCGTTCTGAAGATAACATGCTTACCATTACCTCTGACGGTAAGAAGATAGGATTGGATGAAAGACTGATTGACCCGGAATATCCGGACGAACCGGACAGCAAGATAAACAGATGTGTTGAAAACGTTTATAAAATTTATACAGACGGCAATGATAAAAAGCTTACACAGCTCATCTTCTGTGATATGTCAACACCGTCAAAGGAATTTAATGTGTATGATGACATAAAAGCAAAGCTTGCTGCACGGGGTATCCCTGAAAATGAAATCGAGTACATTCATAATGCAAATACAGATAACAAAAAGGCAGCATTATTTAAGGCTGTCCGTGAAGGCGATGTGCGTATTCTAATTGGAAGTACGTCCAAAATGGGCGCAGGAACAAATGTGCAGGAAAGACTGGTGGCACTTCACCACCTCGACTGCCCATGGAAACCGTCAGACATAGAACAGCGTAATGGTAGAATCATCAGACAGGGGAACACAAACAAAAAGGTAAATATTTATAACTACGTTACAAAAAACACTTTTGATGCCTATCTGTATCAGACTCTGGAGAATAAGCAGCGGTTTATTAGTCAGATAATGACAAGTAAATCTCCGGCGAGAACTTGTGAAGATTGTGATGAAGCCGTATTAAACTATGCTGAAATTAAATCCCTTTGTACCGGTGACCCAAGAATCCGTGAAAAGATGGATTTGGATATATCTGTTGCAAGGCTGCGTGAGTTAAAATCAGATTATTTACGTACAAGACATAAGCTGGAAGATGCGGTAAATATCACATATCCGAAGCAGATTGCTGAGAAAAATTCTGCAATAGAGAATATAAGCAAAGACCTTTTAACAGCCCAAAATAATCCGCTTCCGGAGGAGGATTATGAAATTATCATCGATGGTGTTAAAATTACCGATAAAGAAAAAGCCGGTGAAATGTTTATAGAAGCACTGCATACGTGTAAGGCGCAGGAGCGAATTATCGGAAAATACAGGGGATTTGATGTTGTTGGTGGATTTGACTTTTTCAGGTCAGTATTTTATGCAAAATTAAAAGGAAATCATGAATATCAGTCGGAAATGGGCTTTTCTGACAGTGGCAACCTGCAAAGACTTGAAAATATGATAAAAAGAATTCCGGAGAAGATAGAAGGATTTAAGGAAGAAATTGAAACGCTTAACAGGCAGACTGAAAATGCAAATCAGGAACTTGCAAAACCTTTTAAGCAGGAAGCAGAGTTAAAGGAAAAGACAGCAAGGCTGTCTGTGCTTGAAAGTGAATTAAATCTTGACCGGACACAATCTGAAGACTTTGATGAAGAAGCGGCAGATACGGTACGAAAAGCTGAAGACGGAATATCGGAAGCTTTAAGCAGCATGAAACAGGGCATTGAAGAATCAGAAAGTTTGCTTGAAAGCAAAGAAAATGTGACGAACTCCGTCACACAGCCGGACATACAAAGAGAACAGAACGTGACGAACTTCGTCACAAACCGCAATGAAAGCGGTCCGCATTTGTAACATTAAGTGACACCAGGTGGAACTAAATGACACCAAATGACACTAAATGGAACCAAATGACACTTGAAGCCTTAAATTAATCTGTTAAAATTTAATATGTAATATTTTAAAGAGGAACTCAGGCAGTACATATACCTGATGTTCCTCTTTTTTTATGCAGAAAGGAGGTAAACAGATTGAAGATTAACAAGGAATGTGAAGCAAAGGAGGTGAAAAGAGTGGAAAATGAACAGCAGATAGATGAAACACAGACTGTAACAAATCTGTATACAGATGAATACTGGCAACAGCTTCCAAAGCTGGTTGAAGAACTGCGGGCGGAACGGGTTGAACCGCTGACAGTAAAAGACTGGAGCATTCCGGTAGCCATTTCCTTAATTCCGGTTGTTGGGATGTTATATGCATTGTTTTTTGCCGGAAAAGAAAAAAATCCCAACAAGCAGAGTTTTCTTAAAGCAGCATCGCTGGGAAATGCAGTAATGACAGTTATTGTTATTATATGTTGTATTTTGTGTTTATGCATCGGTCAAAGCAATGAAGCAGTATTAATACCGGAGTATGAACAGTCTGTAACAGAGGAAGATACAGAAATATCTGATGAGGAACAGTTTGAAACGGAAGATAAAGCCGTTAACAGTGCAGATACAGAAGGTGCTTACCGGTATGAAAATGGAAAGCTGTCCATTCACATTAATGGAGTTTCAATGCCGTTTCCGGTAACAATAGAAGCTTTTAAAAGCCACGGCTGGAATGCTTCGGGAACTGCACCGGACACGTCAAACACAGCAAGAATGCTGGCAATTCTGTATGACGAATATGGTTCAACGGCACAGATGTATTATCAAAAAGATAATGAAACCGGAAGCTGTACAAAAATGAGTATCATTTTTTCGGGAACTGAAACAACATTTTGCGGTTTAAGTACAACAAGCACTTATGATGATGTAGTTGGTATCTTTTCAGGATATGACCGGAAAAATGACAGCGATTTCAACAGCCAGTCAGGCACCGGGATAATCAAATTTGTGTACGGACAGTACCAGATGTCTGTTTCGCTTAAAACTTTTAAAGTATCATCAATGACAGTTGAAGTCGTTTAGGAGTGCATATGGAGCAGGAACAGAAAAAGATACTGCTTGAAGATATTGAAAACCGCGCAAATGAATGTGACCGCAGGGAAAAGTATCTTACAGGCAGGGAGGAGCAGCTAAATGTTTTGCTGGCAGAGATAATTGAAAAAAGCCGCAAACTGGAGCAGCTTCTTAAAGACAAACAGACAATTAAAGACATGGAACAGCAGATTGCTGCGTTGAATAAGCAGAATGAAGTGCTGCAAAAAGAGAATGAAAAACTCTCTTTTGACAGAACGGCACTTCTTAACCGGCTTTTAAAACGCTGAATCTGCTTTTTTTATTGTAAAGGAGAGAATATATGCGTAAAAAAAGTAACCCACTTGTAGTAATGGGAATTGTAATCAGTGTGATTTTTGGCTTTATAATTGCAACGGCAGTTAAAGGACATATGCCTGCAGATGTTCAAAGATGGTCAAATGTGGTCTTCTGGCTTGTATTTACAGCAGTAACAGGCTTAGGAACCTTTATGTCCGGCTGGTTTTTGAATAAAAGAAAGTAGGGGGAATACGAAAATGGTAAAAACATTAATAGAAAAAATCAAAACAATGGATGGACAGCAGCGAAAAAAAATTGAAACGTTTGTAGCAGTGGCAGCTTTTTGTACTGTAATGGTATTTTTCCCGCAGCTGACGCTTGCAGACGAAGAAGTGGCAGCAAGCGGCGCAGCCGTTGTAACCACCAATTTTGGAATTTTGACAGACATTATGGTTGCACTGGTGTCTTCCATCGGCGAGATTGTCCTTCTCTGGGGCTTTCTGGAACTGGGAACTTCAATGCAGTCACAGGAAGGCAGTATGCAGGCTGGTGCATTTAAACGAGTTGGCGGCGGTCTTATGATGGTGCTTGCACCACAGCTTGTAGCTGCCTTTGTCGGATAGTCGGATAGGAGGTTGTATGCCTAGATGGCTTGAATCCATGTTAGCGGGAGGACCCTGCTTTTCGGCGGCATTAGGGGTGTGGAACTGGACAATGTCAATTGTTCAGAGTCTGCTTGGAATGTCGCCGCAGGAATACTCACCGGGTGCATGGACGTATATCACTGACAGCATTTATCCATGGTTTATGGGCATGGGCGCAATGTTTTTAAATATGTTTGTCCTGATTGGATTCTGCCGTCAGGCTTCCAATTTAAGGGAAAATGTAACTATGGAAATGTGGATAGAGTTATTTATAAAAATAATTATCTGCAACACACTGCTTATTAATGGGCTTTCAATAATGCAGGAATTTACCAGCTTTGCGAGTGACGTTACATCAGGAGTATTAGGTGACACCATTCCGCAGATATATGGGGACGATATAGACCTTGGCTTCAGTCTTTCCATGGTACTTTTCGGACCACTGTATCTTATACTTGTAATTGCCTGTGCGACTACAATATTAGAAGAAGTCATGAGCCGTTTCCTGAATCTTTATCTGCTTATAGGTTCAGCACCGCTCGCACTTTGTACAATTGCCGGTGGTCGTGGAATGGACAATACAGCTGTGGCATGGTTTAAGTCGTTTTTGACGTCTGTACTGCAGATAGCAGCAATTGCATTTATACTGCAGATATGCAGTCACATAATAAATAGCTCTACATTCGGAGAAGCAGCAACATGGGATGTGTTCGGTTGGTTTAACGGAGCAGGTAGTGTGCTTATGTCCATTGTTACAGTAGTATTTTTAACCGCAGCGGTAAAAGGTTCAGATGCCTTTTTGAAACGGGCATTTGATTTAAGATAGGATAGATAAGAGGTGACAAAATAATTGAACATAAAACTTAACAAAGATTTCCTTACTGCGTACAGAAATGACTTTTGGAAAGGATTTTCAATCCATGAACTTATTTATGTGGGCGCAGGTGGTTTATGCGGGGCAGCTTCGGCTGCCCTGCTTTATTTTAAATTCCATATAGATGTAACGCTCAGTATCTATATTGGTGTTCCGGTTGCATTCCCTGTTATATTATTTGGATTTTACAAGTATCAGGGCTATCTTCCAGTTGCAGGCTTGCTAAAGGAAATGCTTTATACATACAGGAGCAGAAAGCTGTCGTATTCTTCCACAGAAGAAAAAATAAGAGTTAAATCATTTTGGATTAAAGAGAGGAAAGAGAGGAGAAATTGATGAGTTTTGTTTTAAATCCACAAAAGGTTTTTGCAGGCAGTGCCAGACAGACAGCACTGCCTTTTAACAAACGGTATCCTTTAAACACAAGGGAAGCTTTTTCAATTGTTGATGTGAATAAAAGCGGTATATTTCAGATTGAAAGTTCAGAGGGCTTAAAAACTTATGACCGCTGTTATGTTTTTTCAGACATAAACTATAAAAATCGTGATGAAGATGAAAAGAATACAATCTTAACAAATCTTATTAAACTGCTGGAATTTATGAGTGCAGATTTTAAGATAACAGTTGCAAATGAGTACAAAAACATGAGCCAGTTTGTCAATGAATTGTTATCAGACGTAAACAGACAGCAGTATCCGGATATCTCTGATGGTGTCAGGGACTGGATAAAAGAAAAGATTGCAGATGCTAAAATAAGTGATACTGAAAAGGTAATGTATCTTACGATTACGACAAGAACATATACCTATGATGATGCCAGGACATATTTTATGAGCATGGACATTGAGCTGCAGCATCTGTTTGCTGCATTAAAGAGCAGGATTGTTCCATTGTCTGGAGTACAGCGGCTTAGAAGTCTTAGAAAGTTCTTTTACAAGAATTTTGACGATACGGATATTGCAATGGATATTCCGGGCAGTGATCCAGTGCTTGATGTTATACCGGTTAGTATACGCACCTACAAAAACTTTATGATTTTTAACAACTGTCAGTATGTATCCGTGATGTTTGCAAGAAGTTTTGATTCGTCACTAAATGAGGAAAAAGTGGTACATAATCTTACACAGGTTTCATATCCGTCATTTTTGACGATTGATTATGCACCGGTATCCAGTGATATATTAAAAAGTACACTTACAACTGCAAATATGAATAATGAACGTTCCATTACGCAGGAAATTGACGCAAAGAGAGCAAAAGGACAGCTGATGGCTGGTGTTTCTTTCGGTAAAGACAAAAAAAAAGTAGAACTTGAAGACTACATGAACCAGATTGAAGATAACAATGAAAGCTGTCTTCTGGTCGGTCTTATGGTTGTTGTTACAGCGGATACAGAAGATGAACTTGCTGAAAGGGTCGAATCCATGAAACAGAAAGGAAAAACGGCAGGTGTAATGCTTGAAACATACAACAATGTGCAGTTAAAAGCATTTAACACATCACTGCCAATCGGAGCAAGACTTGTGTCAAAAATGCGTGCATTTTTGACATCGTCAGTCGTTTCGTTGCAGCCGTTTTATGCAACTGACTTAATTGAACCCGAAGGATATTTTTTAGGTGTCAACAGAACAACTAAAAACCTGATTTTTGCTAATAGAAAAAAGCTGAAATCACCGCACGCAATGATTGTCGGTCATACAGGTTCAGGAAAATCCTATTTTATGAAAGAAACAGAGGTGGCGCAGACATTATTGTCTACTGAAGATGACATAATAATTATTGATCCGCAGAATGAAATGCAGGGTACGTGTGCAATGTTTGGCGGAAAATTCCTTGATTTTACGCCAAAAGGGGATATTTATATAAATCCGATGGAAATCAGTCAGGAGATTTTTTTACAGAAAAATACTGCAAGAAAAGACCAGTTTGTTGCAGATGTAAGCCGGTGGGCAAACAGCTTCTGTCGGGCAGTAATGAGCAATATTGTATACACGCAGGAATACAGTTCCTTTGTGACACAGGCTGTGCAGGACGTGTATGATAAAGCTTTTGCACAGAAAAGACTGGAATGGCAGCCAACACTTACCAGTGTCTATAACAGGATTTCCGAATTGGAAAACCAAATGGAAAATAATAATGACAAGGCAATCCTGCACAGGATATATAATTCGCTTGCACAGTATGTTTCCGGAGGACTTTATGATATGTTCTCTGAATGTTCCAATATTACAATGGATAACCGCTTCGTTGTGTTTGGCTTGAAAAATGTATCCAAAGACTATTGGGAGCCTGTAATGATTACAATCATGTTTTTCCTGTCCACTCGTATGGAGTATAACCAGTCGCTTCAGAAAGCGACACATTTCATCATAGATGAAACACAGGTTGTAACGGATAATGAAAGCTCTGCAGATATGCTGCTTAATGCAGTTGTGACATACCGTAAATTTGGCGGTATTGTTACACTGGCTCTGCAAAATCTTACAAGAGCAATTCAGAATCCAAACTTACGTGATATGTTTTCTAATTGCGGATACAAGGTGTTTTTTGATCAGGGCGGAGTGGA
>OGYT01001689.1_pt1 | contig 13574 bp, 10 predicted proteins | sample 1576631 | NCBI WGS metagenome assembly OGYT01 (sample SAMEA3541588, study PRJEB24748) | human gut metagenome | biome: human gut; feature: human-associated habitat; material: faeces | place: China | collected 2012
GGCGTCCGGCGGCATCTCTTCCGGGCCGGGGCCACCGTGCGGCTCATCCATCGGACCGTGGCCCATACCGCGGCCCGGCGGCGAGCGGTCATCGTTGTCGCGTTCAAAGGTTTTCAGCAGCTGGAAAATAAAGCGGTCGTTGTTGCGCAGGAACGTCCAGCTGCCGTGCTGGGCATACTGCTCGCTCAGGGCATCGCCGAGCATGGTCAGGCGCTGTTCGTTGCCGCGCTTGATATAGTCAATAAAGCCGCGTTCAAAGCTGATACGCACCGCCCAGTGCATACTGATCAGCAGCACGATGCAGGTGGCGAGGATCGCGATAAACAGCTTGCCGGTAATGCCGGGACGCCAGAACTTCAAGACTCACTCCTTTTACGGCGACGAATCACGGTATTGGTCGTGGTGTCATCCGGTACGCGGGAAAAAATCAGCGCCGGCAGCGCGATAATCACCGCCATGCTTAAGTAGGTATAGAGAAAGACCTGATGAGCGATCGCCGCATCGGCGCTGATATGCTGCTGGCCGTAGAGACCGAGCAGCATCCCGGCGATAGTGACGCCGATACTCATCGACAGCTGCATGACCATCGACAGCAAGCTGTTGCCGCTGCTGGCCAGATCGTCGGGCAGGTCTTTCAGGGTCAGCGTATTCATTGAAGAAAAGCGGCTGGAGTTAATCATCCCCTGCAGGAACAGCACCACCGGCAGCAGCCAGTACCAGCCCGCGAGCGCAACGGCCATAAACAGCAGGCTGACCAGCGCGAGGCCAATCGTCGAGGTCACCAGTACCCGGCGATAGCCGAAGCGGTTGACCACCTGGACCACAATGCGCTTCATCCCCATGCTGCCGAGCACCATCGGGATCATCATCAGCCCGGCGTGGAACGGCGTAAAGCCGAGGCCGATCTGTAAAAACACCGGCGTCATAAACGGCAGCATGCCGCTGCCGATACGCCCGGCGAAGCTGCCGCCAAGGCCGAGAGAAAAGGTGCGGTTGGTAAACAGCTTCAGGCTAAACAGCGCGTTGCGGTTGCCGCGCGCGTGCCACAGATAGCACAGCATTGACGCCGCGCCGATGGCCACCAGCGCCGTCAGCCACTGGGGGGAGAGCCCGAGCCCTTTTTTACCGTCGAGCGCCAGGGTCAGCGTCGCCATGCCGGCGGCCAGCAGAATAAAGCCGAAGATATCAAAGCGCCGGGTTTGCAGGGTGTAGTTGGGCATCAGGCACAGCGTGGCGATGGCGCCGACGATGCCGACCGGAATGTTGATCAGGAAGATCCAGTGCCAGGAGGCGTACTCCACCAGCATCCCGCCGAGCGCCGGGCCGAGCAGCGGACCCACCTGGCCGGGCAGGGTGACGAAGGTCATCGCCGCCATGTATTGACTGCGCGGGACGATTTTCATCACCGTCAGGCGGCCAACCGGCACCATCATCGCGCCGCCGACGCCCTGCAGCACGCGGGCGAGTATCAGCTGATCGAGCGTGGCGGCCTGCGCGCAGAACAGGGAGCCGGCGGTAAACAGCACGATGGCGCTAAAAAAGATATTCCGCACCCCGACCCGATCCGCCAGCCAGCCGCTGGCGGGCAGCATCACCGCCACCGTCAGCACATAGGAGACAATAACCATATGCATATGCAGCGGGCTCTCCCCGAGGCTCTGCGCCATGGAGGGGAGGGCGGTGTTAACGATAGTGGTATCCAGCGCCTGCATAAAAAAGCCGAAGGCCACTATCCACAGCTGCCAGCGCACGCTGGAGGGAAGATCTGTCATGTTATTCGCTTACCGGTTGAGGGACTTTTCGCGAAAAACGCAGCCGCAGACGGTCGAAGAACAGATAGACCACCGGCGTGGTGTACAGGGTCAACAGCTGACTCATCACCAGGCCGCCGACAATGGTAATCCCCAGCGGCTGGCGCAGCTCGGAGCCATCGCCGCCGGAGATAACCAGCGGCAGCGCGCCGAACAGCGCCGCCAGGGTGGTCATCATTATCGGCCGGAAGCGCAGCAGACAGGCCTGGAAGATCGCTTCTTCCGGCGGCAGGTTGCCGTTGCGCTGCGCCTCAAGGGCGAAATCGACCATCATGATGGCGTTTTTCTTCACGATGCCAATTAATAGCATAATCCCGATAAGCGCGATTAGGCTGAACGGGGCATCGAAAAGCTCCAGCGCCAGCAGCGCGCCGACGCCGGCGGACGGAATGGTCGACAGAATGGTCAGCGGATGAACGTAGCTCTCATAGAGGATCCCCAGCACGATGTAGACCGTGGCGATGGCCGCCAGAATCAGGATCACCTGCGAGTTCATGGTCTCCTGGAACACCTGCGCGGTCCCGGCGAACGACCCGCGGACGCTGGACGGCACGCCAATCTGGGTCATCGCCCGGTTGATGGCGTCGCTGGCTTCCGACAACGACTTGCCGGTAGGCAGGTTAAAGGAGATGGTCGACGCCGCCGACAGCCCCTGGTGGTTCACCGACAGCGGCGCGTTAGCCGGCTGCCATTTGGCGAAATAGGAGAGCGGAATCGGCTTGTCTTCGCTGTTGATCACAAACATCTTATCGAGGGCGCTGACGTCCTGGGTGTAGACCGGGTCGACCTGCATCACCACTTTATACTGGTTCAGCGGCTGGTAGATGGTTGAGATCTGCCGCTGACCGAAGGCGTTGTTCAGCAGATTGTTGGCGTCCTGCACGCTGATGCCGAGCCGCGACATGGTATCGCGATCGTAGATCAGATCCATCTCAGCGCCGTTATTCTGGCTGTCGGAGTTGACGTCCGCCAGCTCCGGCAGCGCCGCCAGCGTTTTGCGGATTTTCGGCTCCCATTCCCGCAGCGCCGCAAGGTCGTCCGACAGCAGCGTATACTGGTAGCTGGCGTTGGCCTGACGGCCGCCGACGCGGATATCCTGTACCGCCATCAGGAACAGGTTGGCCCCCGGCTCTTTGGCCAGCTTCTTCCGCAGCCGATCGATAATCTGCTGCGCCGTTTCATGGCGCTCATCGCGCGACTTGAGGGTGATAAACATCATTCCGCTGTTGACCCGCGAGCCGCCGGTAAAACCGGTGACGTTGTCCACCGCCGGATCTTCACGAATGATCTTCATAAAGTCCTCCAGCTTGCCGCGCATCGCCTGGAACGAGATGCTCTGGTCCGCCTGGATACCGCCCATCAGCACCCCGGTGTCCTGCTCCGGGAAGAAGGTTTTGGGAATTGAGATATAGAGCCAGACGCTCAGCGCGATGGTGCCAAGCAGCACCAGGCCGGTTAAGCGGCTGTGCTTCAGCACCCACTTCAGCGATTTGCCGTATCCGCCCTGAATCGCCACCAGCAGGCGGCCAACCCCGCGCTTGCGCGTCGGCTCGTGGGGCTTGCCGCTTTTCAGCAGCCAGCCGCACATCATCGGCGTCAGGGTCAGAGAGACCGCCAGCGAAATGCCAATCGCCACCGACAGGGTAACGGCGAATTCGCGCAGCAGCCTTCCCGGCAGGCCGCCCATCAGCAGCAGCGGCAGGAACACCGCCACCAGCGACAGGCTCATCGACAGCACGGTAAAACCGACTTCCCGGCTCCCCTGCAGCGCCGCCTGCAGCGGCTTCATGCCGGCTTCCAGATGGCGGGAAATATTTTCCAGCACCACGATGGCGTCATCGACCACGAAGCCGGTAGCGATGGTCAGCGCCATCAGCGACAGGTTGTTAAGGCTGAAGCCGCACAGGTACATGGCGGCAAAGGTGCCGATCAGCGAAACCGGAACCGCCACCGCCGGGATCAGCGTCGCGCGCCCCGAGCGGAGGAAGAGGAAGACCACGAGGATCACCAGCGCCACCGAGATGACCAGCGTTTGCTCCACTTCCTCCAGCGAGGCGCGGATGGTCGGCGAGCGGTCCTGGGCGATTTGCAGATCGACAGAGGCCGGGATGGTGCGCTGCAGCTCCGGCAGGCGGGCGCGAATGCTGTCCACCGTCTCGATGATATTGGCTTCCGGCAGCTTGCGGATCATCAGCAAAATCGCCGGTTTGGCGTTAGTCATCCCGGCGTTGCGCACGTCCTGCACCGAATCGGTGACGTTGGCGACGTCGCCGAGGCGCACCGCCGCGCCGTTGTTATAGTGCACGATCAGCGGCTGGTATTCGGCGGCGGTCTTCAGCTCGTCGTTGGTCGCCACCTGCCAGCGGTGGGTGGCATCTTCCAGCGCCCCCTGCGGTTTACGTACGTTGGCGTTGCTGATGGCGGTGCGCACCGCGTCCAGCGATACGCCCTGGTTAAACAGCGCCTGCGGGTTGAGGTCGACGCGCACCGCGGGCAGCGAACTGCCGCCGACGTCCACGTCGCCGACGCCGTCAATCTGGGCAATGGTCTGCGCCAGCTGGGTAGAGGCGAAGTCGTACAGTTCACCCTGGGACCAGGTATCCGAGGTGAGGGTGAGGATCATGATCGGCGCGTCTGACGGGTTGGCTTTGCGGTAGGTCGGACGGCTCGGCATGCCGCTCGGCAGCAGGCTTTGCGCGGCGTTAATCGCCGCCTGCACGTCGCGGGCCGCGCCGTTGATATCGCGGTCAAAGTTGAACTCAAGAATGATGCGCGTACTGCCGAGCGAGCTGGAGGAGGTCATCTCATTGACCCCGGCAATCCGCCCCAAAGAGCGCTCCAGCGGCGTCGCCACCGAAGAGGCCATGGTCTCCGGCGACGCGCCGGGCAGCGAGGCGCTGATCATGATGACCGGGAAATCCACCTGCGGCAGCGGCGCCACCGGCAGCAGGCGGAAACCGAGGATGCCGCACAGGGTAATGGCGAGCGAAATCAGAATCGTCGCCACCGGACGGTAAATGAAGAGGGCGAAAAACTTCACCTACGCCTCCTCCTCACGCCGCGGGAACCGGCTCTTCATATACAGCGACAGCCGGTCGAACAGCAGATAGATAACCGGAGTCGTGAACAGCGTCAGCACCTGGCTGAGCATCAGACCGCCGACCATGCCAATCCCCAGCGGACGCCGCAGCTCCGCGCCGACGCCGGTACTGAGCATCAGCGGCAGCGCGCCCAGCAGGGCGGCGAGGGTGGTCATCAGGATCGGACGGAAGCGCAGCAGGCAGGCCTGGTAGATCGCCTCGCGCGGCGGCATGCCCTGCTCGCGTTCGGCGGCCAGCGCGAAGTCGATCATCATGATGGCGTTTTTCTTGACGATGCCGATCAACAGAATGATGCCGATAATCGCGATAACGTCCAGTTCGCTCCCCGCCAGCCATAGCGCCAGCAGCGCGCCGACGCCCGCCGTCGGCAGGGTGGAGAGAATCGTTATCGGATGAATAAAGCTTTCATACAGCACCCCGAGGACGATATACATCGCCACCACCGCGGCAACCACCAGCCAGACGGTGCTGCCGAGCGCCGACTGGAAGGCCAGAGAGCTGCCCTGGAACTGAGTACGGATATCGCTCGGGAACGCCAGCGCCTGTTCGGCGCCAAGAATCGCTTCGACCGCATCGCCCAGCGAATAGTTGTCCGGCACGTTAAACGAGATGGTGGTAACCGGGAACTGATCGAGATGGTTTATGGATAGCGGGGCAAAGCGCTCCTCGACGCTGGCGATGGATTTCAGCGGCACAATCCCGCCGTCGCTGCTGGTCAGGCGAATATTATCCAGCGCCACCAGCCCCGGCGTGGCCTGGGTATCATGCTCCAGCACCACGCGGTACTGATTCGCCTGGGTATAAATGGTGGAGATTAAGCGCTGACCGAAGGCGTTATACAGCGCGTTATCCACGTCCGCCATGCTGATGCCGAGACGGCTGGCGCTATCGCGATCAACGTTGATATACGCCGCCAGGCCCTTATCCTGCCAGTCGCTGCTGACGTCGGAGAGCTGCGGCAGCGCCTGCAGCCGGGCCAGCAGCTGCGGGACCCAGTTGCTGAGCGCGTCCAGCGAGTTGGCCTGCAGGGTGAACTGGTACTGGGTGCGGCTGACGGTGGTGTCAATGGTCAGATCCTGCGTCGGCTGGAGATAGAGCTCGACGCCGGGAATGCCGCTCACCGCGTTCTGCAGGCGGGCGATCACCGTCTGTACGCGATCGTCGCGCTCGTCCAGCGGCTTAAGGTTGATTTGCAGGCGGGCGCTGTTGAGCGCCGGGTTGGTACCGTCGACGCCGACGTAGGAGGTCAGGCTTTCCACCGCCGGATCGTTGAGTATCGCCGCCGACACCTGCTGCTGGCGCTCGGCCATGTTGGCGAACGACGCCGACTGCGGCGCCTGCAGCGTCCCCTGGATAATGCCGTTGTCCTGAATCGGGAAGAAGCCCTTCGGAATAAACACCCACAGCATAATCGACAGCACCAGCGTACCGAGGGCCACGCTCAGGGTCAGCCACGGATGATTCAGCACCCGGCTCAGCCAGCGGCCATAGACGGCGATCACCCGCTCAAAGAAACGCTCGCTGGCGCGCGAGAAGCGGTTCTGCTTGCGCAGCGACTCGTGGCTCAGCATGCGGGCGCACATCATCGGCGTCAGGGTCAGCGACACCACCGCGGAAATCAGGATCGCCACCGCCAGGGTAATGGCGAACTCGCGGAACAGACGGCCCACGATATCGCCCATAAACAGCAGCGGGATCAGCACCGCAATCAGCGAGAAGGTCAGCGAGATAATGGTAAAGCCAATCTCTCCGGCCCCTTTCAGGGCGGCGGCCAGCGGCTTTTCGCCTTTCTCGATATAGCGCGAGATGTTTTCAATCACCACGATGGCGTCATCGACCACAAAGCCGGTGGCGATGGTCAGGGCCATCAGCGTCAGGTTGTTAATCGAAAAATCGAGAAATACCATCACCGCAAAGGTGCCGACCAGCGATAGCGGTACGGCGATGCCGGGAATAATCGTCGCCGGGACGTTGCGCAGAAAGACGTAGATAATCATCACCACCAGGGCGATGGCCAGCATCAGCTCGAACTGGGTGTCGCTGACCGAGGCGCGGATATTGGTGGTGCGGTCGGAAAGCACCTGAACTTTAACCGATTTCGGCAGGCTTTCGGTGAGCTGCGGCAGCATCTGGCGGATGCTGTCGGCGGTCGAGATAATGTTGGCCCCCGGCTGGCGCTGGACGTTCATGACGATCGCCCGCTGATTGTTCGCCCATGCCCCAAGCCAGCTGTTTTCCGCGCCCTGTTCCACGGTGGCGACGTCGCCGAGGCGAATCGGCGCGCCGTTCTGATAAGCGATAATCAGCCGGCGGTAATCTTCCGCCGACTGCATCTGATCGTTGGCGGAGAGGGTCACCGCCCGCGATGGGCCGTCGAGGCTACCCTTCGCCGAGTTGACGTTGGCGCTGGTTATCGCGGTGCGCACCGTTTCGCTGGTCAGCCCGAGGGCGGCGATGGCCTGGGCGTTGAGCTTAACGCGTACCGCCGGGCGCTGGCCGCCCGCGAGGGTGACCAGCCCGACGCCGGAAACCTGGGAGATTTTCTGCGCCACGCGGGTCTCCACCATATCCTCGACCTGGGTCATCGGCACGGCGGAAGAGGTGACCGCAAGGGTCATAATCGGCGGATCGGCGGGGTTAACTTTGCTGTAGACCGGAGGGTTAGGCAGGTCAGAAGGCAGCAGGTTGGTGGCGGCGTTGATGGCTGCCTGTACTTCCTGTTCCGCGACGTCCAGCGGCAGCGTGAGCTGGAACTGGAGCGTGACCACCGACGCGCCGCCGGAGCTCTGGGAAGACATCTGCTTGAGGCCGGACATCTGGCCAAACTGGCGCTCCAGCGGGGCGGTCACCGACGAGGTCATCACGTCCGGGCTGGCGCCGGGATAGAGGGTTACCACCTGAATCGTCGGGTAGTCCACTTCCGGCAGCGCCGAAACCGGCAGGAAACGATAGCCGATAATCCCGGCCAGCATAATGGCCACCATTAACAGCGTCGTGGCGACCGGGCGCATGATAAACAGACGGGAAGGGCCACCCGTGCTGCTCGGCGGTAACACTTGCATCAGGAGCGCGCTCCTTTTTTACCGTACTCGCGGCTGGTGGCTTTTTCCGGCTCGGCGGCGGTTGCCGCATCGTGGGCTTCGACGACCTCAACTTTTGCGCCTTCGGTCAGACGGTCGATACCGTCGGTTACGACGCGATCGCCGGCGGAAAGCCCGGCGTTGATCACCACTTTCAGGCTGTCCTGAATACCCGGCGTGACGGTATGCTTGCTGACCTTGTTCTCATCGTTCAGTACCCAGACGAAATGGCCTTCGTTACCCATTTGCAGCGCGGCGGTTGGGATCACCACCGCGTTCTGCTCGGTATCGACCAGCATACGGGCGTTGACGAACTGATTCGGGAACAGGGCATCGTCCAGGTTAGTAAAGCGCGCTTTCAGCTTGATGGTGCCGGTGGTGGCGTCAATCTGGTTATCGAGGCTCAGCAGTGAGCCTTCGCTGATTTTCTGTTTATTGGTGCGGTCCCAGGCTTCGACAGCCAGCTTTTTCCCCGCCTTCTGCGCCTGTACCACCGTGGCGATTTGGTTTTCCGGCAGCGTAAAGACCACGTCGATCGGGTGGGTTTGCGTCAGCACCACAATCCCGGTGGTGTCGCCGCTGGCGATCTGGTTGCCGATATCCACCTGTTTTAAGCCGACCCGGCCGTCGATTGGCGCGGTGATGCGGCTCCAGTCCAGCTGCAGCTGGGCGCTGGCGACGGCGGCTTCGTCCGCTTTGATCGTACCCTGGGTTTCGCTGACCAGCGACTGCTGGGTGTCCAGTTCCTGCCGGGAAACCAGATTGGTTTTGACCAGCTGCTGGTAGCGCGCCAGATCGCGACGGGCGTTGGCGAGGGTCGCACGATCTTTGGCCAGCAGGCCTTCGGCCTGGGCGAGGGCGACTTTAAACTGGCTGGGGTCGATTTCCGCGAGCAGATCGCCCGCTTTGACCTGCTGGCCTTCGGTAAAGTGGATGGCCAGCAGCTGGCCGTCGACGCGGCTGCGGACGGTGACGGTATTCGCCGCCGTCACGGTGCCGAGGCCGGAAAGGTAGCGGGGTACCGCTTCGCTGGTGGCGGTGGCCGCCTGTACCGGCGCGAGGGCGGCGCCAAAACGACCGGGGCGTCCGCCTCCGGGGCCCTGCTGACGCGCGCCTGATGCCGTCGGCGCGCCGCTGTTTGCCGCTTCGCGACCCTGCCAGAACCAGTACGCGGTGCCCGCGACAATCGCGACCACCAGCACCGCAGCCCAACGGCTTTTATTGCTACCTTTCATTAATTTGCTATCTCATCCTGAAACGTTTCACGGAATGATACTAGTTTAGCCAGCGAACGCTGCTTAAAAATGGAGGAATTATGAAAAGACTGTCCAGATATGTCTGTAAAAAACGCTTTTCGCAGAGCCGGTTACGGTGAATAGTTAGGCGTAAAATTCGCTTAATGATTTTGCTTAGCCGGGCGATGAATCCGGTTAGTTATTGCCCGTCATCCGCTGTTTCTTAAGGGTCACAGCGGAATACGTCGAATCTGAACTGATATACAGCGTGAATAAGCGGCCCCGGAAAGTGATTCAGCCTGATTGGCGGCGGCATCTGTTTGATAATCAAATTCACTCACGATTTTGCCTTAAGCAATGCGACCACTACCAGAGGGTTCTTTATGCATTTTACCCAAGCTATCGCCCGTCTTCCGGCCGCCACCTGCGGCGCAGGACAAACTACCGCCCGGCTGGGCGCGCCGGATATCGCCACCACCACCCGCCAGTTTCTCGCCTATGTAGAAACCCTGCTGCAGCTTGGCCTGAAGGTCACCGTACTGCCCGCGGCGGCGGATTATCCTGATGCGCACTTTGTTGAAGATACCGCGGTGGTGATGCCGGAACTGGCGGTGATCACCCATCCGGGCGCGCCGAGCCGTCAGGGCGAGGTCGATACCATTGCGCCGGTGCTGGCGGGGTTCCGTCCGCTGGCGCGGATGAGCGAGCGCGGGCATATGGACGGCGGCGACGTGCTGTTAGTGGATAAGCAGTTTTTTATCGGCCTGACGGCGCGCACCGATGAGCAGGGGATCCGCGAGTTTGCCGCCGCCGTTGAGCCGTACGGCTATCAGGTCGCGGCGATTGAAGTGAGCGCCGGTCTGCATCTGAAATCGATCGTCAACTATGTGGGCCGCAATACGCTGCTGCTGACGGAAGGCTACGTTAACCATCCGGCGTTTAGCGGCTTCAACAGCATCGTGATCCCGGAAGAGGAGGCCTACGCCGGAAATACGCTGTGGATCAACGATACCTTAATTACGCCGCAGGGCTACCCCTATACCCTGGGCGAAATCAGCAAGCTGGGAATGCCTATCGTGCAGCTCGACACCAGCGAATTTAAGAAAATGGATGGCGGCCTGACCTGCCTCTCACTGCGTTTTTAATCACCGCGCCAACACCGGGGAGATCGAAATGAAAATACGCCTTGCCGCACTACTGGCCTGCATGGCGCTCAGCGCGCCGCTGGCCGCCCAGCAGTTTGACACCATCAGCTTTGGCGTCGATGGCGGCTATCCGCCGTTTGACGTGCTGGCGCCCAGCGGTGAAATTACCGGCTTTGATATTGATATCGCCAATGCGCTGTGCACCCAGCTAAAAGCCAAATGCGTTTTCGTGAAGCAGCCGTTCGAAAGCATGATTGCCGCCCTCAACGCGCATAAGTTCGATGCCATTATCGCTTCGCTCAATATTACCGATGAGCGTAAAAAGGAAGTGGATTTCACCGACCGCTACTACCGCAGCGCGGCGCAGCTGGTGGCGCGCAAAGGCAGCCCGCTGCTGCCTGACGTCGCCAGCCTGAAAGGCAAAACCGTCGGCGTCCAGACCGGCTCCACCCATGAAGCGTTTGCGAAGGCCAACTGGGCCAATCATGGCGTGAAAATTGTCGGTTACGCTAACCAGGATAACGTCTACCTCGACCTGCTCTCCGGGCGCATCGACGCCGCGTTGCAGGATAATATCCAGGCGGCGACCGGCTTTATTGATACCCCGCGCGGGCAGAAATTCGCCTTTGCCGGTCCGGTTATCCAGGACGGCGGCATCTCCTCCGACGTGGGGATTGCGGTGAATAAAGACAACCCGGCGCTGCGCGATGCGCTGAACGGCGCCATTAAGGCAATCCGCGCCGACGGCACCTACGACGCGATCCAGAAAAAATACTTTAGCTTTGATATTTATGGCAAATAAGTCGTGAAGATGCGGGCGCGGGTGATGGCCTGCGCCCCTTTACGACCTCCGCGGAAGGCTGAATATGGTCGCAGACTATTTACCCCTGTTGTTACGCGGCGCGGCGCTTTCGCTGTGCGTGATGCTCTCTTCATTACTGGTCGCTCTGCTGCTGGGGCTGATTAACTCGCTAATTAAGCTCTTCGGCCCGCCGTGGCTGCGCCTGTTTTCCACCGCCTACACCACGCTGGTACGCGGTATCCCGGAGCTGGTGATTATGCTGCTGCTGTTTTTCGGCGGCGAGATGCTGGTGAACCTGCTGCTGGGTCTGGTGGGGCTCGGGCCGGTGCGCTTCAATACCTTTATCTCCGGCGTGCTGGCGATCGGCTTTGTTTTCGGCGCCTATTACACCGAGACCTTTCGCGGCGCCTTTCTGACCGTCGATCGCGGGCAAACCGAAGCCGCGCAGGCCTACGGGATGCGGCCGTGGACGGTGTTCCGCCGGGTGATGCTGCCGCAGATGCTGAGCTTCGCGATCCCGGGCATCAACAACAACTGGCTGGGGCTGATGAAAGCATCGGCGCTGGTGTCGATCCTGGGCCTTGAGGATATGGTATGGCTGGCCGAACAGGCCGGGCGCGCCACGCAAAAGCCGTTCCTCTTCTATTTTCTGGTCTCGCTGATTTACATGGTGATTACCGCACTCTCCAGCTGGCTGTTCAGCCGCCTGGCGAAGCGTTACGCGCTGCGCTCTTCCACGGCGGGGACGGCCTTATGAATCTGCAAACCTTTCTCGATGCGATCCCGAGCTTTTTGTGGAGCGACGGCAACGGCGCCGCCAGCGGGCTGGCGGTAACGGCGGAGCTGTTTTTGCTCTCCATCTTTCCCGGGATGGCGCTGGCGATAGCGATGGCGGTGGGGCAGGTGTACGGCCCGCGCGCGCTGGCGCTGCCCATCCGTGGTTTTACGTATTTTTTCCGCAGCACGCCGCTCTATCTCCAGCTGATGCTGATTTACTACGGCCTGTCGCAGTTCGATATCGTGCAGACGGGCTGGATGAACGACCAGCCGTTCTGGCTGCTGTTCCGCGATGCGACCTTCTGTGCCACGCTGGCGCTGGTCCTCAACACTGCCGCGTACGTCGCGGAGCTGCTGGCGGGGATGATGGTGACCTTTCCGCGCCAGGAGTGGGTCGCCGGGGAAGCCTACGGGATGGGGAAATGGCAGATTATTCGTCGTCTGGTGCTGCCTGCGACGCTCAGACGCGGGATCCCGGCGCTGAATAATGAAATGGTCTTTTTACTGCACGCCACGTCGCTGGCCAGCACCGTCACCCTGCTGGATATTACCGGCGTGGCCCGCGCGTTCTACGCCATGACCTATTCGCCGTTTATTCCGTTTCTGATGGCCGCGGCGCTGTATCTGCTCTGCACCTTTATGCTGATTTTCGCCTTTTCCCGCGCCGAGCGGCGCTGGCTGGCGTTTATCCGGCGCGGCTAGTCAGGAGCGCTTAATGGCCTGCAGTTCGGTCAGGGTGACGATTTTATCGACGTGAAACTTTTTACTGGTCAGCCAGCTATCCGCCAGCTGGCAGTAGTGCGCCATGCTGCGGCAGCCGATGCGTACCAGAAAGTCGAAGCTGCCGCTGACCAGCCAGCAGTCCAGCACTTCGGGCGTCTGGCGCATCTCCTGTTCAAACACCGGCTGCGAGCGCCCGTGGTCGGCCAGCGCGATTTGCGCCTGTACCACAAACGCGTGCTCCGGCTCGGGCAGTTCTACAATGGCGCTGTAGCCGCGAATAATGCCGTCGCGCTCGAGGCCGCGCACCCGCTCCAGGCATGGACGGGCGGTGAGGTTTACCTGCTCCGAGAGCTTCTGATAAGAAATGCGGCCATCCCGGCGCAGAATTTCAAGGATCTTATGATCGATACGGTCAAGCCGGGCTTTCTTTTCCACAACCAGGACGTCCAATGAAAATTAAACACTATACATTACCTGAACATGCACTCGGTGGGCAGCGGCAATTAAGCCATTTTCATTTCGGCGCGCCCGGCACGGGAGAGAAGGTCTATCTGCAGGCGGGGCTGCACGCCGATGAAATCCCGGGCATGCTGGTTCTGCATTATCTTAAAAGATTACTCAGCCAGGCGGAACGGCGCGGCGAACTGCGCGGCGAAATCATTCTTGTGCCGGTAGCCAACCCGCCGGGGCTGGCCCAGGTGCTGCTCAGCAGCGGTATTGGCCGTTTCGATCTGGCGAGCGGGCGCAATTTTAACCGCGATTTTCCCGATCTGGCGGCGCTGGCGCAGGCCGGTTTACCGGCGGATTTGCCCGGTACGCGCCCCGAGTATCTGCAGCGGGTGCGCGCGGCCCAATCGCCAGCACCATCGCAAACATCGTCAGGGTGTTAATGCTGTACCC
>OGYT01001691.1_pt1 | contig 13558 bp, 10 predicted proteins | sample 1576631 | NCBI WGS metagenome assembly OGYT01 (sample SAMEA3541588, study PRJEB24748) | human gut metagenome | biome: human gut; feature: human-associated habitat; material: faeces | place: China | collected 2012
TTTTTCAAGGAAACGATGGGCTCCGATAATCAGCATCCGTCCTCCGCACCCCGCGAGCCGGCGGCTTCCCCGCTCGCGGCGGACGACGGCGACTCGATCCGGAGCAGCCTGTGCCTGCCGCTGGAGCGCCGTACCCGGGTGTTCCTCGGCATCGACATCGGTTCCATCTCCACCAATATCGTGCTCATGGATGAAAACCGTGAGGTCGTGGCGAAGTACTACCTCATGACCGCCAGCCGTCCCATCGAGGCGGTGCGGACGGGGTTCCGGGATATCCTTGAACGGTACGGGGAGCTTGCGGACGTGCAGGCCGTGGGCGTGACCGGTTCGGGGCGCCACCTCATCGGGGATCTGGCCGGGGCGGACGTGGTGGTCAACGAGATCACGGCCCATGCCACGGCTTCGGCGTTCATCTGCCCGGAGGTGGACACTATTTTCGAGATCGGAGGGCAGGATTCCAAGTACGTGCGGCTGGAGAACGGCCTCGTCAAGGATTTCACTATGAACAAGGCCTGCGCCGCCGGGACGGGCAGCTTCCTTGAAGAACAGGCGGAAAAGCTCGGCATCAGCATCAAGCGGGATTTCGCGCGTCTGGCCCTTGCCGCTGAGCACCCCGTGGACTGCGGCGAGCAGTGTACCGTTTGCGTATCTCGTTCCAGATCTTATCGCAACGCTTCGCCACTTCCTGATCGTTACCGGTTTTACGCGCCTGGATACAGGCCTGGTAATCCATCACGCGGACGTTCTCCTGCGTCGCGAACTGCTCATGCGCTTTCTCTTTCTTCAGCACGTTCAGCACGCTCTGACAGGCTTGAATTTTCTCCGGCGATCCTTCCGCAGTATTTATGCAGGCGCTATACGCCTCCTTCAGACGGGAGTCCTCTTTCGGCGCCTGATTCTGAGCACACGCCACCAGCCCTGATGCCAGCAACGCGACGATTACGATTTTTTTCATCATGTGCAGTCTCCATACCGGCGGGACTCAGCCCGCCGGTGCGTTCATCAGAAGATGGTGAATGGGGCAATAACCATGAATTTCACGTCACGTTCATCCTGGAAGATGTTGCCGTAACCGCCCGCATAGCTCGGGATATCGGAGTGGTTGTCATACTGAGTGAAGTGCAGTTTGAACATCGTGCCTTTCGCGCGGCCATCCTGCAGGGTATAGATAGCATCGAGGCTGTAGGAAGACTCTTTCAGGCGATAGTTAGGATCGTAGTATGCGTCCGGCGTGGCCATATCGGCAGGTTTTGCGTCCCAGGCGTAAGCGTAAGAGGCACCCACGGCCCAGCCCGGCAGATTCCAGTTTTTCAGGTCATACATTGCGCCAAAGAAGACCGCTTTCTCGCCGTCGGCGTTGAAGTCAGAGCGGTTATCCCACCAGATATCAAGACGACCGTTGGAGGAGGCGTAGGTCGGGGTCATACGCTGCAGGAAGTAGCCCTGCTGCCCTTCCGCCTTCACCCATGTGCCTTCCAGACGTAAATCAACCTGACCGACCTTGTAGCCGAAGGTTAACGCCTGCAGCCACGCGGTGCCGTCATAAATGTCGTTGACGCCACCGTTGCTGACCTTGTCGCGCGTACCGTAGAACTGGTAGCTGGTGCTCAGCGGGCTACCCGCGACATCGAATTTATAGCTGGCCTTGGCAAAATACTGATCGACATAGCCTTGTGCCTGACCGAATGCCGCTTCAAGCACCAGATCGTTTTTGAAGTCGTACTTCGCGCCCAGCGAGTGCAGGTAATCGACTTTGGTTTTTTTATCGTTCTGGTAGAACTTGTCCATTTCAATGTGCCACGGCGCTTTGTACTCGTTGGTCCACATATAGGAGAAGCTCAACGCCCCCGCGTCACCGTAGTCAAAATTCGCCCCGGCCTCCGCACCCTGATAGGTACCCGGCATAAAGCTCCAGTGCGGCGCTAACAGAGTCTGACCGGTTGGCTGAATATAACCACCGCGCGCCCAAACCGGACCGTATTTAAATTTTGCAGCGGCTTTATAAAGGCTGATACCGCTCTTATCCCCGGACCAGTCTTCTTTATAGGCTTTGTTGCTGGAGGAGAAGGCAATTTCGTTCGGGTGGGCGCTGTCACCGTTTTCCGCCATTTCAATCGCGGTAAACGCAGCAATATCCAGACCGAACATATCCGCGGCATAGCCTGACTGGAAGTCCAGGTTGGCGTTCCAGGTGGAGTGAGAAAGGTTAGTTTTGTATTTGTCTTCGGTGACGTCTTTACGGTCACGTTCACGCTGCCAGTAATAAATACCGCCCGTGAGGGTAGAATCGTCGATGAAGCCTGCCGCTTTCGCCTCTGGTGTCACCACCAGGCCCGACATTGCTGTCACACCGGCAATAGCCAGCGCCAGCGCACTACGTTTGCCACTGAACGTACGCATAGATTATTCCTCTTTGACGAATTAAAACGCCTGAAGCGGCGTAAATAAAAAAGACCAAATGGTCAGGGGTAGTTTTAAATACCCTCGAATTAACTACCGTCTTTAGGTTATTTTTCGCGACGCGAATTATCAATGCTTTTTAGCGGGCAAAAGTCAGGATTATGACGAAGTGCACATAATTGGTAGTGATTTGTAACATTCGCAGAGAGGCGAGCAATGGCGGGGAATTATCAGGTATTTCAGTGGCTAGACATGGATTATCTTTCCTTTTTTATCACCTTTTTGTTTTTCGTAATGACACAAACTTTTTTTAAAAAAATAAGTAGCACCTCATTGACCTGATATTTTTATCACACCTTTTTAGGCCCTGTCTTAATACCCTGATCGTTAAATAAAAAAACGCCGCATGGTGCGGCGTTTGTCTCTCATTGACCAGACCAGCAATATTATTCGCCGATCTTCGTCCAGGTATCACGCAGACCTACGGTACGGTTGAATACCGATTTTTCCGCCGTGCTGTAACGGCTGTCCAGGCAGAAGTAACCTTCACGTTCGAACTGGAACGCTTTGCCCGCTTCAGCGGCTTTCAGAGAAGGCTCCGCATAACCCTGCTTGATCACCAGAGATTCCGGGTTGATGGTCGCCAGGAAGTCTTCCGCTGCACCTGGGTTAGGCACGCTGAACAGGCGATCGTACAGGCGAATTTCTACCGGCAGCGCGTGAGAAGCGCTCACCCAGTGAATAACGCCCTTCACCTTGCGGCCGTCTGCAGGATCTTTGCTCAGCGTTTCAGCGTCATATGAACAGAAGATGGTAGTGATATTCCCTTCTGCATCTTTCTCTACGCGCTCGGCTTTGATGACGTAGGCGTTACGCAGACGCACTTCTTTGCCCAGCACCAGACGTTTGTACTGCTTGTTGGCTTCTTCGCGGAAGTCAGCGCGGTCAATCCAGATCTCGCCGCTGAACGGCACGTCACGGCTTCCCATTTCCGGTTTGTTCGGATGGTTAGGCATGGAGACCAGCTCGCTTTCACCCTGCGGATAGTTTTCGATAACCAGTTTCACCGGATCGATAACCGCCATCGCGCGCGGAGCGTTTTCGTTGAGATCTTCGCGAATGCAGGATTCCAGGGAGGCCATTTCGATGGTGTTATCCTGCTTGGTCACGCCGATACGTTTGCAGAACTCACGAATAGAGGCGGCAGTGTAACCACGACGACGCAGACCCGAGATGGTTGGCATACGCGGGTCATCCCAGCCCTCAACGTGCTTGTCGGTCACCAGCAGGTTCAGCTTACGCTTGGACATCACGGTGTATTCCAGGTTCAGACGAGAGAACTCGTACTGGCGCGGATGCACAGGAATGGTGATGTTATCCAGAACCCAGTCGTACAGACGACGGTTGTCCTGGAACTCCAGCGTACACAGAGAGTGCGTAATGCCTTCCAGCGCATCGCTGATGCAGTGGGTAAAGTCGTACATCGGATAGATGCACCACTTGTTGCCGGTCTGATGGTGTTCCGCAAACTTAATGCGGTACAGCACCGGATCGCGCATCACGATGAACGGAGACGCCATGTCGATTTTGGCACGCAGGCACGCTTTGCCTTCTTCGAAGCCGCCGGCACGCATTTTTTCAAACAGCGCCAGGTTCTCTTCCACGCTGCGATCGCGGAACGGGCTGTTTTTGCCCGGCGCGGTCAGCGTACCGCGATATTCACGGATTTCATCAGCAGACAGTTCGTCAACATACGCCAGACCCTTGTTGATCAGTTCAACCGCGTAGGCGTACAGCTGATCAAAATAGTCAGAGGAGTAGCAGATATCGCCAGACCAGTTGAAGCCCAGCCATTGCACGTCATTCTTGATGGACTCAACGTATTCGATGTCTTCTTTTACTGGGTTGGTGTCATCGAAACGCAGGTTGCACTGTCCCTGGTAGTCTTGCGCAATGCCAAAGTTCAGGCAGATGGACTTCGCATGCCCGATATGCAGGTAGCCGTTCGGCTCCGGCGGGAAGCGGGTATGAACTGTGGTGTGCTTACCACTGGCCAGATCTTCATCGATGATCTGACGAATAAAGTTACTCGGGCGGGCTTCTGCCTCACTCATCGTGGATTCCTCAAAGCGTAAACAACGTATAACGGCATATGATCTTATAAGCCGGACGTAGTGACAACCCTTAAAACGTCTCTGAAGAAAATAATGGGGGCTTTTGCTGCAAAAAAAAGCGGCGGAGGATAATCCCCCGCCGCTTAAGGCATGACTCTACTCAGGAGCGATTACTTGCCTTTAATCTCATACAGCGGCGTTTGCCCCGCAACAACCTGACCTTTCGCCTGAATGACCAGGCCACTGAAGTCGTCGATGTTGCTGCAAACGACCGGGCTTATCATGGAGCGCGCGTTGGCGTTCAGGAAGTCCAGATCCATTTCCAGAATCGGCTGCCCGGCCACCACTTCATCGCCCTCTTCCACCAGGCGAGTAAAGCCCTGACCGTTCAGCGCAACGGTATCGATACCCATGTGGACAACGATCTCCGCGCCATTTTCGGTTTCGAGGCAGAACGCGTGGTTGGTGTTGAAGATTTTCACGATGGTACCGGCCGCCGGAGACACAACGATTTTTTCCGTTGGTTTCACCGCCACACCGTCACCCACCGCTTTGCTGGCGAAGGCTTCGTCAGGCACCTGCTCAATCGCAACCACTTCACCTGTTACCGGTGAAACCAGCGCGGCTACCGTTTTAGCGTTCGGTACCGCCTGCGGTTTTGCAGCCGCTGGCGCGGCGGCAGGGGCGGCAGAAGCTTCTGCTGCGGCTACCGGACCGGTGGTTTTCATGGCGTTAGCAATTTTCTCTGCCACAAAGCCAACGATAATCTGCACGCTGGTTTTGTTCAGGCGAATAACACCGGAAGCACCCAGACGTTTAGCCAGCGCTTCGTTCACCAGGGAAGAGTCTTTGACGTTCAGACGCAGACGAGTGATACAGGCGTCGATACCGGTCAGGTTGTCAGAACCGCCGACAGCGGCGATGTACTGACGCGCCAGGCCTGAAACGTCCTGATCCTGAGCACCGCTCACGTTCACATCCTGACCATCCGCTTCGCTACCGGCCACGGCCAGTTCACGACCCGGGGTCATCAGGTTGAATTTGGTGATAGTGAAACGGAACACCATGTAGTAGATCGCGAAGAACACCAGACCTTGCGGGATCAGCATCCACCAGTGGGTCGCCAGCGGGTTACGGGACGACAGCACCATATCCACCAGACCGGCGCTGAAGCCGAAACCGGCAATCCAGTGCATGCTGGCAGCGATGAACACGGAGATACCGGTCAGCACGGCGTGGATCACATACAGAACCGGCGCCACGAACATGAAGGAGAACTCCAGCGGCTCGGTGATACCGGTGAAGAAGGCCGCGAATGCCCCCGCCATCATGATACCCAGCACTTTCGCTTTGTTCTCTGGACGCGCGCAGTGGTAGATAGCCAGCGCAGCACCCGGCAGACCAAACATCATGATCGGGAAGAAGCCCGCCTGGTAACGGCCGGTGATACCGACAACCGCTTTACCTGCTTCGATGGACTGTGCGCCACCCAGGAAGTTAGGGATATCGTTAATACCGGCAACGTCGAACCAGAATACGGAGTTCAGCGCGTGGTGCAGACCGACCGGGATCAGCAGACGGTTGAAGAACGCGTACACGCCCGCACCGACAGAACCCAGTTTCTGGATGTGCTCACCGAAGTTCACCAGACCGTCGAAGATCATCGGCCAGACGTACATCATGATGAACGCGACAACGATCATCACAAACGAGGTCAGGATAGGAACCAGGCGGCGACCGCTAAAGAAGGAGAGCGCTTTCGGCAGCTCTACGCTGCTGAAGCGGTTATACAGTTCGGCGGAGATGATACCCACAAGGATACCGACAAACTGGTTGCTGATCTTACCGAACGCCGCCGGAACCTGGTCCGCCGGAATTTTTTGGATCATGGCCACCGCTGCAGGCGAGCAGAGGGTGGTTAACACGAGGAAACCGACAAAACCGGTCAGCGCAGCGGCACCGTCTTTGTCTTTGGACATACCGTAAGCCACACCAATCGCGAACAACACGGACATGTTGTCGATAATGGCGGAACCTGACTTGATAAAGAACGCCGCCAGCGCGCTGGTATTACCCCAGCCGTTGGGGTCGATCCAGTAGCCGACACCCATCAGGATGGCTGCGGCAGGCAGCGTGGCGACCGGCACCATAAGCGCGCGGCCAACCTTTTGTAAATAACCTAGAATACTCACTTTCTTCCCCCTATGAGACCCCGTTTAAGGCATGTTCTCAGCTCTGTTTTTTATTGTGTCACGAACTATAGATACAGTTGATGCTTCACTGGCATTGTGAGTGTGTGAAAAATTAATTCGTATCGCAAATTAAACGCGTACTTTTTGTGATTTTTGTCACCAAATATCGTTATTTACCCTCCCTTATACTGGCTAACAGCGAAAACTTATTTTATCATTCAAAAAATCAAGGCGGATTGATCCGGCCTGAAAGTTTCCAGGTTACGCTTAAGTATCAGGTTCCGATAGCCATCCGCCCACTCTTCTACTTTAACTCTTGAGGTGAACAATGAGACTGATTCCCCTGGCAACTGCTGAACAAGTCGGTAAATGGGCCGCTCGCCATATCGTTAACCGCATTAACGCCTTTAAACCGACCGCCGATCGTCCTTTCGTTCTTGGACTTCCGACAGGCGGCACGCCGCTGACCGCCTATAAGGCGCTGGTTGAGATGCATAAAGCAGGCCAGGTTAGCTTCAAACATGTTGTAACCTTCAATATGGATGAATACGTTGGCTTACCGAAAGACCACCCGGAAAGCTACCATAGCTTTATGCACCGCAATTTCTTTGATCACGTTGATATTCCATCTGAAAATATTAACCTGCTGAATGGAAACGCGCCTGATATTGACGCAGAATGCCGTCAGTATGAAGAAAAAATCCGTTCTTACGGTAAGATCCACCTGTTCATGGGTGGCGTGGGCAACGATGGTCATATCGCGTTCAACGAACCGGCGTCATCTCTGGCTTCCCGCACCCGTATTAAAACGCTGACCCATGACACGCGCGTGGCAAACTCCCGCTTCTTTGACGGCGATGTTAACCAGGTTCCAAAATACGCCCTGACCGTTGGCGTAGGCACCCTGCTGGATGCCGAAGAAGTGATGATTCTGGTGCTGGGCGGCGTGAAAGCGCAAGCGCTCCAGGCTGCCGTTGAAGGCAACGTAAACCATATGTGGACCATCAGCTGCCTGCAGCTGCATCCGAAATCAGTCATCGTCTGTGACGAACCGTCCACGATGGAGCTGAAGGTTAAAACGCTGAAATACTTCAACGAGTTAGAAGCTGAGAACATCAAAGGTCTGTAATTGAATAACCGCCTCTTCACCAAGAGGCGGCCGCTTTTTTTAACCGGGGGTCGTTATGTACGCTTTAACCCACGGTCGGATTTATACCGGCCATGAAATTCTGGATGACCATGCGATTGTTATCGCTGATGGCCTGATTGAACGTGTTTGCCCGCTGGCAGAACTGCCGCCGGAGATTGAACAGCGCTCACTCAATGGAGCAGTAATCTCCCCCGGTTTCATCGACGTACAGCTCAACGGCTGCGGCGGTGTGCAATTCAATGACACCGCGGATGCGGTGACGGTCGAAACGCTGGAGATCATGCAGAAAGCCAACGAGAAATCGGGCTGCACCAGCTATCTGCCAACGCTCATCACCAGCAGTGATGACCTCATGAAGCAGGGTATCCGCGTGATGCGCGAATACCTGGCCAAACACCCTAACCAGGCGCTGGGTCTGCACCTTGAAGGGCCATGGCTGAATATGGTCAAGAAAGGAACGCATAACCCGAATTACGTGCGTAAACCTGATGCGGAACTGGTTGACTACATGTGTGCGAACGCCGATGTGATCGTCAAAGTGACGCTGGCGCCTGAAATGACGGGTACGGATGTCATCAGCAAACTGGCTGGTGCCGGGATTATCGTTTCAGCAGGTCACTCAAACGCGACGCTGAAAGAAGCGAAAGCCGGTTTCCGCGCGGGGATTACCTTCGCAACGCACCTATACAACGCCATGCCGTATATCACAGGCCGTGAACCGGGTCTGGTCGGGGCGATTCTGGATGAGCCAGACGTCTACTGCGGCATTATTGCTGACGGCATGCACGTCGATTACACCAACATCCGCAACGCTAAGCGGCTGAAAGGTGACAAGCTTTGTCTGGTGACGGATGCCACCGCACCGGCAGGTGCAAATATTGAGCAGTTCATTTTTGCCGGTAAAACAATATACTACCGCAATGGACTGTGTGTGGATGAAAACGGTACGCTGAGCGGTTCCTCTTTGACCATGATTGAAGGGGTGCGTAACCTGGTTGAACATTGCGGGATTGCGCTTGATGAAGTCCTGCGTATGGCAACCCTTTATCCGGCTCGCGCAATGGGCGTGGATAAACAGCTTGGCGGAATTGCACCAGGTATGGTTGCAAACCTGACGGCATTCACACACGATTATAAAATTATTAAGACCATCGTTAATGGTAACGAGGTCGTCACTGAGTAAGTAAAAGTATGACACCTGGCGGACAAGCTCAAATCGGTAATGTCGATCTCGTTAAACAACTTAACAGTGCGGCGGTATACCGCCTGATTGACCAGCACGGACCAATCTCGCGAATTCAGATAGCCGAACAAAGCCAGCTTGCTCCCGCCAGCGTGACAAAAATTACCCGTCAGCTCATTGAGCGCGGTCTGATCAAAGAAGTCGATCAGCAGGCCTCCACCGGGGGCCGCCGCGCCATCTCCATTATTACCGAAACCCGCAATTTTCAGGCCATTGGCGTCCGTCTGGGCCGTCATGACACCACGCTCACGCTGTACGATCTGAGCAGTAAAGCCATTGCGGAAGAGCACTACCCTCTTCCGGAGCGCACCCAGGAGACGCTGGAGCATGCGCTGCTGAATACCATCGCGCAGTTTATTGAAAGCTGTCAGCGCAAGATCCGCGAACTCATCGCCATCTCCGTGATTCTGCCCGGCCTGGTCGACCCCGAAAGCGGCGTTATCCGCTATATGCCGCACATTCAGGTTGAAAACTGGGGACTGGTCGACGCGCTGGAAAAGCGTTTTAAAGTGACCTGCTTTGTGGGCCACGACATTCGCTCGCTGGCGCTGGCAGAGCACTACTTTGGTGCGAGCCAGGACTGCGAAGACTCTATTCTGGTGCGCGTTCACCGCGGAACGGGCGCCGGTATTATCTCTAACGGCCGTATTTTTATTGGTCGCAACGGTAACGTCGGCGAGATTGGCCACATTCAGGTTGAGCCTCTCGGGGAGCGCTGCCACTGCGGCAACTTCGGCTGTCTTGAAACGATTGCCGCCAACACGGCCATCGAGCAGCGCGTTCGCCATCTCCTTGAACAGGGTTACCAAAGCCGCGTCACGCTGGACGATTGCAAAATTGGCACCATCTGCAAAGCCGCCAATAAGGGTGACGCACTGGCCTGCGAAGTGATCGAGCAGGTAGGCCGTCATCTGGGGAAAACCATCGCCATCGCCATTAACCTGTTTAACCCACAAAAAGTGGTGATCGCCGGTGAAATTGTGGAGGCGGAAAAGGTGCTGCTCCCCGCCATTGAAGGCTGTATTAACACCCAGGCGCTGAAAGCATTCCGCCAGAACCTCCCGGTGGTTCGTTCAAAGCTTGACCATCGCTCGGCGATCGGCGCGTTCGCGCTGGTCAAACGCGCCATGCTCAACGGAATTCTGCTGCAGCATTTGCTGGAAAGTTGATCGGACCTTATAGTAACGCCTTCTTTTTTTGATGTCGGACTGTCCATGACCATTAAGAATGTAATTTGTGATATCGACGGCGTGCTGATGCACGACAACGTTGCCGTGCCGGGTGCTGCGGAGTTTCTTCACCGCATCATCGACAAAGGAATGCCTCTGGTTCTGCTCACGAACTACCCTTCCCAAACCGGTCAGGATCTGGCTAACCGCTTTGCCACGGCGGGCGTCGACGTTCCGGACAGCGTGTTTTATACCTCGGCAATGGCCACGGCGGACTTTCTTAAGCGTCAGGAAGGGAAAAAAGCCTACGTGGTGGGTGAAGGTGCACTGATACACGAGCTGTACAAAGCTGGCTTTACCATCACTGACGTGAACCCGGACTTTGTGATTGTCGGCGAAACGCGCTCCTTTAACTGGGAGATGATGCATAAGGCAGCATACTTTGTCGCCAGCGGCGCGCGCTTTATCGCTACCAACCCGGATACGCACGGCCGTGGTTTTTATCCGGCCTGCGGCGCGCTGTGCGCCGGTATCGAAAAAATCTCAGGTCGTCAGCCGTTTGTGGTCGGTAAACCGAGCCCGTGGATCATTCGTGCCGCGCTCAACAAGATGCAGGCCCACTCTGAAGAAACCGTTATTGTCGGCGACAACCTGCGCACCGATATTCTGGCCGGATTTCAGGCGGGTCTGGAGACGATTCTGGTCCTCTCCGGCGTCTCTCAACTTGATGACATTGATTCGATGCCGTTCCGGCCAAGCTGGATTTACCCCTCCGTCGATGAAATCGACATCATCTGATACCGAACCACGCCGCAGGGCGTGGTTTTTCATTTATAGCCTACACAAACAGAACACCATCTAACAAAAAACACGTTTTATTGCACAATCATCAATAAAATAATCCATGACGTACTCTTTTTTCACTATTCCGCAATCACTGTTGCACTATTTCCGTTTTCACCCGTAAAACGCTTGCGCGCCCTGCCCCTTTGCGGCATTTTCATAAGCAAGCAACATTACAAAGCAACAGGGTTAACGGAGAAGGTTATGTGTTCAATTTTTGGCGTACTGGATATTAAAACTGACGCGGGCGAACTGCGTAAAAAGGCACTCGAACTGTCCCGCCTGATGCGCCACCGCGGTCCGGACTGGTCAGGCGTTTACGCCAGTGACAAAGCGATTCTGGCTCACGAACGTCTGTCTATTGTTGACGTCAACGCCGGTGCACAGCCGCTGTATAACGAGAAAAAAACGCACGCGCTGGCTGTCAACGGTGAAATCTACAACCACCAGGCGCTGCGCGCCGAATACGGCGACCGCTACGCGTTCCAGACCGGTTCTGACTGTGAAGTGATCCTGGCGCTGTATCAGGAGAAAGGGCCCGAGTTCCTGGACGACCTGCAGGGCATGTTTGCCTTCGCCCTGTACGACAGCGAAAAAGACGCTTACCTCATTGGCCGTGACCATATCGGCATTATCCCGCTGTACATGGGCCACGATGAGCACGGCAACCTCTACGTCGCCTCTGAAATGAAAGCCCTGGTGCCGGTATGCCGCACCATTAAAGAGTTCCCGGCGGGCAGCTATCTGTGGAGCAAAGACGGCGAGATCCGCTCCTATTACCAGCGCGACTGGTTCGACTATGATGCGGTGAAAGACAACGTCACGGACAAAGCCGAGCTGCGTCAGGCCCTGGAAGATTCCGTGAAAAGCCACCTGATGTCCGACGTGCCGTACGGCGTGCTCCTCTCCGGCGGTCTGGACTCCTCCGTGATCTCCGCGATCACCAAGAAATTCGCGGCCCGTCGCGTGGAAGATCAGGAGCGCTCAGAAGCCTGGTGGCCACAGCTGCACTCTTTTGCCGTTGGCCTGGAAGGCGCACCTGACCTGAAAGCCGCGCAGGAAGTGGCGAACCACCTCGGCACCGTGCACCATGAGATTCACTTCACCGTGCAGGAAGGTCTGGATGCGATCCGCGATGTGATCTATCACATTGAAACCTATGACGTAACCACTATCCGCGCCTCAACGCCGATGTACCTGATGTCGCGTAAGATCAAAGCGATGGGCATCAAGATGGTGCTCTCCGGTGAAGGGTCTGACGAAGTGTTTGGCGGCTACCTGTACTTCCACAAGGCGCCAAACGCCAAAGAGCTGCACGAAGAGACCGTGCGCAAGCTGCAGGCGCTGCACATGTTCGACTGTGCGCGTGCCAACAAAGCGATGTCGGCCTGGGGCGTGGAAGCGCGCGTGCCGTTCCTCGATAAGAAATTCCTCGACGTGGCGATGCGCATCAACCCGCAGGACAAGATGTGCGGCAACGGCAAAATGGAAAAACATATCCTGCGTGAATGTTTTGAATCCTACCTGCCGGCGAGCGTGGCATGGCGTCAGAAAGAGCAGTTCTCTGATGGCGTAGGCTATAGCTGGATCGACACCCTGAAAGAGGTCGCGGCGAAACAGGTTTCTGACCAACAGCTGGAAACCGCGAGCTTCCGCTTCCCGTACAACACGCCGGGCTCGAAAGAGGCCTATCTGTATCGTGAAATTTTTGAAGAGCTGTTCCCGGTACCGAGCGCCGCGGAGTGCGTACCGGGTGGCCCGTCCGTCGCCTGCTCTTCTGCCAAAGCGATTGAATGGGATGAATCTTTCAAATCCATGAACGATCCGTCAGGACGCGCGGTAGGCGTTCACCAGTCAGCCTACAAATAATCACTCAGATCGCAATCAGGCCCCTCAGGGGCCTGATTTTTTTGCCTCACATTTCACCGCCTAAATCTGATTAATAACCAATAATTGCCGAATATTCGGTCACGCTGTTCGCAACCTAACCAAACAGTCACATTCCGGCTATTTTCGTTGAAAAAGGTGTTGACGCTGCAAGGGTCTATACGCATAATGCGCCCCGCAACGCCGATAAGGTAACGCGAAAAAAGATGGCTACGTAGCTCAGTTGGTTAGAGCACATCACTCATAATGATGGGGTCACAGGTTCGAATCCCGTCGTAGCCACCATCTTTTTTGCGGGAGTGGCGAAATTGGTAGACGCACCAGATTTAGGTTCTGGCGCCGCAAGGTGTGCGAGTTCAAGTCTCGCCTCCCGCACCATTCACCAGAAAGCGTTGTACGGATGGGGTATCGCCAAGCGGTAAGGCACCGGTTTTTGATACCGGCATTCCCTGGTTCGAATCCAGGTACCCCAGCCATATTTCTTCGATTTTGCGGTTCTCCGCGGTATTGGGGTATCGCCAAGCGGTAAGGCACCGGTTTTTGATACCGGCATTCCCTGG
>OGYT01001692.1_pt1 | contig 13552 bp, 13 predicted proteins | sample 1576631 | NCBI WGS metagenome assembly OGYT01 (sample SAMEA3541588, study PRJEB24748) | human gut metagenome | biome: human gut; feature: human-associated habitat; material: faeces | place: China | collected 2012
GCAAAGATCTGGATTTTATATCGGTTATACTATACGGCATTTTTGGACGCTAACCAGTTTTTTATATTGTACCACTATCCACTCTAACTTCAATTCCCGTTATACTACACGCTGCATCTGAAAGCAAGAATGCAACGGTTTCAGCAACAGATGCTACAGAAGTAGCTTTCTTCAACGAGGTACGTTGATAAATACGTTTTTTTTGTTCTTCGCTCAAGGTAGCACTCATTGCCGTTTCCATAAATCCCGGTACTACCACATTGCTGCGAATACCCAATTCCCCCCACTCACGAGCGGTATCTTTAGAAAAAGCTTCTAATGCACCTTTACTAGATGCATACATAGCTAACCCTTTATACCCTGTGTGAGCTGAAATCGATGAAATATGTACAATACTCCCCTTAGTATGATGCAACAACATATTACGAAGCACATACTTAGTTATCATCATAGGAGTAAACACATTCACCGCATACATGGTTTGAAGCTTATTAAGCTTCAAGTTGGTCACAATATCATCATAGGCCATAGCTGCATTATTAACAAAGCCGTGCAACTGAATTTTATTATCTATAAACTCTTTGAAAACATTCTTATGCACATTATCACTGTCACTTAGATCTATACTCTTGAAGAAAAGCCTGTCCTCAAATTCACTTTCCAATGTTTTGAATTCATCTGTATATGAACGAGCCACACCATATACAGTATGACCTTGCAGCAAAAGTACTCTGCATATCTCTATGCCCACACCACGTGAGCACCCTGTTACTAAATAATTCATGATCGTTTCAATTTGCCTGTTCGAGTTAATGTAAATGATTCTACAAACTTTATTCTACGAGGAATCTTAAAATCCTGCAACTTTTCTTTGAGCAGAAGACGAATGTCCAATTCTTTTAAAGCTGTCCCTTCTTCTAATTGTATCTCTGCACAAAGTACATTACCAAGAATAGAGTTTGCTTTTCCAAATACCAACGATTGCCGAACACCATCAATTGCATTAAGTATATTCTCTACCTCACCAGGATTTACTTTATAACCACCTACATTGATTAACTCATTCTTGCGGCTTTTAAACTTAAAGATTCCTTCCTTACTATCCACCCACTCTATCAGATCTCCTGAATGATAATAGCCTTCATCAAATTTAAAGCTTTCTGACTGACCTAGCAACGAGCGATGAATCAGCAGTTCATCCTCTTTTACTTTGAACTTATCTCGAATAGCAATAGGTATCTGAAATGCATCGCCTTTGGCTGCAAACAAAGATCCTGCCTCAGTAGAAGCATATACATTGTTTATCTTAGCTTGTGGAAAGATGCAATGAATGGAATCGTAAAGGTGTTGATCACTCTTTTCACCACCTAATGTAATACGCTGCACGCTATTATACTCCTGTTCGAAAGGTAACAAAAGACGATAGAATGTGGGGGTAGCAGAAATGTGCGTAATGCCATATTGTTCTACAAGACGATATATTTCTGCACGAGTTAGACTAAAAACATTTACTAAGGTATTCAGATTCTCGAATGCCTGGAAAAAAACTTGTAGGCCTGCCATATGAGTGGGATTATAAGCATACGCCCACACTTGTCCTTGATATCGCTCACCACGACGCACTGAACGAGTTAGCGTTTGCACTGTATGAATTACTTTTTTAGGCTGTCCGGTAGTTCCAGAGGTGAAGATAGTAATCTCTGATTCCGATTGTTGCAAAGCTTCTACGACTTCATCCATTGTGGCAAAGGCTTTCACCTTCAAAGGTTTTACCTCATTCACTTCACCTTCATCAACTTCATTTATTTCTAACATATTAAGATCCGAATCAAGTAGTGTTAATGGCTTATTGTTAACCAAAGCTTTGACCAAATTAGAAAAATAATGAAAAATATCGTGTGTCTTCAAAAATGGAGTATATCCATCTTTACCCACATTCTTCAAAAGTTCATCGTAACTATAAGAAACACCCCCGTTAATTAAAAACTGGATCATCTTTGTATTAGTCTTGAAGTTTATCATATATTTCACCAATGGTATTTACCAAACCATCTTCAAATATATCTATATCAAATTCATCTTCAATGCGTACAGTAAGTTCAGCCAAATCAAAAGAAGTAAGTTCTAAATCATTGCGAAGATTATCTTCTACCTTTAGTTTAGCTATTGCAGGCATTTCCTTAGCAGCACGAATATCATTGATTATAGCTAATAATTTTTCTTTCATAATATAATTCATTTATCTGTTTTATTTATTAATTCATTTTCATATTGCGCCTGAAGTTCTTTATAATTCAAACTACGTGGCATTAATTTCTTGACAGGATTGCCAGAATATATATAATTAGCTCTTAGCTTTCCTTGAACAACTGACATTGCACCTACTGCTACTCCCTCTTCTAAAATTGAATTAGGTAAAATAACCGAACTACAACCTATAATCACATGATTTCCAAGTGTTACAGGTCCACTTGTCACATTTGTGTATTTTTGAGGAATCATAGGATTAGTCATCGCATTACCCGAATAATCATCACTACTAGAATAAACACTAACTCGACCTGATAAACCACAATAATCTGAAATAATAATTTTACCAGTTCCTATTATCGAAGCATAACATGCAACATGTACATAATTACCTATAGTTAAAGAATTGCTTATAGACAATATAACAAAGTCATCAATTCTTACATTATCACCAATTGATATATTCTGTGCACCATAAATAGAACACTTACGGCTGATAAGGACGTTAGATCCATAACTCTTCAATCCCAAATTTGCAAGTTCATCAATACTATAAAAAGAGGACATATTCTACTTATTAATAATACATTCTAATACTCTATCAATATCTTCCTCACTTAATGCATGGTGCATCGGCAAACATATCACGCTATCAGCCATTTTATGCGCATTCGGTAAATTACGAGGATTTGAACTTTCTAAGCCTCTATAGGTAGAGAAAGTACTGATGAGCGGATAGAAATAGCGACGCCCAAGAACATTTTGGTCTTTCATCTTGAAATAGAGTTCATCACGCGTCATTTCATATTTATTCTCGTCAATAAAAATCGGGAAATAACTGTAGTTGTGACGAACCCCCATCATATCATCAAAAAATGTAATACCATCAACCTCACGCAAAGCCTCACGATACTTTATCGCAGTTTGGTGGCGCGCTTCAATAGCAACATCCACTTGCTTCAAATTGAGCAAGCCGTAAGCAGAACGCATCTCGTCCATTTTACTATTAATACCCGGAGCTACTACAGTGACTTCATCCGCAAAACCAAAGTTTTTGAGATAATCAATGCGTTTCTTCATCTTCTCATCGTGCATCACTAATGCCCCACCCTCAATGGTATTGTATACCTTGGTAGCATGAAAACTCAATGTAGACAAGTCGCCCGCATTCAGGATGCTTTCTCCATTCACCTCGACACCGAAAGCATGAGCAGCATCATAGATTATTTTCAATCCATATTTATCTGCAATTTCTTGAATAGCTTCAGTATCACATGGCTTTCCGTATACATGCACCGGCATAATAGCGGTAGTGTTGGGAGTGATGGCCGCTTCAATCTTATTTGGGTCAATATTGCCCGTAGCAGGATCTATATCAACAAATACAGGCTTAATGCCGTTCCACCACAAACTATGGGTAGTAGCAACAAAGCTATAAGGAGTAGTAATCACTTCCCCCTTGATACGCAATGCCTGCAAGGCTGTGATAAGAGGGAGAGTACCATTGGTAAACAAACTAAGATAAGGGACTTTCAAATAAGCCGCCAACTCTTTTTCTAGCTGTCTATGAAAGGTTCCATTGTTTGTAATCCATTTGCTGGCATATATGTCAGCAATCATCTTCTGAAACTCTCCCAAAGGAGGTAGAAGAGGAGAAGTTACTGTAATTAATTTATTTTCCATTCTATTTTATTTCTCGCCAATCCGTGTATAACTAAATCCCATTTCTTCCAGCTCCACACGATTCCAGATATTACGTCCATCTACAATATACTTATCAGTCATCACTTTCTGAATTACGTTCCAGGTGGGTAAGCGGAATTGTCTCCATTCAGTCATCAACAGCAACGCATCAGCACCATCGGCACAGTCATAGAGATTTTCAGTATAAGTCACGACATCACCGATACGACGTTTACATTCAGGCATAGCGATGGGATCAAACACTTTCACGGTAGCGCCATCCTTTAGTAACTTATCAATCACGACCAAAGCCGGAGCCTCGCGCATATCGTCTGTATCAGGTTTAAAAGCTAAACCTAACATAGCGATAGTCTTACCTTTTACATCACCCATCAAACGGATAAGTTTATCATAAACAATACTCTTCTGACGGTCGTTGACACGTTCCACCGCTTCAATCACCTCCATGTGATAGCCGTTGTCAATACCTGTATGCACCAAAGCTTTCACATCTTTCGGGAAACAGCTACCACCATATCCGCAACCGGCATAAAGGAATTTTTGCCCGATACGCATATCAGCTCCAATACCTTTGCGTACATGGTCTACGTTAGCCCCTACTCTCTCGCACAAATTAGCTATATCGTTCATAAAGCTGATACGGGTGGCCAGCATGGCGTTAGCAGCATACTTGGTCATTTCAGCACTAGGTATATCCATAAAAATTACACGGAAATTCTGGAGCAAGAAAGGTTGATAGAGCTTGGTCATCACCTCTTCAGCTTTCTTGCTCTCAACGCCAACTACCACCCGGTCAGGACTCATAAAGTCTTTGATAGCGGCACCCTCTTTCAAGAATTCGGGGTTACTGGCTACATCGAAAGGAACATCTGCCCCACGCTTGTTCAACTCCTCTTGAATGACAGTCTTCACCTTTTGAGCAGTACCCACAGGTACAGTAGATTTAGTGACCAGAATGGTATATTTATTGATGTTTTGTCCAAACTGACGGGCTACGGCAAGCACATACTTCAGATCGGCGCTACCATCTTCGTCAGGAGGAGTTCCTACTGCGGAAAAGACGACTTCCACATCATCCAAAACTTCGATCAAATCTGTTGTGAAGTGAAGACGCCCATAGCCAACGTTGCGTTTTACCAATTCTTCCAACCCCGGTTCATAAATAGGCATTTCACCGGCTTTCAACTTGCTGATCTTATCGGTATCTACGTCAACACAAGTCACTGTGGCACCCATTTCTGCAAAACAAGTACCGGACACCAAGCCAACATAGCCTGTGCCTACAATTGCTATATTCATATATTATTATTGTTGAGTACTTACTATTTTAGATATTTATTCTTCCTTTACCGTATGTTCTCCATAGCCGTATCCATAGCCATAACGTTTACCATAACCATAGTATTTACCATATTTACCGTAACCATAATAATAACCATATTTCTTCTTTTTGAGATCAAGACCATTAATAATGGTACAGATATTGGGAAGTTTATTATCAGCAGCCAACTCATTAATCAAGGTAAACTCTGCTTTTCGGCTATAATCAGCACGACATACATAAACAGACAAGTCAGCAACACGACCTACAAGCAAAGTATCAGTAACCATACCAGCAGGGGCAGTATCCAAAATTACATAGTCAAAGTTCTTTTTCAATGTTCCAATCGCTTTATCTAAACCATCACGAGCCAGTAATTCCGTAGGATTAGGTGGTACTATTCCACCAGGAAGAATATATAAATTCTTACTAACATCCGAAGGCTGAACGAAATCCATTAGATTCTTCTCCGGATTTGACAAGTATTGAGTAATTCCTTGCTCCTTTCGGGGGATATTAAAAATTTTATTCAAACCGGGTTTACGAATATCGAGGCCGACAATAACCACCTTCTTTCCTAATAAAGAAAGACTGATAGCAAGATTTGCTGATATAAATGATTTACCTTCACCACTGACCGTTGATGTCACTAGTATTACCTTCTGACCGTTTCCCAACATAAACTGCAAATTCGTACGGACATTGCGGAAAGTCTCACTCATCAGGTTATTCTGATTTTCAAATACAGCTATGGAACCGTTCTTCTCCCCTGTCAAAGGCACATCTCCTACAATAGGCAGACGAGTCAATTTCTCCACATCACCACGACCTTCAATCTTGAATTTAGTAAGACTGGTCAGGAAAATGATGCCGACAGGCAAACCTACTCCCAACACTAAAGCAATCATATAAATCATTTTAGGTTTCGGAGATACCGGGCCACCTTCAGCTACTGGCTCATCTATAATCTTTGCATTATTGGCCGTAGCAGCTAACGTAATAGCATTCTCTTCACGTTTCTGCAAAAGCATCAAATAAAGCCCTGCCTTAATTTCCTGTTGACGTGCAATACTTACATATTGTCTTTCCTGTCCCGGAGCATCACTGATACGACGGGAAAAACGACTAGCTTCACGATCCAAATCAGCCTTGACTATAAGCAAACCCTGTAACGTTCCGTCAATAGCAGCTTTAACATTCGCCTTCATTGCACGAATACTCATATCCAGATTGATAATCATCGGATTGTTTTCAGTTGAGGTACGAAGCAAACGTTTACGTTCGATAACAAGTTCATTATAACGTTCTAATTGAGTAGTCAGTCCATTGTCTGTTAAACCAATGTTACTGGGAAGCACCTCATATTCATTCAATGGATTATTGATATATTTCGCAAGGTCACGAACCAAATTAATCTGTGTACCATTCTCAACCCTTTTCTTTTCATATTCAGCATTTCCTGATACAGCCAATTGAGCATCACTGCTTATATCCGTCAAACCGGCATTCCGCTTAAATGTCTCCAGCTTTTCTTCCGTATTGCCCAATTCCTCGTCTATAATTTTAATACGCTCATTGATAAATTCTCTCGTCTTTTCAGCCACTTCATTTTTATCATTGTTTGTATTCCGGTTATACATTTCCATCAGTTTATTGATAAAATCTTGTCCACGCTGAATATTCGTATTGACCAATGAGACTGTGGCAACAGAAGTTGCTTTTGAGGTTGGTGCAATCGTTAATGCCCACTGATATCCCTTTGCCATTCCAAACGGCTGGCTAACTACCGCACTGATATGCCGAACATCCTTCCGACCTTCGACCTGGCCGTTTAACAACGAATCTCTTAATGTAAATCCAAAGGTTCCTACATTAGTAGGAAATACGGCCGGCAACTTGTCAAATCGCTTATTATATTCATTCAAGCCCACTTTCAAATTCACATCCAGCCCACCATCGGAAGACAGTTGCATGTCAATCAAAGCCGCACTCGGAAGTTTGTCCGCTTCCTGGGCAGTCAAATTCACCACAACAGGAGAAGTCTTATACATCTCACGCTTGGGAAATTCATCCTCATCATAATAAGTAATATATAGTTCCAGACTATTGACGACCTCCTTGAGTATGGTCTTTGAACGGAGTACTTCTATTTCATTATCAATACTCTGTGCTGAAGTAATGACTCCTCCTAATCCCAAGTTTTCTAAATCTGCCGATCCCGAATTTCCTCCCTTCTTATCATCCTTTATCATGATAGAAGCAGAGACTTGATACACAGGAGTCTGAAAATGCAAATATACCCAGGCTCCAATTAAACATACCAAAAGAGAAGCCACAAACCAAGGCCAATGGATTATATATCTAAAAAGAAGTTCCTGATAATTGACCTTCTCCTCGTCCAATTCATTCATATTATTTTCGTACAAGTTTTCTTTCATTGTTGATCATTTATTTTATAACTTTATCGTAATATAGTTATTAACAGGTTGGCTATCGTCATCAAAACTGAAATGCCGGAAAACCATAATCCGGTACTAACACCAATATCCGAATTCTTAGCCTTAGTCTTATTAGGTGTCACATAAATAATATCATTCTGCTGTAACTGATAGTAAGGAGACAGTACCGTTTCAGCCTTATTCAAATCCATAGTAATAATTTCCTGCTTGTTATCTTGTCCTGTCCGGATCAATTTCACATTATCACGCATACCATAAATGGTCAAATCACCTGCCATGGCGAGTGCTTCCAACAAATTAATCTTCTCGTTAGAAACCACAAAACTACCCGGACTAGCAACCTCACCCAACACTGAAATCCGATAATTAACAATACGCACAGTTACAAGCGGTGCTTCTTTCAAATAAACCTTCAACTTATCTATAATCAGATTTTCTATCTCCAGTTTAGTCAATCCACCTACATGAATCTCGCCCAATACTGGAAAGTTGATATTCCCCTGATTATCTACCAAATATTGCTGTAGAGCAGGTGACGCAGTTCCTTGTCCTACCGTCTTTCCCTCCGTTCCACTAGCAGTACCCGAATTTACCAAATTGAAAGGTGCAGCCAGTTCCGGAGTAGAACAAGATACGGCAATCGTCAACAAATCCTTGGGCATAACCTTCACACCTGTCTGACGAACAGTCTGTTCTGTATCATTCACAAAAGCCGTATCCTGCAAATAAGGCACTTTCTTATATGATTGGCAGGATACCAGCAAAAAAGCAAGTAACGCACCCAAAGTCAATCGTTTCAATTTTCTCATAACCACCTACTCATGTAAATTACAACTATTGATTTAATCTTTATTCAATTTCCAATTCCTCACCTAATAAGCCTCTTTATCCCCGCGGATTACGTTATATATAGTCTTATACATGATATATAAGTCCAATATGAACGTCCAATGCTCAATATACCAGATGTCACGTTGCACACGTCCTTCCATCTGCCAAAGCTCCTTCGTTTCTCCACGGAAACCTGTCACCTGCGCCCACCCTGTAATACCCGGTTTCACAAAATGACGAACCATATATTTATTTATCAAATGGGAATATTCTTCTGTGTGCTTCAACATGTGCGGACGGGGACCCACTAAAGACATATCCCCTTTCAGGACATTAATAAATTGAGGAAGTTCATCCACATTCGTCTTACGAATCAGATCACCGATTCGGGTTTTACGAGGATCATGTTCTGTAGCCTGTAATGTATCACATTGAGCATTTACTCGCATTGAACGAAACTTATAGCACCAGAATTCACGACCATCCTCCCCGCTTCGTTTCTGTTTGAAAAAGACAGGTCCAGGTGAACTTATCTTTATAGCCAGTCCCACAATGATATATATAATCGGGAAAAGGATACAAAGGAACAGTAGCGAACAAATAATATCAAAGCCACGTTTCATCATACGATTTTCCAATAATTCAAGTGGCTCACGACGGATAGAAAGTACCGGAACATTACCTAACATTTCAAAATGCATTCTCCGTTTCAGATAGTTCCGGACATTGGGAACGCTGAAGAAACGAATCAGATGATTCTCACAATAGTTGATAATCGGCACTATTTCAGCACTACGGGCGGAAGGAAGGCTACAATAAAGCTGATCCACCTTTCCCGCATTACGAGTCAAATAATCAACAGCTTCACACGGCTGTCCCAAATAAGCTATGTTCATAGGATAGCGGTCTGACGGAAAATCTTCAAAATATCCCAATACACGATACCCGGATGTCGGATCATCCGTCATGGAATGATAAAGTTCCTGCATATTTTCATGGCTACCCACCAACACTACCTTTCGGACATTTTCCCCACTTTTGCGATAAAGCTCCAGAATAGATCGGAACGTCAGACGATAGGAAATGATAACGATAATGAGAACTATATAAAATACCCCCAACTGACGCAGATTGACACATTCAAAATGGAATATGTATGAAAGCCCAAAGACTATCAAGACAAAAGGAATCATATTCCGGGCCACCCGAAGCATAATTTGTTCCGGGCGGACCACCGGACGATGAAGAATCACTCCAGAACGAATGTTGCAAACCAGATAACATAAAGTCATCAAAGCCATGTTCTGGAAAAGAGGCATGGAAAACTCAAAAGGAGAACGGTTTCCCCAAAGAGAACCAAACACCCACAACAGTAAGTTCAGTAAGATGATGTCCCCTGAAAGGACAAAAGATTTTAGGACTTTATTAAAAACTTGGACTTCCTGCATTACTTTATTCTTGATTTAGATTTTCATCCATATCCTCATTTTTCTCCCTATACTCAATATAAAGTTCTCCCCATTCTACCATTTTGGCTCGAAACTCTTCTTTTGTGAGATTGTCATAGTAATAGGAAAAAAGACGGGTAAAATCACTTAGACGTAAATCTCCCCAGATGTCATCTTGTAATAAGTGGGTTTTCCCATGTGGATTTCTTTACGCATAGCCTCTATTGACAAGTGAGCACGTTCAAACTGCTCTGCGATGAAATGGCCCAGTACGGGATGATTAAATTTTTTCATGTTTATAATTTTATTAGTTGTTAAATACATTGTATTATATGTTAATTTTATGCATATCCGTTCAGACATGTCTGAACGATATATTTAAAAGCTATTTCTACCTTCGCCCCGCGTTTTGAAAATTCAAGACGATAATCAAAAAATATAAATGTTATGACAAACGATTTCAGAATGTCTTATTTCATGCCTCCCATTGCTCCCATCAAAAATGAACTGGGGCGGATTGTTACTCCTGCAACACTTATTCCCTCCTGCGAAGTCTCCGTAGAACAAGTTTTTCAAATGATAACCTGCAACGAGAATCTCAAAATTCTGACCGAGCAAGTACGCAATTCCGGAGATATACGGACAGCAAAGGCATCACTATTGCCTTATGTGACTCCCTGTGGTACGTTCTCGCGTCGAAACAGCAAATGTTTCGTAGCTTCTTCACATCTGGTGGTGGTAGATATCGACCATCTCGATTCCTATCAGGAGGCAGTGGAAATGCGCAGTACATTGTTTAATGACCACCTTCTGCATCCTGTACTCACGTTTATCAGTCCCAGCGGACGGGGTGTGAAAGCATTCGTACCCTACGATCATTTACCCATGGCTAACGACACAAACAGTATCATCGAAAATATGAAGCTGGCAATGATGTTCACCGTGCTGCTTTATGGTACAGGGGCACCCGTTCCCTTCGGAGAAAAACGCAAAGGGGTAGACTTTTCCGGCAAGGACATTGTAAGGTCTTGCTTTCTTAGTCATGATCCGGGAGCATTGTTTAGAAACAACAAATAATTAGATATTAAAAACTATAAATTAAAATTATGGACGAAATTGAATCGTTATGCCGCCTCTGTGAGGCGGTTGAAACTGCAGGAGCGGATATTGCCCCTACGTATGCTGAATATGTACAACTGGCGTTCGCCATCGCAACGGATTGCGGAGAAGCGGGACGCGAGTTTTTCCATCGGTTGTGCCGGGTATCTGCCAAGTACGAACGGCAACATGCCGAACGGATATTCTCCAACGCACTTACCACCCGGCATGGAGATGTCCATCTGGGCACTGCATTCCATCTTGCTGAAAGGGCGGGTGTAACTCTCTGCAAAGAGGGAGTGATGAACCACCGGAAAAATGCAAAAAATGCAGGAAATGCACCGTCCAAAAATCTCACACACACGCATGTGTATAATAAGGTGGACAATGAAGAACCGGACGAATCCGAAGAACTGCAGGACGGGAGTGACCCGAACCAGCCATTGCCCTCTTTCACCGAAGCGGACTGGCCGAAAATCCTGTTGCTCATCATGAGTTATGCTACCAGCCCCACACAACGCGATGTCATGCTGCTCGGAGCATTGACCGCCATAGGTGCCAGCATGGAGCGATATGTGAGATGTCCATACGCTGGCAAACTCCAGTCTCCTTGCCTGCAAAGTTTTATTGTAGCTCCTTCCGCCTCGGGTAAAGGAATTCTTTCGTTCATCCGGCTGCTTGTAGAGCCTATTCATGACGAGATCCGCCAACAAGTAGCGGAAGAGGTCAAGGCCTACAAAAAAGAGAAAGCCGCCTATGATACCATGGGAAAGGAGCGCTGCAAAGTGGAAGCTCCTCAAATGCCCAAGAATAAAATGTTTCTCATCTCGGGCAATAACACCGGAACGGGTATTCTGCAAAATATCATGGATGCCAACGGCACAGGACTTATCTGCGAAACCGAAGCGGATACCATCTCCGCTGCTATCGGTTCTGAATACGGACACTGGAGCGATACACTCCGCAAAGCATTCGACCACGACCGTCTGTCGTACAACCGGCGCACCGACCAGGAATACCGGGAAGTAAAGAAAAGCTATCTTTCCGTCCTGCTTTCCGGTACACCCGCGCAAGTAAAACCTCTTATTCCCTCGACAGAAAACGGACTGTTCTCGCGCCAGCTGTTTTATTATATGCACGGTATATGGACATGGATCAACCAGTTTGAAAGTGGCGAAACCGATCTGGAAGCCATCTTCACAGGCATAGGCCTGGAATGGAAAAAGCAACTGGACCTGATGAAAGCACACGGGCTTCATACGCTCCGGCTCACTGATGAGCAAAAGCAAGAGTTCAATGCCCTCTTTGCCGATCTTTTTTTCCGTTCGGGACTTGCCAACGATAACGAAATGAGCAGTTCCATAGCCCGTCTGGCTGTCAATACGTGCCGCATCATGGCAGAAATAGCTATGATACGTGCACTGGAATGCGACCAGCCTTATCAGTTCAAGGATTCTTCCTCCCCTCTGCTGACCCCTGACAAGGAGATTGCCGCCGATAATATCAAAGACGGCATTATCACCCGTTGGGATGTGACAATCACCGCTGAAGATTTCCATGCGGTGCTGGAGCTTGTAACTCCGCTCTATCGTCATGCCACACATATCTTATCTTTTCTTCCTTCCACAGAGGTCAAACATAGAGCCAATGCCGACCGGGATGCACTTTTTGAAATAATGGGCAACCAGTTCACCCGCGCACAATTGTTGGAGCAGGCTGAAAAGATGAAAATCAAACCTAACACTGCTCTTAGCTGGCTGAACCGTCTGATAAAAAAAGGATTGCTTATCAATACAGACGATAAAGGCGTTTATACGCGCACGCATGTGTGCGTGTGTTAGGGAACCCTCGGAAAAAGTGCATTTTTTGCATTTATATAACAACAGGACGTTTCATGAATCCTAAAGCGGCGCTTTAGAGGTGGTAAAGCATAGCTTTACGATTGCTAAAGCGGTGCTTTACTTTTCCGCTCTTCTAAGGTTCTCCCAAGGCGTCTACAATCACTCTCACCTCCAACGGGGTGAATGAGCGGCGCTTTGATTCGTAACCTAAGTCGTACAGGCGTTGCAGAAGTCCGGGACATAAAGAGATCCATTTCTTCATCTTTCGATATGCAGCAATGTCAGTTAGTTCCGGAGAATAAAGTTGAGCCAGTTCCATGCGGCCGTAGGCGCGTATTTTGAATTCGTTCATGATGAATAAGTTTCTGATTTACAGTTACAAAAATAACAAAACATATTCACATATCCTACGTTTTTCCATTGAATAACCGACCGTTACTGCGTATAATTGACAACAATCGCATGCAACTGTAGACTATTGATTTCTGCGGGTTTCAGGGTTGTATCTTTGTATCGTCGAAAGGGAAAAGAATCCCCCGGACACAATGTTTAACCCTTTAATTTATTGTTTTATGATTCGTTACAAAATTTATCAAAACC
>OGYT01001696.1_pt1 | contig 13528 bp, 11 predicted proteins | sample 1576631 | NCBI WGS metagenome assembly OGYT01 (sample SAMEA3541588, study PRJEB24748) | human gut metagenome | biome: human gut; feature: human-associated habitat; material: faeces | place: China | collected 2012
AAATTCTAATTTTGTGAAGCTAGATTTGATACAAAGTCTTGGTGCTTCAGCACTTAGAAATATCTTATGCCGTAAGGTGAATTTTCGGCCACTTTTCTTTGCTCTCAAAGAAAAATTACCCGGCACGATATAAGAATAAATTAATAAATAATTATCTTTAACGTATATTGTGCCGAACCGGCACTTTCTTTAATTCAAATTCTAAAAAATAAAACTTATATTTTCAATCCACCAACAAGTTCATTTACATCTTCAATGCCGTGTTTTTGCATATATTCGGCAATACCGTCGGCTATGGTTTTGAGTGCAGCCGGTTCAACAAAGTTGTATGCGCCGACAGCTACGGCACTTGCACCTGCCAGCATGAATTCGATGGCATCTTCTGCACAGGTGATGCCGCCCATACCGATAATCGGAATATTTACCGCTTTTGCCACCTGCCATACCATACGTACAGCTATCGGTTTTACGGCAGGACCGGAAAGACCCCCTGTAATATTGCCGAGCAGAGGTTTTCTCGTATTTACATCAATCACCATGCCGGTCAGTGTATTTATCATGGAAATAGCATCCGCCCCGGCTTCTTCCACGGCTTTTGCCATAGTAACAATGTCCGTTACATTCGGCGACAGCTTTACAATTACCGTTTTGCTCGTATGTGTCTTAACGGCATGTGTTGCGGCAGCAGCCGCTTTCGGGTCAGTACCGAATACGATACCGCCTTCCTTTACGTTCGGGCAGGAAATATTCACTTCCAGGGCATCCACTCCGTCAATATCCAAAAGATACGCCATTTTAGCATATTCTTCCACTGTTCCGGCGGAAATATTCACAATCACGGCCGTATCATATTTTTTTATTTCTGGCAGTATTTCATTAATGAATACTTCCACACCGGGATTTTCAAGACCTATACAGTTAAGCATACCGGACGGAGTTTCCGCAATGCGCACGCCGGGATTACCGCTGCGTGGAAGCGGCGTAACTCCTTTTGTTACAATAGCGCCGATTTCATTTACATCAAGAAAGTCCACATATTCACGACCGAAACCGAATGTCCCTGAAGCTCCCATTACCGGATTTTTTAAATGCAGACTGCCGATTTTAACTGCTAAATTCATTTAAAATACCTCCTTTGAAGGAAAAACAGGGCCTTCCGTGCAGACTTTACGCCTTTTGCCCGTGAGTTTGCCTTCAAACGTACAGCCAAGGCAAACACCGATACCGCAAGCCATACGTTTTTCCAGCGAAACCTGACAATCAATGTCACGTTCATGCGCTAGCTTTGCTACGCCTTCCATCATAATGTTCGGCCCGCAGGTATAAATATGTTCAATTTTATTTTCCGCCAAAATCTGCGGCAAAAGCTGAATTGTAAATCCTTTAAAGCCGACAGAGCCGTCATCCGTCGTGATATAGATTTTATCGGCAAATTCTTTTAAATATTTTTCCCAGAAAACTTCATCCTTATTTTTTCCGCCGATAAGCAAAATCGGTTTTTTATCTTTAAGCTGACGTGACAGATAAATAAGCGGTGCAATACCCACACCGCCGCCGATTAAAAGCGGTCTGCCTTCTTTAAGCTCAAAGCCGTTGCCAATCGGACCCAGAATGCTAAATTCTTCGCCAATTTTCATCTTAGCATATTCTGCTGTACCTTTACCGACAATACGATAAATCAAAGTGATTGTACCGCTTTTTCTATCAGCATCAGCGATACTGAACGGACGGCGCAGAAAATTTACACTGTCCAGTTTTTTTACATGTACGAACTGTCCCGGCTGTGCCAAATCCGCAATCTGCGGTGCTTCTATTACCATGCGCTTAACATTGGCGTTAATAGCTTCATTGATTAAAATTTTGCCAGTAACTACGAGCTTTTTCAAAAAAATCCCTCCTAATTTATTACACTTATATTCATAATACTATAACAGTACGTATTTAGCAAAAACAAAAATCTGTCTCCAAAAATTTTCTGTAAAATAAAAAATTATATAAAATAAATTTTTTTCTATTTTACGCATTGACTTATTTGTACGTACATGATATATTAAAAGCGTACAAAACATATACGTACAAGTTAAAAATTTAATCTACATATTTTATCAAGGAGGATTTTAGCATGGCTAAATTTACAGATGACGCAACCCGCTTACTTGAATATGTCGGCGGCAAAGATAATATCCGCGCCGTTACACACTGTGTAACCCGTATGCGTTTTGTTTTGGTGGATGAAAAAAAGGCTGATATCAAAAAAATCGAAACACTGCCTTCGACAAAGGGAACATTCACTCAGGCAGGCCAGTTTCAGGTTATCATCGGCAACGAAGTAAGTGATTACTATAATGAATTCACGAAAATTGCCGGCATTGACGGCGTAAGCAAGGACGCGGTAAAAAATGCCGCAAAATCCAATCAGACATTCATTCAGCGTTTAATGTCGAATTTGGCGGAAATTTTTACGCCGCTTATTCCGGCACTTATCTGCGGCGGTCTTATCTTGGGCTTCCGCTCCGTTATCGGCGATATCAAACTGCTCGATGACGGCACGAAAACGCTCGTGGAAAATTATCAGTTTTTTGCCGGTCTTTATTCGTTTCTGTGGCTTATCGGTGAAGCCATCTTCCATTTTCTGCCGGTCGGCATTGTCTGGTCCATTACACGCAAAATGGGTACCACTCCGATTTTAGGTATCATCCTCGGTTTAACGCTCGTATCTCCGCAATTATTAAATGCTTATGCCGTAGTCCCGGGAGCAAAAATTCCTGTATGGGATTTCGGTTTCATTCAAATAGAAATGATTGGTTATCAGGCTCAGGTTATTCCGGCTATTTTAGCAGCATTCATTCTCGTTTATCTGGAAAAGTTCTGGCGCCGCGTTACGCCTGATTTCATCTCCATGATTGTAGTTCCTCTGTTCAGTTTAATTCCTGCCGTAATCCTGGCGCACGCTATCGTCGGTCCTATCGGCTGGGCTATCGGTTCTTTCATTGCCAATGTAGTTTATGCAGGACTTACTTCCAGTTTCGGCTGGATTTTCGCCGGTATCTTCGGTTTCTTCTATGCACCGCTTGTTATCACAGGTCTTCATCATATGACAAATGCCATCGACCTTCAGCTTATGAGCTAGTTCGACGGCACCATCTTATGGCCAATGGTTGCTCTTTCCAATATTGCGCAAGGTTCCGCCGTTTTAGCCATGGTTATGCTCCAGCGCAAAAACGAACGCGCAAAACAGGTCAACGTACCTGCCTGCATTTCCTGTTATCTCGGTGTTACTGAACCGGCTCTGTTCGGTGTAAACCTCAAATACGGCTTTCCGCTCATCTGCGGTCTTGTCGGCTCCTGTATCGCAGCCATGATTTCCGTATCGAGCGGTGTTATGGCAAGTTCCATCGGTGTCGGCGGCATCCCGGGCATCTTATCCATTAAACCGCAGTTTATGTTCATGTTCTTTATCGCCATGATTGAAGCTATCTGTGTTCCGTTTATTTTAACTACGATTGTAGGCAAAAAGAAATTGTCCGCCGAAGATGTAAACGGTGTGGATATTCATGCTGAAGAATTTACAAAAACGAATGAAAGGGCAGTAACTTCTGAACCGACAGTCGAAGAAAAACCGGCAGATACAAAAGTTGTTTTTAAATCTCCTGTAACAGGTATTACAAAAAAATTGAGTGAAATTGAAGATAAGGCATTTGCCAGCGGTGCTATGGGAGAAGGTTTCGCCGTAGAACTGACTGACGGCAAAGTCATAGCTCCGTTTGACGGAGAAGTAATGGTATGCTTCCCGACCGGTCATGCTTACGGTTTGAAATCAACTGACGGCAAGGAAATCCTCATTCATATCGGCATGGATACAGTTCAGCTCGACGGCAAAGGTTTTGATGTTAAAGTAAAAGCAGGTCAGAAAATAAAATGCGGCGACGTTTTAGCCATTGTCGACCTCGATTACGTAAAATCCCAGGGCAAATCACTTGTAACTCCGATTGTATTCACGGACGGAAGCCATGTTGAATTATTGAAAGAAAATGCTGATATTTCCATCGGTGATGAAAATATTATCAATATCTCTAAATAGACACTATTTATTGTTAAAGAAAATGCCGATTTGGCACAATATAAGAATAAGAGATATATTTATTAATTTATTTCTATATTGTGCCAGGTACTTTAGTTCGTGGCACAATATAGATTTTCACTTTAAAGCTACCGTGAAAATACTCTAAATGTGGATAACAATTTTAAAATAACTAGCATAATATAAAATATAAATTTGCAGCTTAATTTTAGTTCTAGCTGAAACTGGAAGGCACGAGCTAAATTGAGCGTTTCGAGCCATTTGTACCGACTGTATTTATAGAATAGCCGCGAAGGCTCGCCAAGTGCAGCGTAAGCGAAACGTAAAAAAATGTTTCTTTTGGTTCGTTTTTCTTTGCGTCAAAGAAAAATGAACGATAAATAGAAAGGATGATTATTATGACAGATTTTGCCAGAAAAGTAATATACCAAATTTATCCGAAATCTTTTTACGATACGACGGGCAAAGGTACCGGCGATTTAAAAGGCGTTACGGCGAAACTCGATTATTTGCAAAAACTCGGTGTTGACTATATATGGCTGACTCCGTTTTATGTATCACCGCAAAACGATAACGGCTATGACATAGCCGATTACTACAGTGTCGACCCTGCCTACGGCACAATGGAAGATGTAGAGGAATTAATCGCTGAAGCCAAAAAACGCAATATTTATCTGATGTTCGATATGGTATTCAATCATGTTTCAACCGAAAGTGAATGGTTTAAGAAAGCACTTACGGGCGAGCCTAAATACATGAATTACTTTTTCTTTAAAGACGGCAAAAAAGAAGGTGTACCGCCGACAAACTGGCAAAGTAAATTCGGCGGACCGGCTTGGGAATATATAGAAAATCTTGATAAATGGTATCTGCATCTGTTTGATGTAACACAGGCGGATTTAAACTGGGAAAATCCTGAGCTTCGCGAAGAAGTAAAAAATGTAGTACGATTTTGGATGAAAAAAGGAGTCAAAGGCTTTCGCTTTGACGTAGTGAATTTAATCAGCAAGAGCGAATTCAAAGACGATTTTTCAGCTATCGGCGACGGCCGTCAATATTATACGGACGGACCGCGAGTTCATGAATTTCTTCATGAGCTGGCAAGCGATACGTTCGCCCAAGATGCCGATATCATCACTGTCGGCGAAATGAGCAGTACGACCATGGAACATTGCTACAAATATGCCGGAGCCGATACGGGCGAGCTTACCATGGTATTTAACTTCCATCATCTAAAAGTCGATTTCATGGATAATGAAAAATGGGTACTCGTACCGACCGACTTTATGAAACTGAAAAATATCCTTTTTGACTGGCAACTGAATATGCAGCAGCATAATGCCTGGAATGCTCTGTTTTGGTGCAATCACGACCAGCCGCGCGTCGTATCGCGTTTCGGCAGCGACGGAGAATATCACGACGTATCGGCAAAAATGCTTGCCACTTTAATCCACCTATTGCGCGGTACTCCGTACATCTATCAAGGTGAAGAAATCGGCATGACCAATCCGCACTTTAAATCGATTGACCAGTACCGTGACGTGGAAAGTCTTAATCATTACAAAATACTCAGAGATAAAGGAATGACACAAAAACAGGCACTGATGATACTTGATGTTCATTCCCGCGACAATTCCCGTACACCGATGCAATGGAACGCTTCACCAAATGCCGGCTTTACAACCGGAACACCGTGGATTGAAACGGCACAAAATTATACTGAAATAAATGTAGAAAACAACCTTGCTGATGAAAATTCCATTTTCTACTATTATCAGAAACTGATTAAACTGCGCAAACAGTACGAAGTAATCGCTTACGGCGATATCAAACCGCTGCTGCGCGACGACAAACATGTTTTTGCCTATGAACGCAATTATAACGGACAAAAACTGATTGTCATCTGCAATTTCTATCCGACAGAATACAAAATTGAACTTTCATATGACATTTCCGCTTATAAATGTATCTTAAATAACTACGAAAATAATTGCTCAGACAGCATAAAAAACAAAAAAATTGCATTAAAACCTTATGAAACGGCAGTTTTCTGCAATCTTTGATTGACAAAACGGATTTCTTGCTTTATATTAAGTATTAATCAAATTCATAGTAACCGCACGGGGTACAGCCAGAGCGGTTACTTTTTTTCTGAAAGCGAAGGGTAATACGTATGGGAAAAATTACAATTATAGGATTAGGCCCTGGAGATTTCGGTTTAATCACCCTTGATACTTGGGATAAAATAATATCTACAGATAAACTTATACTGCGCACAGCCGTTCATCCTACTGTTGCCGAGCTTGACAAACGCAATGTGGCATACACCGCCTGCGACGAATTCTATGAAAAATGCGCTTCGTTTGAGGAAGTGTACAACACTATCGCTGAAAAACTCATTACGGAGGCGAAAAACGGCTTAGATGTTGTATATGCCGTACCGGGAAGCCCTCTTGTGGCGGAAAAAACGGTTGTAATCATCCGCGAAAAGGCTAAGCAAGCCGGTATTGAACTTGATATACTGCCGGGCATGAGTTTTATGGAGGTGCTGTATCAGCGTCTTAATATCGACCCGATTGACGGCCTGACAATTCTCGATGCTGCCGACCTTGAAGCACTGCCGAGCGATGATATGCCGTCAGCACTTGTCGTAACGCAGGTTTACAATCAGCATGTGGCTTCCGATACGAAACTCACTTTAATGGAACACTATCCGGAAGACTATCCTGTAACTTTTATCCGCAATCTCAGTCTGCCGGACGAGGAAATTCGCCAAATTCCGCTGTATGAACTGGACCGCCAGGAAAATATCGACCACCTGACCAGCTTATATATCGATAAAATGCCCCAGCGTGAACAGACATTTGATTTATCACCTCTGGAAGACGTTATTAAGACACTGCGCAGCCCTGGCGGCTGTCCGTGGGATATTGTACAGACGCATAAATCACTGCGCCGCAATCTGATAGAAGAAGTTTATGAAGTAATCGAGGCAATCGACCTTGAAGATAAAGACCTTCTGTGTGAAGAACTCGGCGATTTGCTGATGCAGGTCGTATTCCATGCCCGTATGGCGGAAGAAGCAGGATTATTTTCCATGCAGGACGTAATCAACGGCATAACGGAAAAACTAATCCGCCGCCACCCGCATGTGTTCGGTGACATTAACGTCAAAGACGCTGATGAAGTGCTTACAAACTGGGAAGCCATAAAACGTGCTGAAAAGAAAGACCGCAAATCCGTACTTGACGGTGTACCGAAGGATTTTCCCGCACTTATGGCAGCTTACAAATTACAGCATAAAGCCGCAAAAGTCGGCTTCGACTGGCCGGACATTGACCCTGTATGGGACAAATTGCGCGAAGAAATCGAAGAACTGGAAGAAGCCACTGTCGATGCTGCACCTGAACGCATAGAGGAGGAACTCGGCGACGTTTTATTTACAATAGTAAATCTGGCACGCTTCCTCAAAATCGACCCGGAAATTGCTCTTACGGCAACCAGTCGCAAATTCAAACGCAGATTTTCCTATATTGAAAATAAAGTCAAAGAAAAACAGCAAAAATGGGAACAATTATCCCTTTTGGACCTCGACGACCTCTGGCAGGAAGCCAAAATGCTCGAAGAAAACGAATAAGGACTATCAAGTCCTTATATAGCTAAAGAAATCTACAAAAAATTCTTCTTTAGCTATATAAGGATTTGATAAGTTGTGATATAATCCTTATGTAGAGAGAGCTTGCGCCATAATTTTTTATAAATTATGCTCTCGTTTAGAGGAAATACCTCTTTAGCGGCGAATAATATTAAATCTGATAATTATTTTAAAGGAGGCTATCTTCGTGAATAAATCCGAATTAGTAGCAAGTGTTGCTGAAGTAGCAGAATTAACAAAAAAAGATGCAGAAAAAGCTGTTAACGCTGTTTTTGCAAGCGTACAAAAAGCTCTCGTTGAAAACGACAAAGTACAAATTATTGGTTTCGGTACTTTTGAAGTTAGAACTCGTGCAGCTCGTAAAGGTCGCAATCCGCAGACTGGCGAAACAATCGAAATTCCTGAATCCAAAAATCCGGTTTTCAAAGCCGGCAAAGCTTTAAAAGACGCTGTAAATCAGTAATTCTTAGCGAATTAATCCGCCAAAGAACCGAGTTCGATAAAAAGAATTCGGTTCTTTTTTATTATACTTAACGCTAAAAATCGTAAAAGGAAAATACCATGAAAACTGCAATCATCACCGGCGGTACCTCCGGTATCGGTCTTGCTACAGCAAAAATTTTTCTGCAAAATGGTATCAGCGTAATTTTAATCGGCCGTCATAAAGATAAATACATTGAAGCACATAAACTTCTCAAACCGTATCTGAAAAAAAATCTGTACTGCGATTTTATTCAGGCTGATATCTCTGTCGCCGCCGACTGTAAAAAGATAATAGATACCGTTATCGATAAATATCACAAAATAGATATTCTCGTAAACAATGCCGGAATTTATAAAGAAAACGCTATTGAAGATGTAACGGAAGAGGAATTTGACGAAATTATGAACATCAATTTAAAGGGCACCTATTTTCTCTGTAAATACGCCGTTCCTCATCTCAAGAAAAATCCTTCCAGGGCCGCCATCGTAAACGTATCTTCCGATGCAGGCATTAACGGCAATTTTTTCTGTTCCGCCTACTGTGCCTCCAAAGGAGCCGTAACGGTCTTCACAAAAGCTCTGGCACTGGAACTTGCCCCGTATAATATACGTGCCAACTGCGTCTGTCCCGGCGATATAGATACACCGCTGACACGCCGCCAGTTTGCCGGAAATGAAGAAGAAGGTATAAAAGAAGCCGCCAGTCTCTATCCTGTCGGACGTATCGGCAAACCGGAGGAAGTAGCCGAAGTGATTTATTTTCTCGTCAGTGAAAAAGCCAGCTTCGTGACCGGCGCAGTCTGGAGCGTAGACGGCGGTATCACCGCATGTTAAAACAGGTTATAATTCAGCATAATACTTTTGTTGTATAATCAGATGAACATATTATACCGAATACAGACACATCCTGTTTATTTCAAAATTAAACACAAAAGCCTCGGGAATTAGAACTTCCCGAGGCTTTTTATTTACTCTGTTTATTATTATTGTGCTGTCTGTTGTTCAGCATTTTGTGACTGTCCGGCATTCTGCTGCATTATATTCAGACCGATTTCCGATATCTTCGTATCTTTATCAAAACCGAATACCATTAATACATGTTCTTCTTTGCTGAAAGAAGCTACATACATTACTCTGTCTTTATCTCCAGCTAATGAACGTTCGAATATATACAGTTTGCTGTCCTTATAGTCACCGAAATTATTTTTTATATTATTTTTTAAGCCTTCAAAGGTTTTTGCATCCAGTTTAGCTTTTAAACCGTCACTCATATTAACGGCAAGTTTTTCATACGTAACTTTATCCGTACTGATAGCAGAAATAAATGTATCAACTACTTTTTGTTCTTTATTCAAGTCACTGCTATCGGAAGCCATGCAGATACCGGAAAAAGCCATCATCATTACAGCCGTTAAAATCAGAATTAATTTTTTCATGTTAAAATCTCCTTTACTTACTCCAAACAACATGCATTAAATCGGAATATTCATCCTGTATCTGTTTTATTATATTATTTAAAACAGCGATTATAACTTCGCTTTCATCTTCATCTTTACCCATGATACAGCTATCTAAAATCAAGTTATTCTGTTCCGTTAAATAAAATTTATAGGATTTATATTTAGCGTTTAATTTATTCAGATAACTTACCACCTCAGTTGTATTTTCCACACTCGATACAAGCTGAATACGTATCATACGGTAAATACTGTCATCCAAAATTATCGCCATAGGAATTTCCTGCCCTTTAATCACAATGCGGGAACGGAACATTACAGTATGGAATTCATCACTGAATTCTTCATGATTAAATCCTGTAATATTATTTGCTGTCAAATATTCCTGAAATTTAGCAGCCTTATTATTCATAATCAATACCTTCCTTTTTAAATGTAGTACGATAAAGAAGATATACGGCCTACCCTCTTTAACATAGATATAACATTCTACATAATTTTATATTTTCCTTCAAAAAACCAAATTATTTTACTCTGAAAACAAAGAAGGAGCTGTTTTGCTCCTTCTTTGTAAATAAATTTTTAAAGCGCCCACTGAACTCCGCCGTTAATCTGGTACGAGTTGTCATTGTCGTTGCCGAATACTTTCTCCACATCGAGGAAAGCATACGAATGGTCGCTGAGCATGGTGCTGAAGCCGAGCCCTACCGTATACCATGTTCCGTCATTATCGTAGCCGATTGTTCTTGCTATACCGTCCGTAGTTTTATCTCTTACGATAATATCCTGGTCGCCCAGGAATTCATGCAATACATCCGCTTTTATATAGAATGTGGATTTTCTGTCACTGCCGAAATCCTTACCGAGACGGAAACCTGCTCTGGCAATAAGGCTGTCAATTCCGTCTACGGAAACATCCGTTCCCTGGCTCGTCGTGTAGTCTGCTCCCGTTACGCGCGCATACTGCATTTGCAGCTGCGGTTCAATATACCATTTATCCTTATTGTTTTCCGGATTTTCCTTATCTTCATTCAGGATATCTTTATAGCCCCATTCAGCACTGAGCGAATATACATTATTGTTATATTCACCGCTTACTTTTTCACCGCGAGTTTTCGTATAGAGGTCGAAACTGTTTTCAAGGTGTCCCCATTTTACTACATAATCGGTGTAGTGGCCTTTGTTGCCGAACCATGTATCATAAAACCATATGCCTTTACGGTTCGTCTCACCGCTGCCGGCAATATCATCATAACTTGTATTGCCGTTCATATAATCAATAGCAATACCGCGTCTGTGATAACCGTTTTTATCCTTGCTGTCAGATTTCCTATCATAACCTATTTCATACATATTGGTGGATATCTTAAACGCTTTATCTTTATCCGTTTCATCATGACGCATTCTTACCCATAAGCCTTCATTACCGTTTATATAATGAGATTCACCCATTCGCTTGCTCAATCTGTCCATATATACGGCCTGGCTGTAATTCGCCTTGCTCATATTCAGTATCGTATTGCCGACATTTGATAATTCTCTGTTTTCCACTGCAGAAATCTTATAATCCAGAATTTCACTGTCGTTTTGTCCGCTACTTTCCAAAAAGTTCCCAACTGCTTCATTTCCCGGACGATATTGACCGAAACTGCCGTCAGCATGGTTTTTATCGTTATTATAATCGTTGTTCTCCGCATTATTTAAATACTTATCTGTATTTATTACATATTTGACATCGTATGCGCCTTTATCGTATGCTACAACATTTTTAAAAATAATATTCGAACCGGCTCCGACCGTAGCAAAACGCAAACCTGTCTTTCCCAATTCCTGGTTAGTCAAAACATTGGTCAGAACTATATTATATACACCGGTTGCTTTTTTCAAATACAACATGTCGCTTAGGTTTCTGTTATCTTTCAAACTCATTACAAAATTGCCGTCGCCACTTAAATTTTCTATCAGCAGCGCATGCGGCGTATTTCTTTCATCCGTATTGGCACTGACCAGATTGACTATGCTGTTTTCCTTCAAATTCAGCTGCGATACCCATGACTGTCCCGCAACATTCCATTGTGAATTTTTTCCCAGCGTAAGATTTATATTCCCGCCCGATATGATTTTGTCGCTGTATTCCGGTTTGAACATTTCTCCACCGTGGCTCAAATTGACTGCAGCGTCGCTGTAATCGTCAATGCGTCCCGTCAAAAAGCTGTTGTCGCCCGTATCGATATTGATACTGCCGCCGTTTGCTGCCAGTATGTTGCTTTGCATATTTATATCAGCTCCGTTTTGCGGCGTTATATTTATATAACCGTTTTTACCGGCTGTAATATCTCCAATAATTTTACTGCCACTGCCAAAATTCAAATTCAGTAATGCCTTTTGTTTTTCTTCATTCGGATTTACCGTACCGGCTGCCAATGCAATCTGTTTACTGTTTACCGACCAATCATCCGTTGCATACAAATCAGACCGTCCCTGTATATTGACGCTTCCTTCACTAACCCAGACCAGTCGGCTCTGTTTTTGTCGGTCATTTAAAGTACGCATTATATAATTTCCGTGCTGTTCATCTGCTCCGATATTAATAACCGCTCCATCACCTGCATATATCGCTGAAACAGCATTACTGTTATTCATATCGATATCGTTTGTATTGTTGCCGTTAATATTAATGATTATATAATTGTTACCACTGTCTTTTACATTACCCGCCCCGAAAAAATTTCCGATATTTACGACCGTTCCCTTATCCTTTGCATAAACCAATCCGTCAATGTTATTCTGCCTACCTATAATATCGACGCTGCTGCCGCCTGTAGCATCCACAGCTATTCCTTTTTGCGAAATGATACTATTGTTTTCCGCTTTAAGCCGTATCTTTGTATTATCCGCCAGAATACCGGCTCCGTCCGTCACGTTAATAATATTTCTGCCGCTTGGCGCGTTTAACATTATATCTGAATTATAATATCCACTTATACCAAAATATATACCGTTTAATACATTACTGCCATTTAATGCCGTTAAATCAATTCTTCCATTCGTCCAGCTTACAATTGCATTATTGGCTGCAATAATATTGTCATTACCTGCAATCAAATCCACCTGAGATTGTTCATCTGCCGATATTCCTACAAAATCAGCATTTATCATATTTGAATTTCCTGCTTTTAAAGAAACAGACGCTTTGTCCCTAACCTCTATTCCTCCAGAAGTATCCTGCCTTATACCCTTTATATTCACATTATTCGATTTTTTGACATCAATTTTTATTATAGAACCCTCTTCTGCCTCTATTCCTGTGGAATTATCCGTATTATTGATATTCATCTGGAGATTCGTTCCGTTTATATTAATTACACTTAATCCGTCTGCATATATACCGTTGAATTTACTGTTTCTTCTGTTTCCCTTATTGTCTATTTCCAGGTTCTGCATCGTCAAATCAATATTGCTGTCCAGGGCTTGAATACCGTAATATCCATTATTTACCGATATCTTTAAGTCATCATCGTATATGTGAGCAAAATTTCCATTAATACCCGTGCTTGACGTCGTCTGGGCAAATCCTGTATTGGTTATTCCCAAAAATAAACTAAGGATAATTATTCTTTCCATTTTCTTTTTTTGCACTAAAGTCATCTCTTTCTTTTTGATATTTATATCTGAAATACTTATTTACTATGTATATAATAAAGAAAATTCACAAGAACAATTATCCCTATATTTTTTATATAATTTTTAAATACGTATTTAATCAATTATATTTATTATAGTATATTTTTATATGATTCGGCGCAAACGCTTTGGCGGCTTCGGCGGACAGCATACGGTCTTGTTTATCAG
>OGYT01001708.1_pt1 | contig 13444 bp, 14 predicted proteins | sample 1576631 | NCBI WGS metagenome assembly OGYT01 (sample SAMEA3541588, study PRJEB24748) | human gut metagenome | biome: human gut; feature: human-associated habitat; material: faeces | place: China | collected 2012
AGTCATCGGGCATTATCTGAACATAAAACACTATCAGTAAGTTGGAGTCATTACCAAAAAAAGGGATATTTATGTCAATCCCAGCTGGCGTAATGCAGACCCCCGGACAGGGCTCATCGAAGGTAAGGAATGGGAAGCTATGCGTCCAATAATCTGCCGCTCTCTGGGATTATCATCAGCACCAGGTGCCACTCTGTCGGCCATTGCAACAGAGCTGGATTCAACATATCGCGATGTGTTGGACCGACTACCGGAAAACCCGGCAGTCAGATTTGCGGAGAATGGCGATAAAACTGAGCTAATCCTGAGTCCTCTGGATGCCATTGAAGAAACGCCATCACTTATTGCATTGCGGCAGCGGGTGACCGACATGTTGCCACGCGTTGATTTGCCTGAACTGATACTGGAAATCGATGCCCGGACACATTTCACCGGTGCCTTTACCCATTCATCAGAGCAAAGCTCCCGCGTCTCAGACCTGAATATCAGCATCTGCGCCATGCTGATGGCAGAAGCCTGTAACACCGGTCCGGAGCCCTTTATACGCAATGATGTCGCGGCACTGAAGCGTGACCGTCTGACCTGGACAGACAGCAATTACATCAGGGACGAAACGATTAGGGCAGCCAACGCCATTCTGGTCGCAGCACAAAGTGGCGTTCCCCTGGCGAACATCTGGGGTGGTGGTGAGGTGGCGTCAGCCGATGGTATGCGATTTGTTGTTCCTGTGCGCACGGTACATGCCGGCCCCAACCCTAAATACTTCAAAGAAGGACGTGGGGTTACATGGTACAACCTGATATCTGATCAGTATTCGGGGATAAACGACATCGTTGTTCCTGGAACGCTCAGGGATAGCCTGGTCATCCTGGCTGTCGTGCTGGAGCAACAAACGGATCAAATCCCATACCAGATAATGACCGATACGGGTGCATACAGCGATGTTATTTTTGGGCTTTTCCGCTTGCTGGGATATCGTTTTTGTCCAAGGATCGCGGATACGGGGGGAGCCAGATTCTGGCGCACCGATCCTAAAGCAGATTACGGTCCGTTTAACGCGATATCTTCGCATCGTCTTAATTTTGGGAAAAAAACAAAGCCACACTGGGATGATATTCTGCGGCTGATTGCGTCCCTCAAACTTGGACGACTGAACGTAATGTCCATCATGAAAACACTGCAAACGGGCGACAGGCCAACCAGTCTGGCGCAGGCTATAGCCGAAATAGGCCGCGCAGATAAAACTATCCATATGCTGACTTACCTCGACGATGAAAACAAGCGGCGAAGAACGTTGCAACAACTCAACCGTGGAGAGGGTCGCCACGCGGTGGCCAGAAATGTCTTTCATGGTAAGCGGGGAGAGCTGAGGCAGGCTTACCGTGAAGGCCAGGAAGATCAGCTTGGATCGTTAGGTCTGGTGCTCAATATTATTGTTCTGTGGAACACGATTTACATGGATGCAGCAATTCAGCAGCTCAGGCGTGAGGGTTATCCGGTTTTAGATTCAGACGTTGAGAAACTTTCACCGTTACAGTGTGGGCATATCAATATGCAGGGGCGCTATTCATTTACAGTGCCGGAATCCGTCAGTAAGGGTGAGCTGAGAGCTTTCAATGAAGAGGAATAATTTATTGATTAATAAATTAATGGCCATTTAAATTGACTACTTAACGGCGTTTACTGTTCCGTTGCTCCCCAAACCCCGATCCCCAAGCAGGGTGAACGTCGCGAGCGGGAACTGCAGGAGCTAGTCAAAAAAGGTAAACGCCCGGTGGCGCTGTTTGTTGATGAGGCGCATGACCTGAACGGTAATACACTGACGGGGCTCAAACGGTTGATGGAAGTGGTTGAAGACGGCGGAGGACGGCTATCTGTCGTTCTGGCAGGTCACCCTAAACTGCGTAATGACCTGCGTCGTCCGACGATGGAGGAAATCGGTTATCGTACCGATATTTTTACGCTGGACGGGATCACCGGCAGCCAGCGCGAATATATCCAGTGGTTGCTGAAAACCAGCACCGGCAAGGGTAAGCCGGAAGATATTCTGACGACCGAAGCAGTTGACCTGTTGGCGATGAAACTTCGTACACCGCTGCAGGTCCAGTTGCACCTGACGCTGGCGATGGAAGCAGGATACCAGACAGGTGAAAAGCCGATTACCGCCACGCTGGTTGAATCCGTACTGTCACGTCAACTGGATGACCTGGAACCGACACTCACGCGGCATGGTTACCGGCTGAAAGATATGGTGGAGCAGTTTGATGCAAAACCTGCTGAAATCAGGGCATTATTTAACAATCAGTTAGACCCTGCCCGCACAGCCGAGCTACGCGACAGAATACTGGCGGTCGGCCTACCGATATGACGATGTCTATTTGCAGTTATTGTGAGCCCGGCGGACTGGATTGCGAGTCCGTCTGGCTGATTGCGAGCCCATTGTCACTTAATGTGAGTCGGGGGCGTTTTTCATTTGCAGTTAATGTGAGCCGAAATATGCGCTGATTGCGAGTCGGAGGGATTTCGATTGCGAGCCACTACAATTAATAGCCCGGAGCTGTTCCTGGACGCGCACCTGAGCCTTACGGCTGGGCGATTTTTTGCTTCGTTCCCGTTTGCCTTCGCTTTCCCGCTCATCCTGCTTTACCTGAGCCAGTCTGAGTACTGTTCCGAGACGTTTGTTATCAACAATCTGCCCCTGGTCGACACAGGCCAGCTTATCAAATGCCTGGCACTTAAGGCTACGATGCCCATAGTGGAAGGCGAGGGTGCCATCGGGATAATCCAGTACTTTAATTTTTTCACCGGCAAGACGGCTATTTTCTTCTGTTGGGTCAATGAGATAAAGGATCTTATCGTACTGGAAGGTCAGTGATTTCGACACGGTACGAACATCATGCCAGGCAAAGATGTCTCTTAATTCATCGGGGCTTTCCTGCACCGGACGATGCAAATCTTTCGGGAACCTTGCCGGTCGTGAAAACCGGCGGTTAAAGTCAACGATGAAAGTGGCAAGCCAGGCATTCGCGGCTTCAATGTCGGTAATACCGTCCAGACGCATTTCCTTGATCAGCCGATCCTGAAGTGTCTGATTCGCACGTTCCACGCGGCCTTTAGCTTCAGAGCTGTTGGCACAAATAAGCTCGATTGCCAGGTCATAGAGGACACGTCCGAACTGGGTAACGGTGGTATTGCGGTTCTCCGGACCACTGACGCGAAATATTGCGTGTTTATCACTGTACAGCGATACCGGCTTCCCATGCTGCTCAATGTATTCCCGGGTTGCCAGCATGTAGTCAAAGGCTGTTTCTGACTCGCTGAACCGCAGATGCATCAGACGGCCGGTGGCATCATCGATAAATACCAGAAGGCAGTATTTTGGCGCACGGCCTTCAAACCAGTCATGGTGGGAGCCGTCGATCTGGATAAGTTCACCCAGGCAATCACGCCGATGTCGGGGTTGATAAACCCGTGACTTGCGGCGAGCATGCGGAACCCAGAGTCCTTCAGACGTCATCCAGTTGCGGGCGGTCTCGATTGAAAGCCGGATATCATGGCGCTCTCTGAGTTTTTCAGCGGCCAGCGTGGGTCCAAAATCGCTGTAGTTTTCACGTATCAGTCTGAGCACGCGTAGTTTGAGAGATTCGGTCAACCTGCGGTTGCTGGGCTGGCCACGTTTGCGGCTGACAAGTCCTTCAGCACCTGAAACCCGGTAACGATTGATAAGCCGTTGCGCCTGACGTTCTGAGATGCCAAGCTGTGACGCTGCATCGCGACGGCGTAGACGCTTTTCACAAACAGCCTGTATCACTGGTAAGCGATGAATCTCTTTATCTGACATGGTCACCAACATCCGTTGAGTCCCTTAGAATTGCATTCAGTTTAGCTTACTCTAAGGTGACGTTTCTATCTGGATAAAAAGTGACATTACTAAATGGTTCTAACACCCTTGGTGCGTATAAGATTGATTATGTTAAATCTAGTTTTTTATCCTTGATATTTAATCAGTTACTTAAATCATGGTACCCCATTTCGATCTCAGAGCCTACTGAGGCAGTTTCAGAAACAATGTCCGCTCCTGGGTTTGCGATAGCTTAAAGCCATGGTGAAGATAAAAGCTCCTGGCTTCTTCTGTCAGTGCATGAACCATAATCGCACGGACGCCAATATTCTCAGCAACACGGTAGCAGCGTAAAACTGCATCATGCAGTAAATCGGCCCCGAGCCCTTTCCCGCGAAATGAAACATCGACTGCCAGGCGAGCAAGTATGATGACTGGAATGGGATCAGGCATATTGCGCCTGAGGCTTCCAGTTGCTTCCGCGTGGTTAACGCTGCCGGTAGCCAGAGAGTAAAAACCGGCAACCAGTTTTGTGTTCTTTTTACAAACGACAAATGTTCTGGCTGCACCCAGAGCCTGATTTTTCAGTCCTCTCTGTTTAAGCCAGTCATCAAGTACAACCTCACCACTGACGAACTCAGCCAGTTGATGAAAGCTTGATAAAGGTTCCGGTGCTGTTACACGTCCCACTGAGGCTTCCTTGCCAGAAGTTTATCAATTGCGGCATCGTTCGAAACTGGTGCATCGAGCATATCGATAAACTCTGCATACTGCTCATCGTTAAAATTGAATACGCGTCGATCGAGGATCACATTCTCGGCAGCCTGACATGCCATTTCCAGAATGAAGTCTGTACGCGATTTATGGAGGATCTCTGCAGCAGCATCGATGAGTGCTCTTTGGGATTCCTTAGCTCTAAGGTTGAGCTGAACATCTGATTTCATGAGTGCGCCCCTTGTATAGCAATTGCTTTACAAGCATATCACAAGGATAGCGTATAGCAAACGCGATACAATCCCACTAAGAAGTACCTGTAATCCTCCCGTTCCCACTAAAACGCTCTTTCTCTTCCCTGCCCAACCCAATCCACTGACAACAATGCGGTGAGCGCTGCTACTCAAAAGTCCCTTACGGATAATGGTCATGCAAACTATGGACGCTTATCTTGTCTAACATCTGGAAAAATTAATGACGAGAAGGTAATATCCGAATCGTCAGCAATCGTCTTGTGGTGGGACAGCTTGTTGATTCAGATTACTTTTGTGACCTAACTCAAACCAAGAGTTTGACTGCTTTGTGGTGAAGCAGGCGGGTGGCAGAAGACGGTTATTCGGGAGAAATGCGGACTTCCGGAAACAAACAGGGACAGGACGTGTCCAGTAAAACGTTCAGGAGCAGGTGACGGAATTTTCCGGAGCCTGAATGCAAAAACTCCCTGAAATCTGTCTCGTTTTGGCGGACCAGTCAGATATTCAGGGAGCCTAAAAGCAGGCGCGATGCCTGTGAAGGATTATAACGCATGCACCACATAACACAACACCCGGCCGCCATAAGAACAGGCCGCCGTGAATGACAAACAGATTTCTGTCCACTGGTCTGAACTGCCGGCAGATGACTTAACCCGTTTCTGGCAGGATGTTGATGCCGGAACACAGGACAATTTCCTCGTCGCACCGGTTAAAAAACGGACCCGCCGCACACGCGGTGAACATTCCACAAAAGCCAAATGTGAAAACCCGTCCTGGTTCCGTCCTGAGCATTATAAAAAGCTCTCCGGGGAACTGGGTCATGCCTACAACCGGCTTGTGATGTTTGACAAGGCGACCGGACAGCCCGGGCTGCGTACTCACATCTCGCGTCATCCCCTTTATGTGGCCGGCCGCCGGAAGGCAGGACGTAAGTATGGCTTCCGTCCGGAGCGCCAGCGCCTGAACGATGCCCTCTGGCCCCTGCTCGTCAGCTTCTGCGATGGCGGAAAGCACTCTGTCGGCCTGTGTGTCTCGCGTCTGGCAGAAGAACTCAGTCCAAAAGACGCCCAGGGCAACATCATTCCGGAAACGGAGGTGACAGCGTCACGCCTTTCTCGTCTTATCGAGGAGCAGGTACGGTTTGGCGTTCTGGGATATACGGAAGAACGCACCTGGGATCGTGAAACCCGCTCCTGGCTCCCGATGTACGTCTATATCACGCCCGCTGGTTTTCAGATGCTGGGTGTTGATATGGACAAGCTGCTGAAAGAGCAGGAGAAGAAACTGCGCCTCAGCGCCGAGCGTGAACGGCTCATCCGGGAAGGGGCGATGAGTGAGCATGATGACATTACCCCGCATAAGGCCCGTCAGTGCTGGTCCGGTCAGAAACGGCGTGATGCCCTGGCTTACCGCCGGAAGAAAGGGGCGGAGCGCAAGCGTGCCAACAACCTGATTAAGCTGCCGGCAGACGAACGTCTTCACGTCATGGAAAAATGGGTGTTCAGGACCCTGTCTCATGATGAGGCGTACTGGTGTACACCTGAACGACTGACACAGCTGGCGGTTCAGCATCTGTACCAGCTGGACCTGGCACTTTCACCGCCGGAATAGACCGGCGTACCGCACTCGCAGCCCCTCTGTTCACATGCCCCTCACCGGGGCTTCTGGTGCAGGTTTTTTCCGGAAAATCCGCGAGTTTTTTATCCTTTCCTCACTGCCCCTCACGGTTTCTGACCCTGTAAAACCATTCTGATGACTCAGAACGACGGTTATTTTCTTTTTTCCACAGAAATCCGCAAAGGAATAACTCACCTTTTCCGGAAAGGAAAAAAATGGAATCCGCAAAATAATCTAACCCCCGTTTTTTATCGCTCTGTTCATTTCATTCCAGAGTGGATCTTTGTCTTCTGCCACCCTGTGGATAAACAAAAAGGCCTTTGCGTGCAGCGGCCACAGGGCCGCCGCTCAGAGAAAAACAGAAGTGCCTCCCGTCGCACGCGCCGGGCCCCGTTCTGGCCAGAACCCAACACCGCGCACACACCTGCCCCTGCTAAAGCGACGCCGCCCCGGCCCGAAGGGCCGGAACATCCTCGCTTTAAAAGGGATGTTGTAACTAGAGCTTCGTGTGGCTGTAGGAAATGGGGCGAGGCTTGAGCGTACACGCTCGTAAGCGCCTTCCGGCGCTAACGCGGAGATACAGCCCGTCAGCGGCCTCTGGCCTCGACGGACTCACTCCGATCGCGCACAGTAACAACAGGAATGGCATTAAGCGGGTATGGCCTGGCAGGGTGAAGGGCGGAATTGGGAGAACCTATCAATCAGTGACGGCTTACGCCGGCCACGACGCCACCCACCCACTGCATACAATTCCGCTCCGGCTGGCGTCTCTATGCCGCTACGCGGCATAATGGTACATGGCCATTATGTTGAACTGACTCACCGTGGAGATAGCAGGATGGACTATTCAGAAGTGTTCTTACGCCAGCATGATGAGATGTGCCAGGTCGTGGGCAGTATTGTGTTTTCACTTGTTGAGGCCGGACACGATTCCACCAGTGAAAATATTGTTGCTGTGCTGCGAAATGGTATTGCCGAAAGCGGGAAATGGGAGCCGAACCAGGTCCTTTATCTTGGGGTCCGCTTGGAAAACGGAAAATATCCCACGCTAAGATTGTTTTTTGTACAAATTGATGTCAACAGCGCGTAATGACCGGTCTTTCCCGGATCTCTGCTTGAGGTGAGTAGACGGAGTTGAAGCCCAACGGGATGGAAATATAAGCTAAGAACGTAATTGTATGATTTTAAATCTATACATCAATGGTAAGTTCTAGTGCGCTTACTCTGGTTTTATTATCGAGTTTGTTAACTTCAAAAGTATGGTAAACCTCGTGGATACTGGCATCAATGAAAAGAGTCCACAAAACCCTCGTTTTCTTTGCCTAGCAAATCTGTTCAAAAAACGCACTTTACGTACACTTGGCCACCGCAGAGCTTCAAACCCCTGAGTCCACCAGGCCATAAAATCCGATTGATTACTTCAATAGTTCTTGTAGCATTGAATTATGAGAAAAGACACCGCAACTCAAGTTTTTGAATCCCTGGCTTCTGGCATCCGACTGGATGTCTATCGCTTGCTGGTGAAAGCCGGGCCACAGGGGATGGTCGCGGGGCAAATTGCCTCAAGCCTTGCCATTGTTCCAAATAATTTGTCATTTCATCTCAAGGCTATGATCCATGCCGGATTGCTCTCGGTTGAGCAGGAAGGACGTTTCCAGCGTTATCGGGCCAACATCTCTTTGATGGTGGAGTTGATAACTTTCCTGACTGAAGAGTGTTGTTCTGGTCATCCGGAAAAATGCATATCTCTGTACTCCGATCCAAGTTGCTCATCCACAGAACCACCGGCACCCACCAGGATAAAATGTGAGGACTAGTCTAATGAACGTATTGTTTCTGTGTACCGGTAATTCTTGTCGATCCATTCTCGCCGAAGCGATATTCAACCATCTGGCACCAGAAGGCTGGCATGGTATGAGTGCCGGAAGTCATCCGACGGGTCAGGTGCATCCCCGCTCACTTGCTTTACTGGCTCGTGAAGGTATCGCCACCGAGGGTTATTACAGTAAGTCGTGGGAAAATCTACCCCAGGTGCCGGATATCGTCATCAGCGTCTGTGGCAATGCTGCCAATGAAACCTGCCCGACCTATTTGGGACCTGTGTTACGAACCCATTGGGGTGTAGAGGACCCTGCTCATGCCACAGGGACGGACGAGGAGATCGATGTGGCATTTGTCACGGCATATACCATTCTGCGTTCGCGTATCGAGGCATTTTTTGCTCTTCCATTGGCAAAATTGCAGCAGGATAAAACCCTATTGAAAGCCGAACTGGACCGTATCGGTAATCTGGTGGGTTAAGTATTTAGTCTTTTTCTAGTTTAGAAGGAGTGAAAACAAGTACATGAGCAAGCTATATCATGCACTAATCCCGGGTCATATTTACTGTGGCGGCGCTAATGATATCCAGCAGATGGTGGATGAAGATGGCATCGACGTGGTTGTTGATTTACGTGCCGAATCGACGGGCTGTGCTGCACATCAACCAGAGGTGCAGTGGGTACATATTCCATTGAGTGATCATGCCGAAGAGCCCGAGGAGCAACTGTTCCGTGATGCAATTCTCGCGGTAGTGGATGCCTATCAAAATGGTCATAAAGTGGCATTTCATTGTGGCGCAGGCAGAGGACGGACTGGAACGGTGGCAGCAGGCGTCTTGCTGGAATTAAACATCAGCAAAACCTTACCGGAAGCGGTTGAGCGAGCTAAATCTATTCGCCCGGTACTCAACATCAAGCCAATTCAGTATCAGGCGTTAGGCCTCCTCTACCCTGAACCTGACTAAACACCGAGTCCCGCTTTTCGCCACACTGGAGTAAACACCCAATGTGGCATTGTTTAACATTGTGGCTGCCATGATTGAGCGTTTCAATCTGGCGCAATAACTTACGGGATTGACCTGACAAGCTGTCCGGCAGGAGATTGAGATGCAAAATCAACCATTCAACGTGCTGTTTCTTTGTACAGGTAACTCAACAAGAAGCATCATGGCTGAAGTGCTCATGAATCAGATAGGGCAAGGCAATTTTAAAGCTTACAGCGCTGGCACTCACCCTCGGGGAGAGCTGCATCCGATGACGACACTTTTCTTGCAGCGACATCACATAGATACCTCAACGCTATCCAGTAAAAGTTGGTACTTATTTGCAGATGCCAATGCTCCCAAAATGGACTTCATTTTCACTGTCTGCGATCAGGCAGCAGGCGAGTCTTGTCCGGCCTGGCCAGGGCAACCGATTACTGCCCATTGGGGATTTTCCGATCCGGCCTTGTTTAAAGGAACTGAAGAGCAGAAGTTGCAAGAATTCAGCCGGATATACAAAGAAATTAGCAACCGGATTCGAATTTTTATGAACCTGCCGCTGCATAAACTGGATCGTATGTCTCTTCAGCAGGAACTCAACCGTATTGGTAAGTAAACAACCTTGCTAACAGGCTTTCATTTAGTACGACCACTCGTTTTTATATATGGAAATTCAAATATATTTTTGACATTCTGCTGCCGCAGAGAGACACTGCCAGATAAAAGCAGGAGGGCTTATGCCGCAATTATCATCCATACAACTCTTCAAAAACCTGTCTGATGAAACCCGTCTGGGTATCGTTCTCTTGCTCAGAGAGATGGGGGAACTGTGCGTATGTGATTTGTGTACTGCACTGGAGCAGTCACAACCTAAAATATCCCGCCATCTGGCAATGCTGCGGGAAAGCGGAATTTTGCTGGATCGCAAGCAGGGAAAATGGGTTAACTACCGCTTATCGCCGCATATCCCCTCATGGGCCGCGCAGATTATCGAGCAAGCCTGGTTAAGCCAACAAGACGGCGTTCAGGCCATCGCCCACAAGCTGGCATCAGCTAACTGCTCTGGTAGCGGTAAAGCTGCCTGTATCTAAAAAATTTGCTTATACATATATGATTTTACGAATGTGAGGTATTGAGAATGAAAACGCTAACGGTGTTCGACCCGGTAATGTGCTGCAGTACCGGTGTTTGTGGTTCAGATGTCGATCAGGTTCTGATTGATTTTTCCGCAGATGTGCAATGGCTGAAACAGCGCGGTGTTCAGGTTGACCGCTATAACCTGGCACAGCAACCCATGAACTTTGTACAGAGCGAGAAAGCGAAAGCATTCCTTGAGGTATCAGGTGCTGAAGGTCTTCCATTGCTGCTGCTGGACGGAGAAACGGTGATGGCCGGGCGTTACCCGAAACGTACTGAACTGGCTCGCTGGTTCGGCATACCGCTGGAGAAAGTGGGCTTAGCACCAACAAGTTGCTGTGGTGGTAAGACTTCCTGTTGCTGAATATGTCAGGAGGACATATGAATTTTTTACACAATATCCCGCCTTACCTGTTTTTTACCGGTAAAGGTGGTGTCGGTAAAACCTCTATTTCCTGTGCTACGGCTATCCGCCTGGCAGAACTGGGCAAACGCGTTTTGCTCGTGAGTACTGACCCGGCTTCAAACGTAGGCCAGGTCTTTGACCAGACAATTGGCAATACTATTCTGCCAGTCGCTGCCGTACCTGGCTTGTCGGCTCTGGAGATTGACCCACAAGCTGCGGCACAACAATACCGGGCCAGAATTGTTGATCCTATTAAAGGGCTGCTGCCTGATGAGGTCGTTAATAGCATCACCGAGCAACTCTCAGGCGCCTGTACCACAGAGATTGCTGCATTTGATGAGTTCACTGGTTTACTGACTGATCCCTCCCTGCTGAATCGTTTTGACCACATCATCTTTGATACCGCGCCAACCGGTCACACCATTCGCCTTCTCCAGCTCCCGGGCGCCTGGAGCAGCTTTATTGAAAGTAATCCGGATGGCGCTTCTTGCCTCGGTCCGATGGCGGGACTGGAAAAGCAGCGTGAACAGTATGCTCACGCCGTTGAAGCATTGTCTGACCCGGAGCGTACCCGGTTGGTTCTGGTTGCGCGACTGCAAAAATCAACCTTGCAGGAAGTTGCCCGCACGCATGAAGAGCTTGCCGCAATAGGCCTTAAAAACCAGTATCTGGTCATCAATGGTGTGCTGCCCGAAACCGAGGCCATGAACGACACACTGGCAGCGGCAATTTGGCGTCGGGAGCAGGACGCGCTGGAAAATCTTCCGGAAGGTCTGTCCGGTCTGCCAACGGATACCTTATTCCTGCAACCGGTGAATATGGTGGGTATGTCGGCACTGAAGGGACTACTCGCCTCCCGGCCTGAATTGATGTCTATCCCTGAAGAGCAGCCGCCGCAAAAACCAGACATCCCGTCGTTATCTACTCTGGCCGATGACATTGCCCGTAATGAACATGGGTTGATTATGCTGATGGGTAAAGGTGGTGTCGGGAAAACCACGATGGCTGCGGCAATCGCCGTCAGGCTGGCCGACATGGGGTTTGATGTGCATCTCACCACTTCTGATCCTGCGGCCCACCTCAGTACCACCCTCAACGGTAGTCTCAACAACCTGCAGGTCAGCAGAATTGATCCTCACGAGGAGACCGAACGCTATCGTCAGCATGTCCTTGAGACCAAAGGAAGAGATCTGGACGATGCCGGGAAACGACTGCTTGAAGAGGATTTACGTTCTCCTTGCACAGAAGAGATTGCGGTGTTCCAGGCGTTCTCACGCGTAATCCGTGAAGCAGGCAAACGGTTTGTGGTCATGGATACGGCACCTACCGGGCACACGCTGTTGTTGCTGGATGCTACCGGGGCGTATCACCGCGAAATTGCTAAGAAGATGGGGGATAAAGGTCATTTTACCACTCCGATGATGCAGCTTCAGGACTCGGAGCGAACCAAAGTCCTGTTGGTCACCCTGCCTGAAACAACACCAGTGCTGGAAGCGGCAAACCTGCAGGCTGACCTTGAAAGAGCGGGGATTCATCCCTGGGGCTGGATTATCAATAACAGCCTTTCCATTGCGGATACGCGTTCTTCGTTGCTTTGCCAGCGTGCTCATCAGGAACTGCCTCAGATTGAGGCTGTTAAGAATCAGCACGCTGACCGTATAGCGCTTGTTCCGGTGCTGGCGTCAGAGCCCGCCGGTATTGAAAAGCTCAGAGAGTTGATGAGTTAATTTTTTGGCATATACAGGGCGACAAAGTCGCCCTGTCAGGAGGTTTTATGTTACTGGCAGGCGCTATTTTTGTCCTGACCATTGTTTTGGTTATCTGGCAACCAAAGGGATTAGGGATCGGCTGGAGTGCAATGCTGGGCGCGGGACTGGCTCTGATATCTGGCGTTGTGCATGTGGGAGATATTCCGGTGGTGTGGAATATCGTCTGGAACGCGACGGCGACCTTTATTGCCGTAATTATTATCAGCCTGCTGCTTGATGAGTCCGGTTTTTTCGAATGGGCAGCGCTGCACGTTTCCCGCTGGGGTAACGGTCGTGGACGTTTGCTCTTTACGTATATTGTTCTGCTCGGTGCGGCGGTGGCGGCACTGTTCGCCAACGATGGTGCGGCACTTATTCTAACGCCGATAGTCATCGCCATGCTGCTGGCACTAGGGTTCAGCAAAGGCACCACGCTGGCATTCGTCATGGCTGCCGGTTTTATTGCCGATACGGCCAGCCTGCCGCTTATCGTGTCGAACCTGGTGAATATAGTCTCGGCGGACTTCTTTGGACTGGGCTTCACTGAGTATGCGTCGGTAATGGTGCCGGTGGATATTGCCGCTATTATCGCCACGCTGGTGATGCTGCATCTGTTCTTCCGCAAAGATATTCCACCGACTTACGATCTGGCTCTCCTGAAAGCACCGGCAAAGGCGATTAAAGATCTGGCAACTTTCAAAACCGGCTGGATAGTTTTAATTCTTCTGCTGGTTGGGTTCTTTGTCCTCGAGCCGCTCGGCATTCCCGTTAGCGCGATTGCGGCTGTTGGAGCTGTGATCCTGTTTGCAGTAGCTAAACGAGGCCATGCTATTAACACTGGCAAAGTGCTGCGCGGTGCGCCATGGCAGATCGTCATCTTCTCATTGGGGATGTACCTGGTGGTCTACGGTCTGCGCAACGCCG
>OGYT01001715.1_pt1 | contig 13426 bp, 6 predicted proteins | sample 1576631 | NCBI WGS metagenome assembly OGYT01 (sample SAMEA3541588, study PRJEB24748) | human gut metagenome | biome: human gut; feature: human-associated habitat; material: faeces | place: China | collected 2012
CAATTGTTGGGAGCTATTAATTCTAAGAGCATTTGGGAAGTATGGAACTACAATAAGCTGGATTATGGTGATCGTTTCTGTTCCGGACTTTTGTTCTGGTATCATAACTGCTCTATGCCTCAAGTGGCTTCCCGTATGTGGGACTGGTCTCTGGAACCGACAGCATCCCTTTATCATACTGCCAACTCTTTAGAACCATTACATGCACAGTTTGACTATCTTAAGAATACAGTGTCTGTAGTGAATGATTATTATCGTGAATTTAAGAATTATAAAGTGATAGCACAGGTTTACGATATTAACAGCAAGAAAGTATTTGAAGAATTAGCAGTGGTTAATCTGCCTTCGGATGGAGTGGTGAATGATGCGCTGACTATTCGTTTCCCGGAAAACATATCTCAAGTTCACTTTATTAAACTGATTCTGAAAGATGAAAATGGAAAAGATGTTTCTTCCAATTTCTATTGGCGCTCCAATGACAAATATGAAGGAAGCAAGACTTTGACCGGTCCGGCTGCTTCAGGTTTTGAAGATTTGAGTAAACTGAAGCAGGCAAAAGTGAAACTTACCTATAAAGTAAGAGAAGATGATAACAATTACTTTGTAGATATTACTTTGAGAAATACCTCCGGGCAGATTGCTTTCTTTAATCAGTTGCAATTCCTGAATTCAAAAATGAGTCCGATACGTCCTTCATTCTATACAGACAATTTCTTCTCCCTGATGCCGGGTGAAAAGAAAACGGTAACTATTGAAACTGCAAAAGGAAAATTGAAAGATGGAGCTGTGTTGGCACTGAAAGGCTGGAATATAAATAAGCAGGAATATAAATTGAAGTAAAAAAGTAAGGATATGAATTGATTCTGCTTTCTTTGTTTCAGTAGATTGTGGAATCATCATTTATATTATAGAGAAATCATTTTAATTATTAAAAAGAAGTGAGATGAGACTTAAGTTTATCATAGGTGTAGTCGGTATATTATCAGCATGTGGATTTACTAATGCACCTTCTTTAGATACTATTCAGGAAGAACAGGATAATAATTGGGTGATTGGTCCATTCCATCGTCCGGAAGGAGTTAATCCTGTCATATCACCGCAGCCGACAGAATTTTATTGTCCTATGCGGAAACAGCAAGTGAAGTGGGAAGAAAGTGATACTTTTAATCCGGCTGCTACTACAAAAGACGGAAAAATTGTTGTACTTTACCGCGCAGAAGATAATTCGGCTCAAGGCATAGGTAAAAGAACCTCACGTGTTGGTTATGCTGAAAGTAAGGATGGGATTGAGATGAAGAGGATGGCTAGCCCTGTTCTTTTTCCTGCCGAAGATAATTTTAAAGATCAAGATTGGCCGGGGGGCTGTGAAGATCCTCGTGTGGCTATGACCGAAGACGGATTGTACGTGATGCTTTATACGGCATGGAATCGAAAAAAAGCGCGTCTTGCTGTAGCTACTTCCCGAGATCTGAAGAATTGGACAAAGCATGGGCTTGCTTTTGATAAGGCATATAACGGTCGATTTAATGATCTTTTCTGCAAGTCAGGTTCTATTCTAACAAAATTGAAAGGAAATCAATTGGTCATTGATAAAGTTGACGGTAAGTATTTGATGTATTGGGGAGAGTATGCGGTATATGCTGCTACTTCTGATAACTTGATTGACTGGTATCCGGTTTTGGATGAGAAGAATGAGCTAATGAAAATTATACAACCTCGTAAAGGGCATTTTGATAGTTTGCTGACAGAATGTGGTCCTCCGGCTGTTCGTACCAAACATGGTATTGTTCTTATGTATAATGGTAAGAATAGTGGTAAAACTGGAGATGCTGACTATCCAGCCAATGCTTATTGTGCCGGACAGCTGTTACTGGATGGTGACGATCCTTATAAAGTATTGGATCGTTTGGATAAGCCCTTCTTTGCTCCTGAAGCTTCTTTTGAGAAGAGCGGACAGTACAAAGATGGAACAGTATTTATTGAGGGACTTGCATATCACAAAAGGAAATTATACCTCTATTATGGTTGTGCTGATTCTCGGGTAGCAGTCGCTGTGTGTGATGATGTAAAGAAGCTGAAGATAAAATAGTAGATTATAAAACAATGAGAATAAAGCTGAATACATATATTGCTTGTATTGCTATTTTTCTGTGTTCTTCTATAGAATGCATTTATTCGCAAAAATTGAAATGGAATTTTGGTTTATCACGTAAGCAAAGTTCCGAAGTGATACCTCATTCAAAATACTCGTTTCAGACAGCTAAACTTAAAGAGAAGGTTATAGAACCCGGAGAATTGAGTCCGCTTTCCGATTGGGAGTATCAACTATCCAAAGGATGGGAAATGATAGAAGGATATAAAGCTAGAGCTGCCGAAAAATCAGTAGTTGCGCAAGATTTAGATACAAGCGAATGGTATTCGGCAACAGTTCCAGGTACAGTATTAACTACATTGGTGGATCAGGGTGTATACCCTGATCCTTATTGGGGACTTAATAATTTATTGATTCCCGATACGCTTTGCCGGATGGACTGGTGGTATCGCAATTCTTTTAGTATTCCTCGTAATAAGAAGGGAGAGAAAGTGAAGTTGATTCTGAATGGAATCAATTATAAAGCGGAGATCTGGTTCAATAGGCAGTTATTAGGAACTATGACCGGTGCTTTTGAAAGAGGTATTTTTGATATAACTCCTTGGGTGGATTATGATAAAAAGAATCTGTTGGCCATCCATATTCTTCCGCCTAATAATCCCGGTATTCCTCACGAGGCAAATAAGAAAGAAGGAATTGGTCCCAATGGTGGAGCATTGTGCCTGGATGGTCCTACTTTTATCTCTTCAGAAGGCTGGGATTGGATTCCCGGCATACGCGACCGAAACATGGGTATTTGGCAGGATGTCAGAATAAAATTTGGCAATGAACTCGAGATTGCTGATACGCATGTGATTACGGATCTGCCTTTGCCTGACACTACTTCTGTCAATTTTATTGTTCAGGCAGAGATTTATAATTCTTCTAAAACTATGAGGAGTGCCAATTTGCATTTTAATATTGGCGGAGTGGCAGCTGTTTATCCGGTTTCTTTGAATGCAAATGAAAAGAGGATGATTAAGCTGACTTCTAATGAGTGTAAGGAACTGCAAATGAAGAATCCACGTCTCTGGTGGCCGAATGGGTATGGAGAACAGTATTTATATGATGCATCTTTAAGTCTGATTTCATCAGGTAAGGACACGCTTGACGTAAAGAAGATGCGTATCGGTATCCGTGAGTTGGAGTATGAATTGTCTGCATACGAGGATAACTCTCCTATAGTGCGTTTGAACTATAATCCGACTGCTGCTTTGCAAGATGGAAAACCCGCTTTTGATACTGTGAAACGTAAGAAAACAGATAATAAAGTTCGCTATACGAATTACGATGGAGAGTTTGTCCCCTATTTATTAAAACCAGTATCTTCACAAGGAATAGAGTTGATAAAGGATTCACTGATGAAAGAATACATGGTTATAAAGGTGAACGGACAACGGATTTTTTGTAAAGGAGGTAACTGGGGAATGGATGATGGTATGAAGCGAGTTTCCCGGGAACGACTGGAACCTGCCTTGAAGTTGCATAAGAATATGAATTATAACATGATTCGTAACTGGACAGGTGAGAGTACGGAAGAAGTATTTTATGAGCTTTGCGATGAATACGGAATGTTAGTGATGAATGATTTTTGGCTTTCAACAGATGGGTTTAACCTCAATCCACTGGATAACTGCCTGTTCGTTAGAAATGTGACCGAAACAGTACGTCGTTTCCGCAATCATCCCTCTATTGCTTTATGGTGTGCGCGTAATGAAGGGTTTGCGACCAATGAACTTGAGTACATGTTGGCCGCCACTTTAGCTAAAGAGGACGGCAGCAGGCATTATACAGGAAATTCCCGTTCATTGAATAGTTCAGGAAGCGGACCTTGGCGTTATCAGTTTGATGCAGGCTGGTACTACCGTTCTTTAGCAGGAGGATTCCGATCCGAAGTGGGTACTCCTTCTCTGCCTACGGCTGAAACTGTTCGTGAGTTTATGGCGGAAGAGGATACATGGCCCATTAGTGATGTTTGGTATTATCACGACTGGCATAATCATAGATATGGTAGTAAGACTTTTAGTGAGCTTTATAAGGAAGGAATGGACCGTAAATTAGGACCTTCTGATAATTTAGATGATTTCTGTCGGAAAGCACAATTGATTAATTACGAAAGCCATCGGGCTATTTTTGAAGCATGGAATAGTAAGATGTGGAATGATGCTTCCGGGGTACTATTGTGGATGAGTCATCCCGCATGGCCTAGTATGGTTTGGCAGAATTACAGTTCAAATGGAGAAACTGCCGGTGCCTATTATGGTACTCAAAAAGCATGTCGTCCTCTTCATATTCAGATGAGTCTTAATAGTCAACATAGAGTAGATATTATTAATACTACGCTGAAGGAATATCGGAATTTGAAAGTGGAAGTCGTGGTTTACGATAAACTAGGAAAAAAGATACGTTCCTCACAACAGAAGGTAAGTCATGTGACACCTAATGCGCTGACTCCTGTGACGCAATTAGAGGATATAAAAGGACTTCCTGATTTCAGTTGGGTAAAGCTGGTATTGACAACTAATAATGGAAAGCTGTTGGATGATAATGTCTATTGGCTCAATCAAAAAGAATGGGACGGAAAGATCCTGACTGATTTGCCGATTTCTTCGGTGAATGTATCTGTGAAGAATTTCACGAAAAAAGCAAATCATTATGAGGGTAAATTTATTGTGAAAAATCCAGGACAACATCTGGCAGCTGCAATAGCATTGACATTAAGGGATGCAAAAACGGATGCGCCCATTCGTCCAGCTTATTTTGATGACGGATATTTTTATTTGATGCCCGGCGAATCTAAAGAAATCCGTTTTCAGGTAGACTGTAAAGAAGGGGTGGATAAGTTGCTTTTGCGGGTGGATGGATATAATGTTGAATCGAAAGATATATTGTTGAATAAATAAAGATTAGGTATTTATGTATAAGAAGGTATTAATATTATTATTTTTTATTCCTTTTCAGTTATTGTTTGCTCAAAAAAGTATGTTGAAAGACTTTCCGGAAGGCTCTACTCCGGAGGAAATTGGTAAGCGATTGGCCTATCGTTTTCTGACAGAGAAGCATGCACTCCATATCGGAAAATGGATTGGTTATCCGGAGACTTTTTATTGGAATGGAGCTTTGCGATATGCTTATCTTGCAAAAGATAAGGAACTTATCAATCGTTTGCAAGATAAGTTTGAGCCTCTGTTTACCGAGGAGAAAGCGTTGCAACCTATTATGAATCATGTTGATGTGAATATGTTTGGCAGCTTGCCTCTTGAGTTATATCTTGTGACGAAAGATAAGAAATATTGGTATTTGGGGTTACCCTATGCTGATTCTCAATGGAAAGTGCCTGCAAATGCGAAACCGGAGGAAAAGGAATGGGCTGAAAAAGGATATTCCTGGCAAACACGTTTGTGGATTGATGATATGTATATGATTACAATCGTGCAGACTCGTGCTTATAAAGTGACGAAGGACAAGAAATATATCGATTGTGCAGCTAAAGAGATGGTGATGTATCTGGATGAGTTGCAACGTCCGAACGGTCTTTTCTATCATGCACCGGATGTACCTTATTATTGGGGGCGCGGAAATGGCTGGATGGCTGCCGGAATGACGGAATTACTTCAGTGTTTGCCTAAAAATCACAAAGACCGTCCCCGTATCTTGGAAGGTTATCGGATAATGATGGAAAGTCTGAAGAAATATCAGAATCCGGAGGGGCTGTGGAATCAGTTGATTGACCAGTCTGACTGTTGGACTGAAACATCCGGATCGGCTATGTTTACTTTTGCTTTTATCAAGGGAGTTAAGAATGGATGGTTGAATGCAGAAGAATATGCTCCTGCTGCGCGTAAGGCGTGGATAGCTTTAGTGTCATATCTTAATGACAAAAATCAGGTGAGAGAGATTTGCGTGGGTACGAATAAGAAGAATAGTAAGCAGTATTATTATGACCGTCCACGCCGCACGGGTGATTATCATGGGCAGGGACCTTATCTGTGGTGTGCTGCCGCTCTAATGGAAAAATAATCGTTCCGGTATTGAGTAGTAGTTGAGGCTTTTGGAGGATATTTCTATTGATTTGGATAATTTTTTTTATTTATAGCTCAATTTGTTTTATTCAATGTGAGGGATGTTCCATAACTTTGGCTCAACAATTTAGTACAAACGGAATCAGACAGGCTGATTCGCAATCATGTTTTATATGAGTTTGAAATATTTACTTTGTGGGATGGCTTTTGTGGCATGTGCCACTATTGTTGAGGCTTTTGATAATGTGCCGGAATCGATTTCTGCATCTATTTCTTTGAAGGTACCAGGAAATGGAGCGAAACACTATCCATTGACTTTTCAGAAATCGCAGAATAATAATGGCACTTATTATTTGGAGAATTCGGAAAAGATGCCGTTGACTGTGTCTCAAAATATAGTTACTGGTAATGATGGGCTACGTATTAGTGTATCTATCACTGCATTGGAAGATGTCTATTTTAATTACAATCAACAGATGGCAACCGGCTTCCGTCATGATGACTGCCTGTTCTATATGCCGGGGTTCTGGTATCGACGTAATCTACGTTCACCCAAAGAGGCTCCTTCATTCCATACATCAGATAGTTGGATTGTAAGCGAAGACAGGTTAAGTGCACCTCTTACGGGAATTTTCTGTGAGAAGACACAACGTTTTATGACTGTCAACAGACTGGATAAGTTTGTAAACAGCACTTTGGCCACGCATCGGGAAGGTGAGATTATTCTTTCGGATAAGACATCTTTGGGATATACCGGATTTGAAAATAAAGGTGGTGTTGCTACTCTTTCTTTCGGTTTTCCTTATCGGGAAGCTCCCAAAAGTTATATTCGTAAATTGACATTAGCTCCGGCTGTGACTGCTTATCAGCTTCTGAAAAAAGGAGAAACTATTTTGTTGATCTGGCAAATTGTTGAAGGTGAAGCCAAAGACTATTCTGATTTTGTGCGCCATACCTGGGAATATTGTTATGATACATATTCTCCCAAGCCTGTTGATACTCCCTACTCAATTGAGTATATGAAGCTGACTCTTAGCCAATTCTTTGTAAGTAGTTTTGTTGATAAATATCCATTGGTATATAATTCGGGCATACATCTTAGGACAGACGCATGTACAAGTAATGGGCAGGCAGAGGTCGGTTTTATCGGTCGTGTTCTTCTGAATGCATTCAATGCTTGGGAATATGGCTGGGAATGTAACCGGGAGGATTTGAAGGCTAATAGTACTAAAGTCTTTGATAGTTACCTGAAGAATGGTTTCACAGAGGCAGGCTTTTTCAAGGAATCGGTTAATTTTGATAAGAATTCTGAAGATCCTGTTCATAGCATCCGTCGTCAGTCAGAAGGGCTTTATGCAATCTTCCACTTCCTGGCTTATGAAAAAGAAAAAGGACGCAAATATCCGGAATGGGAACAGCGATTGAAGAAAATGCTGGATATGTTCCTGCAATTGCAGAATGCCGATGGTAGTTTTCCACGCAAGTTCCGTGACGATTTTACTATTGTAGATAAAAGTGGGGGAAGTACTCCTTCAGCTACATTGCCTTTGGTGATGGGATATAAGTATTTCAAGGATAAACGTTATTTGGATAGTGCTAAGCGGACTGCAGGTTATCTGGAGAAAGAATTGATTTCTAAAGCAGATTATTTCTCTTCTACTCTTGATGCGAATTGTGAAGATAAAGAAGCATCACTTTATGCTGCAACTGCTACTTATTATCTTTCATTGGTTACTAAGGGAGAGGAGCATAAACATTATGCTGACTTGACAAAGAAAGCTGCTTATTTTGCCTTATCGTGGTATTATTTGTGGGATGTTCCTTTTGCTCCCGGTCAGATGCTGGGCGATATTGGTTTGAAAACACGTGGCTGGGGAAATGTCTCGGTTGAAAATAATCATATTGACGTATTTGTTTTTGAATTTGCCGATGTACTTCGTTGGTTATCGAACGAATATAAAGAATCCCGTTTCTCGAACTTCGCAGAAGTGATTTCAACCTCTATGCGGCAGTTATTGCCTTATGAAGGACACATGTGTGGCATTGCCAAAGTGGGTTACTATCCGGAAGTTGTTCAACATACCAGTTGGGATTACGGGAAGAATGGCAAAGGATATTATAATGACATTTTCGCACCCGGATGGACTGTTGCTTCTTTATGGGAATTATTTACTCCTGGGCGTGCCGAGATTTTTATGGAAAGGTAATATAATAAATTAATTTGTAATGACATCTAGAAGAGATTTTCTTAAAAAAGCTGGGTTGATTTCTGCTGCTTTTGCAGTTCCCGCTCTTAATGTGAATGGAAATACCACACAATCCAAAATGCGTTTGAAGAATACCAAGATTGCGGTGGATGATCGGTGGGATGTTATTGTAATTGGTGGAGGACCTGCCGGGTGTACTGCTGCGATTTCTGCAGCCCGGGAGGGAGCTAAGACTTTGCTGATTGAGGCAATGGGACAACTTGGCGGTATGGGAACAGCAGGTATGGTTCCGGCATGGTGTCCGTTTTCTGATGGCGAAAAGATTATTTATAGAGGTCTGGCAGAAAAAATATTCGAGGCATCGAGAAAAGGAGTTCCTCATGAGAGAAAGCAGAAACTGAATTGGGTGAACATAAATCCCGAATATTTGATGCAGGTTTACGATCGGATGGTCGCTGAATCGGGGGCAAAAGTCCTTTTCTTCTCGAGGGTTGCTGCTGTTGAGATGTCAGCTGATGATACGGTAGATGCTATCATTGTAGCAAATAAATCCGGGCTTGTTGCGTTCAAAGCAAAAGTATTTATTGATGCGACGGGAGATGGAGATGTGGCTACTTGGGCAGGTGCTTCATTTAAAAAGGGAGGTGAGGATGGTGTACTGCAAAGTTCTACTTTGTGCTTCTCGTTTGCCAATGTCGATAGTTATAACTACAATCTCATAGGTCCTTCATTGCATACGAGTAACAAAAATAGCCCTATCTTTGACGCGATTAAGTCCGGGAAATATCCATTGATAGGCAGACATTTCAATAGTAATCTGATCGGTCCGGATGTGGTACAATTCAATGCAGGACACATTGATAATGTTGATTCGACCGACCCATGGGCTACTACGCGGGCGATGGCTACCGGTAGACAAATCGCTGAACAATACTTGGAGGCACTGAAAGAACTTCAGCCTAAAACTTTTGGTAGTGCTTTTGTTGTAAAGACTGCCTCCTTGTTGGGGGTTAGAGATAGTCGTCGGATTGAAGGGGATTATACGTTTACTTTCCAAGATTGGCTGGAGCGTAAAACATTTGAAGATGAGATCGGACGTAATTGTTACTATATTGATGTTCATAAACCGGGGCATAAAGAGACGCGTTACAAAAAAGGCGAATCTCATGGAATTCCTTATCGTTGTTTGACTCCTAAAGGTCTGAAGAATCTATTGACCGCCGGACGCTGTATTTCTACTGATGAGGAAGCTTTTGGAAGCTTACGAGTGATGCCACCTTGTCTGGTGACTGGTGAAGCTGCCGGAATGGCTGCGGTACATGCTATCAAACAAACAAAGAATGATGTTCATAAGATTGATGTAGGTTTTCTACGCAAAAGATTAAAAGAAGAGGGGCAATATTTCTTATAAATACATTAGGGATGAATTTTATGGGATGTTCCTCTTGACAAATCCTTTTAAATGTTGTATCTTTATAGTCCGGAAAAGAGCTTAAACCTTGTAAATAACAGATAAAAGAATATGAAATTGATGACTTGAATGGTATAATATTATAACAAATCTGGACGTGTTCCCTAATAAATATTGGGAAGGATATACCGGATATAGGCAAAAAGGCTGCAAATTTTATGAAATTTGCAGCCTTTTTGTTGTAAAAGATGGATTTATAAACTCGGAAATCCAATGGCAGAGTTTTTAATAAACTCAGATACTGTTCTTAATAAACTACTCAAAAGTTTATTAAAAACGTACTATTTGTTTATGTGGAAATTTGTTTGTTTTTTTATAAAATCTTAAATTGGCGTTTAGAACATTCTTTGTTGAAGATAACTATACTTTACAATTTGAAAAGTAATCAAACGAAACAACAGCTTTCCTGTTGGCTAAATTTATACATGAAGTTCCAGAACGAACCGTGTTCCTTTCGTATAATTCGTATCCAGTGTCAGGCTTCCGTTCATCTTGGCAGCAATTAGTGAACAGATCGGTAATCCTAGTCCATCTCCTGTGGTCAGGTCTTTCACTTCTGTGAAAGGTTTGAAGAGATTTTCCTGTTGCTCTGCCGGAATTCCAGTTCCTGTATCCGTAACGATGAATTGGTGCGTGTGCGCTCCCCGTTTCTTGAATTCGAGACTGATACGACCCTGGTCGGTGTAGAAAGCGGCATTTTTCAGTAAATAGAGAAGAATGCGTTCCAATTGTTCCTTGTTTGTCTTTACCTGAAGTTTTGGTGCATTGACTGAAGATGTGACATCCTGTTTTATGTATTCTTTAACTTTATCCATCACATTCTCACAGAAAGTTCCCACGTTGATTTCACTTAGTTCATAAAACTCGGTTAATGAGTTTTCCAAAGATGACAGTTCTTGAATGTCATCACTGAATTTCTTCAAAGCTGCGACTTGTCCCTGCATTTGGGCCGCTTCTTGAGGAGCCTTTTGTGACAGTTCTTCGGCTGAAGTAGCCAGCGTATTCAGGGTAGGCTCCATTTGCGAAGATATATTCTGTATGAATTTGGTTTTTAGTTCATTGTGTTCATTGGCAATTTTCACACTTTTCTTTAATTTACGATTGTTGGCGATGAATCGTAGCAATATCACAGCCAATATTACCAGGCCGGCTACCAATATGACTGCCAGCACACAGAGACCTATGATTATATATTGCTTGGCAGATAGTGAGTCGTCCTTTTCCTGTATGGTCAGTTGGCTTTCGTCATATTTTCTCTTCAGTACATTTAGTTCGTCTTGTGCGGTTAATGCTTTTACCGAGTCTGTCCAGACAATGAAACTTTCGTAAGTGCGTTCCATCAGTGGAGCATTATTGCCTTTTCGTGCAATATTGATAAGATTCTTGTAGCAATCGCTCACTTTGGCGTAGTCCTTCTTTTCCTTATATTGGTTGACAAGTTTGCGGAAACAGGCATCACCTTGTGCGTTTTGGTTAAATGTATAGTAATAGTTGGCTTTTGTATACAGTAAAACCTCTGTCAGTGAGTCATTCTTGGCAAGGTTAGCTGTTTCTTCCAGTTTATTCAGCTGTGTTTTTGCCTGAGCTGGATTTTTAAGTGCCGTGTACATCTGCAACCGCTCCTTGTTCACGAGGAAGCGAAGGTCATAAAAGACTTTCTTCTGATTTTGCTCTCCGGCCCATATAAGTTGGTCCATATCACGACAAAGTTCGAATCCTTCTTTGTAAAAGTTCTCTCTGACGTATAAAGCATTCGCCTGAACACCACATTCTATTGCCTGTGGATAGTTTTCGCGGGTTGCAAATGCTTCGTATGCCTTTTTGAATAAGTAACGTGCTTTGATGTAATCTTTTTGATTGAGGCTACTTTGCGCTTGGTTTTTCAATTCTGTGGCTCTGTCTTGGGGAGTTTGCGCATAAGTCAGTATGCTCAAACAAAATATCATTAAAAGACTTGTTATCGACGTTTTCATATTTATTGCATATTTGTTTGTCACAAATGTAAAACAAATATATGAAACAAGATAGCGTTGATGATGAAATAATTTTATTCTGTTTATATTCATTGTTGTTATCCTGCCCAGTTCTCTCTGTCGAGATTCCGATAGCTGATGGCTTCTGCCAAATGACTAGGAAGTATTTGTTCTACTCCTTCCAAATCAGCGATTGTACGGGCCACTTTTAAAATCCGGTCGTAGGCTCGGGCGGACAAGTTGAGTCGTTCCATAGCATTCTTTAGCAATGCGAGTCCTTTGTCATCCGGTTGGGCGTACATTGCGAGCAGTTTGCTGTTCATTTGTGCATTACAATAAATTCCGGTATATTCGGCATATCGTCTTTCTTGCATTTGACGGGCTTTTATCACTCGTTGCCGGATGATCTTGCTTGATTCTCCCTGTCTTTGATCGGAAATCTTATCAAAAGGTACAGGAACGATCTCTATTTGAATATCAATCCGGTCTAATAATGGACCGGATATTTTATTCAAGTACTTTTGGACTTGCCCGGGACTGCATACACACGCTTTTGTCGGATGGTTATAATATCCGCAGGGACATGGATTCATGGATGCGATTAGCATCAGATTGGCCGGATAACTGATCGTGCTTTTGATGCGGGAAATGGTGATTTGACGGTCCTCCAATGGTTGACGCAATACTTCTAGCACTCCTCGGTTGAATTCCGGTAACTCATCTAAAAAAAGTACTCCATTATGTGCCAGACTGATTTCTCCGGGTTGTGGAAAACTACCTCCACCAACCATTGCCACTTGGGAAATTGTGTGGTGTGGGTCGCGGAATGGACGTTGGGAAATCAATGAGGACCCGCGTTTCAGTTGTCCGGCAACTGAATGTATCTTGGTGGTTTCTAAACTTTCACCCAGTGAAAGAGGAGGAAGAATGGAAGGCAGGCGTTTGGCCATCATTGATTTACCGCTGCCCGGAGCACCTACCATTATTAAATTATGTCCTCCGGCTGCTGCAACTTCTAGTGCCCTTTTTACATTCTCTTGTCCTTTTACGTCTGCAAAATCCAGGTCACAGTTGGTTTGCTGTTGATAGAATTCTTCCCGTGTATTGACAACAGTCGGCTCTAATTCGCGTTCATTATTGAAGAACTCGACGACCTCCTTGATATTACTGACTCCATATACTTTTAATTGATTGACAACAGCAGCTTCCCGTGCGTTTTGTTGGGGAATGATTAGTCCTTCGAAACCATCCTCGCGAGCTTTGATAGCAATGGGAAGCGCACCTTTGATAGGTTGGATGCTTCCGTCCAGACTTAGTTCGCCCATTAGCAAATAGCGGGAAAACTTCTCGGAAGAGATTGTTTCGTTAGCTCCTAATAATCCGATGGCAAGAGGCAAGTCATAAGCTGAACCCTCTTTTCGAATGTCAGCAGGTGCCATGTTGACTACTATATTGCTGGTGGGCATTTTATAACCATTCACTTGCAATGCGGAGATAATGCGTTGATGGCTTTCTTTGACCGCAGAGTCCGGAAGGCCGACGAGATAAAACATACAGCCGCGCGAGCTGTTGACTTCGATTGTGATGAGTGTTGCATCAATCCCTTGAACAGCCGCTCCGAA
>OGYT01001740.1_pt1 | contig 13276 bp, 5 predicted proteins | sample 1576631 | NCBI WGS metagenome assembly OGYT01 (sample SAMEA3541588, study PRJEB24748) | human gut metagenome | biome: human gut; feature: human-associated habitat; material: faeces | place: China | collected 2012
GCGTTTTGAGGATTGGAAAGATGCCCAAGAAAAGGAGGGCTCTTTTGATGAATGTGGATATATGGAGGGTATTTCTTGGTTTGCGTTTGATCCTAAGTCTGATTTCGACATTATGTATATCTCAAGTGCAAATTTAGGACCTATTCGTAAAGTCAATTTTGCTGATAGAACGGTGAAATTCTTAAGTCATATATCTTATTCCACTGAGCGTCCGACTGTTATTACCTGGACACCGGACGAGAATCAAGATATGATTATTACCCGTGATTTATCTAGCGACGGGAATATAAATATCGTATACAGTCGTGCTTCTGATTTTAGTACAAAAACGGATTTGGTAAGTACGTTGGGTAAATTGAAATCGGGAAACGCGGCTATGGTTCATCCTAAAGGTCAGCTGTTTTATACCGCTTATTATACGCAGGAAATTTATCGGTACGACTTTAAAACTCAAGAAACGACCACTACTACTAAACATGTAAAAACAAAGGAGAATTTGCGTTTTATCCTTCATCCAAGCGGCAAATATGCCTATATGACGCGTTTATACTATTCGGGAAACAATTCAGGTTACATTGCTCGTTTGGATTATGATGAAGAAAACGAATCGTTTGGAACCCCTTACATTGTTGCGGGTAGTGACGGTTCTTCTGGATATGCCGATGGTGTGGGAAGTTCTGTACGGATGAGAGGACCTGGTCAGGGCGTTTTTGTGAAGAATCCCGATTATGCGGGTGAGGACGATGAATATGATTTCTACTTTACGGATGATTATAATAACTGCGTGCGTGTATTGACACCGACAGGACGTGTCTATACTTTTGCCGGACGTGGTAAAGATGTAGCCGCTGGAGCCTATTCGGATGGTGCATTGCGTACGGAAGCTCAATTTGATCGTCCTTGGGCAATCGCCTATGATGAAAAAAGAAAATGTTTCTATGTGGGAGAGCGGAATAACAAAGTGATACGGAAAATCGCTTTGGAAGAATAATCAATGATAAACACATATTTTATGAAAAAGTTAATATTTATATGGATGCTGCTGATAGGTGTTTCTCTGCAAGGATGGGCGCAGGAAAAAACTATCACAGTAGTGGGAATTGTGACGGATACTAATAAGGAGCCACTTGTCGGTGTGAATATCTCGGTTCAAAATACACCCGGATTAGGTGTTATCACTGATATAAATGGAAAATACCGGATTAATGTGCCGGCATATGCCCGATTGGTTTTCTCTTACATTGGCTACGAAACGGTGCCGGTGCTGATTAAGGAACAGACTGTGGTAAACGTTACTATGAAGGAGGCTGTTTCCACTGTTCTTGATGAAGTTGTGGTGACCGGATTGGGTGCACAAAAAAAGATTGCCGTGACCGGTGCTGTAACGAATGTGGATGTGGAAGCTTTGAAGGCCGTACCATCCACTTCGGTAGTTGATGGTCTTGCCGGGGTAGTGCCGGGTGTAATGGCAATGCAGACATCCGGCCGACCGGGTAGCGTGTCCGAATTCTGGGTCAGAAGTATTTCCACATTCGGTGCGAATACATCGGCATTGGTGCTGGTGGATGGCTTTGAGCGCGACATCGATGAAGTTAGCGTGGAAGACATTGAGTCTTTCACTGTATTGAAAGATGCTTCGGCTACGGCTATTTACGGTAGTAAGGGTGCTAATGGTGTCGTTTTGATCAATACGCGCCGAGGTAAGGAAGGAAAGATCAATATCAATGCAAAAGCGGAAGGTTTTTACAGCACACTAACCAAAGTGCCTGAATTTGTGGATGGTTACACATATGCTTCAATGGCCAATGAAGCAAAAGCATCACGTAATCAAGCGTTGCTTTATTCTGATTCGGAATTGGAACTATTTCGTACGGGATTGGACCCCGATCGCTTCCCGAACGTGGATTGGATGGATGTAATGATGCGTGATGGTGCTTATAGTTCACGTGTTACGCTGAATATGACTGGTGGTGGAAGAACGGCGCGTTACTATGTAGGGGGTAGTTACCAGAACCAGCAGGGTATGTATAAGACGGACAAGAGTTTGAAAAACTATAATACAAATGCCAATTATCGAAAATGGACATACCGTATGAACATTGATATCGATATTACTAAAACAACTTTGTTGAAGTGTGGCATTTCAGGCTCCTTGCGCAAACAAAACGACCCCGGTTCCGGTACGGACAATATCTGGACAGTGTTGATGGGGTATAATTCCATCATGATGCCTGTAACCTATTCTGACGGACGTATTCCGGCGTGGTCGGCTCAGGACGATAATTTGAATCCATGGACTCAAGCCACTATGACTGGATATAATGAAAGCTGGAAGAACAATATTCAGACCAATGTCACTTTGGAACAGAAGTTAGACTTCATCACGAAAGGATTGCGCTTTGTAGGGCGGTTCGGCTATGACACCAACAACTCAAACTGGATTAAGCGTTATGAAAGTCCGGAGGTTTGGAAAGCCGACCGTTATCGGCAGGCTGACGGTTCGTTGCTCTTCACAAAAATTAGAGACGAGAAAACGATGGATACTAATACAACTTCCGGTTCGAGCGGTGATCGGAATGAGTTTCTTGAGTGGGAATTGCATTATAGCCGAGCTTTTAAAGGGCATCATCCGGGCGCCGTGCTGAAATATACCCAGTCTTCGAAAGTCTACACGCAAGGCATCGGTACCGAATTGAAGAATACGTTACCTCGCCGTAATCAAGGTATAGCTGGACGTGTTAACTATAACTGGAACTATCGGTACTTCATAGATTTCAACTTCGGTTATAATGGTTCTGAAAATTTCCATAAAGACTACCGTTTTGGTTTCTTTCCGGCAATTTCTGGTGCATGGAATCTTGCTGAAGAGCCTTTCATTAAGAATCATATGGGAAAAGTCGTCAATATGTTCAAAATTCGTTATTCATGGGGTAAAACGGGTAATGATCTTTTAGCAAAGGATAGTTCTGGTAAATGGATTCGTTTCCCGTATACTTATAATATCGGTACTTCCGGAACATTCAATTTTGCGGATATTAATGCTAGTGCAAAGACATGGGAGGGGATGCATTATACATCCATCTCTTCACCCGATGTGTCGTGGGAGATCTCTACCAAGCAGGATTTAGGTATTGATTTCTCATTCTTCAATGATAAGTTGACAGGTGCGGTTGATTATTTTTTCGAACGTCGCGAAGGCATTTACAAACAGAGAAATTCTATCCCTTATGAAGTCGGTATCGAGTACGTGCCAAGTGCGAATGTCGGTATCGTGGAAGCGAAAGGATTCGACGGAAACTTTGCCCTGAAACAAAGAATTGGCAAAATAGATTTTACGTTGCGTGGTAACATTACTTATAGTAAGAATGAGATTATAGAATATGACGAGGAGAATACGATTTATGAATATAAATTGTATAAAGGAGACCGTGTGAATCAAGCTAAAGGTTATTTGGCTTTGGGACTATTCAAAGACTATGACGATATTCGCAACAGTCCGAAACAGTCGGGGGACATTATGCCGGGTGATATCAAATATGCGGATATCAATGGAGACGGTCTCATTAACAGCGGTGACATCGTGAATATAGGTTCCACTACTAAACCGAATCTTGTTTATGGTTTTGGAGTCTCTGCAAAATGGAAAGGACTGGATGTCAATGTACACTTCCAAGGTGCCGGTAAGTCGTCGTTCTTTATCAATGGCTCGACTGTACATATGTTCAGCGGTGGAACCGGCTGGGGAAATGTATTGAAAGAAATGGCGGAGAGTAACCGTTGGATACTCGGTGTCAACGAGGACCCGAATGCTGATTATCCCCGTCTGACTTATGGATCGAATTCGAATAATGAATTAAAGTCCAGTTATTGGTTGCGCAATGGCTCATATATTCGTTTGAAAACACTTGATATCGGCTATAGCTTCCCTACATCTTTAGTGAACAAGCTTCACTTGAATAAAGTGCGTGTATTCTTTATCGGAACCAATTTGCTCACTTTCTCTAGCTTTAAGTTGTGGGATCCGGAGTTGGGAAGTTCGGACGGAAAGAAATACCCGCTGAGTAAAACGTTCTCTTTGGGATTGCAAGTTAATTTATAAACAAAAGAAATATGAAAAAAATTATTATAAATCTATGTCTGATAGTAGGATTGGGAACTGTCGCTACCAGCTGTTCCGATTATCTGGATTCTGATTATCTTTTTGATAAAAAAATATCGTTGGAAAAGGTCTTTGCGGATAAGAACTATACTAATGAGTGGTTGGCTTATGCCTATGAGTTCTTGAATAATAATGAGATGCAGCAGGTTTGTAGCAAAAAGACTATCTCGTTCAATTTTGCGGACGATATGTATTACGGTGATTATGATTATTCCGGCTGGCGCTGCGGTACTTATACGGAAACGGGAAATAAAATCAACTTGGACATATGGGAGAATTCATACAAAGTAATCCGTCAGACATCAATCTTTCTAGGCAATGTGGATATGAACAAGGAGCTATCGGAAGCCGAAGTTATTGACATGAAAGGGCAAGCGCATTTTTTACGGGCCTATTTCTATTGGGTGTTAGTACGTACATTCGGACCGGTTCCTATTGTGCCCGATGAAACGCTTGATTATACGGAATCATATGATAACATTTCCTTATTGCGTAATTCGTATGATGAGTGTGCTGATTATATCGCTAGTGAATGTGTGAAGGCTGCTACGATGTTGGTAGATCGACGTGACTTGCAGGAAGTGGTACGTCCTACACGCGGTGCGGCTTTGGCTCTTCGTTCACGAGTGTTACTTTATGCGGCAAGTCCTCTCTTTAATGGCAAAGCTCCGCAGGAGGTGATAACAGCATTGGTTGACAAGAACGGGCGTCAGTTGCTTTCGAGCACTTACGACGAGACTAAATGGGCAAAGGCGGCAGCCGCGGCTAAAGATGTCATCGAATTGAATCGGTACCAGTTGTATGTTTCTTATAAAAGAGACTATTCTTCGATGGCTTATCCGGCAACGATTACACCTCCCGATGACAATGGATCTTTCCATCTTAATGCTTGGCCAAACGGCTGGGAAAACATTGATCCATTCGATTCCTATCGTTCTCTGTTCGATGGTACTGTCAGCATCTACAATAATCCGGAGATTATTTTTTCACGTGGAAAGAATCAAGGGGGAGAAGATATAGAAGTAATGGTGATTCATCAGCTTCCTCGCTCGCAGGGTGGTGGTTATAACTGTCATGGAATGACACAAAAGCAGTGTGATGCTTATTATATGAAAGATGGTAGCAACTGCCCGGGTATGAATAAGAACTATGCAGGACAAGACGGTTATACTAGCCCCAGTCGTTACAATATGGAAGATTATGAAACGTCACTAGTCACCTCTTCGGATTTGGCTAATTATCCGGAATTAGGTAGTAAAGGGACAGGTGTTTGCAAACAATATGCACAGCGTGAACCTCGTTTCTATGCATCTGTAGCTTATAACGGAAGTGTTTGGCATATGCTGAATGCCGATAAAGATCAAAAAGAAGAAATGGATGTTCCGATTTTCTATTATAGGGATGAACAGGACGGATATAAGGCTGGTACTTACTGGCTGAATACTGGCATTGGAATTAAGAAATATGTCAATCCTTATGATCTTTCAGATGTGGATACTTCATACGATCAAAGTCGTATTGTGTCTAAGGCGGCTCCGGATATCCGCTATGCGGAAATCTTGTTGAACTATGCGGAAGCATTGAACGAATTGACGACTTCGTATGAGATTCCTTCATGGGACGGAACGAAAGTATATACTATTGCACGTACGGAGGAGGAGTTGAAGAAAGGTATTCAGCCAGTCCGTATCCGTGCCGGGTTGCCTGATTACGAGGTTTACGGGAATTCCGACGAGTTCCGTATCAAAATGAAGCGTGAACGGCAGATCGAGTTCTTTGCAGAAGGACATCGGTATTGGGATTTGCGCCGCTGGTGTGATGCACCTTTCGAGGAGTCTCTTCCCGTTTACGGTTGCAATGTATATTCGACCAAATCAAACGCTGCTGCTTTCCATACTCCGGTGGAGACTCCTTCATTGAAGAGCAGTTTCTCTACGAAGATGTGGTTCTACCCCATTCACTATTATGTAATGAAACGGAATGTATTGATGACTCAAAATCCGGGTTGGACGAATCCGGAATAAAACCAATAGTAGACAAGAATATGAAAAAGATATATTTATTTTGGATTGCGATGGCAGCTATCGGCTGTGTGTCGTGCAACAACGAGTGGGAGGATGAGCAGTTTTCTCAATTGATCTCTTTTAAGGCTACATTGAATGGCGATGGTGTCTCTCCGCTTTATGTTCGTTATCAGCCGGAAGGTGTGAAACGGTATGATGTTCCTGTGCTGGTCAGTGGATCTACTGCCAATTCGCAAAACCGAATAGTGCACATTGGGTTGGATTCTGATACGCTGACTTCCCTGAATTTGGAACGGTTCGGAAAGTATCGTACGGAACTTTATTATAAGCAGCTCGATCCGCAGTATTACACCATGTCGGAAACAGTGGAGATACCTGCCGGACAGAGGCAAGCACTATTGCCTATTGACTTTACATTGAGCGGAACAAACAGTGACAACTCTTTAGATATGGTGGATCGATATGTACTTCCTTTGACAATTCTTGATGATGAATTGTTTGGATATCAAGCAAATGGTCAAAAACATTATCGAAAGGCTTTGTTGAATGTGATTCCGTTCAATGACTATTCTGGTACTTATGACGGATCCAAATCATTAATTCATCTGGAGGGGCAGAGTGACGCATTTACTGTTTCCAAACACAAGGCGTATGTGCATAATAACAATACAATATTTTTTTATATGGGACTTCGCGATGAAAATTATATCGATCGTAAATACTACAAACTGTTCGTTGAATTTACGGATGAATATTTTGAGGGAAAATATAAATTGAATATTTGGACGGATAATGGAGGAACGGATGGTAACAACTTTTCGCTTATAAAAGAAACTGACCTCGTTGGGGCAACCCGTGATAAACAGCCTCTATACACCATTACTGAAGAAATGGATGCAACGAAACCATACCTAAAACATATTTACTATACGCTTTATATAGATTATACTTTTGAGGATTATACTCTTAGTCCGGGTAATCGACTGATGTACACCGTCAATGGAACATTGAGCATGCAACGTGACCTGAATACTTTGATTCCAGATGTAGATCAGCAGATTCAATGGGATTAAGTAATACTTGATAAATGATAAAGAGGTTGAACTCAAATAATGTTTTGAATCAACCTCTTTATGACTATTATACTACTTATTCAAAGATTTGAAACTAGATTGAAATGATATTATCATGAAAAACCGAATAATTCTAAAAAATATTTATATAGGTCTGGCTTTGTTTTCAACAGTTTTATTTGCTGGTTGCCAAAAAAGCGACGATGCCCCCGATGACCAGCCTCCAGGCAAAGGAAAAGTGGCATTTAACTTGCATGCTCCAAGTGCATTCCTTTCCAGAGCTATGGGTGTTGGTGACGAAAATGGAGGCACTAATGACAAAATAGCTTTTTATCAATTTAGCAAAGAAGGTAAGTATGAACAAAGGTATGTCTTAAATTATGAAGCTGCTTCCGTGGGTGCAAACGGTGATACAAGGTCATATACTGTAGAATTAACTTCTTCGACTGGAGGAGAAAAGCGATTTATCATTGTGGAGAGTGAGGATGAGAACAACTTTCCTAATATGAGTGGAGCAAATACAATCGATGAACTGCTAAATAGTAAGACTGTTGCGGAGAGTGGTAAATTGAATCCTCCATTTGTTATGTCTAATGTCAAAACAGATGGTAAGGAGTATGTAACAGTTACCGATGTAGAATCTTCCGACAATCAGGTTGATGTAAAACTTAAAAGACGTGTAGCTAGATTTGATTTGCTGAATGATCCAACAGAATCGGGATTAGTGATTGATAAGGTATATATTAAGAATAGATACACTCAAGGATTCATAGGTGATGTAAGTGGTAGTGCAGGCAATATATCAGCTGATGTTCTGGAAATACCGGTAGCTGATTTAGCTAATGATGGGAAAAGTTTCTATCTTTATCCGACTCAGTTGACTTCAACTCTTGAGCAGAATGAAAAAACAGTAGTATGGGCTACCACTAAACTTGCCAATACCAATACAGAAGGTCCGACTCTTTATCTTAATCTTACTGCTGATATTAATGTGGAGGCTAACTATCTCTATCAACTTAATACGAAAAAGATAGCTGGTTCTACAGGCTTTGATATTTCAGTGGAAGAATGGAAAGACGGAACTTCAATTGATTGGGTAACGATTGAGGACGGAATCTCCGTAATGGATGACAAAGCTACTATTATTGCTGGTACAGAGATTAAAGGGACTTATGTAAAGATTGCAGCTGATGCTGCAATGCCATATACTATAAAACGTGTTGTTACAGATTATAGCTCAGCAGCATTGGACGCTGCGTATGACGGAAGTTTGCCTGCATGGCTTACTATTTCTTCATCTACTAAAAATGCAGGTAGTGGTCTTTATCGTCATGAGATTGTTTATACGGTGACTGCACATCCTGCGAAGACAAGCCAGTTTGCTATCACATATCTTAGCGGAGCTGTTACAGACGAGAATTTGCTGGTCATCGGGTTTGTCGATCCGTATCCGGGTACTCCGCTGCCTTGTTTGTCAAGAGGGGAGAAACTTTATTCACCGGTACATTGTCGTCAGTCTACGTATCTTGTGCATAACACTGTGGATAAGGCGTATTTCTGTGGAAATGAAGGATTTACGTTTGACACTCCTATGAAAGGTAAGACGGGTAATGAAGGGGCGAAGAATCTTTGTCCCGAGGGCTGGACAGCATTGAACAATGTAGAGGCCAAAGAGTATATTTTGTGGGTAGGAGAGCATCTCAAGTCACAAGTAATGGAGTCTATATATACTTATTGTTGCTCCGAGACAGACGGTGAGGCTACCGATTTGCGTATATTGGCGGGATACCCATACAATAAAGCTACTCCCAATGTGAAAGATTTAGCTTGTTATGGCACTTGGCCAAGCGTGGCTTGGTTGAATATCAATGAGAAAGATCTCTCTATAAAAGACAAGACATTCTATGATTATAATAATTGGGATGTGAAGAAAGATTACGGAATCCCCTACAGATGTATTCGTGATAAAGCTGGCTGGGAATAACTGTGTGGACTCTCGAAAGGATATATATTCAATGATTAAATTGTAAGATAATGCTAAAGAATACTTTATTTGTGATTCTTCTAATGATTTCTAGCTTATTCACGGCTTGTGCTGAAGGATATGTAAGTGATGTACAGAAGGAGGATGACACAAAAGAAATACGTTTCAGCCTGAACATGGAGGGAGGGTTAACGATGTTCCCTACTAGGTCTTCTGTGTCTTTGGACGGAATGAAATGGAAAATATTCTGTTTTGATGACCAGTATAACTATCTGTTTGACAGGACAGGAAATATAGGGGATGCAGCAAATGAAATAAAGGTTTCTGTAACTAAAGGCATCGTTTATCGATTTTTGTTTTTGTGTACCACAGCCGATAAATTTCCAGAGTTGACTTCTGGTAAGACTTATTGGGATTTAGATGCATATGTTCCTCAATTGCCGTTAGCTGATCCGATGGCGCTGCTTGTCAGTAGAGGTAATGAAAAAGATGGTACACTTCGTGTAGCTGCTGCGTCTGCATCGGTGCAGGTTACTCTTGCTCCGCGTGCATCTAAGGTCGTTTTGCAAAAGGATTCGCAAACTGTTTCGGATATTACGGTGAATTCCGTGACTTTTGCGGATGCCGCTTCTTCTGTTCCTTATGCCCATATCGAACCTCAGTATTACAGTGAATATGAGAATCTTCCGGTAGTAATTCGAAAGACCTATCAGTATGTGCCCCAAGAGGATGTATGCTATATGCTTCCAGATATGTGCGCCGGAACCTTTGGAGTGAATGCTACGTTGCATATCACTCATCCAATTTCTGGAGAACAGGATGTGCGGGTAACGGTACCAGTGGGGCTTGCGCTGAATGTAGGTAGTGGAAAGACTTACTATATTGAAATGTCTGCTGATGCAAACGGAAAAGTTGCTGCTACTTGGGCAACACGTGTAGCACCCAAGACACTGAAACTTGCTACGCAAAATTTGTGGGGCCAATCCACTTCTGTTGTGTTGGATTACTTCAACAAGATAGATGTGGATGTGCTTTGTGCACAGGAATGCAGCAAACTCTCCGAATCTGATATACAATCACAGGGGCTTTACGTGCATACTCACTCCAACAATGGACAGGGGAAATGCAGCATTATATCGCGCTATCCTTTCTCGGGGATTACACCGAACAAATACGGTGCCTATATCGATTTGGGTGAAGGTATTATCGTGTTAGTGATGAATTGTCACGGTGCTTTCTATCCTTACGGTCCTTATCAGTTGAACGGTATCGAGTATAAAGGATATGAAGGTACGGACGATGTTGACTATGTAGTAAAAGTCAATAAAGAAGCTCGTCAAGGCATGGTGGACAAACTGCTGGAGGATTTTAATTCATCTACCACTCCTTTTGTTTGTCTCTCGGGTGACTTCAATGAACCGTCATGGCTTGACTGGACGGAAGGTGCCTTGGCAGCAGGTCTTGCTTCATACGTTGTTCAGTGGCCTACCACTCGTTCTTTGTGGGAAGGCGGTATAAAAGGTGATGCCTACCGGACGATACATCCGGACCCTGTGACGCATCCGGGATTCACGTGGACGCCGCGTCCGAGCGAGAAGGACACCAAAGACCGATTAGATTTGACTCTTTATACTTTGTCTCCCAACACGGAAGTGAAACGTTGTCAGGTAATAGGAGAGAACACGGAAACGTCGGATATCGTTCTTCCTAATTGGGAACCGTTTGAAAATGTATTCGATCACCGGGGATTACGGACAGAATTTGTCTTTACGAAATGACGGAACGGTGTACCGGAATTAGTGAGTCTCCAGACTGTTAATTATTGAGGTCTCGGGTATTAATACCTGTCGTGTAAGGTATTAATATCCGAGAATTCAGCTATTAATAGCTAACATGCCAACTATTTGTAATGGATAAACCAATGATTAACTAATGTCTTTTTGTCTGTTGCTAGATAACCTTCAAATAGGCAATATATGGTAGTTTGGGACTCAAATTTCATTTATTGACTTGTTTTTAGCATGCCGGACAGGTAGAAAACACTATTTTTGTCCTCATCCGTTTTAGACTTTTAAGATTATATAAACCAATAAATTGTAACGTACGAATATGCACAACATTGCTAAAACCTTTTTCCCGATTTTATTATTACTTTTTGCTGCAGTAGTGACAGCACAGAATGGGAAGAACAATGTCGGAAATGCGCAACGCATCTGGCTTGATTCTGAAATTGGTCATCAGGGCGACTACCAGTGGAAAATGATAAAAGCTGGAGATGCAACAGATCCCGGAGAAAAGATTTCGTTATCCAATTATGCAACTACAAATTGGATGCCGGCCATCGTTCCCGGAACAGTTTTGAATTCTTTGGTGTATAACCAAAAATACCCGGAGCCTTATTATGGAATCAATAATAAGATTGAATCTAAATTGATACCGGATATTTCTGAAACCGGACGTGACTTTTACACCTATTGGTTTCGGACAGATTTTACAGTACCGCAGTCATTCAAGGGAAAGACTGTCTGGTTACAGTTGGATGGTATCAACTACCGGGCAGAAGTATGGGTGAATGGTAACTTATTGAGTACAATGAACGGTATGTTTATTCAGGACTATATTGATGTTACGGATTTTGTGAAAATCGGAGGAAAAAACGGACTGGCTATAAAGGTCTATCCGGTAGATGTTCCCGGAAGTGCGAAGCCGAAATCCTGGGGAGCAGCCGGCGAATTCCATAACGGTGGAAACGGTAACATTGGTTTGAATACTACCATGTTGATGACGGTAGGTTGGGACTTTACCTTTATGGACGGTATCCGTGACCGTAATACAGGTATATGGAAAAATATTTCCCTCTATGCTACAGGCAGAGTAGCATTACGCCATCCTTTCGTTAAATCTGAATTGCGAAAACCTGATTATGACCAGGCACGTGAGACTGTATCGGTTGAAATTATCAATCCATCGACCAGTAACCGGGTAATCAGTTGCAAGGTGAAGGGTGAAATTGTGGGTGAAAATATCACTTTCGAAAAGACCTTCCGACTGATGCGTGGAGAAGAAAAAACAGCAACCTTCTCCCCCGAAGAATTCCCGCAACTGATTATTAACTCTCCAAAACTGTGGTGGCCTGTCAATAAAGGACCACAAAACTTATATGATCTGAAACTGACAGTATCAGTTGACGGTAAAGATTGTGATTCTGTAAAGACAAGATTCGGTATTCGTGAAATTGTCTCGGATAGAAAAACTCCCGATAAATCACGTGTCTTTTATGTGAACGGCAAACGATTATTTATTCGTGGTACCAACTGGATACCGGAAGCCATGTTGAGAACTTCAGATGAACGTACTTATGCTGAATTGCGCTACTCCCGTCAGTCCGGTGTCAACCTTTTAAGAATGTGGGGAGGCGGAATTGCAGAGTCTGATTATTTCTTCCAATTGTGTGATGAATTGGGATTGTTGGTATGGCAAGAGTTTTGGATGACCGGTGATACTCGTCATCCACATGACAAGGCTCTCTATATGAGTAATGTGGAATCTACCGTAAAACGTATTCGTAATCATCCTTCTTTGGCTTATTATGTTGCTTCTAATGAGAGTACAGAAGTTACCGGTACTCCTGAATTACTGAATAAACTGGATGGTACACGTGGCTTCCAGATGCAGTCCGAATGTGAAGGAGTGCATGATGGCAGTCCTTACAAACAGGTAAATCCGATGCAGCATTATGAAAATACGGCCTCTCCCAGAGGAAGCCGTGTAGACGGATTTAATCCGGAATACGGTGCACCTACTCTTCCGACTGTGGAAATCCTCCGGGAAATGATGGATGAAAAAGACCTTTGGCCTATCAATAAGGAAGTATGGGATTATCTGGATGGAAATGGTTTCCATCTGATGAGTACTATGTATACAGACTTGGTGAATAACTACGGAAAATCATCATCCATTGATGAGTTTGCACAGAAAGGGCAATTGTTGGGAGCTATTAATTCTAAGAGCATTTGGGAAGTATGGAACTACAATA
>OGYT01001753.1_pt1 | contig 13171 bp, 19 predicted proteins | sample 1576631 | NCBI WGS metagenome assembly OGYT01 (sample SAMEA3541588, study PRJEB24748) | human gut metagenome | biome: human gut; feature: human-associated habitat; material: faeces | place: China | collected 2012
CATCGTTAACTTAAGATACAAAAGCTGTCCGGAAATGGCGGGTCAAGATCACCTGGTAATAGTTCTGGTTAGCAAAGTCATGCACAGCAGATGCATGACGGGCATTACCAAATTGTGCCGGCGGGACGGGTATTCCTGGTCTGGCTTCCCGGGTCCGCCGTACACGTCTCGCCTCTGCCAGGTATTGGATCACCAGCCAGCCGACCAGTAAAATAATCAACACCAGAAAGCCACTGAGCCCCTGCCCTATACTCAGGCAGGAAAACACACCCTGCAGCCCGTCCGGACGGGTTAAACAGCTGATTAGCGCCATACGTTCATCTCCTCCATTCTGTTACGGATAAGACTGACGAGATACAGGGGAAACGCCTCATCACGTTGTTCTGGTACCGCCGACACCAGACTGTTCTGCGCACACCAGTGATGCCAGGCACCGGCGATCAGCTCGGGTTGCCACGATTCGATTTCAGGGTACAGCTGACAGAGTTGATTCACGGCGTTGTCATTGCCTTTAGTATCCGTATTGTGGTCTGTCATGTGCTGAGGTACAGACTGCACCGCGGCATTGTGTTTCAGTGACATTCCGCGTTCTCCTGCCCTTCGCCTGCGAACAACCTGTCGAGACGCTCAGAAAGCGACATCGTCTGGCCCTTTTTACGTTTCGCACCGTCTTCTGCCCGCATGTTCTCCATCAGAAGATGAATGATGAAGTCAGGGAATCTTTCATCGCGTGTTTCCGGCTCCTGAGTATCCAGCTGGTTCTGTCCGCACCAGTGAAGCCATGCTTTAGTCACCAGTACCGGATGCCAGCCGTCAATTTCGGGGTACAGCGCCTTGAGCCGTTCAGCGGTTCCGCTGCGGGTCACGGTCGCTGGCGTTTTTCGGTCCTTTTTTTGGGGATGGCATGGTGCGGATACCGCGTTACGGAGAGTGGGAAACAGGTCACCTAACGTAGTTGCTGTCATTTTTTTGCTCCTGATACCGGAATTTCTTCCACCTTCATCACACGGCCATCACGCGAAATCCGTGCCGGGATGTGTTCAAAACCAAACTTACGGGTCAGTACGCCAGACTGGTCAAAGTAGATACGCTCATTCAGGGCATTGCTGCTGTCCCTGATGTTGCCTTTCACCAGGATCACCTTAAAGTCTGTTTGCCCGGCGATTTGCTGCCGGATCCAGTTCACCTGCTCCCTGTCATCACCGTCGATGAAATAGAGCACCTGGCTGAAAGGCACCTTATCCAGCGGGTTGACCGTGTCACCCTTACGGGCAATCACGTTGCCCTGCATATCGGTAATGGTCTCTTTTACGGTGAAAGTCGGGTCCCAGACGAAGCTGCGGTAGGTCACGGCCTTACTGAGTCCTTCAACCGGGGTCGGGCGAACCGCGTGTTCTTTTACCCGCGCGGTTGCCTCCTCCCGTAACCGGTCAAGTTCACCGCTCTGCTCCATTCCCTTCAGGCGGTTCTGGATAAAGGTCAGCATGTCCTGTTCGGCAGGTTCGAACACGTTGCCCCAGGTCCCGAGATCTTTGGCACCACTGGCAGCAGAGAGCGTCAGCAGTATCAGAGCCGTCAGCTGAAGTCGTTTTTTCACATGCCCCCCTGGGTGCGCCGGGCAATGTCGGCGCGGATTTCATCGGTGATATCACGCTGAGGGCTCATCACTGCCGGTTTCACCAGGATGATGGCATTATGTGAAGCCTGCCATTCGCCCAGACTGGTCGTCAGTGCCGCGTTGAAGCGGGCCGTCAGGGCTTTCGCCCTGCCCTCATCAAGCTGTAACTGCGATGACTGCTGCATGAAGAGGTCAACCGTCCCTTTCATGTCAAACACCACAACTTCCGGGGTGACGGCCTTCGCCGTCACATACGCCACGCCGGTCATGGCCAGCAGTCCCGCCAGTCCCAGCAGCCCCCCTTTAAGCCAGCGGGATGTTTTGCTGGCCATCGTCACACCGTCCCGGACGGCATCGCCGTCATACGGCTTTTCGTTTTGTTCACTCATGCTGCGTTCACCCACTCTTCAAGTTCCCGAAGTTCACCGCCAAATTTCTTCTCCGCCAGCAGATATGCCGCCTCTTCCGCCGTGGCTCCGGCTTTCTGCGCGTTCTGCATATAGGCGAAATCCTCACCGCGCGAGCTGAACATGGCACGCGTGACGGGGTCGACAAACAGACGATGGAAGGAGCTGTATTCACCGGCGCTTATCAGCAGGGAGCTGTAGCCGGTTTGCAGGGCGGGCTGGAAGCCACGGATAACTTCTTTTTCCATGTCCGAGAACTGATCCGGGTTATCGGCAAGGTACTGTTTAAAGGCCCTTGCATCCTGCAGCAGGGTGATTTTGGTGGAGCTGTTGTTCCAGGCGGCTTCTGCTTCCTTGCTGGCGCTGAAGTCCTTGATGCCCTGGGTGATGGTGATAAACGCGCCCCGGTGGCGGCGCACGGTACGGTAGCCGGTTTCGATAAACCGTGCCGCGTGCGGGTTGGAGCCACCCAGCAGACGCCAGGCCTCGTCGATGATGCAGACTTTTTTGAGGTCGCGCGGGCTGTGGTACATCTTTTCCTGTATCGCCAGAATGAGCGAGAACAGGATGGACGAGAGCAGCTTCGGCTTGTCTTCCAGGCTCAGCAGCTCCAGCACCGCAAAGCGGGTTTCGCCATCGAGGGTCGGGTTGTCCGCATTGAAGTATTCGCCATCCGGCCCCCAGGTGCAGTAGGTATCGAGCAGCATGGCCAGCTCAGCGAGACGCGCGATAATCGTCGGTTTGTCCGCAAAGGCTGTATTGACCTCTTCACTGGTCAGGTAGCGATGAACATCATCGATACGCGCCTTGTGTTCTTTTTTCTCCCACGCATCCATGACCGCTTTTTGCAGGATGGCTTCACACACCCCATCCAGTGGCTGCGTCGGACTGGCCAGCACCGTCAACAGACGAACAATCCCTTCAGCAGAGTGTTTGATGTCCCGGACGTTAGCAAACGGGTTAAAGCGCAGCTGCGCCCCGTCGAGGTAGACCCCGCCGGCCTGGTGGCAGTAGTTCTTGTAGCTGTCCCCCATGTCAATGACCCAGGCATACCCATTGGCGTTGAGTACATCGCGCAGGACCCCCTGCGTCAGGAACGATTTACCGGCCCCCGAGGTGCCAGTGACGGCAATGTTGAAGTTGGTACTGCCGTTCTCTTCACCAAACATATCGAAGAAGGCCACCTGGTTGCGGTAGGTTGGCAGTGGCATTCCCACGTTCGACAGCTGGCGTTCTGCCACCACCGGCATCAGGCTCACCGCGTTCCAGGATTTGGCGCGAAGCGTAGCCCCGGTCATCTTCAGGTCTTCCCACATCCCTTCCTGCATGACGAACGGGAAGCCGGCCAGCCAGTTACGCATCTGCTGGTACTGTATCGTCACCATCTCCAGCTCGTTCTTGCGGAACACGTTGACGGCGGCCAGCTCGCAGGCCTGGGCATCGGTGTTGTTATCCGGCGCGAACAGGGTCAGATTGAAGTAGGTGTTGCAGAGCGCGATTTCGTTGCTGTTCAGCTGTTCGCGGGTGCGTCGCCATTCGTCTGCGGCTTTTTTGGTGCCGGGGAACAGTGCGGCGTAAGCTGAATTCGCTTTTTTTGACAGGTCCGTGTCTTTACGGAAGGCCTCACTCTGACTTTTGGTCTGTTCTTCCAGCTCCGTCGTCCAGGTCAGCATGAACGGACAGGGAATGCCGAGGTCGGGGAAACGCAGATTTTGCAGGTTGTCAGCCCCCTGCCAGAGAGCAAAGCGGCGCGGGTTCTTGCTGAGCTGCATGTTAATGATGCGACAGGCTGATGCCGGCAGGCGCGTCCCGCGCGTATCGATGCTTTCCGGCAACGCCATACGGATATGCGATGGATGAACCTTAAGGTCAATCCCCGGATCAACCACCTGGCGGTTAAGCTTCTCATCCTCGTTGTAATCCCCGGAGGACATCAACACCTGCTCCTGCCGGTAGTTCATCTGTTCACGTACCGCAGACAGGAAGGCGTTCACATCGGTGTTTATACTGTCGATACGCGCAGCTCCCAGTGAGACGCGGATGGTGTTGCGTATCTGAATCAGGTCATCAATTATCCGCTGCGTCTGGGAGGCGCGCTTCAGTGATTCTCCGTAGACAATAAAGATGCGGTAGTTACGCAGGTAGAGCGGGTATTCACGTTCGTTGGCCAAACCGTGAAGCGCCGAGCGCTGCCAGAATGCACGGGTGATTTTATTGAGGTGTTCGGCCATCTGACCTTTCCACATATCACCGCTCACCCCGCGATCGATACGCTCTCCTACACACTTGCTGGCCAGCAGAATAACGGTCAACGGCGTTTTACGGGGCAGTTTCTTGCGCAGCATGTCGTCGAGCGCGGCCATCACCTGCTCATTCGCACCGGGCAGTGGCGCGGCTTCCATAATGAAGCCTGCCGAACCGGCGTTGACGAAAATCTCATTGGTGTCGTCGTAATACCGGTACGGTAGTGCGGCGACCAGGGACGGGTAGTCCCAGGTCTGGGAAAGGTTGTTACGGGCCGTTGCCGCACCGTCTTCCTCTTTCCCGTTTTTCAGCATCCCCATCAGACTGTCGACAAAACTCATTTTCGGCCCTCCGCTGCGGCCCGGATCAACTCCAGGCGGCGCAGCCGCTCATCTTCCGACTGGCGAATAATGTGTTGCTCATTACCCCTGTTAACGTGCCAGTCACCCTGTAGACGCTCAATGACCACGCCCTCATCTTCCCGGGCGGTGGTGTCATTGCGGAAATCCGTCATTCGCCGCCCTCCCCGATAACGCGATAGCTCTCATCCCAGTGGGATTTGTTTTTCACAAACTCGACAACGGCGGGCTGATGAAAGTTGTCGTCCGTGTCCACCCAGGGTGCAATCCACAGGCGCTGCGTGGCGTCAGGGATGCGCTGAACCGGGACGCGGCCAGCGGTGTTGACCGGCACCGGCGTGGCATGACTGGTGGTGACCAGCGGCGTGACCAGTGAGCCGGATGTCTCCGCCTGGGCAGTCGCCAGCGGGCGAGGAGCAATTGGCTTAGCGGCGGCGGTTCCGGTTGCTGCGACGGAAACAGGACGCCACGGATTGACGCCCGGCGCTGTGTTACGCAGTGCCGGCAGGGTTTCACCCGCAGGCTTTTTTGTGGCTTTATCAGCCGTCAGGTCGTCCAGGCTTTTGCCCTGCGCGGCCAGTTTGTTGGCCTCTCCGGTCGTCAGGCACTGGTCGGTGGCGGTCTTGTTGCAGTCGAAATCAGAATTGAGACCGGCGCAGCCGGTCAGTGCGCTGCACAGCAGTGCAGCACCCAGTAGTTTTTTCATGGGGTAACTCCGGTGGTGTTTTTGGGGGTTATTGAACGGGAAGGCTCTGGTGCAAAATCAGCAGCGGTGGTCGCTTATGGGTTACAGATATAGCGGATCCATTTTAAAAGGGTTGCAGGGTTAAGGGATGCGGGCTGCATGTCTGGCGGCTTATACATCGCGCCGGACAAATCCATATCTCATAGCCGTTTCAGCCACGTCCAGCAGGTCAGCATTGGCTTTAAACTCAGCTTCAAGCCATAACCTGACATCGTCATGTTCCAGCTTCCCTTTTTCCAGAACAGCGGCCCTTAGTGCTTTCCAGGCTTCACTGTCACGCGGTTCATATGACTGAAGCCTCCTGTCGATAACCTCGTCCCAGCCGCCTGGCGTACTCAGTTCGGAAACCAGAAAAATGGCAAACACACTCAAAGGTGGAAGGGAGTACAGGCTATAAGGCAAAAGCTCATAGTTCAGCACTATGGTAACGAAGATAGCGGCCACCACAGCCAGTAGTATCCCGGCGAGCTTCTTGCTGATACACCCCAGCCTCTTTCCTTCAGACCAGGCTTTCCAGTCCTGCTTAATACCTCTCAGTAAAACAATGCGGTTTTCCATGTCTGGCTTCTTCATTTTCTCTCCTTTTCTTCAGGTGTTGTGTCCTGGGTTGGCGAGTGCAGCTCACGCCACACCATGCCGCCAGGTATTGACTCGGCCAGGAAAAGAAGGCCTGCCAGAAAAAGGAACATGCCGATAAGCTGTACCCATATAAAACCGGAGAAAAGCGTGGAGAACAAAATGGACCACGAACCGGCGAATATAAGTCCTGGCCTCCACCGGGTTGTTGCCCACTGCAGTGTTTTCCGTGATTTCATCCTGAGTTCCTCATCAGTTGATGGTGTCACCGAGGCGCAGCTGGCTGGCCTGGCGGAGAACATCATCGGGGTTGATGTTGCCGACTGAGGTAGTGCTGGACGTGGTGGTCTGACTGACGGGTTGCGGAGCAACGGCGTCCTGCGCGGCGCTACCTGCTTTCTGCAGTTCCTCTTTCGCTTTCTGGTCTTCAGCGTCTTCCAGTGTTTCCAGTCGGAAACCTTTCTGGAACACGACCGTGACCAGGTTGCCGGCACCGATATCAATCACCGGGTGATACTGCTCAGCGCGTTTAATCCAGTACTGACTCAGGGTGTCGGCCGCCTTACTGGCTCCCCCACCTAACCCCTGCTTAAACACGTCGCCGGCACCGACATCGGCTGTGGCGCCGAGTCCTACTGACGGTGTGGCAGCAGACTTAATCCCTTCACCAAAACCTGAAAGCAGACCCGCTGCGCCGGCGTAGCCGACAATCATGCCGTTACGCATCACTGGCTTGCCGCGCACACCACCCTTACCCTGGTAGCTCACGTGACCGTCAAATTCCATATCGACGTGCTTGCCGTTTTTCAGCACGCAGCTGATCGACTTTGTTCGCACCACACCGCGCTCGCTGGAGATATCCCCCCAGATTTCGCCCACCACAAAGCAGCCATCCGCGCTGTACTCTTTGTTGTTGGGCATCTGGATACTCCCCAGAAGACGAATGGTGACGGGCTGGGTGTTCTGCTGGCCGGTGACGCTGGCGTTGGCATCGGCCCCTTCAATCATGATGGCGTCAGAGAAGGAGCCGGACGGAATCCAGGGCAGTTTTGTGGGCTTTTTCTTCAGACTGTCGTAGCTGAATTTGGTGGTCGACAGACCGCCTGTCATGCGCTGGCCGGAGCCGCCCGGATAGAACCCTGCGCCCTGCCCCATATTGACACCAGTGGCGGCCGGTGTGCCTGTGGGGGTCACGGAGTATTCGGGGGGTCGGGCCTGACCGGCAGCAACGGGACCCGGGAGTGGTGTTCCGTTCTGACCAGCAGGTGGTGTCTGCTGGCCTGTGGTCGGGTTGCTGCTGGGGGCTTTCGAAAGCTGGTCATTCAGGCGCTGAATTTCCGCGTCCTTGTCGGCGAGTTTCTGGTCGGTGGCGAGTTTGTTCTGCGCAAACTGCTGCGAGAGCGTGGCAAAATTTTGCTCGAGCGCAGAGGTCTTCGCCTGCTGTTGTGCCAGTGCGGCATCGCTGACCTGCTGGTTAAATGCGGCGGTCACGACACCGGTCATGTTCGGTGCGGCAACCGGCGCGGGCTGCTTTTGCGCCTGCTGATACTGCCCGTACCAGATAACACCGCCCGCAGCGGCTGCGCCGCCCACAAGAACGGCGGCGAGGATGGCCACCTGCTTACGGCGGGTCTTCAGGTTTTCATTCAGATTCATGGGCGGGTGTCTCCGTCATCTGAAAACACAATCCAGGCGTAGCCTTCGCCGCCGGCATAGAGCTGGCTCTGTGAGAGCATGACGGCCCTGACGCCCTTGCGCCAGAAGTCGCGCTCGCGCAGGCTGCGGGTGACGTTGCCCGGATTGCTCATCCGGAAACGCACCAGACGAAGGTGGTTGCCGACAAACTGGCGTTCCGGTGTCAGGCGTACATCACTGGCGGGTGTGTATGCCGGCATCCGGCTGACCGGGTATTCCTGGTAGTCATCAGGCACCTGGCCGTTGACGACGGCCCGGGACAATGCGACCAGTGTCTTTTCATAGGTCTGCCCTTCTTCCCAGGCCTTCGCGTCATCGTTCTTGCGAAGTGGTGGTGACATGGGGGTGAAGCGCAGGGTCTTGCCGTTGCCGGGCTGCGGTTTGATATTCAGGCTCAGCGATGAGCCGCGGTCAGTCTGGATAAACAGTGTGAAGTTCTGGCCAACAAGCGGAGACAGAATGAGCGCTCCGTCATCGGTCGTGCTCTGGTCGTAGGCACCGGATGGTCCGCTGATGCTTGTGATTAATTCTCCGTCGACAACAACCTTGCTTGGGTTGGTGTTGCTGAGAGTGACGTTAAAGGCGGCGTCGTTCTCAAACGGAATGGCTGCGGGTGCGGAAGCGGCCCGAAGGCCGCCAGTAAAGAATCCCGCTGCCAGAATCACAGCAGCAGCTGCCGGTGAAATGCGAAATTTCATGGGCAGTCCTGTTAGTTGGTGGTGGTTACCGGCTGGAGTTCCTCGAAGCTGTGGAGGTTAATCACGCCATTCACATAACTCAGTTTCAGTCGGTAGATTTTTTCTTCGGGCTTCAGGAAGGTGGTGATTGCGCCGTTGGTGGTGGAGGATTTCAAAGTGCCGCTGAATTCCACGGAGCCATCATTGGTGACCCGGATTTCTTTCGTGTCGAACTGGGTGGTAATCCCTCCTTTCTTGATGCGTTCAGCTTCAATATCCAGGGCTTTCTTGAGCACATCCCGCTCAGCAGAGGGGACGTACCCAAGAATCATTTTCTGGTTATTGTCGATGTTTTCCGGGGTGATATTCAGTCGCCAGTAAATAAAGGAAGTGGCGAACTGTGTCATGCCGGTTGCGTCTGCGCTGACTGCATCAGAAGCGAACGGACGGTTATACGTCATTGGGGTGGTAATGGTTTTCTGGGTGGTGGCAAAATGCCATGCCAGCGAACCGGTTAAAACGTTACCCACTCCCAGAATCAGGGTTAATCCTGTAAGGCCAATAAACGCATAGCTGAGTTGTTTATCGCGTTCCCCTTTGATTTTCAGTTTCATGAAAGTTATGCCCTCCAGTGCCGGAAACTTGAATCAGGTATCTGGCGAAAAGTGACTTTGAATAAAAGTGACGGCAGGTGCCAGTAACAGAAATTAAGTAACCAGAATGACCCCTGCCCTTTCTTCAGGTATCTGACAATGAACCAGAGAATCCCCGCTATAACGCCAAGTTCGAGTGACATATTGTTAAGCACCCCTAAAACAACCAGGGGTGCGGTCACGATTAATTCATCAATTGGAAGGCCTAAATAACGTTCCTGCTGGTTCAGTGTTTCCGGGAAGTAGTATTTATCCTCTTCCCCGCTCATCGTTTAGCTCGCGATACCGAAGGCGACACGGGTAAAGATGATTGCCATAACGATACCGACAAATACCAGTGGAGAGCGTGCCTTAATATAAATAAACAGGCCCATGATGATTTCGGCAATGTAGAACCATTTAATCAGTGAGGAGCCAGAACCGAATGTGGAATTAACAGTTGTTGCCTGTGATGAGAGGAGGTCAGTACCGGATGCGAATGACGGGTTGGTGACCATAAGTGCAATTAAGAATGCACCTGCTGTTTTTAAGTAAAATTTCATCTGGCGATTTTCGCGAGCTTTACGGAATAAAGACGCTACCGCCCATCCCTTACCGACGTTAAGGGCGCTGCCTTTGGTTAACATGCTTGTTTTCTCCGGAAGTAAACAAAAGTGGTGTGCGTAAGTTGTTGTTTACGCGGGTGCAATTGTCCCATGACCCTAAAAAAAAAAAACTGTGACGCATGTCACACTTTTTGATTTCATTCGGATTTATCTGAATATGTAAGTGAGTAGGCTTTGTAGACCGGAAAGTTCTGAAATGGCTTACAGGATCTATAGCTATGAAAGTAAAAGAGAAAATGTGGGATGGTCGCGGCCGTCCACGAAAGTTCCAGCCCGGCGAGGCGGTCGAGTGGCGGCTGCGCGCGCCGGATAATTTGCTTATGGAGCTGCGAATATGTGCGAGGGCGGGTAACAGAAGCGTAAATGAGGAAATTATCGCAAGGCTTTTGTTGTCCCTGAATTATCAGCCAGGGAAGGTAGTAATTAAAACTGCGGAAGGCGAACGGCTCATTTCGTTGGCGGTCAGGTTCGAGGAGTGGCTCGGGAATTTACTGAATGAAGTGGATGGTGAGGCTGAAGAGAAAAATAAGGTTCCGGTGCACCAGGAGCAGTTGTGGATGTGGCGTGAAGGTGAGCGTGTGTTGCTCCCCGGGAAAACTACAGGCTACAGTATGCGTATTCCCGAGAATCTTGCAGATGAAATCAGGGCAATGGCAAAGGTGCATAACCGTAGTCTGAATGACGAAATGCTCACCAGGTTAATGAATACGCTTGGATATTTTACTGAGAGATTACTTGACCAGAATGAGGATGCGCAGGCACTGAAAGTATTGTGTATGGAATTTGAGGTTTTTTTAAAAGAAAAAATCACGGAGGTGGAGAAAGAAGACCTTCCGTGGGATGAGGGTGAGTCTCAGTGATCGACAGGGCCGGAAAAATCCGGCCTGAAACCAATAATTAATCCGTCAGGAAGTGGTCTTTTTCAGCCTTATCTTCTGCATCGTTAATCGAGCTGATATTGGCATTTATCAGTTCTTCAAGCTTCACTCCAGAGTCTGGCCCCTTCATCGTGACAAAGATATCAGAGACAAGTGCGGTGAGAATCATAATACCTTCACGTGAGCCAGAGACTTTCTTAATGAGGTCGCGTCGGAAACCATCGAGATCGAAAGATGGGCCTTCTTCCTTCGATTTGTAGACCATCAACCCGAGTCGAACTAATTCGTTGACTATTGATGAATAGTTCATGTCAGACGTTGTTGCGCCTTTCTGTAACTCAATCTCAAGAATATCATGTATTTCTCTGTCAATTTTATCTTTAAAGTAGATGTTCTTTCTTGGCATGATATTTTCTCAAAAATTTCATGCAGTGCCTGATGCGGCACTGCAATGCTACTTATAAGTCAGTTCCCGAAGTAACTCGTCTCTGTAACTTACTGAGAGTTCGTGTAAATCGGGCTTTTTGAAGTGTGCTAATCCGGCACCATCATGTGTGTGCATCAGGCACTGTGATGTGTGGGGTTCAGGCACTATTCATTTTTAAGTTACTCTAATTATTGAATACACACAATCCCCACACTCAACAGTGCTGTATCAGCACACACAGTAGTGCTGCATTAGGCACTGCAAGGTGTGCTGATGCACACACCTTTATTGTTCACGCAGCATAATTCCGCATAATACGAACAGGTATACATCTGAATTAAAAGAAAAAATCTGCAAGACGAAGTCTTGCGTGGGGTGTGATGTTTTAGGAGGTTAGTAAAGAGCGGCATGTAAATACGGTAGCCTGGTCTGCTTTCATTATTTCAGCCAGGGGTAAAAGTCATGCCGGAGAGCGCTTACGCGCGTTTGTAGTGAATAAACTTGATTAAGACGATCTGGCGGGGTATTTTTTAAAGCGGCTCCCATTAGTGCTTATATCTCGTTAAAAGGCCAGATGATGAAAATAACATTATTACCCGCTGCCGTGCTGGTCGTTTCACTTTCAGCGGGCGCAGCTCCCCAGATGTGTTTTGATCAGGCGGGAAAGGACTACCGTATTGATCCACTCCTGCTGATGTCAATTTCCATTAAGGAAAGCAGACTGCGGGCAGATGCGATTAATGGATCAAACAGGAATGGGACAGAAGATGTCTGCGGGATGCAGGTGAACAGCTCTCATTACGGAAAGCTTAAAAACTTTAATATTACGCGTGACCGGTTGTTAAATGATCCCTGTATCTGTGTCTATACCGGTGCCTGGGTTCTGGCGCACAACTTCCGGTCGTATGGTAAAAACTGGGACAGCGTAGGAATGTATAATACCGGCCCCTCGAAAAAGCTCATCACTCAGCGCCGGGCGTATGCCGAAGATATTAAAAATATATATCGCGTTTTGCTGGCACGAAAAACGATCCTTTCGCAGTATCAGGAGCAGAGCGGGGGAATGGTTAATGCAGAAAAAACAGCAGAGACGGCGTCACTGAATAACACACAATAAAAAGCCGCTCATCAGAGCGGCTTAATTTTCAGGCCTTCAGCTTTGCAAACTCTTCAGCCAGTTTCCATAATGCCTGATTTAATTTGATATCACCGTCAATACCGGTGACTTCCCGCGTTCTGGTCAGACTGCCTTTTTCCGTTCTGCCACGGATACCACCCCGGATCACATTTTCCTGCACCACATTAAAAGTGGTCCATAAATCCTGTCCCTGGTCGAGGACACGGCGCGGGTTAATAATCTGCTCTGGCGTTACCGGCGATTTTTTCCCGTCATACTTATACTCCAGAGCGGCGGCACCCAGGAGACGTTGTTCAGGTAAAGAGAGCTGGATGCTTTTCATCATGTCGATATTTTCATCAACAGCATCAAATGTTTTCAGCACTGTATAAGCGCCCTCGATAACCTGCCCGACAATATCCCCTTTGTGTGGTACGCGGATTTCACCAAAATCTTTCCAGGCTACCAGACCATTAGAGCAAACCTGACGAAACATGCCGGGGATCATTTTATAACTGCTGGAGCCATCATGGCTGTTAAGCAGAATAATTTCCGGGACTTCTTTACCGTTAATCTGGTCATGTCGGCGCAGGCGCAGCATATGTTTCGTAAACTCGCGTTTATCCTGGTCACGCGGACGTGACTGGGTTGCATAATACGGCTGGAATCCCTCATCACGTAAACGATCAAGAATATTAATGGTCGGAATATAGGTATAACGCTCTGAGCGAGAATCATGCTTATCAGCAGAAAACGCGCTCGGGACAATGCGCTGTAATTCATCATTCGTCAGCGGGCGGTCTTTACGGATTGACGACGGCATACGATAGCGGCTTGCGAAACTGACCATAATTATTGACTCCTGATTAATTAGTAAGTGATGAAGAAATAACACGGTGAAAATTGTCCAGCGGCATTGCAGCTGCTACCGGGCGACCTTCGATAACCCAGACAGAGATATAATCCGGGCAGTCGTTATTAATTAACGTCAGCTCAGTGGCATTCGCTGGCGGTGTAAAAATTGCCGGTTGTGGCTCTCCTTCCGTTGCGGCAAGGACCCAGCAAAACAGATCCGTGAACTGGGCAACGGTGAGGTTTGAATCACATCTTCCGGTAGATTCTTGAGCGGCGGTTTTGACGTTGACGTTTCGTGTGTGCATCCTGGTTTTC
>OGYT01001754.1_pt1 | contig 13171 bp, 16 predicted proteins | sample 1576631 | NCBI WGS metagenome assembly OGYT01 (sample SAMEA3541588, study PRJEB24748) | human gut metagenome | biome: human gut; feature: human-associated habitat; material: faeces | place: China | collected 2012
GCCTACATGGAAAAAATCCGTTCTATTTTACAGTATATTGATGTTTCCAACTGCAAGATGGAAGAAGGCAATCTGCGCGCCGATGTAAATGTATCGCTCCGTCCGGAAGGCAGCGATAAACTCGGCACGAAAGTGGAAATGAAAAATCTGAATTCCTTTAAAGTCGTAGAGGACTCTCTGGAATACGAAATCGAACGTCAGAGTGAAGTTCTCGAAGACGGTGGCATTCTCGTACAAGAAACACGTACATGGGATGACGGACGCGGCATTACCTTATCCATGCGCAGCAAGGAAAAAGCGCAGGACTACCGCTATATGCCGGAACCTGATTTGGTGCCGATTGTTACGACGGACGAACAGATTGAAGAATTCAGAAAACAGCTGCCGGAACTGCCGGATGCGCGTAAAGCACGTCTTGTCGGTGAATACGGACTGCCGGAATACGATGCGGAAATCATTACGGCAACACGTGCCATGGCGGAATACTTTGATGCCGTAGTAGATGCCGGTGCCGATGCGAAACTCGCTTCCAACTGGATTATGGGTGAATTGTCCAAACATTTGAATGCAAATGAAATGACGATTGAAAACAGCCCTGTATCGGCGCAGAATTTAGCGGCTCTTATTGCTTTAATAGGCAAAGGCACAATTTCTTCTAAAATAGCTAAAAAAGTATTTGAGGAAATGTGGTCTTCCGGCGATGCTCCGGAAAAAATCGTTAAGGAAAAAGGACTTGTTCAGATTACTGATACGAAGGCTATTGAAGAAATCGTAGACAAAGCTATTGCTGACAATCCGAAAGCTGTATCCGATTATCCGAAATCCATGGGCTTTTTGGTAGGCCAGGTTATGAAGGCAAGTAAAGGAAAAGCAAATCCTGGTCTTGTAAATAAACTTATTAAAGAAAAATTAGGCTGATAAAAAAACTGCTGCACCTTTAAGTGCAGCAGTTTTTTTAGTTATATCAATAAAATTTTTAGTTTGAGACAATATAAATAAAAAGCATTATTTATAACAGTGTAGCATAAAATGATACGGCAATAACCGTGACAATTCCGGCGACTGCTATGGTAAGACTGCTGATAGCGGCTTCAATCGGACCCATTTCAATCGCCTTTGCCGTGCCCATGGCATGAGCGGAGGAACCGATGGCGACGCCGCGTGCAATCGGCTCGTTGATTTTAAATGTTTTGCAGATGAATTCAGCTGTCATATTACCGAAAATACCTGTTATGATAATGACGGCAACTGTGATGGTAACAATACCGCCGAGTTCTTCGGAAATGCCGATACCGATAGCTGTAGTGATTGATTTCGGCAATATTGTAACATATTCCGTATGAGAAAAGTTGAAAATCAGGGACAGAGCTAAAATAGAACTCATACTTGTGATTACACCGGATATAATGCCGGCCATTATGGCTTTTACATTTTTTTTGAGAATTTCCAGCTGTTCATACAGAGGGACGGCAAGACACATGGTGGCAGGTGTAAGCAGATAGCCCAGATATTTTGCTCCGTTATTGTATTCTTCGTAGTCAATATTAAAAAGCAGCAGAAAGGCAATAATGATGGCTATGGAAATCAACAGCGGATTGAATATCGCCAATTTTAATTTCTTTTTAATGCGCAGACCGATTTCATAAGCGACCAGACTTAAAATCAGACCGAACAGTGCAGAGTTGAAAATCAAATCCTGTAACATGTCAAGCTCCTTTTCTTCTGTCAAAATTAATAATGAACTGTGTTATATGGCCGGAAATAACCATAACAATAATTGTCGAAAGACTGACAACGAGTGTTAGAGGCACTAACAGTGAACGGATTACGTCCCAGGTGTTCAGTAAGCCTACTGCTGCCGGTATAAACATTATGGGCATTGTTTCCAGCAGAAATTTACTGGCATGTTTTACGGAGATAATAGGAATGATTTTCAGCTTTAACAGCGTAAGCATTAGAATAAGTCCGTAAATACTGGCAGGAATAGGTAGCGGAACAAGTTCCTTAATTGTTTCTACGATAAAAGTCAATGTTAATATGATACCAAACTGTTCAAGTAATTTCATTTAAAGAGCCTCTTTCCATTTACAAATTTCTTTATCGACCAAATCATAATGTTCGTTTACAGCTATATAACCGGCTATTTCATCACGCCGTATGATACTGTCAATAATGCGCTTATGCGAATTGATGATATTTGCCAGCGTTTCTCCGCTTGCCAGTTTAAACAGATTATCGATTAAGTCCTGGCAGATTATTGAAAGTGCGTTCATTATGCTAATCATCAGTTTATTGTTGGATATTCTCAGAATAATATCGTGAAACAGTTTATCATAATGCCCTTGACGCTTGCTGTTTTTCATTTTTTCTACGACTTTTTGAAGCAGGCGGATATCGCGTGGCGTGCACTTGTGAAAGATATTACGGAAACATTCCAATGCGATGGCGCGCCGAATTTGATTTATTTCCAGATAATTGGACTCTTCCAGGAGCAGCATAAAATCAACCGTAGCAGAAATATTGCGGCTGACTTTATTCGAAAGATAGTTGCCGGAGCCTTGCCGGCTTTCAACGAGCCCCATACTGCTCATAATGCGCATGGCATCGCGTACCGTATTGCGGCTGAGCGACAAGGTTTCCGATAAATGCCGTTCCGTCGGCAATTTATCACCGATGTTCAATTTTCCCTGAATAATAAGTGTTTTTATGTATTGCAGAACTGCGAAATATTCTCTGTTCTCCATTTTGCATACCTTCTTATTTTGTTAATTGGTAGTACCAATTATTATACATAGATTTAAAGTAAAGTCAAGCGGATGAACAAAAAGGCAATAAGAAAAATCCTATTGCCTTTTTATTTTAAAATGAAATATCTTTATGCAAAATAAATCTGTTTCTTGTGTAATCAATCAGTCCGTCCCTGCGCATACGCGACAGTTCCGCCGACATGGCGCTTCGTTCGACCGAAAGAAAATCCGCCAGTTCCTGACGATTGAAAGGGATAGTGAACGTATGATTTTGCTGTTTAACTGCCTCGGCGGACAGATATGATAAAAGTTTGGCGCGTGTATTTTTTTGTGTCAAATGTTCGATTTTCGCTGTAAGCATGATATTTTTCTGTGCCAGCAGATGCAGCATGTTCTGGATTATTTTCGTATGAAATTTACAGACAGACTGACACGGCGATGTAATTCTTTCATAATTTATAAACATGATTTTTGTTTTTTCCGCCGCTACTACACTGAAAATATTGTATTGCATCCGAGCACAGGCAAAAGCCTCACCGAATAGTTCACCGCTTCCGAGTGAAGTTAAAATGCTGCGGTTGCCCCAATAATCCTCTCTTACGATATTGACTCTGCCGCTTAAAATGATGCCTACTTCCAAAAGTGTATGCGAAGCTTTGACAATATAAATATTTTTTTCATATGTTTTGATTTTCGCCATCAGGCAGCCGAGCATTTTTTCCAAATCCTGCCGGTTTACTTCTGAAAACAGTGCCGATTTTTGTAATATATCCAAATAGTCCTGCATAAATAATTATCTCCTGTATAACTTATGTTATAGTTCCAGACTAATCCAATTATTGCTTTTTTCCGTTACATAGCCGATAATGCCGGCGGAAGGAATTTGTGTCTGCAATTCATCAAACAGCTTCATACCTTCTTTTTCCGGTACGGAAATTAACAGACCTCCACTTGTCTGCGGGTCGTACAGTATATCCTGCATGGTTCGGGTGATTTTGTCTTTAAGAAAAACGCCTTTTTCTGCATATTCGCGGTTGCGGTATGCTCCCGCCGGGATAAATCCCATATCGGCAAATTCCCATGCTTCTTTATGATACGGCACTTTGTCGGCTAAAATATGCAGTGTGCAGTTACTGCCCTGCGCCATTTCAAAACTGTGCCCGAGCAGTGCAAATCCTGTAACGTCGGTGCAGCTGTTGACCGGATATTTTACCATAATGTCGCGTGCCGTTTTGTTGAGCGTTGCCATTTGAGCATAAATCTTCTGAAGCAGTTTTGCCTCTATCAAGTCGGCTTTGGCGGCTGTCGTTAAAATACCGATGCCGAGCGGTTTGGTTAAAATGAGAATATCGCCTGCTCTGGCAGTGCTGTTAGTCAGAACTTTTTGCGGGTGGACAAAACCGGAAACGGCAAGTCCGTAAATCGGTTCTGCTCCGTGTATGGTATGACCGCCTGTAATGATGGCTCCAGCTTCATACGCTTTGTCATAGCCGCCGCGCAGAATTTCCTGCACAGCATGAGCGTCCATATTATCCGGTATGCACATGATATTGAGGGCAAGTTTCGGTTCACCGCCCATAGCGTAAACATCGCTTAAAGCATTGGTGGCGGCAATTTGTCCGTATAAAAACGGGTCGTCCACAATCGGCGGGAAAAAATCCGTCGTCTGAATTAAAGCTCTGTTTTCATCCAGTACATACACACTGGCATCATCACTTTTATCGTAACCGACAATTAAATTTGGGTCGCTATGCGCACGAAATCCTTTCAGCATATGTGCCAGTGTTCCGGCGCCGACTTTGGCTCCGCAGCCGGCACAGCTGGCAAGTTTCGTTAATTTTACTGCTGTTTCCATAAAAATCCCTTCTTTATTTGAATTTGCGTACAGAAAAACACAGCTCATTAAAAGCTGTGTTTTTTGTTTTAACTGTTTTTTGCCCGATAGATAATCTGATAACCTGTATTCGTAATTTCCGCAATCTGTTCCACTTCGTCTGCATGAATTTCATCAAATGCGATTAATTCACCCTCGCATTTTACGCATGTACCGCAGCTGCTGCTTAAATCGCGCGGCACAGGCATGATTTTAGCTGCAATATTCTGCGTTTCACACAGTTTTTTGAAACGGATTGCACCGAAATGAGAATAAAATGTAGCGATATACTTCATTTTATTTTTCAAATGTCAGCGTGTATTCACCGTCATTTTCGGTTATAGTTGTTTTATAACCTTGATGTTCGGCATAACGCATCGTATTTTCTTTAGAAGCGTGGTTATCAACGATTATCTGATATGATTTTTCTTTTGCGGCCATTGCCTGCTGCAGCATAATGACCGGTTCAGGGCAGGAAAGACCACGTGCATCTATAGTTTTCATGCTTAAATCTCCTTTATTGTTTTTTAGCCTGCACAGTATTTATCCAAGCGATGGTTGTTACGACTGCAATTCCGATGATAACGGCAATTTTTCCGTTGTCCGTAGGACCTTCGCCGCTGGATGCCAGAGAGAAATTATGCGCAAATGCCGCACCGATGATTAAGCCGATAACGGTAATAGCGCTGTCGGTATTGCCTTCACCGGAGAGCACAAGCTGACGAAGCGGGCAGCCGCCGAGCAGTACGCAGCCGAAACCGGCGAGAAACATACCGAGAAAATTCCAAAGTCCGTCCGTGTGCGCAATCGGCTGAGCGGTAAAACCGAGATTGAAATATGCTGCATTTGTTGTCAGTGTGAGAATTAAATTGCAGATGAGCGCACTGATTAAGATAGCAATAAAACCGAGCAGCAGCTTATTTTCATGAAATAAAATCATATCGCGGATACCGCCCACCATGCACAAACGAGTGCGCTGGGCCAATGCGCCGACGATTAATCCGGCAACAAGGCTGATGGCAATGGCAGCATGTTTAGCTCCAGGCGCGCTTGCCGCTATAGAAAAGTGAATAAATGCCGGAGCGGCCACCAATAATATTAATAAGGCTATTTCTACAGTAGGCAGAATAAATCCTTCCAGACGAGGCAGTTTATAGGTGCGTTTTAACGTATAGCCTCTGTTTAGGAAAAAGACGCCTGCTCCTATCCCGAAAATAAAGCCGACTAAACCGAAAAGTGCATTTAAATCACCGCCGGCAATACGCAAAATCATGCGGAATGGACAGCCGAGAAACATTAAGCAGCCAATCATGACAAAAAAACCCAGTATGAAACGAGTCAGTGGTGAACTGCCGCCTTTAGCATTAAATTCACCTTTACTGATAGCGATGATAAAACTGCCGAGTACAAGACCAATGATTTCCGGACGTATATACTGTACCGGAGCTGCCGAATGAAGACCGAGACCACCTGCCGTATCGCGTAAAAAGCAGGCAATACAAAAGCCCATATTGGCAGGATTGCCGAAAAAAACGAGTAGTGATGCAATTATGCCGATAATAATTCCTGCTAAAATAATCGTAAATTTTTCATTTTGTAAAGACAAACAATCGTCTCCTTTCATAAATTATATCAATATTTTCATAATATCACCCGTTAAAATGGCTGTCTAATTTAAATTATTAATATTTTTTTAGTATCTATTTAATTTTTTAATAAATAATTGATATAATTAAAAAGACAATAATACCTATCGTTTGTTTTTCTTCGAAGTTCAAAAGAAAAATATCTGTCGTAATTACATTGTACCAAAGCGACAAATAAAAATTTAGTTAGGAAGTGATTTTTTGCGTAAAATATATTTGGATAACGCCAGTACGACATTTCCCAAACCGAAAGAAGTGGCGGAGGCTGTATATTGTTATATGACACAGGTAGGCAGTAATATTTCGCGCGGCGGTTATGATAGTGCCTACCGCACAGAAGAAACGGTTTATGAAACGCGTCAAAATTTGGCTGATTTGTTTAACGCATCCGACTGCAAAAATGTTATTTTCACAAAGAATATAACGGAAAGTTTAAATATTATTCTGAAAGGATTTTTGCAGTCTGGTGACCATGTACTTGTATCCTCGATGGAGCATAATGCTGTAATGCGTCCGCTTGTTCAGCTTCAGATGCAAAATATTTCTTTTACGCGCGTATTGTGCGGTTTTGACGGAACACTTGATACTGCCGATTTGGAAAAATATTTGCAGCCAAATACCAGACTGGTCGTCATGACACATGCCAGCAATGTCTGCGGAACGGTTCTGCCGATTGAGAAAGTGGGGCGTTTTTGCAGAAGGCATAATCTAAAATTCGTAGTGGATACGGCACAGACGGCAGGTGTATGGCAAATCGATATGCAGAAAATGAATATTGATGCTCTTGCTTTTACAGGTCATAAAGGATTGTTAGGTCCGCAGGGTATCGGCGGCTTTATCCTGCATGAAGATATGATAGAAAAAATCGAGCCGTTGATTTCCGGCGGTACGGGCAGTATCAGTCATACGGAGGAAATACCGCATTTTATGCCGGACAGATTTGAAGCCGGTACGATGAACCTGCCGGGAATTATAGGACTCAATGCCGGATTGAAATGGCTGAAGCAAACGACCTGTACCAGTATCAGACAACATGAATTGATGCTGACACAGTATTTTCTGGACGGCATAGCATCTATCAATAATGAAAACATTTTCGTTGCGGGAAGGCAGGATATTTCTCAGCGTACAGGTGTCGTTTCACTGCAGATAAAAAACAGGGAAATGGCGCAGACTGCCTATGAATTGGACGATAAGTTTGGTATTATGACGCGTGTCGGTCTGCATTGCGCGCCGTCGGCGCATAAAACGCTCGGTACATATCCGAAAGGCACAGTACGTTTTTCGTTCGGCTGGTGGAATACGAAAGAAGACGTTGAGGCGGCAGTAAACGCATTGGAATTTTTGACAGGGAAATAATATATGGAGCTTAGACAATTACAATCATTAATGGCTGTCGTAGAATATAAAAGTTTTTCCAAAGCGGCGGAGAAACTGTATATATCCCAGCCGACAATCAGTACGCATATCCGTTTATTGGAGGAGGAATTTAATTCCCGTCTGATTATACGTACAACCAAAAGTGTTGAAATAACGCCGCACGGAAGACAATTATATGAGTGTGCCCGCCAGATGTTTGCATTAAAGGATAATTTAATCAAACGCTGGGCGCAGGAAAATCAGAAAATTATCCGGCTGGGTGCCTCAACGATACCGGCTGATTACATTCTGCCGGAAATACTGCCGGAATTTCGCTGTCACAGACCGGATATAAAATTTCATATTCATCAAAATGACAGTGAAAATATCATTGATGGTTTATTAAATGGTAATTTCTCACTCGGCATGGTCGGCATGAAACAACAGGAGAACGTTATTTCATTTCAGCCGTTTTATACAGATGAAATGGTAATGATAACACCGCGCAGGGAACGGTTTTTCCGATTACAGGAGAATTTTATTTTAAAGGATATTATTTTTAAAGAACAGGTCATTTTACGTGAACAGGGCAGCGGCAGTAAAAAATCCATAGAGAAGTATTTTGATAAAATGAATATAGATGAACGTAAATTACAGATAATTGCCCGTCTAAATGACCAGGAATCGATAAAAAAACTGGTGGCAGGCGGACTGGGGATTTCATTTATTTCAGCCAAAGCTATTGAAAACGGTGAAAAGAAAAAATTTATGGTATTCAAACTGCCGCATTATTCTACACGGCGTAATTTGTATTTTGCTTATCGTAAGGATTATATTTTGCAGGAACATATCAGACAGTTTATGGATTTCGTGCAGAATTTCTATAAAGATAATATCTGCCAAAATTATTGCCAATAAAGGATTTATTGTGCTATACTCATTTTATGACTTTATATAAGTACATAAAGTTTTTAGATTAATAATTAAGGAGTGCATTTATAGATGTCAGGACATTCTAAATGGGCCAATATTAAAAGAAAAAAAGGCGCAAATGATGCTATCCGCGCCAAAATGACCACTAAAATTGGCCGTGAAATTACTGTAGCAGTACGTATGGGCGGTGCTGACCCTACAGGTAATATGCGTCTTAAATTAGCTTTAAGCAAAGCTAAATCAAATAATATTCCAAAAGATAATATCAACCGTGCCATTCAAAAAGGACTCGGCGCTTCTGACGGCAGCAATTACGAAGAACTCGTATACGAAGGTTACGGACCTGCCGGCAGTGCCGTTATGCTCGATATTATGACGGATAACCGTAATCGTACGGCAGCAGATATTCGCCATTTATTTTCCAAGTACGGCGGAAATCTCGGCGAAACGGGTTGCGTTGGCTGGATGTTCCATAAAAAAGCTGTTTTCGTAGTTGATAAGGAAACTTTCGATGACGAAGAAAGTTTAATGATGATTGCTCTTGATGCCGGTGCGGAAGATTTCAAGGCAAATGACGATTCTTTTGAAATCACAGCAGCTCCGGAAGATTTCGATGCAATTGCTCAGGCACTGGAAGATAATAAAATCGAAACGGTTGAATCTGAAATCACCATGATACCTGATACTACCGTTAAACTGGAAGGCAAAGATGCTGAAAAAATGCAGACATTAATGGATATGCTGGAAGAACATGATGATGTTCAGAATGTATATTCCAATTATGAAATTGATGAAGAATAATATATTTAAAATAAAGCGCAGTTTTTACTGCGCTTTATTGAGGTGAAAAAGAGGTGAAAAAAATGAAAGAAGATTTTTTTCAGGCAATGGCTAAGCGGCGCAGTATTTATCATCTTGGTGATGATATTGCTTTGTCAAAGGAGCAGATTGCAGAAATTATTACTGAATGTGTAAAAAATACGCCGAGTGCTTTTAATATGCCGACGACAAATGTAATAGTGGCGTTTGGCGAAAAACACCAGCAAATCTGGCAAAATGTCAAAGCTGTGTTAAAAGAGCATCTAGTCAAGAAAGAAGATGTTTTTGCAGCTGCACAGGTGAAAATCGACAGATTTGCTTCAGGCATCGGTACGATTTTATACTACGAGGACCAGGAAGTGGTGAAAGAACTGAAAGAAACATACGCAATGTATGCGGAAAATTTCTCCATCTGGTCAATGCAGGCAAACGGTATGGTACAATTTGCTATCTGGAGTGCATTGGCTGATAATAATATCGGTGCCAATCTGCAGCATTATAATCCGCTCATCGATGAAAAAATGAAAGAGATGTTCGATGTGCCGGATACATGGAAACTTGTAGCGCAAATGCCGTTCGGCTCAATCGTGCAGCAACCAGATGAAAAATATTTTGAAGCTTTGGATAATCGTATAAAAATTTATTAAACGGCAAAAGACAGTTATAAAGTACAATAACTGTCTTTTCGTATTTTTTATGCTATAATGTACATATTATTTTAAAGATAAAAGGAGATATTAATGCTTGCTTTAGGAATTGACCCGGGAACGGCTATCTGCGGGTACGGTCTTGTGGATATGCAGGGCAGCCGTCTGAAAGCCGTATCATACGGGGCGATACTTACTAATCCGAAAATGCGGCCGCAGGACAGACTGCTTAAAATTCATACGGAACTTACGGAGATTATTCGAAAATACAAGCCGGATGTAATGGGAGTGGAGCAGCTTTTTTTCAACCGCAATGTGACGACGGCTATTCCGGTCGGGCAGGCGCGCGGCATTGTACTTTTAACGGCGGCGCAGAATGGAATTGAGCTGGTGGAACGTACGCCGCTTCAGATAAAACAGTCCGTAGTCGGTTACGGCAGAGCTTCCAAGGAGCAGATTATCTATATGGTGACGAAAATACTGCATCTGCCTGAACCGCCGAAACCGGACGATGTCGCCGATGCGCTTGCTGTTGCCATCTGTACTACGCATTGTATGAACAGTTTAACATGGCGCAATAAATTATGATATTAAGGAAGAAATATAATGATAGGATATTTACATGGTAAAATCACTTTTTTATCCGTGGATTTTTGCTTTGTTGACGTAAACGGCGTCGGTTATCGTGTTTTCATTACTGCACCTGCCCGCAGTCAATTAAGTCTGAATCAGGAAGTAAAACTGTATACGTATCTTAGTGTACGTGAAGATGCTATGCTTTTATACGGATTTCTCAATCAGACGGAATACAGTGTATTCTGCAAACTGATTTCCGTATCGAAAATCGGGCCTAAAGCTGGAATGGGTCTGTTATCGGCACTTTCCTGCGAAAAACTAATCTGGGCAATTCAGAATAAGCAGGCGTCTTTGCTGACAAATGCTCCAGGTATCGGCAAAAAAACGGCGGAACGCATTGTTTTGGAATTAAAAGACAAACTTACCGATTTAAATATAACTGCCGCTTTACCGGATGAACCCGTTCTAATCGACATGACACCGGAGGATATTTCGACGGATAGATTTGCTGAAGCCGGTGAAGCTTTAACGGCTCTGGGATATACAAAAGCAGAAATCAATACGGTACTGAAAAAATGCACCGGTATTTCAACAACAGAAGAAATCATTAAATTTGCATTGAAGGAATTATCATTAAAATAAGGAGTGTTATTTTTGAAATTATCTGCGCAAAATGAACGACAATTCGCCGTTATCGGTTTGGGTAGATTTGGCAGAAATATTGCCAAAGCTCTGTATGAAATGGGATATGACGTGCTTGCTATTGATAAGGATATGGAACGCGTGCAGGAGTTCAGTCATGAAGTAACGCACGTAGTACAGGCTGACAGCACGGATGAAGACGCACTGCGTTCTTTAGGAATTTTGAATTTTGATGTCGTTATTGTAGCTATCGGCAAGGATACGGAAGCCAATATCATGACGACGCTTCAGCTGAAGGAAATAGGCGTGCCTTATATTGTCGCCATTGCCCGTACCGTCTTACAGATAAAGGTTCTGGAAAAAATCGGTGCGAACCGTGTTGTTGCACCGGAGCGGGATATGGCGCGGCGCGTTGCTTACAACTTGGCTTCCACAAATATCATGGATTACATCGAGCTGTCGCCGAAATTCAGTATCGTTGAAATTGCAATACCGAAATTACTGCGCAATAAAACACTGCGCGAGTCGAATATCCGTGCTAAATACGGCCTTAACGTCGTAGCCATTAAACGGCATGACAATCTGATAATATCTCCGCTTCCGACAGAAGTTCTGATGGAAAACGATATTGCCATCGTTGTGGGCAGTAACGAAAGTATCAACGGGCTGGAGGAACTGGAAAAATAATGGAACATATAAACAGTTTGGCCAATCCGAAGATAAAACTGGCAGTCAGTCTGCAACAGAAAAAATACAGAGATAAATACAATCTGTTTTTGCTGGAAGGACTGCGAAATGCTGAAACGGCTGTAAATGCCGGTGCAAAAATCGATATGTGCTTTTGCACGCCGGAAATCATACAGAACAAGCGAGCACAAAAACTTTTAGCTAATATAACCTGTTCTGTTTATGAAATACCAGAGAATATTTTTAGCAGGATAAGTGATACAAAATCTCCGCAGGGCTTAATGCTTGTCGTGCATAAGAATGAACGTTCTTTAGATGAATGGACAATAACGCCTGGAGGCTGTTTGCTGATTTTGGACCGATTGCAGGACCCGGGCAATATCGGAACGCTTATTCGTACGGCCGATGCTCTGGGAGCGGCCGGTATTATCTGTCTGAACGGGACAGCTGATGTCTTTTCACCGAAAGTCGTACGTTCCGCTATGGGCTCACTGTTCAGTTTGCCGTTCGCCGTAAAAGTTACCGAAGACGATTTACAGGTTTTTTGTCGGAAGTACGATTTGAAATTGTATGCCGCTGCACTTGACCGGCAGGCTCAAATTGTATGGAATACGGATTTCAGCCGCAGCTGCGGTATTATTTTGGGCAACGAGGCCAACGGTGTTTCTGAGCGGTTGTTAAATTTTTCAGCTGCTAAAATATATATTCCGATGCTGGGCAGTGCCGAGTCGCTTAACGTGGCAACCGCCGGAGCGATGATTATGTACGAACGGCACAGGCAGTGCTTTGAAGTTATTTCATTATAAATTTCTATTTATTGTTCTTTTTATTGTAAAAAAATAATGAAGAAAATGCCGGTTCGGCACAATATAAGATAAAAAGAATTAAATTTTTAATTTATCTTCATATTGCCGAAAAGAAAGAGTCTTGGTTCGTGCACTGCTAAAAGATTTTTAATGGCTGAAGCTATCGTGAAAATATCCAACGCAGACAAAAATTTAGCATGGCTGGTAAAATATCGTGTCAACAACTCAATTTAAGTTCATGGAATTGGAAAGCACCGTTTTTCTTTTGACCTTTCAAAAGAAAAATGAACGATAAATAATATAGTATTAATGCGTAACATATGTTAAAATAAAAATGTACATGAAATAAATACTGTTTTCATGTATTTGACACAATTTAAGTCAAAATGCTATAATCTAATAGCTAATAGTTAAGGACATGAGTATGAAAGATAAT
>OGYT01001768.1_pt1 | contig 13107 bp, 10 predicted proteins | sample 1576631 | NCBI WGS metagenome assembly OGYT01 (sample SAMEA3541588, study PRJEB24748) | human gut metagenome | biome: human gut; feature: human-associated habitat; material: faeces | place: China | collected 2012
CCGCTTCATCAGGTGAAGCGGATCTGACCTGTCATCAGAACGAGAGAATTATGTTTAAACCGGAACTCCTTTCCCCGGCGGGAACGCTGAAAAATATGCGTTACGCTTTCGCTTATGGCGCAGATGCTGTTTATGCGGGCCAGCCGCGTTACTCCCTGCGTGTGCGCAACAACGAATTCAACCACGAAAATCTTCAGCTCGGCATCAATGAAGCCCACGCGCTGGGGAAAAAGTTTTATGTCGTGGTCAACATTGCACCGCACAACGCCAAGCTGAAAACCTTTATCCGTGACCTGAAACCGGTGGTGGAAATGGGGCCGGATGCGCTGATTATGTCCGATCCAGGGCTGATTATGCTGGTGCGTGAGCACTTCCCTGAAATGCCGATCCACCTTTCGGTGCAGGCTAACGCCGTGAACTGGGCGACGGTGAAATTCTGGCAGCAAATGGGCCTGACCCGCGTGATCCTCTCTCGCGAGCTGTCGCTGGAAGAGATTGAAGAGATCCGCAATCAGGTGCCGGATATGGAGATCGAGATCTTCGTTCACGGCGCGCTGTGCATGGCCTACTCCGGTCGCTGCCTGCTCTCTGGCTATATCAACAAGCGCGACCCGAACCAGGGCACCTGCACCAACGCCTGCCGCTGGGAATACAACGTCCAGGAAGGGAAAGAAGATGACGTTGGCAACATCGTACACAAGTACGAGCCGATTCCGGTGCAAAATGTTGAGCCGACGCTGGGTATCGGCGCACCAACCGACAAAGTGTTTATGATCGAAGAGGCCCAGCGTCCGGGCGAGTATATGACCGCGTTTGAAGATGAGCACGGCACTTACATCATGAACTCGAAAGATCTGCGCGCCATCGCCCATGTAGAACGCCTGACCAAAATGGGCGTGCATTCGCTGAAAATCGAAGGCCGTACCAAATCTTTCTACTATTGCGCACGCACCGCGCAGGTTTACCGTAAAGCTATCGATGACGCAGCTGCGGGAAAACCATTCGATACCAGCCTGCTGGAAACTCTGGAAGGTCTGGCGCATCGTGGCTATACCGAAGGTTTCCTGCGTCGTCATACTCACGACGATTATCAGAACTACGAATACGGTTATTCAGTTTCTGACCGCCAGCAGTTTGTTGGTGAGTTTACCGGTGAGCGCAAGGGGGACCTCGCGGCGGTAGCGGTGAAAAATAAATTCTCCGTTGGCGACAGCCTTGAGCTGATGACGCCGCAAGGCAACATTAACTTTACCCTTGAGCACATGGAAAACGCCAAAGGTGAAGCGATGCCGGTCGCACCAGGCGATGGTTATACTGTGTGGCTCCCGGTCCCGCAGGATCTTGAGCTCAATTACGCGCTGCTGATGCGTAATTTCTCCGGGGAAACCACGCGTAACCCCCACGGTAAGTGATTAATTTCGATTATTTTTCCCGGATGGAAAATTCTTAGAAACCGATCACATACAGCTGCATTTATTAAGGTTATCATCCGTTTCGCTGAAAAACATAACCCATAAAATGCTAGCTGTACCAGGAACCACCTCCTTAGCCTGTGTAATCTCCCTTACACGGGCTTATTTTTTACGCGTAATACAATGAAATAAAAGGATTTATTTCTGGTCACGTCCACACATTGACCACATCGACAAAAAAAGCCCCTCGACTGAGGGGCTTCCTGTTTGTAATTACATCCACATAATTTGCTGCCCTGACGGCAACGGGTGCGGTCTTACGGCGTGGACTTCTCCCGGCTTCACGATGTATCGCTGTACCGACTCATAAGTGATGAACGTGGCGCTGCAATTCACGTTCTGACACTGGTGATAACGCTCTTTTGTCGTGTCAGTGATATAGCGGCTTGTACGCGCATGTGCGGCATGCTGGCATAAAGGACAATGAAACATCGCGAGCACCTCTTCCGGTTTTGTTGATGGTGCCATTTTAGTTAAATTACCCTTATAAAACAAATAGATAAAATAAAAATATCACTCATCATCTTCTGTTTCGTACTCCACATCAGAAAGCCTGACCTCAAGCTCCAAGGACGTCGTGAAGCCGCTATTATTCAGAAAATGTGTCACCTTAGTGATTGTCCAGTCCTGCTCGTCTATGACGCGCTTAAAGCCTGACACTTTAACCGGTGTTTCCGTGTAAATATCTGCCCGACCGGTAGCCAGGCTGATGGAGAACTCCGCGACGCCCCGTTGCAGTTTGTCCCACTTAGCCTGAGCGGCGCGCATGGCCTGCGCTTTTGTGGCATATACCGTAGTCAGGGCAAAAACGTTGTCAGCCTCACCGGCCATGTATTCACCTTCGCGCGCTTCCGGTACTTTTGGCGCTTTCTTCTGCCTGACCGGTTTCGCTTTCGGGTGCTCCAGTGCGCGCAGGTGTTTCTCTTTCTTTTTGCGTTTCAGTTTTACCTTCTGCTTTTGCTGCTTCGGGTCTTTGGTGTGTAACCACTTTGCCGTTACGCCGGTGTAGGCTCCACGGTCAGCAATCGCAAAATGATGACGGTCGCCGTCGCTGCGGGTGATGGTGACCTGCGGGATTTTTTTACCGCTGGCCGTCACCCCCTGCCCCGCTTTGAGAAACAACAGTTTTCCCATTTTTACCGACACCTCACCGCCGTTGCGTTCAGCAAGGCGGGTCAGGAATTTCGCATCGGACTCCTGCGACTGGTCGATGTGTGGAATTTTTATTCCGGCCAGTGACGGAGCAACACTGGCTTCCAGCCTGTTACGGGAGGCTATCGCCTCAACAATCGCACCGAGCGTGGTGTCATGCCAGGAGCCTTCACGGCGGGAATTGAGCGTCCCGCGAAAATCTGCACTCCGGGCGCGGATGGTGACCACATCCGGCGCGCCCCGGTGTTCAACCTCATCAACGGTAAATTTCCCTTTGCATACCAGGGCAAAACCTTTCCAGCCGATATACACCGTCAGGACAGCGCCACGAACCGGCAGTCCGACCTGCCCGTCGGCATCGTTCAGTTCAATATCAAGCTGGTCAGCCTCAAAGCCCCGGTTATCCGTCAGAGTCATGCTCATCAGACGGTCGCTGATATTGCCGGTAATATCCCTGCTGTCGAGCATCAGCATGTAATCCGGCGTCAGCGTACTGCCTGCATCAAATGTCAGCGCATCCAGCATTATCCCGCCCCCGTCATACCCGTGAATCTGGTCGCCATACTGCCAGCCTTACCGATGAGCGACTCCGCCTGTTTACCGATATCGCCATAAAGCGCGGCCAGTGATTCATCAACGCGGGTGAGCGACAGCGTAAAATCAATTTTCCGGGGTGTGCCGTCTGCAAAGAAAATACTCCCTGTTTCACTCACCCTGCTGATGACATACATGCCGTAAATCATGCCGGTGCCATCCAGCAACGGCCACGCCCGGCCTTCATCTGCCATCAGCCTGAGCGTGGTCATCGTCAGCTTTCCGCCGGTCAGTTCGGGATAAAGCACACCGGCAAGCGTCATGTTTTCCTCGCCAACACCGAGAAACTGGTAGGCATCCCGTTTACCGATACGGGAATTTGACGGCCAGCGATAATCTGATTCACGCTGCATGGTCTGGTGTGGCAGCGTCTGGCGCATAAAAACAAACATACCTAACGCGAGCATCATTTTTCGTCACCTCCTTAACCGTCATGCATCATGCTGGCACGGGCGCGCGCACGTTTATCCCGCTCGTATTTTTCGAGCGCATCCTGTAACTGGCGGTCAAGCTGTGTCCCCGGCGCAGTACCACCCGTCAGGCTGATGTGATATTCGTTTTTACTCTGGTCTACATAAGAGCGGCCAGCCGGTGCCGTGACCGGCTGATAAGCCTGATAGCCTGCATAAGAGCTGGTCGCCGGAATATAACCACCGGTGCCATACGTGGCGGCATGAGTTCTGGCGGCGGTCTGGTCAAGTGTGTCTGACTCTTTGTTGATAACACCGAGTTTTTCCAGTACCCAGTCAATACCGCTGCGCAGTTTGTTGAACGCATTAAGCGGCAGCATCAGCGCGTCAGCCAGTGCCTGCCCGAACATGACGCCCGTGTCACGGCAACGGTTCAGGGTGTCCTGGGTGGCTTTAACCGGGGCAATCAGGTTTTTAAACCACTGCCACGCGGCCTGTAACTTTTCACCCAGCCAGTCAAACACCGGCTTAAGTGGCGTGAACAGTTCCCCCACCGGCGCAAATGCTGCTTTCAGCCCTTCAACCACACCGCCGAAGAATGCGCTGACAGGCTCCCAGTATTTACGGATAAGCAACGCCCCGGCGACAATGGCGGCCACCACGGCCACAACCGGCCAGCTAATCGCCCCGATGGCGGTCATAACAGCACTGCCAACCGTCGTGAAGATTGCCCCCATTGCGCCTGCGGCCGCGATGATGGCATTGATGCCGGTGATAACCGGCCAGGCTACAAGACCAATGGCACCGATGATGCCAGTCAGCGCCAGCGCGCCACCGACAATGAGGCCAATGGTTGACGCCAGTGATTTGTTTTTCTGTATCCAGCCGTCGAGTTTTAACACATACTTTGTGGCCGTCTGCGTGAGCTTACGCAGTGCGCCTTCCTGCTGGTCAAACAGGTCAGTCCCCACCGCCTCATAAGCGGACTGAAACTCCTTAAAGTCACCGCCTAGGTTGTCCTGCATGATATTTACCAGCTCGGCGGTCTTCCCGTCTGAGGCTTTAAACGCAGCGGTCAGTTTGTCCAGCTTTCCGGTTGAGGCGGCAGTCATCAGCACGGCGGCGGCTGAGCTGGCCTCCTCCCCGAAAATAGTTTTCATGTATTCAGCCTGCTGGGCAGTACCGAGCCGGTTTTTCTCAAAACTGGCCTGCATTTCTTTCAGAATGGTAAATACTGGCCGGGTGTTTCCCTTGCTGTCTGAGGTTTTCACACCAAGCTCTTTCAGTGCATCCCATGCTTTTCCCGTCGGTGCCTGCAGACGGCTTAACACGGCACGGCTTCCCGTCCCCGCCATTGAACCGGTAATTTTTGCATCATGCAGCGCCCCGACCATTGCGGCGGTTTCTTCAATGCTGACACCGGCATTTTTTGCCACAGGTGCGGCATAGGTCAGCGCATCGCTCATACCGTCAAAATCGGCGGCGGTTTTGTTCATCGTCATGGAGAGAACATCCCCGATATGAGCGACCTTATCGTTTGAAAGCTGAAAGGCGGATTTCATCCCCATCAGCAGGGCGGCGTTTTCTTCCATCGTGCGGCGGTTCGCCAGTGCCATATTCAGCGTGACCGGCGTTGCCGCCTGAATAGCCGCAGCATCTCCACCCGCTTTCGCAATGATAATCTGCGCACCGGCCGCATCATCCGCTGAGGCGGCGGTGTTGTCACCGAGCTGGCGCGCCTGCTTGCGTAGTGCAGCCATTTCGGCGGAGTCTTTTGCCACTCCGAGCACGGCCTGCAATTCTGAGTTTTTCTGCGCAAACTCATAACCGGGCATCAGCAACTTAACTCCGGCCATCGTTCCCGCCGCCGCAATCCCCACACCGGCAGCGCCCACTGAGGCCATATTTCCGGCCAGCTCCTTTCCTGCCTGATAACGCTGTTTTACTGCGTTAAGTTTTGCCTGTTGCGCACTGACACGCGCCAGCGCGTCGCGCTGCCGGTTAAGCTGTGCGGTGGTTTCACTGATACGGTTTTTCAGCCCCTGCTCATCATGTGCAAGATTGCGGGTATTAATTCCCACAGCGGCCAGTTCCCGCTGCTGGCGTTTAACGGAATCCGTCAGGCGGTTATATTTCGCCTGTAAGTCCTCCGCCGCACGCTTTGCGGATTCCAGCACTTTCGCCTGAGCACGGGTCGGACGTTCAGTGTTTTTAAACTGTGTGGCAAGGGCTTCGGCCTCCTGCCGTGCCTTTTCAAGTGCATGACCAGTCACGGCGAGCTGTGCGCTGGTCTTGCGAAATCCCTCAATACGGGATGCGTGACCGTTCAGCTCGCGCAGTGATTTTTGTGTTTCCCGGATATCCCCCGACAGCGACTTGCTCGCTGTGCGGATGGATTTAAACGGGCGGGATGCCTGGTCAACAGCCCTGAGCAATACCTGTAATTTTACATTGTTACTCATTCGTGTTTCCGCTTCGCCGGAGCGCCTTTTCGCGCCATGTGATGAGTTCGGTCAGGCTCATGGGATACAGTTCTGATGGCGGCCAGTGAAATATCACTGCCACATCCGCCATCAGGTCATCGACCGACAGATTTTTTGGAAACGTCACTGCACCGAGTTCGGCGACAAAAAACCGACCACCTTACCGGCCAGCGCCACAAGGTCAGGCAGTTCCAGCGCGGCGACTTCCTGCTCGGTCAGCATCGGTGCCGTCATGCGCGGCAGCACCTTAATCAGTGCATCGACTTCTGAGTTTGCGACCGCAGCCAGACTGACACCGCGCAGCGTCCCCGCACTGGGTTTCATCAGCGTGACCTGTTCGATAACCTGCTCACCACGCTTGACCGGATTGTCCAGGGTAATGACATTTTCTTTGTTCATGGTTTTCTCACTTCTGAATCAGGGTTAACCGGTCAGCCAGGCTGACCGGATGAAAATCACAGGCCGATATTTCGGCGGTGTTGCTCCAGCCGGTCGACGCCGTTCACCTTCTCAATCATGTTGATGGTGTCGATTTCGACCAGCTCCTTACCGTCCATCGTCAGCCGGAAATAGGTGCAGACCACGGAGATTTTCGACTCGGTGTCTTCTCCCTGTTTACCCTCGCCGGTGTCGATTTCTTTCTGACGGCCACGCATGACCACCTCGACGGCCACCGTTTCGCCGGTATCGTCGCGCTGGTAAGAGCCGGCAAAACGAATCGGCACGGCATCCACACCGGTTGCGGCGTAAAGCTCCCAGATAACCGAATCCGGGAAGCCCCCGAGCGACCACTCCATTGACAGCGCATCGTCATCAAGGCCGAGGTCTACCGGTGCGCTGCCGTTCATCCCCGCACCGCGATAGTTTTCAAGCTTACGGGTCAGTTTTGGCAGCGTGACGGACTTTGCAACGCCCTGATAGCTGTAGCCGTTCAGAAAGACGTTCATTAACTTGAGTTTGCGCGGCATTGCCATCGGTCAGGCTCCTTAATTGCTGTTAACCGAGGTGACCAGATTTGCCAGGTATTTATCGGTAATACGCTGGCGCAGGGTCAGGTTTTCGAGAGGAGGCACCGGGGTATAGTCGTAGTCGATATACAGTTTTCCGGCCTTGAGGGTTTCCGCATCGTTGGATTCTTCGCTGAACCAGCAGGTCGCATCCACGATATAGCCGTTTGTTTTCAGCTCACGGAATTTGGCATTGATGCCGTCAACGATGTCGCGAATCAGCGTTGCGGTGATGGGCTTGTCCACCGCCCACATGTGCGCCTCAGCCATCGTGTCGGCCAGCACCTGCGCGGTGCGGGTGTAGTTTTCAAAGATGAACAGCGGGTCATCAGAGCAGGTACGGTTACCCCAGAACCGGAAACCGTCACGGCGAATCAGCGTTGTGACGCCTGACTCGTTAAGCAGGTCAGCATCGGTGCCGGACTCCTGCAAATCCCAGAATACAGATGCGCTGATGCCGGTAACACCGTTCACCCCGACATTGGACAGCGTTTTATGCCAGCCCTGCTCCTGGTCGATTTTAGCGCGCAGCCCCAGCGCACGGGCGGTGGCATACGCGGTGGCGGTGGTACTGGTGACAGTATCCCATGCGAGGAAATCCGGCCAGATGACCATCAGCTCACGCTGGCTGAAATTCTGGCGGTAAGCTTTCACCTCGGAAATGGTTTTACAGCCCCATGCGCTGATATACCCGAAAGCGCGCAGCTTCTGACAGACTGATGCCAGTGCAACAGCCACCTCTTTGGTATCCAGTCCCGGCACGCCGAGAATACGCGGTTTAACACCGGTTACCGACTCTGCCGCCAGCAGGGCTTTCAGTCCGGTATACTGACCGTTTTCGTCGGTGGTGCCGATGATATTGGAAACGGTCTGCGCGAGTTTCGTTTCCTCGTCATCACCGGTGCCGTCTTCCACGCGCACGACAACGGTGACCGGTTTTGACTGGTCTGCGATGGCCTGCAACGATGCCGCCAGCGTGCCTTTTTTACCGGCCTTTGCAATTGCGCTCTGCACATTGGTAATCAGCACAGGTTTATTGAGGGGGAAGGTTTCCGCATCCGCATCGCTGGCCGTGCAGATCATGCCGACAATGGCAGTGGATACGGTGGAAATGACGCGGGTGCCGTCGTTAATCTCCAGCACCTGCACGCCGTGATGATAGTCACTCATCCGTTTAACTCCGTGGTTAATGGGTGCAACTATTTTCTGTTGTGCAGAGCATGAGACGCTATTTGACCTGGCTGGTCAGTGGATGAAACAACAGATAAAGAAAAGGCGGGCAATTCGCCCGCCTGTCCTGATTTGAACTCACTCATTTTCCGACTGACAATTTACATAGCCCAAAAGTTATCAAATCTGACGGTCTGCTTTGAACAAGAAGCGGACATTTGCCTGTCAGGGTATATGCCGCTCTGCGGTTATTATCCAGAATCAATAATTCATCTGAGTTGGATTACATATAAAACATAGTTACCCCATGAATAACCATTAGCAGATTATCAATTATGTAAATCTTTTGTTTTATGTTCTTTGGCGTGTTGTGACAACAAATGGCTATAGCGTTTAAGCAAAATATTAGAAAGATTAAGCTCATTCATGAAGTGTTCTTCTAATAAGTAACCATCAATATCAACTTTAATATCATTACCACTTTTCATCTTCTGTAACGTAGATTTTACACGCTCCAGCAGGATGCTTTGCTCATGGTAATAGTCCATAAGAAGAGTAACATCCTCTTTATCAAGCTTACTTAATTCGCTGAAGTAGGATTTAAACACTTTATCAGACTGGTTTAATGCAATCTGTAAGCGAGGCCCCCCTAATGATTTGACATTAATGGCAAAAGGCTCGCCAACAAAATGCTCCGAATTTTCGTCAAAGCCAATATATCTCGTTTTATCAAGAAAAGTGAGAGCGCGATGGTTATTAGCGATTTCATATGCAAACATTGTTCTGATACTGTCCCTCTCAGCCTCCATGCTTATATCATCACGATGATTTGTATAAAATATATTTCCAACAAAGAGAACCATGGCAAGAATCACTGAACTTGCCTCCCAGTTAATATTTTTTAATCGTCGCTTAGTAAACATACCGCACCTTAATTATCAAAAATATTCCTTCAGTGTTATCTGGTTAGCCTAAACCAAGTCATTAAAGTCTGCAGGATATCATATACATAAAATGTATTGATTAGAATTTGCACTAATAAAATAATGCTTTACTAAAATCTACTCCAGACACAGAGCGGCCTGTCAGATTAGGCTTTACTCTGTGCCATAGATATGTTTGCTCACTCCAGAGATCATACAACTTATTGCGGCATTTCCGGCCATTCAGGATTTGCAGGATCCACACGACTGACCAGAACGCTGTAACGCTCCCATGCATCCAGTCGGCTACGCTCCTCATCTGTTGCCATGTTCAGTCTGACCGCGCGCTCCAGCGGCAAAATCACGGATTCAGCATCTGCAAGAAGTCTGGCTTTCCGGTTTTCTGCCTGCTGCAGCAATTCCTCTGCCGTATAAATGCGTTTAATCACTTTGCCGTCCTTAAACATCCAGCCCCCTGAAATGTCCGCCCGTCGGTTAGCAGTAATATCCGCCACTTCAACAACACTTAATCCATCCGGTCTGATAGCTGTCACATCCTTTTCCACATAGCGGATAATATTATCTTTGTCGTACGCTATTTTTATCGTGTCATCAGCAAAATACTTTTGTTCTTCGTACCAGTTCTTACCATCTTCTGAAAAAAACCAGACAACATCAAAACCCTTTGTCAATTGATATTGTTCAACCGTTTTTGGATTACCCGCCGTAATATTTTTTAAATGCTGCATAAATTATACCTGCGCCACGTTATACCATGTCCCGTTAATGTATTTCTGAACCGGCCTGTAATATACACCACCAATGTTATCGGCAGAGTTTGAGCCGGTATCCTGAACAATAATGCCGGAATATACACACCCGGACGGTGCCTGATGTGTCCATGTCATGCCATTGTTCGCAGGTTTGTATGTGGCAGCACCACCAAGCCGGATATCCCGGACATAGCGGGAATCAAAGTTACCGTAATCCGAGGGATTAACACGCCCCGTAATATTTATGGTTTTATTACTTTGAATACTTCCCGAGACAAAGCGCATAATATGGACGCTATTAGCATAAACATCCAGATTACCATCACCATTTTGTTTAAAGCCCGTGTCATTATCACCCAAAACAATCGAATTACCGCCAAGAGCACTGGATGTTCCTATACCCAGAGCACCATTCAATTGACCACCAGATAACGGCAGTGCACCGACATCTCCCGCTGTAGGTTTTCGCGTTGTGGTATAAAACTCAGACCAGTCAGCCTCGAATCCGTAACCGTCACGAGCAGAACGATAAAAAATACCGCCGTTCTTATAATTAACGCGGAACTGGGCGGCGGGACAACTTCCTTCACCGATATTAAAATGAAGAATTAACGTTGATGCCCCACCAGTAGTTGCGTTATAGGCTCCGCTACTCCAGTTCCACCCAACGGCTTTATCATTCGCAACGGTGTCTCCTGTTTTTCCTGAAGCAAATGCACCAATATTTTTCGGCGTCAAGTTAATATCTGATGTTCCATCAAACGAAACGTTATTAATTTTACGGGCTGTTTTCAGCTTTGTTGCTGTCGCCGCATTGCCGGACAGTTCACCAGAAAGGCCAGCACTGAATGTCTGTTTCGCGCCCCATGTCTGGGCTTCGTCAATGATTGGTACTCGTCTTGCTGTGATCGTGCGGCTTCCCGGATTTCCTGAAATACGCACCATAAAAAAGCGGTAGTTCGCTTTACTTACAGTGCTGCGCCATACATGCATTGAGCGCCCCGTACCGGAATCATCACTCGGACCAACTGCGATGTTTATCAGGTTGCCATCAATGACGCCCCAGTCCATACCGTCGGGAATGTTGGTCATGTTATCAAGCCGCACGGTTATCAGACTGCCCGGCACAAAATCGTAGGTCTGCCAGTCCAGACTGGATAGTTTTGCCACTGCGCCACCGATGCCCAGATTCAGAGGCAACGAAAAGGAGTTATATACTTCTCGCCATTCGGTCCATTTGCTCCCGGCGTAGACGCGCTCAAAAGTGCGTCCCTGTGTGGTTTCTGATTTCCCTGTGGTTGTGTAACGCTGCCAGACAGACACACCATCAAAACGTCTGATTACTTCCAGTATCCCAAGTAGTGTCGCGCCAACGGTGTCCAGCATCGGACCGTTTGTTGCCTTTCCTGTAACACTGTAAATACCGGGGTCGGTTAGAACATTTAAATCACCTTCGTAATAACGACTCTCTGACTGATGACCGACTCTTAACCACGGTTCCCACTGCGGATTTGATGCATCCCAGCTTGCCGCAAGACAGCGGACATACATATTTCCACGGCGAGTGGTATAACGTTGCGTTCTTCCATAATTTCCGCCTTCGAGGATCTCAAGCATCCCCTGAGCAAAGCCGCCTTCCTCTGGATAATTGCGTTCATATGAAGCTATAGCTGAGCTACTGTTACGCCATAAACCAAGATGCTCGGCGGCTCCAAGCGTATTCAGGTCTATAGTCGTACTCAAAGGGCGGGTAGCAGATTGAGTGTGACGCCATACGCCCCACGGACCATCAGTGCCATTCCACCTATTGGCGAGTTTACGCATGTATACATTGCCGTCTCTCGTGGTAAAGCGTTGCGTACCTGCAAAATTGCCGGCAGCAAAAACCTCAAGCACACCGACAGCATTATCTTCCGGGAAATTTTTCTCCAGTGTTGCGTTGGTGGATGTTGCTTTAGACCAGATACCTGAATAAGCCTTAACAGGACCAAACGTATTCAGATCAGCATCAAGCGGCATTTCGCCATTGTTTTTCATAAACGTCAGGCTGGTAACGCCAACATTGTCCAGAAAAGCTGATTTATCCTGGATATCTGCACCGTTCTGATTTTTCGCCAGACGTGAATTTGCGTTGTCATTCGCAGCCTTGACCGCTTTTGGCGTTGCCGCCAGCTTTTCACTGGTGCTGTTTGTTGCACTGCTTAACTGAGTAAAACCTTTTTCTGTCAGCGTGGCGTCAGGATGGCGGCGGGACTGCTCATGCTCTGCGATTTTGTCATCGACGTAATCCTGCGTAGCCATCACTGTGCTGGCATCAATACTCAGCTCAACGGACGCCACGTTGCTGAGAATAATAACCATGCGGCAGGTCTGCGCACGTCCGGAGCCTTCAGCCAGTTCTGGCTTATAGCTTTCTGCCATGTTGGATACCGCAATCAGTGTTCCGGCATCGTCATACAGACCAAGCTCACGCATCCAGAAGCCGCCCACTTCTGGCGGAACAACCAGTTCAGCCACAATATAGTTTTTATTCTTATTATCCACACTGACTTTATTCAGAGCGTGACGCCAGACCTCATGCACCAGTTTCGTCTGACCGGCATCCGGCACCGGTAATTTGCCATTACCGTCACCCACGGCCATTGCAGACAGGTTTACTTTTTTCCCGCCGGGGACAGTGGCGGCAGCCAGCTTTGCGGCTCCGGCAGTAGTGATAACGGTTTTAAATTTCGTGCTCATTGTTTCTCACTTATCCGGGATAAACAGTAATAACATCACCATCACAGACCACACCGCCTGTATACAGATAGCCGGGAATGTCCTGGATAATGTTCAGACCGATAAGGTGGCGACTTGCGGGTTTGGCATCGGCAATCAGCCGTTCCATTTCCAGATACATCTCCTCCGTGATGCCGCTTTCCAGCACACCGATATCAAGGCGAAAGGTGCCGGGCGGGTCGTTTGTCTCCCACCATTCCTTTACGTTAATGAGATAGCCGAGCGGCTCCACCACACGCCGGATTGCGCCTATAGTGCCTTTATGACAGTGGATGAAATAGGCATCGCGAATAACGGCGCGTTTTGTCGCTTCCGGCCACTTTTCATCCCACCTGTCGACCGAAA
>OGYT01001771.1_pt1 | contig 13098 bp, 8 predicted proteins | sample 1576631 | NCBI WGS metagenome assembly OGYT01 (sample SAMEA3541588, study PRJEB24748) | human gut metagenome | biome: human gut; feature: human-associated habitat; material: faeces | place: China | collected 2012
CCTGATTTCAGGAGGAAACTTAAACAGCAACCTTCTCAAGAATCTCCCGCTTCTACAAGCGGGAGAGGTTCAAATTTATTTTTCATATCTGTCATGTGCGGACAGCGTCACGATTCCGACAGGGCTTCCCATTTTTCATAGGCTTCATCGAGCTGAGCCTGGGCCGCTTCATATTCTCGCGTCAATTCCATCATGGCGTCGGCATCGGTCTGGTTCTGGGGCATATTCATCTGCACTTCATACATCTTGATAGTCGCTTCCAGTTCGGCAATCTTCATCTCGATTTTTTCCAGCTTGGCCGCCTGGCCATAAGCCGGGGCCTTGGCCGGCGCTTTCACGGCCGGTGCCGGTTCCGCCTTCTTCACTGCCGGAGCTGCTGCCTTTTCCTGAGCCTGTGAGGAGCCTTGCGCTTCAGCTGCCGCCTTTTCTGCCGCTTCCTGGGCTTCACGGACCTTTTCTCGGTAATAACTGTAATTGCCGACGTATTCCGTGAGCTGCTTATGTTCCAGGACCAGCGTCCGCTGGGTAATCTTGTCGAGGAAATAACGGTCATGGGATACGACGAGGTACGTCCCGCCGAAATCCAGCAAAGCCTGTTCCAGCACTTCCCTCGTCGGGATGTCGAGATGGTTCGTCGGTTCGTCGAGGATAAGGAAATTCGGCCCCTGCAGGAAAAGCTTCAACAGGGCCAGCCGGGCCTGTTCGCCGCCGCTGAGGCTGTCGATGACCTTGAAGACATCGTCGCCGCGGAACATGAAGCGCCCCAGGACGGACCGGGCTTCTTCTTCGCCATAACTGAAATCGTTCATGATTTCATCGAGGACCGTCCAGGCCCCGTGCAAATCCGTGTGTTCCTGGGCAAAATAGCCGATATGGACGCGGCTGCCCAAGGTAATATGGCCGTCTGTCGGTTCCTTTTCGCCCATGATCATGCGGATGAGCGTCGTCTTCCCCGTCCCATTGGGGCCGATGAGGGAAGCCGCTTCGCCGCGGCGCAGGAGGAGCGATAAATGGTCGAACAACTGGCGGTCGGCAAAGCCGCCGCTGACCTTGTCCAGGACCAGGACTTTCTGGCCGCACTCTTCGACGGGCTTGAAATTGAAGTGCAGCGACTCATCTTCGGGCTGCCATTCGATGCGTTCCAGCCGGTCCAGCTGGGACTGGCGCCCGCGGGCCTGCTTGGCCTTGATGCCGGCTTTGTATTTGCGGATATATTCTTCCGTTTCGTGGATGTGTTCCTGCTGCTTCTTATAGGCCTTTTCCAGGGCCTTCTGCTGCTGGGCATGCTGCTCGACATAGCGCGAATAATTGCCCTTGTATTTAGTTACCTTGCCGTGGGACAGTTCGAGGATGCCCGTCGCCACGCGGTCGAGGAAATAACGGTCATGGGATACGATGAGGATGCCGCCGCCATAAGACAAGAGATAGCTTTCCAGCCATTCCAGCATGTCCACGTCGAGATGGTTCGTCGGTTCATCGAGGAACAAATAATCCGGCCGGCGGACGAGGGCCTTGGCCAGATTGATGCGCGTCTTCTGGCCGCCAGAAAAGCTCTGGACCGGCCGGTCCATGTCGGCTTCCGAAAAGCCCAGGCCCTGGACGATTTTCCGCGACATCGATTCGTATTCATAGCCGTCGAGCCACTCGAACCGTTCCTGCATGCGGGCATAGCGGTTCATCAAGCCTTCATCATCGGGATGGGCCTGCATGGCCTTTTCGACAGCCTTCAAATCCTTTTCCAGCTTCATGACGTCCTGCCAGGCCTCGGTAATCGTCTGGCGCAACGTTACGTCGTCGGCGTAAGTGATATCCTGCTGCAAATAGCCGATAGATTCGCCTTCGGAAACGACAAACGCCCCGTTATCATACTCCTCTTCGCCCATGAGGCACTTGAGCAGCGTCGACTTCCCGGCCCCATTGGCCCCGATGAGGCCGATCCGTTCGCCCCGGCGGATTTCAAAACTGACATCATGGAATACCGTATGTACCCCAAAAGACTTACTCAATTTCTGTACTTTAATACTACCCATCTATATGATACCTGCCCTCCCTGGCATACTGACGACAAAACAAAAAAAGAGCCGCCCCGGATCCCCATCTTGGGCGGCTGCCTATTTTCACATATCTATTATACCGTCAATCCTCAAGCATCGTCAAGACGGCGATGATAATAAGACGCCGGTCGCAGGCGGCAGGCCGCAGGCCGCAAAAAAATACACGGCCTGCGGCCTTGTGCGTAGGGGCCGGCCAAAGGGCGGCCCGCTGTGATATTTCGCCACAGCCTAACCGAGTATGATGGCGGAGCTTTACGAACAACCATCTACGGCCTTTTCTCGGATTCAGATGCGGCTTTGCCGCGTCAAATTCATCCCATTTGTCATAAATTCCGGCTATGTACAGGATTCACACGGGACGCCTTAACAGGACGTCCCCTACGGTATCGCATAGAGGCGATGAAAATAATAAGCAGGCCGCAAAAAAATCCACGGCCTACGGCCTTGTGCGTAGGGGCTTCCACGTGGGAAGCCCGCTAGAGAGATTTCGCCACAGCCTAGCCGGGTATGATGGCGGGTCTTTACGAACAACGAGCTACGGCCTTTTCTCGGATTCAGAGGCGGCTTCGCCGCTATAAACTCAAACTAACAACGACGCTTCGGGAAACCCTCTGCGCGTAGCGGGCCGCCCGCCGCTGTCATCTATCCAGGAAATCGTCTCCTGCATCTGACGGGCCAGAATAGCTCTGGGCGGCCCCTACGGCATCGCATACAGACGATAAAAAACAAAAATAGCCGCCCAGGACTCCCCATCGTAAGCGACTATTTTTGTGGTTCTTATTCTGTTAGTACTAGTCACTCAAAGGTAGACGATAAGGTATGCCTATGATATACTAGCTTCGAAGTTCTGCCTAAAACGGTAGGCGGTTGGTCCCTTGCTTCCTAAGGAGGGATTTTGTGTGAACCCTCCAATCCATGGGAAAGGAGGGGATTTGTATGCTTCTGACTGTAGATACTTTTATTGGTATTCTCGGCCTCTGCTTAGGTGCTTTCGCGCTTGGGTATGCCATCGGATGCGCTTCAAATAGAACACAAAAATAGCCGCCCTCGATCCCACTCGTAAGCGGCTACTTTTGTAGTCATTATTTGGGGACCAACCGTCTATCGGCAGGACCTCTTTCACGTTTATTATACCGTTATCAGTTAATCTTCGTCAAGGACGAGGCTGCAATCATTCCCTTATTTCCCAGCGATTCCCTTAAAGCCCATATCAAAATAAGGGAATCGTCAATGGATTAAGGGAATCCATCTGCCATAAATTCCGGCTATCGCATAGAAGCGATGAAAACAATACACCTGTCGTAAAAAAATACGGCTTGAAGCCGTTGCGTAGGGGCTGTCCCGAAAGCCTTTTTGACCCGTCAGGTGCCGACCAGCGGGAGGTGCAGGACGGTTGCCAAAACGGACAGCCGTGGCTGGGCGGCCCGCTTTGATATTTCACCACAGCCCATTCTATTCTAATGGCAGGCTTTTACGAACTCGGATTCAGATGCGGCTTCGCCGCTATAAACTCAAACTAACAACGACGCTTCGGGAAATCCTCAGCGCGTAGCGGGACGTCTTAACAGGCGTCCCCTACGAAATCGCATAGAGGCGAAAAAAAATAACCACGCGGCTCATAAACCGCGTGGTTATCGTATTCTTTATGGTGGAGATAAGGAGGATCGAACTCCTGACCTCTTGCATGCCATCTCCAAATTCCCGGAAAATAAGCTCAATCAGCTCCATATGTATTATTTAAATAGTACAAACAGCCCTATATGTCCAATGAACAAAATACTTCTGGTAGCAACTGCTATACAAAAGCTAACCTTCATCGGCTAATATCAATCATCAAAAAAAATTATAAATACCTATTTTAACGATTAAGCAATCTCCTAACATCATAAAATTTAAACGTAATATTTCTTCCTGAAATTCAAAAATGCACAATATATACTTACTATACATGGATAATGTTGTGATTTCTTAAAAACTTTTTTATTTGCTCTTTTATGGACTTCTTTTTCCGGATAGAAAGCTCTTTTTGCATATCCTCAAAACGTAACTCTTTCACCGGATTCTGAGGAAGAACTTTGACATGAAACTTAACAGCATGTTCCCAGTCATAGCCCTTTGGTATAATCTGAAAACTTGCATCACCTACGGCTTGTGCTACATATTCATGACGGGAAATAGACTGCAAGCATTGTCCCCCGCCAAGAATACGTTCATAAGGGCCACGGTGAATGCGCTGCAACTGTAATTTTTGTCCAATATGCAGCTCAATAGGTTTCATTGAAGGATATCCTTCTCCATTCATATAAAGCTCTATTTTTTCATCGTCAGAAATCGCGTATTGGAGACGTATTGTATTGGCATCAATTTCAGGAACCAATTCTTGTTCACAATCAAAGCGTAAAAAGCCTTTTTCCTTCGACCATGTATAAATACTGTCTAGATGGCCTGAGCTTACGATAAGCCGATTACCTTCAACCCGGACATTTCCTTGCGGAATCAAGTCTCCTGCGAGGATGGGATGCACCTGATTATGTACATATGCCAATACCCGGTACGATAAAACATGACCGCTGCCATTATGGATATAGATAAGCAATTCTCGGTGCCGATGATGCGTAAAATTCCCTTCTATGACGTTCAGCCATGCTGAATCCATTTGAAAACGATATAAACAGGTCCATTGGCGTTCTTTAGAAATATATTTAACAATTAAAAAGTCCGCTTTTCCTCTTTCCCTAGGAATTCGCAAGACATAGTCATAGCTCTTAGAATCCGTAAAATGGATCGGAATAGCTTGTTTGAAGCCAGGAAAAGTTCGTTCTAACGCCGAATCAGCCTCTTTGGACAGGGTTACTTTTAGATTTTTTCTAGGCTCATTGATGCCTTTAATCATACTTTCAATCCGACCGACAGCCCTTAAAATCGCATCAAGACTGATATCCGGCACCTTCCCATCTGGGTTCAGATAACCATGCAAATAAGGCACGGACTGATGGGCGAGATTAAGTCTTTCACAAACTACCCAACAAACTGTTTCTGCTTCAAATTCCTTTGTTTCTTTGGAAAGATTAGTCCGAATGGGAATATATTCGATTTTTTCACGATTCAAATGCCCACAAAAGTAATGTCCAAGTTCATGGATAATAGTCGCAAATTTTTCTGCTGGTGACTGATTTTTATTAACGGTAATGCAATAGTGACTGATGATATCGACATTACTTTTCGAGGTATGCGAGAGTCTGGCAACATTGGTGGCGTTCCATTGTATCTGGCCGCCGTAATATGTGCCATAGTTTTCTTCCCGATAACGAATTCCCTCCTTAAGCAGGGAGCTAATAAGCGTTTGAAGCTTTGCCTCATCAATGAGTGTATCGGAATGAAATGGATGAAGAATGTACTTAGAAATGACTTCTTGCGGCATCTTCTTTCCTTCTGTATCGTCTAATTCATAGACAAAAGAAATAGGTCCAAAACGACGCAGGATAACTAAAGGACGGGCTCCCGGTTTAGGCCGACGATGATATACTTTTTGCCACGTATCCAGAGTCGCTACAAAAGCACTACCTGGTTTTTGCACTTTAACCATCATCGCATTATAAGGTGCTAAATAGGGAAATTTTCGCAACTCTCCCATATATTCCAGAAAGTCTCGTTGTGTATTAAAACGCATTACACTTTCATACAGTTGGTCAATTTCAGCAATACATTTCTCTTTATGCTCCCCTTTATCCATTACTTTCACCCCCCTACATTCAGCATCCTCTATAAAAAATATTTCCTCATCAATTATATTAATACGAATAATACGTCAGCATAATATAGGACATACGATTTCCAAAGGCCAGGTATTCTCCATTCCCAATATTATAACAGCCATCGCCTTCATTTTCACTGTTGAAATCAACTTTAGGAATGCGATTCATATGATATGCTTGTACAAATTCAGACGGAGTATTAGAGCAATTTAAACCCGAGTTATTTAGTACTGTGTTGCTGCCACGTAATAGGATAATTCTGTCGACACAATCACCGTCAAAGGTTACTACGATTTTTTTATCGGCATAATACCAGCCAGGCATTCTCCAGTAAGGCTGCAAATCTCCTGTTTGTGAAGGGGTTCCTAATACGGCTTTGACTTCATCAGGCGTCATTCCCAGATGGATGCCGGCAACGGATTCACTAAAAGGAATTTTGGCAACCCGGTGCAGCATCTGCGAATCATTAACTTTCAGACGATCCATGTTATCATGCCGTACATACCACGAAAAATGCATTAAACGTTCCCCCGTACTTTCCAAAATACGGAAATTAGCACCGCCATTACCTGAAGCTCCGGCGAGATCATATACCGTCAATATTTTGCAGCCATTAATATACCCGTCTTGTATCTGTAATACCAGATTGTCATTATGATCGTACCAATTACCATCAATTGCCTTTAAAATTTTTGCGACAGATTGTGGCGATTCAGGACGGAAATTAGCAGCTTGGCTGATATTTATACTAGTGCATGCCAAAAGAATTATCCCCATAAAAAAACTGAAAAATCTTTTCTTAACGTTCATTTCGATTCCTCCCATCCTGAAAATATGTACAGCACGCTTCTACTATATAGTATAGTTTCGATATACGTCATGTAAATCCTGCTAAATCCACCTGAAGCATAGCATCATTCTACTCCCAAGGCTTTAAAGACAGCATCTTCAGGATTACTATAAAATATCAGTTGAAAACTTCCGATTAATTCAGGTGGTACCGTTCCCAAATCGGCGGCGGATGTAATGGGAAGCAGGACTTTTTTTGCGCCCGAGTCGAGGCATACTTGCAAGGTGTTGGCCAGTTCGTCGACTTTCATAAGTGTACCGCTGATACTGATTTCACCAAGGGCGACGAGGGAGCTTTGGACGGGTTTGTTCAGGGCGATGGAGCAAATAGCGATGAGCGTCGGGAGCGCTAAGCGATGGGTCATGCCGATGCCTTGAAGGTCCTGGTAGTTGATGATATAGTCTTTGGCGGTCGTCGAAATGCTGCCGCTGATACGCCTGCCATTGGCTTTTAGGTAGTTATAGGCAGTGTTGACGGCTTCTTTGCATTCTCTGTCGCTGCCGATGCCGGTGCGTTCAAATTTCCCGCTACCCGGCAACATCTGGCTTTCCAGGCGGAATACGCCGATCATGTTGTTTTTCCCATGGGAAACGGTATAGACCTGCCCGGGATTGCAGAGGCCTTCAGGAATGAGTTTGCCACCGCCTTGTTCCGGCACGGAGACATAGTGTTCTTCAAAGGTTTCGTTGTCGATGTAGGAAAAATTCACGTCGTAGAATTCCATGCCGCCTAGCTTTTTGAGCTGTTCTTTGACGCGGCGGCGCATCTCCAGCGCCATTTGCACTACTTCTTCTACTTCGTCTTTGCTAAAACGGCCATCCGGGTACAGTAACTTGATGTATCCGCCGACCATCTTGCGGACCGCAATAGTATCGCGCTGGTTCAGATTTTTCCCCAGCCGGAAATAGGTATCCAGGGCGTCACCATACTGCTCTTTTCGCAGTTCCCGCATGAATCCAGCCAGATAATCAGAAATGAATCCGTAATCGTCGGTGAAATGTTCAGGCCGGAATTTAGGGATTTCCCAACCAGGGTTGTAGCCATGGATACGGTCGAGGAAAGCCGTGTCCGTTCCCATTTCTGGCGGGAACGGGTCGAACAGGCTCGACGTTTTCAGCAGGACATCGACAGACTGGTTGATATTGCCGACAAAGACCATCGATGCCGAAGCCGCTTTTTCTTCCTTGCCCCGGGCAAAGGATCCCGATGCCATATAGTCTTTCATGATCTGGATACCATCCTTGTCCTTGAATTTGATGCCGGCTACTTCATCAAAGGCCACACAGTCCCACAGGCCGACCAGTCCAATCTGATGGCTGGCCATATTGTAAAACAAGTTAGCCACGGTAGTTTGACCTCCAGAGACTAAAATGCTATTGGGAGAAATTTCCTTATATAAATGGGATTTCCCCGTACTGCGCGGCCCCAGTTCACAGAGGTTGAAATTATTTTCCACAAGCGGAATCATCCGTGTCAGGAGCAGCCATTTTTCCCGGTAGGTCAGCGAATCCGGTTCCATACCAGTCGAACGCAGCATGACGTCCAGCCATTCTTCCTTGGTAAAGGCCTGGCGGCCGCGCTTCAATTCGTCCATATCGACATGGGGCATCTGGATTGGCGTGAGATTACGGATACTGATGGGATAAATGTTCTTCTGCTTCCTGTTATTCCCCTGCGGGCTATTTTCACTGGGCAGAATGATATCCAGGTTCTCCGTTCCTTCTGCGTCATAATTCAGCTGTACGATGCACCATATACCGCCGCACAAAAGGCGGTCGTATTTTTCCGGGTATTCATCAGCAATGGGGATTCCGGTCAGGCCCAGATTGGAAAATGAGGCTTCATAATAATCCTGCTTGATATTCAAGCTGACCGTAATCATATCGATGACGGTGTGGCTGCCGTGCTGCCGCAGGACTGAGAGTACTTTCTGCGCTTCATCGGGGCGCACAAAATTGGCAGATAAAATCTTTTTTACGTTTTCCACTCCCGCTTTGACGATTTCTTCATCGTCAGAGCTGCAATACTGACCTAATAGAAATTCCAAGACGTACACAGGGACATTGGCCCCTTCTTTGATTTTTTTCGTCAAATCCTTGCGGACGATTTTCCCTGGGAAATGAGTCTTCAATTTCTGGCGGATTTCTTCCCGGTTGGTGGTTCCATCTGCTGTCTCCATATCAATCCTTCCTCTCTGTGTTCATCACAAATCAAAGCCGAAATCCCCTGCGAAGGGAAGATCCATGATGAACGGATGGCGGAATACGTCTATGCCCGTTTCCGCGTCTTTGATGACCAGGAAATACGACTGGCTGACATCATACTCCTGATTTTTGAACGTAAAGCGGATCCGGAATGTCCGCTTGGCCGGGTCTTCTTCCCGGCTGTCAGCCACATGTGTGATTTCATTAGAAACAGGCTGGCTTTCGGCATCTACAAAACCAATCAGATACGTGGCTTCTTTGACAGTCTCCCCGACCGGTTCCGACTGGATGAAATCCAGCGTCGTAATGAGATTGGTAATCTTACTGATGGTGTTGATGAAGCGGATTTTTACCGTCCGCACATCCGCTTTGCCTCGTTCCATATGGACATCAATGACCGGGACCAGCATTTCCTGCGGCGAAGAACCACCGTGTACATAATTCTGACCGCCGCTGCCCCGCGTTTTGAAGACACTTGTCCCAATGGGGAAAGAAACCATGCGGTTGTCCTCGTTCCCCAGCAGGTAGCCGAGATTCAGGTTTTGCACACCGTCTTCCTGGACACCTTCCTGGGAGATGATATACCGCCGTTTCACGATATCATAGTGATGGACGTTGCCGATTTTATCCGACTCCTGCACCTTATTGCGTTTGTAAATGAAGCCATGATCTGCCGTTACGATGAAATGATGGGTATTGACGCCGTTATGGACTTTCTCAATGAAATCCAGGATTTCTTTCACCGCTTCTGCACAGGCCTGGAACACTTCATCCTCAGCATGTTCACCGCGGACATCAATCTGGTCGTGATATACGTAAATGACCTGCTGGCCCGTGAAGATATCCCGCATATCCCGTGTCTTCATGTGTTTCAGATCATCAAAGGCTACACAGCGGGCCAATGGCTGCTGTGCCTGCAATACTTTTTCCCGGCTCTGGAGGTCGATGCAGTATGTACCGTCGACGAGTTCTTTCCCTTCCGGGGACAATTCCAGCTTCTGATGGGGCAGGAGAGCCGACATGCCTAGCCGGGTATATGATGGTAAGGTGCTGAGCATAGCCTCAATTTTCACTTCACTGCGGGGATTATCGCCCAGGCGGTCAAAGAGTTCCCGCCCTGTTTCGTAACGCATCGCATCGGAAATAATGACCATAACCCGGTCTTTGCAGGCACCGACATAATGGTCATAGAAATTACGTTGCAGGGGAATCACCGATAAAGCCTTATCTTCCATGATTCCCGCATTCCATTCCGGCAATAATTTGCCCAAGTATTCATTAGTGTATATATTTTCAATCAATATACGCAACGGTTCATAAGCACTGGCATCAGCAAGTCTATCTAAGTGATAATAAAAATGGCGATAATCTGTATCAACCTGGTACAAATGATTTTTATAGTCTTTGATGATATTCTGGAAACCATCAGGATATGACTGTCTTGTCAACATTTCCAATCTGATGGCACAGATAAACATGTCATATATATGTTCCCGCTGTTGGCCGAAATGTGTCTTTTTGCGAAATTCACAGAGTGCCGGAATACGATAATCACCCAAATGCGCATCCACGTCTTCAGATTCCAGCCGACCGGCAATCCACTGGATCAACAGCGTATCGATATCAGCGAAGCAGCCGCAGGCAATCAAGCTTTCCAGAGGGTACGTTTTCAGTGAATCTGCGACATGGAGCTGCTTGCTGGCAAAGAGTGACAGCCTGTCAAAAACAGCCTGATAGACAACGCTGTTCATCATGCTGTCCAGAAAAGCAATAGCATTGCCGGGCTTGCACATTTTGAAAGGTTCCCAACTACCTGGTACGGGTTCCATGATTTCATGAGCGGCACAGGTCGCAAACAGGGCCAGTACCAGCTTGGCTATGCCCGGATTTTCCCAGGCCAGGCCAAAATGGCGGGTGCACAAATCCCAAAAAGAATCCATCAAATCATAACGGGCCAATTCGTCAAAAATCCGATGGTTTTCCTGGCTTTCTTCATTGAGGATGATGCGCAGTGCTTCTTCAAGCGAACACGTCCGGGCGCCCGCCAGGGCGCATATCATCCCCAGGCGGATCGTCGTTCCATCGTACTGGCTGATACCCAGGTCATAAAATTTCTTCGTCCGCTCTTTATTGGCAAAAAAGCGGATATGTTGCTCCAGGACCGGCTTCCATTCTTCATTGATGCCGAGATCGACAGCGAGCAAAGAGGCCCGGTCTGCATAAAAACGCCGCGAGTAGAGCAGTATATCTTCCAAATGGTTCTCATGGACGTCGGGCTTGGAGAATGGGGCATAAATCAGGTAATTCGTGGTCCGGTCTTCGCGTTCGAGGAAGAGTTTGGTAGCAAACTGATTATCCGGCATAAGATGCAGGATTTTTGCGTTATCCAGTTGCAATGAATCTACATCTTCGGCAAATTCAGCCCGATCATCATACCAAAAGACCAGTTTCCGGTTTTCGTCTCCACTCGTACGAAACTCTTCATTAAGTCTGTCTTCTATTTGCTTGAGATTTAATTCTGCCATAATTCACTCGTTCCTCAAAAGATAATTAAAAGATAATCAAAAGATAGTGCCATGCTTTTAAGCCGCTTAGTTATCCGCTTTTTTTGCGTTCTCTCGCGTATAAATTTCGAAGTTCACAAGATATTCAAAAGATAGCGCTATTGTTCATGATGCCATTCCGTGAGGTATTCGTGCCAGAGGGCGTCTTTGGCCATGATATTTTTGGAATCGGCCAATACTTCATAAAATTTACCATCCCGGCCGGTCTGGGCTTTGCGGTAGTTGATTTTGACGCCATCGTCCAGGTCGAGGTGAATCTGGTCCAGGGCCAGGTGGCCCAGCTTGGCATCATAGTCCTGACATTCTTTGATCTGCTTCTTCATCTTTTCCAGCCGCTTTTCCGCTACCGATACTTCATGGGCCGAATGGCTGTGATCGATAACATCCTGCATACGGTTGACTTCATTGCTGTAAATCCGTTCCATGCGGTGGAGATAATCGGCACGGACGCGCCCTATGGTGTTTTCATCGTAGCGATGGAGATAGACGAGAGCTTTAAAGCCGTTTTCCTTGCCGCTGTCAAAGAGCCAATAAATCGGCCGTTTTTGATAAGTCTTGCAATGGTCCTTATAGAAGTTCTTGAGGAAATAATTGCGGAGCTTTTCTCTGGAAGTAGTACCCCGGGTCCCCAGGGCATCGGTGAGGAATTCCAGGTTGGCTTCAAAGTTTTCCCGGCCAAAGGCCTTTTTCAGCCAGGCACAGAGGAAGGACGACAGGTCGTCATCAAAGTATTCTTCGTCGGTAATGGGCACGACGTTGTCGTTGTCAGGAATGAAGGTTTGATACGTATCGGCATCCCATTCGTCGCCAACATAGGCCAGACCCGGCGTATCCAAGGAATAACGGCCGAAGAGGCAGCCTACAGCATAGGACAAGAGGGACTTCATGACGTCTTCCTTGGTCAGGACGTAATTACTGTCCTTCATAGATTCCGGTACATCGTCTTTCGTATCGAAAACACGGTGAACCGTTACATTTTTATCCGATTCTTCCGGCGTTAATTCATCCTGCAAACCATAGATGTCGATGAAAATACGGTTCAAATCTTCTTCGTTGTCTTGAAGACTGTTAAAACGGTCTTTACAGACAGCCTTGAACTGTTCATACCGTTCGGCCAGCGTCGGCTGTTTCGCTGTAATCAGGCCGGCCATATCCAAAGCAGACGAAGCTAATAAAGGATGAGTCTGGAAATCCCACGACGTTTCAAAGGAATCCCAATCGGATTTTGAAAGGGAGATATTTTCATCGACAATGTTATTAATCTTTTTTTCAACAATTTTATCAAAAATTATTGGAATTCTAGATATGTGTCCGGTTTCATAATTAAGGGTCGGTGATAGCACTTCCAAGAAATATTTGGAAAGCTTTGAATTGCATAACCCAAGTAAATACCCAAGAATTTTTATATTTTCTTTCGGAAACATACTTAGTCCCGCTACATCAAACATTGTTCCTATTTCTTTATATCTAAAAGAACAAATGCCCGATGAAACCTTGCTCCAAGATATAGATTCCTTAAACATATATCTAATACTTCTTGGGACTAGGTGTCCATACCCTTTTAATTCGCTTCCATTTTTTCCCCAATTTAATACATATTCATTATTACCAAACCATTTGGGTGTGTCAAGAGTTTTGTGTAAATCGATTCAATAAGCAACATCGTATTGC
>OGYT01001782.1_pt1 | contig 13026 bp, 10 predicted proteins | sample 1576631 | NCBI WGS metagenome assembly OGYT01 (sample SAMEA3541588, study PRJEB24748) | human gut metagenome | biome: human gut; feature: human-associated habitat; material: faeces | place: China | collected 2012
AGGAATCGCCCGTTATGACGGTTATGAATTTACCGCCTTCAATATGGGACAAATCCCGCGCGTCGCCGCGGCCCGTCAGCTGACCGTCGAGCAGGTTAGCCAGCTGGTTGCAGAGCACACGCAAAAGCCGCTGGTCAGCTTTATCGGCATGCCCGTGGTGAATATTGTTGAGCTGAATCTGGCGCTGGACGCGCTAAGGAAAAACTAAATGACCGACGAGCCCATGCGCCCGGATCCGGACAGGCTGCTTGAACAGACGGCCGAAGCCCATCGCGGCAAACTGAAAATTTTCTTTGGCGCCTGCGCAGGCGTCGGGAAAACCTTCGCCATGCTGACGGAAGCCCAGCGGCTTCGGGCGCAGGGGCTCGATATATTGATAGGCGTGGTAGAAACCCACGGACGCAAAGAGACCGCATCGCTGCTGAAGGGGCTGGCCACCCAGCCGCCCCGCCGTATCAGCCACCGCGGTCGGCTAGTCACCGAATTCGATCTTGATGCCGCCCTCGCCCGCCGTCCCGCCCTTATCCTGATGGACGAACTGGCGCACAGCAATGCGCCAGGCTCGCGCCATCCAAAACGCTGGCAGGATGTTGAAGAGCTGCTTGAAGCCGGCATCGATGTTTTCACGACGGTTAACGTTCAGCATCTGGAGAGCCTGAACGACGTGGTCAGCGGCGTGACCGGGATTCAGGTGCGCGAGACGGTGCCCGACCCCTTCTTTGATTCTGCCGATGAAGTGGTACTGGTCGACCTGCCCCCCGACGATTTGCGCCAGCGCCTGCATGAAGGCAAAGTCTATATCGCCGGCCAGGCCGAGCGCGCCATCGAACATTTCTTCCGTAAAGGTAACCTGATTGCCCTGCGCGAGCTGGCCCTGCGTCGTACTGCCGATCGCGTCGACGATCAGATGCGTGCCTGGCGCGATCTGCAGGGCCAGGAGCGCGTCTGGCATACGCGAGATGCCATCCTGCTGTGCGTAGGGCACGGCAGCGGCAATGAAAAGCTTGTCCGCACCGCCGCGCGCCTGGCGGCCAAATTTGGCAGCGTCTGGCATGCGGTGTATGTCGAAACGCCGCAGCTGCACGCGCTGCCCGAGAACCAGCGCCGCGCGATATTGAGTTCGCTTAGCCTGGCGCAGGAGCTGGGTGCCGAAACCGCCACCCTTTCCGACCCTCAGGAAGATAAAGCTATTTTGCGCTATGCCCGTGAGCACAATCTGGGGAAAATCGTGATTGGCCGTCGCCAGCATCGCCGCTGGTTTAGCCGCGAATCGTTTGCCGACAAGCTGGCCCGCCGCGCACCGGATCTGGACCTGGTGATCGTGGCGCTGGATGATAAGCCCACGCCGTTACCCAGCCGCGCGCCGGACAGCCGTGCCTTCAGCGATAAATGGCGCATTCAGCTGCGCGGCTGTCTTGTCGCCGTCGTGCTCTGCGCCCTGATTACCGTGATTGCCAGCCAGTGGCTGATCGCGTTTGATGCCGCCAACCTGGTGATGATCTACCTGCTTGGCGTAGTGGTGGTGGCGCTCTTTTACGGGCGCTGGCCGTCGGTACTGGCGACGGTGATCAACGTCATCAGCTTCGATCTGTTCTTTATTGCTCCGCGAGGGACGCTCGCGGTGTCGGACGTACAGTACATTCTTACCTTCGCGGTGATGCTCACCGTCGGGCTGGTGATCGGGAATCTGACGGCGGGCGTGCGCTACCAGGCGCGTATTGCCCGCTATCGCGAGCAGCGCACGCGCCATCTCTATGAGATGTCGAAATCGCTGGCGGTGGGACGCACGCCGCTGGATATCGTGCAGACCAGCGAGCAGTTTATTCGCTCGACGTTTCATGCCAGCAACCTGATTTTGCTCCCGGACGAGCACGGCAAGCTGCGCCCGCTAACGTCAGCCTCAGGCATGACGCCCTGGGACGAAGCCATCGCGCGCTGGAGCTTTGACAAAGGGTTACCTGCGGGCGCAGGGACCGACACCCTGCCCGGCGTGCCCTATCAAATTCTGCCGCTGCGCAGCGCCGATAAAAATCAGGGGCTGGTGATTGTTGAGCCCTCAAACCTGCGCCAGCTGATGATCCCCGAACAGCAGCGGCTGCTGGAGACCTTTACGCTGCTGGTTGCCAGCGCGCTGGAGCGGCTGGCCCTCACCGCCAGCGAAGAACAGGCCCGGCTGGCGAGCGAGCGTGAAAGCATTCGTAACTCGCTGCTGGCGGCGCTGTCTCACGATCTGCGAACCCCGCTCACCGTCCTGTTTGGTCAGTCAGAAATTCTGACGCTGGACCTGGCGTCGGAAGGCTCTAAACACGCGCTTCAGGCCAGCGAGATCCGCCAGCATGTGCTGAATACCACGCGTCTGGTGAATAACCTGCTCGATATGGCGCGTATCCAGTCAGGCGGTTTTAACCTCAAAAAAGAGTGGCTCACGCTTGAAGAGGTGGTGGGCAGCGCTCTGAAAATGCTTGAACCCGGCCTGGGCGGGCGGCATATTGCGCTGAACATGCCCGAGCCCCTGACCTTAATTCACGTTGATGGTCCGCTGTTTGAACGGGTGCTGATCAACCTGCTGGAAAATGCCGGCAAATATGCTGGCGCCAGCGCGCAAATAGGCGTGGATGCGATGGTGGACGACGGCACGCTTCACCTTGACGTCTGGGATACCGGCCCCGGCATTCCCGCCGGGCAGGAGTTGGCTATTTTCGAAAAATTCGCGCGCGGCAATAAGGAGTCGGCCATTCCGGGCGTGGGGCTGGGGCTGGCGATTTGCCAGGCGATCATTGACGTCCACGGCGGGTCCATCTCCGCAGAGAATCGTCCCGAAGGCGGCGCGCGGTTTTGTGTTACACTTCCTCTTGAAACCCCGCCAGAACTTAATGAATTACCAGAGGATTTGTGATCAACGTTCTGATTGTTGAAGATGAGATCGCCATTAGCCGTTTTCTGCGCGCTGCGCTGGAAGGGGACGGTCTGCGCGTTCATGATGCGGGTACGCTTCAGCGGGGTTTAATTGAAGCCGCCACCCGCAAGCCGGACCTGGTGATCCTCGATCTTGGACTCCCGGACGGCGACGGCATCGATTTTATTCGTGAAGTCCGCCAGTGGAGCCAGATGCCGATCCTCGTGCTCTCCGCGCGTACGGAAGAGATGGATAAAATCGCGGCGCTGGATGCCGGGGCGGATGACTATCTGATTAAACCTTTTGGTATCGGCGAACTACAGGCTCGCCTTCGCGTGGCGCTGCGTCGCCACAGCGCCACCACGCCTGCTGACCCAACCTACACGTTTGGGGATATCCGGGTTGACCTGGCCGCGCGGCGTATTGTGCGCGGTGAAGAAGAAATCCATTTGACGCCAATAGAATTTCGCCTGCTCGCCGTTCTGCTCAACAACCACGGCAAGGTTCTCACCCAACGCCAGCTGCTAAGTCAGGTGTGGGGGCCCAACGCGGTGGAACATAGTCATTATTTACGCATATATATGGGACATCTTCGTCAGAAACTCGAAGTTGATCCCGCTCGCCCTCGCCATTTATTAACTGAAACCGGTATCGGTTATCGGTTTATGCTTTGAATAACTATTCATTTTATTTTTAAATAAAATCAAAATACCTCAGAAAATATTTCATAAATAACCCATGCATTATTTTTACGGGTTATTCTTGTTCATTTAAAACATTGATAACACAACCTGTTAACGTAACACCAACAAATCAGAATTTTGATCTGCGATATTCATCTAAAACGAATATTTATTTCTGATTTGATCGGTTAACGGTGATCTACCTCACGGTTAATCGCCTTTTCCTGGATAAAATGACCATGCTTTCAATTACTGAAAGGAAAATGAAACATGGAAAACAACAATCGCTTAATGCCCCATATAAGGCGGACAACACATATCATGATGTTTGCCCACCGAAACTGCTTTGACTTTCATCTCTTTAATGCCCGGTAGTCCTTCGACTTCTGGCGCACCCGCTTACAGGTTATCCTGAAACACCTTATTTTACAGGCCATTGCCTGTGAACTCGTGCGCTCATTCATTTTAATTCAGACTCATCCGCACCGGGCGGACTGAATTTCAATCATTAAAAAAGCAATTCACTGATTTTAATCAGCGGCCACCCTTTGCTTTTTTTTCCGGTAAATTATCGATTTCTTTCTTGCAGGAAATCGAGGGACGCCTATTACCTAAAATAAAGAGAGAAAGATGAAAAGTTTAAAAATCGCAGCCAGCCGTGCATGTCCGGATTGCTTTACTACCCAGCGTGAACTGGTAGATGTCCGTGCCTCTGATTATATTGATGTTGCCGCCATTGTTCTGGCGGTCACGGATATTGCCAGCGGTATCCTGGACGAAATAGAAGCCACCGGTTTTGGCATTCCTGTTTTTGTCGCGACGCACAAAGAGGAATTCATTCCGGCAGACTATTTATCGCGCATTCACGGCGTATTTGAGTATTCAGATACCAGCAACGACTTTTATGGACGCCAGCTGGAAGCGGCAGCCCAGAAGTATGAAACCCAGCTGCGCCCGCCGTTTTTCCGCGCCCTGGTCGACTATGTGAAGCAGGGCAACAGCGCGTTTGACTGCCCGGGGCATCAGGGTGGCCAGTTCTTCCGCCGTCATCCTGCCGGTAATCAGTTTGTCGATTTCTTTGGTGAGACGCTTTTCCGCTCCGACCTGTGTAACGCCGACGTGGCGATGGGCGATTTGCTGATCCACGAAGGCGCGCCGTGCATCGCCCAGCAGCATGCGGCAAAGGTCTTTAATGCCGATAAGACCTACTTCGTGCTGAATGGAACCTCATCATCCAACAAAGTGGTGCTTAACGCCCTGCTCACCCCGGGCGACCTGGTGCTGTTTGACCGTAACAACCACAAGTCTAACCATCACGGTGCCCTCCTCCAGGCTGGCGCAACGCCGGTCTATCTGGAAACCGCGCGCAACCCGTACGGCTTTATTGGCGGCATTGACGCCCACTGTTTTGAAGAGAGCTACCTGCGCGAGCTGGTGACAGAGGTGGCGCCGGGCCGTGCACGCGATGCGCGTCCGTTCCGCCTGGCGGTGATCCAGCTGGGTACCTACGATGGCACCATCTATAACGCCCGTCAGGTGGTGGATAAGATTGGGCATCTGTGTGATTACATCCTGTTTGACTCCGCCTGGGTGGGTTACGAGCAGTTTATTCCGATGATGGCCGACTGCTCTCCGCTGCTGCTGGAGCTGAACGAAAACGATCCGGGGATCCTGGTCACCCAGTCCGTGCATAAACAGCAGGCCGGCTTCTCGCAGACCTCGCAAATCCATAAGAAAGACAGCCATATCAAAGGGCAACAGCGCTATGTCCCGCACAAGCGGCTGAACAATGCCTTTATGATGCACGCCTCCACCAGCCCGTTTTATCCGCTGTTCGCTGCGCTGGACATTAACGCCCGTATGCATGAAGGCCAGAGCGGCCGCAACATGTGGATGGACTGCGTGGTGAACGGTATCGAAGCGCGCAAGCTGATCCTGGAGAACTGCCGGTATCTGCGCCCCTTCGTGCCGGAAACGGTGGATGGCCGCCCGTGGGAAAGCTGGGACACGGCGGAAATTGCGACCGATCTGCGCTTCTTCCACTTCGTACCGGGTGAAAACTGGCACGCTTTTGAAGGCTACGCTGAGCATCAGTATTTTATCGACCCGTGCAAGCTCCTGCTGACCACACCGGGCATCAACGCCCGCACCGGGGAGTATGACGACTTCGGCGTGCCCGCCACTATCCTTGCCAACTTCCTGCGTGAAAACGGCATCGTGCCGGAAAAATGCGATCTCAACTCGATCCTGTTCCTGCTCACGCCTGCGGAAGATATGGGCAAACTGCAACAGCTGGTGGCGCAGCTGGTGCGCTTCGAAAAACTGCTCGAGAGCGATGTTCCGCTGAAAGACGTCCTGCCTTCTCTCTACAAACAACATCCGGAACGTTACGCGGATTACACCCTGCGCCAGATCTGCCAGGAGATGCATGACCTGTACGCCCGCCACAACGTGAAACAGCTGCAGAAAGAGATGTTCCGCAAGTCTCACTTCCCGCGCGTGATGATGAACCCGCAGGACGCGAACTACGCCTATCTGCGCGGTGAAGTTGAACTGGTCTCCCTGCGCGACGCGGAAGGCCGCATCGCCGCCGAAGGCGCGCTCCCTTATCCACCGGGGGTATTGTGCGTGGTTCCAGGGGAAGTCTGGGGCGGTTCCGTGCTGCGCTACTTTGCCGCGCTGGAAGAAGGCATCAACCTTCTGCCGGGCTTCGCGCCGGAGCTGCAGGGTGTGTACGTCGAGGAGTGTGAGGGTCGCAAAGAGGTTCGCTGTAACGTCATCAAACAACCCGCCGCTCAGCCCGCGCTGCTGAAAGGAGAGAAATTATGAGTAAGTCCAATAAGATGGGCGTGGTGCAGCTGACCATCCTCACCATGGTGAACATGATGGGCTCCGGGATTATCATGCTGCCCACCAAACTGGCAGAGGTGGGTACCATCTCTATCATCTCCTGGCTGGTGACGGCAGTCGGTTCAATGGCGCTGGCGTGGGCGTTCGCCAAGTGCGGGATGTTCAGCCGTAAGTCAGGCGGCATGGGCGGCTATGCCGAATATGCCTTTGGCAAGTCGGGCAACTTTATGGCCAACTACACCTACGGCGTGTCGCTGCTGATCGCCAACGTGGCGATTGCCATCTCCGCCGTGGGCTACGGTACGGAGCTGTTTGGCGCGACGCTCAGTCCTGTGCAAATTGGGCTGGCGACCATCGGAGTGCTGTGGATCTGCACCGTGGCTAACTTTGGCGGCGCGCGTATCACCGGACAGCTATCCAGCATCACCGTCTGGGGCGTGATTATCCCGGTTGTCGGCCTGTGCATCATCGGCTGGTTCTGGTTTAGCCCGACGCTCTACGCCAACTCCTGGAACCCGCACCATGTGCCGTTCTTTACCGCGGTCGGCTCTTCTATCGCCATGACGCTCTGGGCCTTCCTGGGTCTGGAATCCGCCTGCGCGAACGCGGAAGTGGTAGAGAATCCTGAAAAGAACGTGCCGATTGCGGTCCTCGGCGGCACGCTGGGCGCGGCGGTGATCTATATCGTCTCGACTAACGTGATTGCCGGGATTGTGCCAAACATGGATCTGGCAAACTCTACAGCGCCGTTTGGGCTGGCCTTCGCGCAGATGTTCACGCCGGAAGTCGGGAAGGTGATTATGGGTCTGATGGTGATGTCCTGCTGCGGTTCACTCCTCGGCTGGCAGTTCACCATCGCACAGGTGTTTAAATCCTCGGCTGATGAAGGTTACTTCCCAAAAATCTTCTCCCGCGTGACCAAAGCGGATGCGCCGGTGCAGGGCATGCTGGCGATTGTCATCTTCCAGAGCGGATTGTCGCTGATGACTATTAGCCCGTCGCTGAACAGCCAGTTCAACGTGCTGGTCAACCTGGCGGTGGTGACGAACATCATTCCGTATATTCTGTCGATGGCAGCGCTGGTGATCATCCAGAAGGTGGCGAAGGTGGATCCCCGCAAAGCGCGTGCGGCCAATATCGTGGCGCTGATTGGGGCAATCTACAGCTTCTATGCGCTCTACTCATCCGGCCAGGAAGCGATGCTCTACGGGGCAATGGTGACCTTTATGGGCTGGACGCTGTACGGTCTGGTGTCACCGCGGTTTGAATTGAAGAATAAGCATAGTTAAAAAAAAGCCCAGTGGCTCTAGCGCTTACCGGGCCTTCGAGGTCAAAGCAAAACGGCAACCCATGGGTTGCCGCTTTTAGTGTTTTCTCCCTCTCCCTATGGGAGAGGGCCGGGGTGAGGGCATCAGCCCGCACCCATACCGCACTTACGCGTTTTTCAGCACTTCGCTGACAATCTCTACCGCTTCTTTCTCAATCTGCTGACGGTGCTCAGCGCCGAGGAAGCTTTCGCAATAGATTTTGTACGCATCTTCCGTACCGGACGGACGCGCGGCGAACCAGCCGTTCTCGGTCATCACTTTCAGACCACCAATGGATGCGCCGTTGCCCGGTGCCGCCGTCAGACGAGCAGTGATCGGATCGCCCGCCAGGGTGCTTGCGCTGACCATCTCAGGAGAGAGTTTGGACAGGGCCGCTTTCTGGGCTGACGTCGCGCCAGCCTGAATACGGTTATAGCTTGGTGCACCAAAGCGTGCCGCCAGGTCGTTGTAGTGTTCCTGCGGGTTCTTACCGGTGACAGCGGTGATTTCCGCCGCCAGCAGGCACATGATGATGCCGTCTTTATCGGTTGACCATGGCGTGCCGTCGAAACGCAGGAAAGATGCGCCCGCGCTCTCTTCACCGCCGAAGCCGAAGCTGCCGTCGTGCAGACCATCAACGAACCATTTGAAGCCGACCGGCACTTCCACCAGTTTGCGACCCAGCGCCTCGACCACGCGGTCGATCATCGCGGAGGAAACCAGCGTTTTACCGACGGCCACCTCTTTGCCCCACTGCGGGCGGTGCTGGAACAGATAGTTAATTGCAACAGCCAGATAGTGGTTCGGGTTCATCAGCCCGGCAGGGGTGACGATACCGTGACGGTCATAATCCGGGTCGTTAGCAAACGCCAGATCGAATTTATCACGCAGCGCCAGCAGGCCCGCCATCGCGCACTCGGAGGAGCAGTCCATACGGATCGCGCCGTCTTTGTCCAGGTGCATAAAGCGGAAGGTCTGATCGACGTGATCGTTCACGATGGTCAGATCCAGCTTGTAATGCTCGGCGATACGTTTCCAGTATTCGATACCGGAGCCGCCCAGCGGATCCACGCCCAGCTTCAGCCCGGCTTTCTGGATGGCCGCCATATCGACGATATCCGCCAGCCCTTCCACGAACGGCTGAACCAGATCCTGCTCTTTCACGTGACCGGACGCCATGGCAGCATCCAGAGAAATGCGCTTCACGCCTTTCAGACCGTCAGCCAGCAGCGCGTTCGCACGATCTTCCACCACTTTGGTGACGTTAGTATCGGCCGGGCCGCCGTTAGGCGGGTTGTATTTGATACCACCGTCTTCCGGCGGGTTGTGGGATGGCGTGATAACGATACCGTCAGCCAGCGCGCCACCTTTTTTGTTGTGCACCAGGATGGCGTTAGAGACCGCAGGGGTTGGGGTGAAGCCATTGTTCTCCTGAACAATCACGTCGACGCCGTTTGCCGCCAGCACTTCCACAACAGAGATGAACGCCGGTTCAGACAAGGCATGGGTATCTTTCCCCACGTAGCACGGACCGGTAACGCCGTTTTTAGCGCGCTCTTCCGCAATGGCCTGAGCAATGGCCAGAATGTGCGGTTCGTTAAAGCTGTGGCGCGCCGCGCTGCCGCGGTGACCGGATGTACCAAACTTCACTGCGTGTTCTGCGTTGCCCACGACCGGTTTCAGCACATAATACTGCGCGGTCAGCTGAGCGACGTTAATCAAATCGCTTTGTTGTGCAGGTTGGCCTGCACGGCTGTGATTTGCCATTACCGGGTCCTTCTGATGCAAGGGTTAAATTGTACCGCAAACCTTTTCAATCAATTCCGCCGGGAACTGCATGGACTGCATGATGTGTTCAATCATGCTGCACTTGCGGCCCGTATTGGTATTGGTGATCACCCAGTACGGGGTGCCAGGAACATGTTTGGGTTTGGTTTGATTGCCATTTTGCAGCAGCGTCTGCTCGTCGCCTGCGAAATAGACGCGAGTACGGCCGTGAAGCGACTCGGTCGCTTCAGCAAACGCTTTGTTATCCAGTGAGTAAAGTGTAGACAGCACCAGCATAAAGCGGTTAACGGCCTTTTTCTGCTCCGCGTATTCATCGGAGAGCAGCAGCTCGCGCATCGCGCGCACTTTATCTTTTGCCGGCGTCACGGCAGGTTTTGCTTGTGCAACAACGCTCGGCTGAGACACGACATCTTTGGTGACTGGGGTAGCAGGCTGTGAAGCGGCGGAAATTTTAAGCATGCGCCGTAAAATGTCGGACGCGCTCTCCCCGATATGCCGCGTCTGGCTGGCAATATACTGATAGAGTTCGTCATCAACTTCGATTGTTTTCATCTTAATCCAGTGCGATATCTTATCTGAATACAAGTCATTGGGATTATAAGGTCAAATCCCAACAGCGGATAGCGTCAAACCAGGTTGGCAGCAAAAGTCAGATTAAACTGGAACCTTGCAGCCGGGCGGCAGAATGGTCAACATGATACCCTAACCTGACATACGTAAAAAAAGAACTTTGCCATGAAATTGAATACCCGAGCGCAAACTGCACAATCGCCGAACAATAATTCTCCCATCGTACTGGTTCACGGGCTTTTTGGTAGTCTGGATAACCTGGGCGTGCTGGCGCGCGATCTGGTTACCGACCACGATATTTTACAGGTCGATATGCGCAATCATGGTCTTTCCGGGCGTTCCGACGAGATGACCTACGCGGCGATGGCGCAGGATCTGCTGGATACGCTGGATGCCCACGACCTGCAAAAGGTGACCCTCATCGGGCATTCAATGGGTGGCAAAGCGGTGATGGCCCTGACGGCACTGGCCCCGGACCGTATTAGCGGCCTGGTGGTGATTGACGTCGCGCCCGTGGATTATGACGTTCGCCGTCACGACGAGATTTTTGCCGCTATTAATGCGGTCACAGAAGCGGGTGTCGCGACGCGCCAACAGGCGGCTGCCGTAATGCGTGAGCATCTTAATGAAGAAGGCGTCGTTCAGTTTCTGCTGAAGTCGTTTGTTGACGGGCAATGGCGTTTTAACGTGCCGGTGCTCTGGGACCAGTACAATAACATCGTCGGCTGGGAAACCGTCCCCGCCTGGCCATACCCCACTCTCTTTATTCGCGGCGGCAACTCGCCTTACGTTACCGACGCGTACCGCGACACGCTGCTGGCCCAATTCCCGCAGGCTCGCGCCCACGTGATTGCCGGTGCCGGGCACTGGGTGCATGCGGAAAAACCGGATGCTGTGCTGCGCGCCATTCGCCGCTATCTCGCTGATACTGCAAATTGATTAAAAAGAAAGCGACTGGAAGGCTGCAGGCGTCCAGTCGTTGGCGTGCCGTTTTTGGTGATGTATGATGGCGCGCTTATCGCCCGGGCATTAGCAGGGCGGCGTGTTTCCCCCGAAGTCTCAGAATCATGGCCAAAGAACAAACGGACCGTACGACACTAGATCTGTTCGCGAATGAGCGTCGCCCGGGACGACCCAAGACGAATCCGCTTTCGCGCGATGAACAGCTGCGTATCAATAAACGCAACCAGCTTAAACGCGATAAAAATCGTGGGCTTAAGCGTGTCGAACTGAAGCTCAACGCCGACGCGGTCGATGCACTTAATGAGCTGGCCGAGGCCCGAAATATCAGCCGTAGCGAGCTCATTGAAGAGATGCTGATCGCCCAGCTTGAGACGTTGCGCGGCCAGGCATAAGTCTGAAAATTCCCTTAATTACCCTTTTCATGTAGCACAGAGTGCAGTCCTGCGCGATAGCTGTTTCCGCAGGGTTGCCAGTTCTGCTATTATTGCCCTTATCCGTGGCCAAATTGCGCCACCATACTATTAAGTTTCAAGAGGTTATTTTACTCATGGCAATCATCGGCATTTTCTTTGGCAGTGATACCGGCAATACCGAAAATATCGCGAAAAACATTCAAAAACAGCTCGGTAAAGACGTTGCTGATGTGCATGACATCGCCAAGAGCAGCAAAGAAGATCTCGAAGGCTATGACATTCTGCTGCTGGGCATTCCAACCTGGTACTACGGTGAAGCCCAGTGCGACTGGGATGATTTTTTCCCGACGCTGGAAGAAGTGGACTTCAACGGTAAGCTGGTCGCCCTTTTTGGCTGTGGCGATCAGGAAGACTACGCCGAATACTTCTGTGACGCGCTGGGCACCATCCGCGATATCATTGAGCCGAACGGCGCGGTTATCGTAGGTCACTGGCCGACCGCCGGTTACCACTTCGAAGCGTCTAAAGGCCTGGCCGATGACGATCATTTCGTGGGTCTGGCCATCGACGAAGACCGTCAGCCAGAGCTGACCGCAGAGCGTGTTGAGAAGTGGGTTAAGCAGATCCGCGAGGAACTGCACCTGGATGATATTCTGAACGCCTGATTTTATCGCGGCGCAACTGCGGTTGCGCCCATGCCCCAGGTCAAACCGATTAAATTAATCGCTACAATCTTTTAACTTTTTCGCCCAGACCTGTACAATGTCTCCCTGATAAAACGTGGTTTTCCATTGAGCAAGTTTGTTGGTGATACCACGTTTTTATAAGCATATTTTGCCTGAGACTTGCAGTTTTCATTTAGCCATGGCAGTTCTATAATGAGACGCATTATCCCGGGTGCATTTTCTGTCACTTCCTACAGAAGTGAATCGTTTAGCAACAGGACAGATTCCGCATGACTGACAACAATACCGCATTAAAGAAGGCTGGCCTGAAAGTTACGCTTCCTCGGTTAAAAATCCTTGAAGTGCTTCAGGGTCCAGACAATCACCATGTCAGTGCGGAAGACCTCTATAAACGTCTTATCGACATGGGTGAAGAGATCGGGCTGGCTACCGTCTATCGCGTGCTGAACCAGTTTGATGACGCGGGCATTGTTACCCGTCATAATTTCGAAGGCGGTAAATCTGTTTTCGAACTGACCCAGCAGCAGCACCACGATCACCTGATCTGCCTCGATTGCGGCAAGGTCATTGAATTCAGCGATGATTCCATTGAATCACGCCAGCGTGAAATCGCGGCGCGTCATGGCATCCGCCTGACGAACCACAGCCTGTATCTTTACGGTCACTGCGCTGAAGGCGACTGCCGCGAAGACGACCACGCGCACGACGCGAAATAATCAGTATTCATACTCTGAGCCAGCCGCAAGGTTGGCTTTTTTTTTGCCTGAAAAAGCCCGGTGGCGCTGCGCTTACCGGGCCCACGGGCTATGACACCTTTGTACTTTCCCGTCGGGACATACAAAAATAATCCCTTTTTCATCTGCGATTTCC
>OGYT01001793.1_pt1 | contig 12953 bp, 10 predicted proteins | sample 1576631 | NCBI WGS metagenome assembly OGYT01 (sample SAMEA3541588, study PRJEB24748) | human gut metagenome | biome: human gut; feature: human-associated habitat; material: faeces | place: China | collected 2012
TTAGTGTTAGACATATATTCAAGCCTATCTCTTATCTGGAGATACAGCTACTGTCCGGTGTTTCAGGGGGCTACATCAATAATGGAATTTATCGCTGTCGCCTTCGTCGTGATCCTGCCACTCAAACGCGTATTCCAGCGAAACGGAAAGCCCGTTCTGGAAATCATAACCGTAAAATAAACCTACACGGTTAAAATCATGGCCTTCACGTTCAATATCATCCTGCCAGTCCCAGTTACTCCAGCGATCCAGCCCAATGCGCGTATACGGCGTCACCGAGTGGTTGCCGAGCGTCAGCGGCAAATAGGCGCGAATTTCTTGCGTGGAAAACTCACCGTTATTGCGGCTGTCGTCCATATTGAAGCCGCGCTCGAGATAATAGTTCACTCGCAAGGCAACCGTTTCGTTGAAGGTATATTGCAGACCTGTTTCCGTTTCGACACGGGTATCAGCGTAACCGGTAGTGTTCAGATCGTTGGCAAATTTATACATCGACAACCAACCGTTGAAACGTAAATCGTCAGTCAGTTTCACATCCCAGTCTGGCGCGATTTTCCAGCGCTGCATATTCGCCGTGTCTTTACCCGGTTCATCAACGTAGTGATAACCATAATTACGGAAACCGCCGGTCAGGCCGAAACTGAAATCATCGTTTTCGAGGAACTGATAATGCACCTCCAGCTCCGGGCGATCAAACCACGTTCCACGTTTACCCGCGCTATAATCTACCGGCCCTTCCTGATAATAGGCCAGAGCAATTCTCCACGGCCCGTTGGCGGCATTAAAATAGACTGAAGGCTCCGCCAGCCCATCCATATCTTCGCCATAACCCTCGACGTTTTCTATTTCGTACATCGCGCCGATATTAAAGTGCCAGTCGTTCTTTTCCTCGGCCTGTGCGCAGGCCATTCCCGCACACATCACCAGTGCGGTACAGGGTAATAACTTTTTCATTATTGTTCCTTGTATTATTCTGGGGGAATGCCTTCCCCCTGTATTTAGCGAATTGCTATTTCCGTTTCTGCATCAAAGAAATGACATTTCGTCATATCAAAATGAATAGTGATATTTTCTCCTGCATGATAATCATTTAACGCACCAGCACGGACCACTAACTCGTGCCCCCCAACCGTGGTGTAGAGCATAAATTCCGCACCGGTTAATTCTGCCACGCTAATTTTGGCGGAAATGTTATTTTCCTCTTGCGCGTCCGGATGAATATCTTCCGGACGTATTCCCATCACGATGGGCTTATGCAAACTTCCCTGTGTTTTCAGAACCGCTAATTTCTCTTCGGGAATGGTTAATTTAAGCGTTTCCGTAACGAATTTATCGCCATCGATCGTGCCACGAATAAAATTCATCGCCGGTGATCCAATAAATCCGGCAACAAACATATTCGCGGGTTGGTTATAAACGGTTTTCGGCGCACCTACTTGCTGAACAATCCCGTCTTTCATAATCACAATCCGCGTCGCCATGGTCATCGCTTCGGTCTGATCGTGGGTCACGTAGATCATGGTGGTGTTCAGTTTCTGATGCAGCTTGCTGATCTCTGCGCGCATTTGCACGCGCAGCTTGGCATCAAGGTTAGAGAGCGGTTCATCCATTAAAAACACGCCCGCTTCGCGTACAATCGCCCGCCCAAGCGCCACTCGCTGACGTTGCCCGCCGGAAAGCGCCCCCGGCTTACGTTTCAGGTACTCACGCAGGCCGAGAATTTGCGCCGCCCAGTTCACCCGCTCATCAATCACCTCTTTGGCGATTTTTTGCATCTTCAGACCAAACGCCATGTTGTCGTAAACCGTCATATGCGGATACAACGCGTAGTTCTGGAACACCATCGCTATATTGCGTGCTTTGGCTGGAACGTCATTCATTCGTTTGCCGTCGATCAACAGATCGCCGCCGCTGATCTCCTCAAGCCCGGCAATCATGCGCAGGGTGGTCGACTTACCGCAGCCCGACGGGCCGACAAACACGATGAACTCTTTATCGGCAATTTCCAGGTTGAAGTCCTTCACCACATGCACCTGGTTATCGTAGATTTTTTGAATATGTTGTAACGAAAGCTGAGCCATGTTGATTCCTTTGCTATACGTTTTGCCAGAAGGCCGATAACCGCGGCCAGGTGAGTGATTCCGTTGAAGGCAACAGTAATTGCGCCCCGGTTAAGCCCGCGCCGATCCCCACCGAGCGCATACCGCTGGCGTTAATGGCGTCAATGCCCGCCTGCGCATCTTCAATGCCGATACATGCCTGCGGCGGCACGCCCAGCCCTGCACAGGCGGCGAGAAAGATTTCCGGGTCCGGTTTCGAGTTTTTAAGTTGGGAAGCATCCGCGCAGAAGGTGAAAAACTCGCGCAGCTCCAGCGCCGCTAAAATCGTCGGCGCATTCAGGGAGACAGAAGCCAGCCCAACCGAGATCTGCTGTGCACGGAGATCTGCCAGCAAAGAGCGAATGCCGGGTAGAACAGCGTTGACCGTCAACTCGCGTAGTGAGTGGACATAGAGCAGATTTTTGCGATACGCCAGTTGCGTCCTCTCCTGCGAGTTAAAGTCGCCCTCTTTGCCCCCGTGTTGCAGAATGCGCCGCAGAGACTCATCGCGGCTGATCCCTTTTAGGGATTCGTTAAACTGCGCATCAATGCTGATGCCAATTTCAGCGGCAATCTGCTGCCACGCCTGGAAATGCAGATGCGCGGTATCGGTGATTACACCATCCAGATCGAAAATTACCCCTTGCAGTTTCATTCATCCTCCTGATGTTTGGTAGCGGTCCCATTGAAGGGCAAAATAAAATCACCCAAACAGAAAACAGATTCTTCAGCCACGGTTATAAGCTGACCGTTCAAACGCAGTGAAACGGGCGCAGAAGTTCGAATCGCAATACGCTGCGCGTCAAGAGTGACCTGTAATTCGCAGCCCTGCCAGAACAGAGGGAAAGACAACTGTTGCCACTGCTCAGGTAACGCCGGATTGAGATGCAATTCACCGTCACGCACGCTCACCCCGGCAAAACCCTGAATCGCCCCCAGCCAGATAGCGCCAGTTGCGGCAGCATGGATACCATCATCACAACTATGCGGATCAGCACCAAGATCGATTTCAGTCCCCTCGCGCCAGAACTGATAACTTTGGGTCAGCAGGCCACAGCGTGCGGCAACAATGCCGTGGATTGCTTTACTTAATGACGAGTCGTGAATAGTGCGCGGTTCATAAAATTGCAGATTGGCAAGACACGATGCCGCTGAGAACTGCTCCGGCAGCATGTAATTGAGCATCACCACATCAGCTTGTTTGAGGATCTGCATCTCGTTCACTTCTGCGCGTGAATAATCCAGCAGAATGGTTTGCTTCCCCGCCGCCGCTTTGTATTTCGCCAGATTAATCGCCGGCTTAGCCATAAACGAATCATCCTGCGGCAAAACGCCGTCGGGCTGAATTTCTGACATCCATAGCTCTTTGAGGAACATTTCGGCGCGATGGATAAACGCATCGTCGCTACAGCCGAACTGGCGGGCAATATTCAGCGCCTGTTGAACGTTGTAGCGGGCCATATAGCTGGTGTATGCATTATTATTGACATGTTCGGTATATTCGTCTGGCCCAATAACATCATGAATTTCCAGACGATCGTTAACTCTCACCGCGCGGCTAATCCAGAACTTTGCCGTCTCCAGAAGTAGCGCCATGCCTTCATGAGCAATGAAACTTTCATCCCCCGTTGTCTGCCAGTATTGAATAACCGCCCAGGCGATATCGGCGACCAGATGATGTTCCGCCTGCGCCGAGGCCACTTTTTGCCGCAGCCCGGTGCGAATGTTAATGGCGGCAAATTCCGGCGTCTCTTCTTCGCCGCTGCGCGCGCTTTCCCACGGAAATAGCGCGCCCTGCCAGCCGTTGCGTCGTGCTTTCTCCTGCGCGCCTGGCAAGTTGTGCCAGCGATAACGCAGTAAACTTCGGGCAACCGTCGGATCGCTAAACAGATGGAACGGCAGCAAAAATACTTCTGTATCCCAGAAAACGTGGCCTTTGTAGCCTTCTCCGGTTAAGCCTTTTGCCGCAATACTGCTGCGCTCGTCGTGAGCAGGCGTCATGATGCGCAGATGATAAAGCGCATAATCTAACGCTTGCTGATCGTGCGCATCGCCGCCGTTTACCGTGATACGACGTTTCTGCCACCATTGACGCCAGTTTTCTGTTGATGCTGCAAGAAGTTGGTCGTAACTCTGTTGCGCACACATTTCAAGCTGGCGAAGCGACGCGCTGCCCCACTCGTCTAAAGCAGCTTGCCTGTCATCCCGCCAGTCGATCCACACCAGTTTTTGCAACGTCACTGTCTCGCCTGCATGAAGCTGCGCACTGGTATGTTGCAGTAAACGGCGCTCTTTGGCGGTATAGCATTGCTGCACATCACCGCTCACCTGGCAGCAACAACTGATGGCCACATCACTGCGCCCATCCTGGGTTGTGTAGATCCCCTGCATCAAATGCTGACCAAATACCCGCACCTGGGTTTCGTCGAGATGCTGGCGACCGTGGTTGGTTTGCGTGGCGTCAATGCCTGTTGAAATCAGCACTGACGCGTCGGCGTCCAGTGGCGTAATAGTGATTTCCAGCGCAATGAGCGGCAGTTGGTCTGCCGAAACAAAGCGACGGCTGGCGATGGTGTAACCTGTGCCGTTGCTGGTACGCCAGACAACGCTACGGCGTAATTCTCCACTGGCAAAGTCAAGTTCACGCTGCCAGGCTTCGCGGGATAACGAGAAAACCTCACCATTTATGGCAATCTCCATCCCCACGACATCAGGCAGGTTCACCAGTTCGTTGATTTCACCTTTTCCCGCCCGATGATACAGCCCCGCCAGATACATCCCTCGCGTCTGGCGCGTGTAATCTTCTTCATGGCTGGCGCGAAGCCCAAGATAGCCGTTCCCCTGCGCCATCAGCGATGCATACTTGTTCAGGGTATGCTGGCTGAAATGGGGTTCTGATAACGTTACTGGCCTGGTCATAATTCCACACGCGTCCCTGTTTCTGCGGATTGATACAACGCCGCCACCAGTTGCTGGATGATGTACCCCTGCTCGGCGTCGGCTATCATCACGGGTTTGCCCTGTACGTGATTGATAAAGGCTTCCATGCTGCGCAAATGGCGGTTGTCGTCTGCCATTTCCCGTTGCATCAGCGTCATTAATTCACCGTTGTTATCGGTGTAGATATGTGCTGGAAACAGCGTCGCACCAGCTTTATCACCACAAAAGCTGACGTTCATAATCGACTGTTCGCGGATGTTGAGTGCAAATGACGTTTCCAGCCACAGAATGCCGCCGTTATGAAATTCAATGGTGCCAAACAGCGAATCTTCGACGCTGTAAGTTGCCGGATCCCACTCACCAAATTGACCACAGCTCTTTTGCGTGCCGATCTTTTGAAAGCTATGCGCATTCACGCTTTTCACCGCCGGAAAGCCCAGCACATACATCGCAGCATCCAGCATATGAATGCCGATGTCGATCAGCGGGCCACCACCCTGCAGTTCTTTATTGGTAAAGACACCCCAGCCGGGAACGCCGCAGCGACGCAGGGCGCGGGCGGTGGTAACGTAAATCTCTCCCAAAACGCCGTTGGTCACCTGTTCACGCAGCTGTTGCGTATCGAGCGCAAAACGATGGTGAAAGTCGTAGGCCAGCACCTTGCCCAGTTTGCGCGCGGTATCGCACATTTCCCGCGCCTGTTCTGGCGTCATGGCGGGCGGTTTTTCGCACATCACATGGCAGCCCGCTTCCAGTGCCATCAGGGTATGTTCGTAATGAAAACGGTTAGGTGAGCAGACGCTAACCACATCAGGTTTCACCGCCAGCAGCATGGCCTGCGGATCGTCCCACACGGATGCATTCCCGTATTTTTCTGCCAGCGCCTGCGCCTGGGAAAGGCGGCTGTCACAGACAGCCACCAGTTCCAGATCGTTGCGGGTGCAGTAGTACGAAGCATGAACCTTATCCGCCACCTGGCCTGCGCCTATTATCGCGACCCGCAGCGGAGAGCTTGTCATTGCACTTTTCACAAAGACCTCTTAGCAGGTACGCAACCAGGCCAACGAATCACGGTACGCCTGGGCAGGATCTTCCGCCCGGATACGCCCTTCGTACACTACATAGCCCTGATAGTTATCCGCGCGCAGCTGTTCAAACAGCGCGTGGAAATCCAGGGTGCCGCTGCCCGGCTGGTAGCGATGGTTATCCGCAATATGCACATGACCGAGCAGGTCGCGGTTGTCATGCAGCGCCTGCGCCAGGTTATCTTCTTCGATATTCATGTGATAGAAATCGCCGATAATCTGTACATGTTTAAGATCGTTTTCGACGATGTAACGGCGGGCATCGGCGAGGGTGTTGATCATATGATCCTGATAGCGGTTTAACGGTTCGAGATACACCACGGTTCCGGTACGCGCGGCGACCTGTTCCAGTACGCGCAGGGAATCACTCACCATTTTGCGGTCGCCGTCCAGGCTACGCGGCGAGGTCATCGGCGGTAAGCGGAAGGTAAACATGCCCCACGCAGCCGGAACGACGATGCCTTTACCGCCCACTTCTGCCAGCGCTTCGAGAATGCGCTCGATCTGCTTTAAGCCATTAAGACGACGCTCTTCGATAAAGTCGCCAATCCATCCGTCATAGCCACCGCAGGCGGTGGTCACCGGTAAACCGGTTTCTTTGATCGCCGCTTTGACTTCTTCGATGTTGTTAACCAGCAGTTTGCCGTCAATCTCAAAACCATCGAAGCCCATCTCTTTGATATAACGAAATTTCTCCAGAATGTTTTCCGGAAAGAACGCCTGATTCTGTGTGCCGATTTTCATTTTTTTCATTCCTTTGAATTAAAACGTAACGCCCATTTTGATGCTCTGTTCCGGATGCTGGTCGACATACTGCATATAGCTTTCCGGGCTATTGGCAAAGGTCACCACCGGGTCGATTAAATCTTCGCAATTGAGATAACCGTTCATCAGCAGTTCCCAACAGGTTTCTTCAATACGCTTGCGGCTCCAGCGCGGATAATCCGGGTTCGGTTCGCTGCACGCGCGAGAGAAGACAATTTTGGCGTTATTGAAATGCGCTTCGCGTCCGAGGTTAAAACCTTCGGCAAACGGCTTGGCAAACGCGACATAGGAGATGGTGCCGCCATAAGCCAGACCGCGGAGCGCCGATTGCAGCGCGTCGGCGTAGCCGCTGGTTTCGATAATCACATCGGCACCCTGCTTGCCGGTCAGCGTTTTGATCTCTTTACCTACATCAGTGCCGATGGGGTTAAGGCAGAAATCCGCGCCGTGGCGACGGGTAATATCACAGCGATGGGCGATAGGATCGACGCCAATCACCACAGAAGCGCCAGCGCGTTTAGCCAGTTGGATGGCAATTTGACCGATTGCGCCAAGCCCTACCACCACCACAAAATCCCCTACGCGCACGTTGGCATCGCGCACGCCGCTCATGGCAAACTGCGCCGGGTCGTAGCAGACGGCGTTTTTCCAGGAGCTGCCTTGCGGCATTTTGCGCAGCTTGTAGTTATTCACTGCGTTAATGATGACCGTCTCGGAGAGCGGGCCGTAGCCGCATACGCTGTCGCCCACCGCGTAGTCGGTAACGTCGCTGCCGCACTCGATAATGTCGCCAACCACCATGTTGCCAAGCTGGAATTTGCCAAACTCAATGCCGCGCGGCGCATCTGCCGGACGCGGAGTGAACATCTGCCATTCGCCGTTAAAGTCTTCATCGATAAACGGGCTGGCGGCGCGGAAGTCGACCACTTCCGTTCCGTGTTTCGGTGCGCCGAAACGCACGCGGATCTTCACTTCATTAGCTAAAATCGCCCGATCTTCATACTCAACCAGCGCAGCAACACGCGGTGCTGTGGCTACTAACTTTTTCATTTAAAACTCCTTGTAAAGAAACTGGCCGCTTTAGCCCTTCACGCCACCGGCGGTCAAACCACTCTTAATAAAACGTTCCGAAAGCGCATACATAATCACCACCGGCAATGCGGTCACCAGTGAGGCCGCCATCATCCGTCCCCAGATGTAATCTGGCGTACTGAACAGCGCGTTCAGGCCCACCGGTAAGGTGAAATTGCTGGCGCTGGAGAGGAAAATCGACGCAAACAGATAGTCGTTCCACGCCACCATAAAGCAGTAGACGAACACGGATATCAGCCCGGACATCGCCAACGGCACGGTGATGCGGAAGATAATTTGCAGACGGTTGAGGCCATCCATCATCGCCGCTTCTTCGATCTCATCGGGGATGGTGTCGAAGTAGCTTTTCAGCATAAACACGGCGGTGGGCAGAGTTTGCGTCACCATGGTGATGATCAGCGCCATCTCAGTGTCGTAAATGCCAAGCGCGGTGATGATTTTGAAAAGCGGCACCACCAGCAAAATGCCAGAGAACATATACACCGTGTAAAAGCTGGCGTTGATGGTCATCCGACCTTTAAAGCGCAGGCGGGAAAGCGCGTAAGCCCCAAGAATGCCGAGGAATACCGCCACCACGGATGAAACCACAGACACCACCAGACTGTTACGGAAGTAGTCGACAAACGGGAAAATCATCGGGTTAAAAATGTCGACGTAATGCTCCAGCGTCCACTGCTGCGGCAGCAGCGTAGGATGCAGTGAGATCGCCTCTTTCGCGCCCTTGAACGAGGTCATCAGCATCACAAAAAATGGAAACAGCGTGATGATGAGAAACAGCGCCAGCCCGCAGTAAAAACCGATGCGACTGAGTGTGCGTTTATTTGTTGCCATTGAGGTTCACCCGTTTCCTGGTCAGCAGAATGACAGCGAAAATAATGATGAAGAGCACCACCGAGATCGCCGCCGCTTTTCCTAAATCATTAAAGGCAAAGGCGGTTTTGTAGAGATATACACCGAGAATATCGACCTTGGTCGTCAGCAAATAAACATCCGCGAACATGTAGAACATCCAGATGGTGCGCAGTGTCACCACCGTCGCCAGGACCGGCATAATTGCGGGCAGCGTGACGATACGAAACCGTTGCCAGGCATTAGCGCCATCCATCTCTGCCGCTTCGTACAGCGATTTGTCGATGGTCTGCAAAATCGCCAGAAACGAGATAAAGGCATACGGGAAGTAGCGCCAGATGGCGAACAGCACCACCAGCACAAAGCTACTGCCCGGATTATCGAACCACAGCGGTGCCTGCTCATAGAGATGCAGAAGATCGACGCCGAGGTAGTTCACAATGCCGTAGCCGTTGTTGAACATGTATTTCCAGGCGAACACCAGCGAAATGGACGGCGTTACGTAGGAGAGGATCACCAGCGAACGCGCGGTTTTGCGCAGGCGGAACTCGCGGTTGAAAAACATCGCCACCGCCAGCCCGAGCACGGTGCTGCCCGCCACCACCAGCGCGGTATACCAGACCGTCATCCACAGCGAATGCCAGAAGCCGGGATCGGAGAGGATACGCACATAGTTGCTCACCCCAACAAACGTTGACTCGATGTTGGGATTGAGCGGCAGACGTAAAAAACTGATTTCGATATTCGACACCATCGGCCACGCCACCAGACCGCCCAGCAGTAATAAGCTGGGCGCGAGAAGCAGCAGCGCAAAGGGCATATCGGAACGACCTGAAAAAAGCCTGTTCATTGCGGATTCCTGTCCTGGGTTTAGTGCTGTTCGATCAGTTCATCCAGTTTTTTCTGGCTCGCTTGCAGCGTAGTAGAGAGATCGGCTTTACCCACGGTGACGTTATGCACCATTGAACTCACCACGCCAGAACCCGTCACATCACCCATGCGGGTAAAGTTTTTATCCCCTACTGCGCCAAAAACCTGAATATTTGGCAGTTCACCGATTAGCTGATTCGGTAGTTCACCCAGCGCCTTAATAACGTCGTTGTCTTTCCAGGTGGCGGTAGTCACCACCGCTTTGTTCACCGGCAGTGCCGCGCCTGGCGACATCATCACCCAGTCGGCAATGTTGTCCGCCTGCTCCATAAAGGTGACAAATTTTTCAGCCGCTTCGGTCTCTTCGGTCTTTTGCCCGGCGGTAATGGTCAGCGAGGTCAACATGCCGTAGACCGCAGAGTTTTTCTCGGTTGGCACCACGAAACCGACGTTTTTCGGGTCGCCTTCTTTAATCACAGCCGGAAGGATATAGGTGGAGTAAATCGCCATCGGCGCGGTGCCGTTCATAAAGGCGTCTTTCACTTCCATGATGTCGTTAGAACCCGGCATGGTGTTGGCAGCAAGGTCGCGGTAATAGGTTAGCGCCTGCATCATCTCTGGTGTATCAAGGGTGATTTTGCCTTCGGCGTTAAAGACGTTGGCCTGGTTGGATAACGCAAACTGGGAGAAGGATTGTTCCGTCAACACGCTTTCTGCTGTAGGCAGCGCAATGCCGTATTTTTTATTCGCCGGGTCATTCAGTTTCTGTGCAACGTCCAGTAGCTGTTGCCAGTTTTTCGGCTCCTCCAGCCCCGCTTTTGCCAGCACATCTTTGCGATACCAGATGCCGCCAATCCAGGCGCTGACGGGAACACCGGTCCAGGCACTCCCATCTTCGGTGCGCACAATACGCAGTACGCCATCGTAAAACGCGCCTTCACCAACGTTGCTGATGACCGTGGCAACCGCCTTGCGATCGATAAGCTGCTCTTTATCCATAACTTTGGCGTAGTCATGGCTGGTTTCGATCACTTCCGGCAGCGAGCCGCTACGTGAAAGGGTGATGACTTTGGTGTTATAAGCGTCCTCTTCCACGGGCACTTGTTTAACGGTGATACCTGGGTTTTCTTTTTCAAAACGGGCAATCAATTTGCTGATAACTGCCTGACGCTCCTGCTCCACCGAAGAATGCATAAATTCGATGGATACATGGGTTTTATTTTCTTCTTTACAGCCTGAAATCAGGGCGCAGGAAACCAGTGCTGATAACAGCACGATTTTTGATTTAATCATGAGATGTTCCTTTTTATTTAATCCACATAACCTGCCAGGGGCGCAGCGTTATTTCATTACCCAATATATCAACTTCACTAATCAGATCCCGACCATGCAGATTAGTAATATTTACATGCTGAATATTTTTACTGACATTAAACAATCCAGTCAGACAATTACCATCAGCGTTACTTCTTTGAATACGCATTACGGATGAATTAACCGTATCAATGGTAAAATTATTATCCGGATGAAACTCGTTATGGCTGCGACGAAGTGTAATTAAACGCGACAACTCATGATATACCGCATGCCTTAATGTAGCTTCATCGTTCAGTTCTCGGGTTATCTCTTTACTGTGATATTTTTTACGGTTAATCGCACGGTTATATCCGAGTTTTTCGACACCTGCGTAATCATTACGCGAGCCAAGAATACTTTGAATATATATCGCGGGTACACCGGGGAAACTTAACAAAATCGCATGGGCAAGGATAAACCTGGCGCAACGTTCTTCATCGCTACTCTCACGGCGGCTTAACGCATCCATATAGGTCACATTTATTTCATACGGACTGCGTGTACCGTCGGGATTATTTTTCCAGTTTACTAATGCACCTTCCTGCTGTAACGCCTCGACCAGCTCTAATATTTCGCTTTCAGGCAACAAGCCCCGTAGCGGGTTTAGCCCGATGCCATCGTGAGAGGCGAGGAAGTTAAACCAGGTGGTGTTGCTGGAAGGTAGTGTCAGGTTTTGCGCCCACGCACAAAGCGCCTCAACGTTCTGTTTTTGCACCGCATGCAGCACCAGTGGCGGCAGCGAGAACTGGTACACCATATGTGCTTCGTCATCGCCTGCGCCAAAGTAAGCAATGTTGTCTTTATGCGGAACATTGGTCTCGGTAATGATCACTGTACCTGGCGCAACGTTATCAATAATCGACCGTAACAGTTTGATAATCAGATGTGTTTTTTCCAGATGGATGCAGCTTGTTCCCGGCTCTTTCCACATAAAGCCAACGGCATCCAGGCGGACATACTCAGCACCTTTCGCAAGGTAACAGAGTAAAACATCCACCATCGCCAGCAACACTTCAGGGCTACGGTAATTCAGGTCAATTTGATCGTCACTAAAGGTGGTCCATAAATGGCGCGTTGAATGATCGCGCATCTGGAATGGCGTTAATAACGGTAACGCACGCGGGCGAGTGACGGCGCTGAGATCGGTTTGCGGGTCAACGGCAATAAAAAAATCTTCAAAACCTGGATGCTGTTGTAAATAGTTTTTAAACCATTCACTTTTTGCCGACATATGGTTGCAGACAAAATCAAACATTAAATGACTGCATTCACCGAGTTGCTGAATATCCTGCCACTCCCCCGCTTCACTGGCGACCTGATGATAATCAATTACCGAAAAGCCATCATCAGATGACCATGGATAAAACGGCAACAAATGAACATGTGAAAAAATGCTTTGCAGCCATTGATGGTAAAACTGATTAAATGTGGGTAATGGTTTTAAATCATTGCTGTGAAATTGATCGGCATAGGTAATTAACACGACATCACTTTCATCCCAGTGTTTTTTACGTCGCTGTGTAATTAATCTTTTCGCACTCTCAAGACGCGTTACAAGTTTCTGTAAATGAGTTGCGGTAAATGTTCCACCGTAGATTTCGTCCAGGTAATCCGTAATTTTCTGTTTCATGTTGCCTTTCCGTGGTAGCGGTCCCATGAAACGAGAGACTACTCCGCAGAAAATAAACTGTCAATTGAGCACAAGGGTTTTAGTCACGCAGGAAATCATTTTTTACCAGGGAAAAAGCGTATTTGTGAGCTGACGCAAATAATCTATGGGGATGTAAATAAGGTGTGACAGAAAAAAAAACGGCGCATAAGCGCCGCTCATGGTGAATTCTTTTAACCTTTGACCTTCGGCATTGCGATGTCTTTCAGGCCACCGGCGTTCTCAACG